>Ga0209125_1002375_pt1 | contig 14654 bp, 8 predicted proteins | sample BarGraIncub1131A_FD_184503 | JGI IMG/M metagenome (GOLD analysis project Ga0209125, IMG submission 184503) | Arctic peat soil microbial communities from Barrow, Alaska - Barrow Graham LP Incubations 11-31A (SPAdes) (version 2) | ecosystem: Environmental > Terrestrial > Soil > Wetlands > Peat... | reverse complement strand
GTTCAAGGCACGATCGCCGGGGATGGAGAACCCCGTCTTCTCCACAGGATCCCAGTCTACCGGGACAAAAGGTTTCCCCCCTTCTATGTAAGGGCTTTCCTGCCAACTCGTCATCAACCATTTCTTTGATGGCTTAGTCTCAATAATAAACATACGACCCTCCATATCTCCAATTCCTACCTCTGATTGTGCAAATATAAGCTGCTCTGTTAAGACAGGCTGCTCTTTTTCTGGCTCTTCCATTGGCTTCTGTGCTGAACAAGAAGCGCAGAGCATAATAAAAAGAGAATATAAAATTGTTTCTTTTTTCATTACTTTCTTTAATTTATTTGGTAATTCATATAAGATTTCCTGTTAAACACGTAATTATTTAGTCTTAGTTTCATTTCGTTCTCTCCATCCTTTTTCAATTTCTTCAATCCCGGCTGCGTTAATGTCTGTCAGTACGACATTGCCTTGATTCTTCACGTTTGGGTCGAGAACGATACCGGCCGCGGATTCCTGGCCCCCAGGGACGATAATCTTATTGTCAGTGCAGGAAGAATGGGGAGTGTTGAGCAAGGATATCGCACCAGGCCTGCCGACTCCTTCGGAGAATAAGATCGTATTTTCTTTGATTTTTGTCTCTGCAAATGATGCTCCCCTGATCGCCCAACTGCCAGGGTTTATAATGACATTGCCAGTGATTACCATATTACGCATGTCGGCAGATTTGGAAGGTTTTCCTTGTAATGCCGCAAACCTGAAATAGATACCACCGCCGCTGTTGGAATTAAAACCGCCATCCTTGATCAGATTGTTACGGATAATAAAGTTATTGCCCAGAAATCCTTCAGGATAATCAACGAGATTGGCAATAAAAATCGCAACGTTGTCCCATCCCTCAATAAGATTGTTTTCAAGTATGACATTGTGGCTCTGCAACTTAATTGCCATATTCCTTGAGTTCTTGAAAATGCAATTCCTGACCACAGCGGGGCCGGAAAGATATTTCTCATTGTAGATCTGCGTCGAATTCAAGCCGGCGCCTTCTAACGTTCTGCCTCCGGCACCCCCGCCTAACACACGGGCCGAGCCGACGCGCAATCCCGACACATCGCCGTCGAAGACGGTTTCTACTCCCTCCTGCGTGTTGGTTCTTGACAACACCCGCAAGCGCGCCAAGATCTTGCCCTCGACCGGATCGAAGAAGGTGAGAGTGTCGCCAACATCAAAAGGCGTATTGCCGGGGATCAACAGCAGGCGCTGGTCTGCTATCACTTGTTTGACCCAGATGGGTTTCTGATAAATGTTCAAGGCGTCGTCGGAAATCCCCTCGAAAACACAGTTCTCGACCCATGGGCCGTTCTCACCGGCCTGGAGGAGGATGCCGTCGGCAGTGCTGCTTGCCAAACGGTCGTCCTTCAGCACCGTTCGGCAGCCCAGGATGTTGATGTTCTTGTTCCCCGTCCCAACGTAGCTGGCCCTGGCACAATACATAGTGATGTTCTCGTAGGTAATGTCTGAGCATTTCCCCATACTATTACTGGGGGCCGCCCCATTTATCTGCTGCACGTAACGATCGCCAACTTTGAAGGAGTTGATTTGGGATTTTTTCGTCAGACTCAAGCGGTATGTTCGGTCACCCAAATCCTCGGCGGAGAGTTCCACGATAAAGTAATTTGGGACTCCGCGTTTGAGGCGCCCAGGTATATTCGGGTCTTTGAGCATCCCCCAGCGCCTGCTTAAAGAATGGGTGCGCGAGAGGTTGTGCTCCCCCAAGCCCTGATAGCCCGGGTCGATCTTGATATCGAAAGTTCCTTCCTCCGGATTGACACCGACAACAGTTCCCTGAGTGAACGGCAAAGGATCGCCATCAACCACAAAATTACGGAAGATGATATTTGCACAGTTGGTCAGTTTCGTGAAATCCATTTGCGGCGACTGGATGATAAACTCAGCACCGCTGCCGTCAATCAAAAGGTTACGCAATCTGTTGAAATCGAATACCGACTGACCCCCGGATACATGGTACACGCCTTTCTCGAACAACACAGTCGTTGGTTCGCCGAGGATGGCGAGATGCTCCGACAGCCTTTTCAGTGCCGGCACCATGTTCTCACTGGTTCCCGGCCTGATCCCGAATCTGGCAGCTTCGAGGGTGGCGCTCGTCGCCAAGTGGCGGAGTGGCTCAGGGCGGAGAGTCAATCCAGACTGAGTTCTTCCGGCCAAGGGAATTAAAACCAGCAAAAACGCTGATATAGTGCGCCATGTTTGGAAACAAGAAAATAAACTCATTTCAATCCTCTTTTTTTAGGTGGTTTCTAAAAATTATCTTTTATCTTTTTGACAAAAAAATCTTAGAATCCGTGTAATAATTTCTTCATATCATCTATAAAATAACACTACTGTTCGATAAAATAGTTGGATCTATTACCACGATCCTTTTCGATATTAGGTTTGGCAATAGTCCGTTGATCAGCAGTCCATTCTATATTTCCTTATTACGGAAGATGAAAGGTACTTACCACCCGGGATTTTGTGCCAAATTTTTATTAATATATGTCTCTTGCTGAGGTATGGGAAACAGGTTCATTTTATTATCCCATACTCTCGAATCAACATTAGTAAATGTATATGTTTTTGCTCCAAGACCATCTTTAGTGATAGACACACCATTGATGTTTTTTTGAGTAGATTCACCAATCATCCAACGCCTGACATCCCAGAAGCGATGACCTTCAAAGGCTAGTTCAACTCTTCTTTCTCTTTTTAATGCTTCCCTGAATTGATCCTTGCTTAAACCAGCATAAACTGGCATTTGAGCTCTGGTTCTTATTTGGTTCAATGCCGCAAGAGCTGTAGTTGTAAACGATCCCCCCAAACCCGTAGGACCATAAGCTTCATTCATTGCTTCTGCATAGCTTAATAATATATCAGCATAACGATAAATAATCCAGTGATGAAAAGCCGTGGAGTTTACCGCTGGTGATAAATTTACACTTTCTACTACATATTTTTTCAGGTAATAACCGGTTGTTGAAGCACCAGTAATTGGAGGCGCATCGAGCCCGTTACGAAAAACCTCAATCGGCCTCCCTTTCCATTGCGCATTATCATAAAGCACAGTCTGATAAAAACGTGGATCTCTTCTGGCATAAGGGGCTTTTGGATCAAAAAGAGGATCATTAGATACCCATCCATTTGAGTTTAAAGTTACGTCATACCCCGTGATAGTCTGGTATGCATCCACAAGATTTTGGGTTGGAGTGTTTCCGCTAGCACCTCCTTGATAACCTATAGGAAAGTTATTTTTTTCAAAATCATTACTTTGTGGGTTGCGATCTGTTAAAATAATTTCTTTTGAATTGGCTTCAATAGTATTGAAGATATTCTTGTTAATGGGTTCAAGCGAATAAAAACCTGTATTAATCAAATCATTGGCTGCTTGTGCTGCCTGTATCCACTTACCAATGTTGTTTCCCTGGTTAAACAAAGGACTCGCGGCATATAGCAAGGCTCTTGATTTTAAAGCCATTACCGCGCCTTTTGTAAATCTGCCAGTCTCACCGTTAAAGCCAGGTGCGTCCCATCTTACCGGTAACGAATCCATTACACTGTTGCATTCCTTAACAATAAACGAGATTACGTCGTCGAACGGAGTTTTTCCAATAGTATTGGCCTCTTCTCGTGTCAATACTTTCAGCGGCATAGGAATATCTCCATACCTTTTGGCAAGTTCAAAAAAATGATAGACTCGCAATATTCTTGCTTCAAAAGGATAATATCTTGCTTGTCTCAAATCATCTACATAATTCTGACTGTACTTAAATCGTTCCAGCTTTTTAAAATCATAAGTTGCCAGAAAATCATTCATGCTGCAGATAGCCTTATATGATTCAGTCCATCGGGGATCAACTGTTTTAAAAGCTGACCAACTGCCATTGTTTAATGACTGAACCTGCGCATTTGAATACACATATTCCGCATCGTCAGTGCCGCAATCCAGCATAGCGCCATTAATTACTCCAAAATCCTGGTAAATATTAACATATCCAAAAGTGACCAGGCTCTTCAAATTATTAAAATATTCATAGTACCAATCTTTAGGCTGTCCAGTTGATTCATCGAAATAAAGGTAGTTGCAGCCTGAAAAAATAAGCAGAAACAGAATTATTATATAATTTATTTTGCGTTTCATTATTTTTTATTTTTTTGATTATAAATTAATTTGAATACCCAATGTATAAGAAGAAAGAGAAGGATAACCAATGGAATAATTTTCAGGATCAAATTCTTTCAGCTTATCAAGCGAAAACAAATTTGCGCCCCTTACAAAAAACCTTGCTTTAAAACCCATAGGAGTTAAATCATAAGAAACCTCGATATTTCTGAGCTTTAAATACGAAGCGTTCCTCACCCATAAATCAGATACCCTGAAATTGTTTGCATTGTCTAATGTAGTAAGCCGGGGAACATCAGCCTGGGTAGCAGTTGTCGGGGTCCATCTTGTTTTTTGTTCAAGGTAATAGGTAGAAATATTCGTGTTATTTTGCAACGGGAAAAAGATATCGCTGGTATTGGTATAGATGCTTCGGTTAGCCACTCCCTGCAATAAGGCATAAAATCCCAATCTTTTATATTTCAAATGGATGTTCAATCCATAATATATTTCAGGTATAGAGCCGTAATTACTTGTTTTTATTACATCCAGTTCATCAATAATATGATCTCCGTTTTGGTCTTTATATTTAATATCTCCCGGCCTGACTTCACTAAAAACCTGTATGGGTGAATTCTTAATATCGGCGTCGCTGCTAAAAAACCCGATTGACTCAAGGCCATACATTGCATTGAGGCTGTTTCCTTTTTTCGAAAGATAGTCATAGGGCAAAAATCCTTCACCGTTTTCTACCACCTTAGCTCTGGCAAATGCAAAATTCCCGGAAATCGCATATTCAAAATCTCTTATTTTATTCTGCCAGCTCAGGACAGCTTCAAATCCTTTAGTTTTTATAATTCCATCAACCTGATTTGAAACAGCTAAACCGAGGACGCCTGAAATGGTTTTTGACCCTGGAACAAGGATATTTGATCTATTTTCATAAAACAAATCTGTGATAAAGTTCAATTTATTATTAAACAGTGATAAATCAAAACCAAAATCAGCTTTATGAGCAGTTTCATAATTCAAATTAAGTGTCGGTAATAATCCTGCCTGTGATGAACCGTATGAACTTATGGTATTACTAAAATAAGCCGATCCGCCTCCTCTGAAATTTGCTCTGTATAAATCGTGACTGAACAAATCGCTCCCTGAAATGCCATACGATCCTCTTACTTTCAGGCTTGTGCCTTCGGCATTTCCAAAAAATGGTTCGTTGGAAACAATCCATGCAGCAGAAATTGCAGGATAAAGTCTGAAACGATCGCCTTCAGGAAGTTTTGCACTGCCTGCGTAATTAATTACTGCATCAATCAAATATTTATTGCCCAATACCATTGAGCTAAAAGCCTTGTACGCCTGTCGCTTCTCGGTATTGTTGCGCCCCTGTGAAAAATATCTGTTTTGTTCGTAAATCAGCGATGTATTCAAACGGTAATAGGAGGTTGACCTGCTGTAACTCAATTTTCCTTCAATGTTAGTGTTGATAAATTGTCCACTAATACTATCACTATAATCCATTGGCGTATCTTCACTAAAGGACGTTTTTGAGGTTTTTACATTTCCGTCCACTATTTGGGCAGATAGTATATCGTATTTATAATTTCGTCTGCCGCCTTCTTTTAGTAATGATTGAAAATCAGATGATATTGCCGCCTCCGCTGTTAATCCTGGCAAAATGGCCGATAAATCCTGTCGTAAGCGGGAATCAAAAAACAATGCCTGGTCAATACTCTTGTTAAATCCAGCGTAATTCACCATTGCCACGGGATTGCGGGCAAAAAAGGAGTTGCTCGCGAATACTTTGTCTTCCCCACTGTAAACAGGAAAAGCAGCAGACGGAATATCGTAAACACTCCTGTTTATTAAATCGGCGCCAACGCCTGGTTCTCTCTGCTGATTCAAATGTGTTAGCAATCCAACACTAAATAATGTGGTATTGGTTACTTGTACATCCACATTCCCTTTAATATTTAATTGCAAATTGTTTAACATATGATCATTTTGCGCATCTGTTTCCAAACCTTTGTAATAGCCTCCTGAATTGTTGTATGAAACCGAAGTGAAATATTTGACCCGCTCTGTTCCTCCTTGAACATTCAGAGAAAGTAAGTGACTAGTTGGCCTGCTATTAAACACTTTACCTTTCCAATTTACATCTGGGTAAGCGTAAGGATAATCTCCTGACTCAAAGGCTGCTATTTCGGCAGAAGAATAACGTTCAGGCAATCCATCGTTTACCAATGCTTCATTCAGGGCGCTGGCATAAGCGGGAGCCTTGGCCATTTCTACCTGCCGGAAAGGGCTGTATTGATTATTGTTGTAACTAACAGTTATTTTAGGTCTACCTATATTCCCCCGTCGAGTTGTTACAACTATCACTCCGTTTGCACCTCGTACACCATATAATGTAGCAGCAAAAGCATCTTTCAACACAGTAACAGATTCAATCTCATCTATTGAAAAATAGTCAAGGTCTCGTTCAAAACCATCTACCATTACCAGCGGATTGTTGTTCCCAAAAGTACTGCGCCCCCGGATTTGTAAACCGGGAGAATCAAATATACCGTTCGGCTGCATTACGAAAAGCCCAGGAAGTTGTCCGTACAATGACTTTGCTACATTCACTTCTGAGGATTTCAATAATTCATCCCTGTTTATGGTTGGAGCAGATTGTGTTGATAATATATCAGAGGTTTGCAATCCATTTCCCAAATAAATAACCCGGTTATTTTTACTGATGACCAAATCAAAAGTATTGCCATTTATGTTTACCGAGCCAAAATATTCCTGATCGCCGGAATAGCGATAAAAGAGATATGCGGTATTTTTAGGAATAGATGTAACAATTACATTTCCGGTCGAGTCTGAAACACCTGATCTGTCAATACAAGCTTCAGTTAAATAGAACTCAACCCCTGCAAGAACATTTCCATTTTCGTTGGAAACCTTGCCTGTAATCACTGGCTGTGCGTGTATTGTATAGGCCATGATTAGTAAAACAATGAATATATATATTTTTTTCATAATGTACTTTTAAAATATTACTTGGTTTTAATTCATTTCATTACCAGCCAGGGTTCTGAACAAGTCCGTAATCTTTATCGATTTCACCCTGGGGGAATGGCCACATTAACCATTTGCTATCCCATGCAGTCCACCAATATCTTTCTCTTGGCTCAAAAATATTATATATCCAAACATTCGTTTTATTTGTTTTCAATATCTGCATAGAATGAAGCCTTTTTCGCAAGCGATCGTCCTGTTTCCAAAATTTTATGTCATACCATGGTTGCTGTTCCATATAAAATTCAAGGGCGCGCTCGCGAATCACGGCTTCTCTGAATTTCACCTGAGTCAAACCAAGGGTAAGATTGGGCAAACCAACGCGGTTTCGAACCCGGTTAACCATATCATACGCTGTGGCATTAGGCCCACCGTTGGCTTCATTTAGGGCTTCGGCATAGCTAAGAAAAACTTCCGGAAGCCGCAAAAATGAAATTTGTATTGGTTTATTCCAGGTAGTCGCGTTACTACTTTCCCTTAAGAATTTCCTGTGCTTGAAAGTTCCTACACCAGTAACGGCAACGGCTTCACGACCCCTGGCGTAACCGTTGCCGATGTCCCATGTTTCGGCCTTTCTGCTCGCATAGCGATCGCCATTGATAATTATTGTTTCATATAAGCGTGGATCCCTGCTCGGATTACCTTGGGCATCGAACCATGGATTAAAAGGTGGTTTCGACCAATCGAAATTTTCCGGAAAGTCCGTTCCGTCTTTAAATGGAAACATATTAACAAATTCCAAGGTTGACGTTGTCTTCGCCCAGTATGCACTGTTCCATAACAAAATAACGTTGGGACTATAACTCGTTACTACACTTCCATTGGTATCTTGAAAAACCGGAAGCCAGGAAATTAATGCCTCAGTGTTGCCCGGGCCCATCATACGCGTGCCATACCCGTCGGCGAAAGCCTCGCGGTAATTGTCATGCGTATTTCCTTTTGGTTGTATCAAATTGTAATAACCATTGGCATTTAAAGCGTCCATAAATGATTTGCCTGCCGCCTCTGCGCGTTTCCAGCGGTCAACACTGTAATTACCGTACCATGTGTACCTGTTTTTGGCTCCGTCAGGATGATAAGGCTCATTTGAATTAAACAAAGGCCTTGCGGCATCAAGCAATAACTTTACCTTCAATCCCATGGCACTGGCTTTGTTGAATCGCATATAATCGTTTGGGCTAGAATTTGACCACAGGAGTTGACTGGCTGCAAGATCGCACAACGAATCAATTTTATTCACCTGCTCTTCAACGGTCATTCTTGGAAATGTTTTAGGCAATTTATCAACACTATAGGCTTTGGGCACCCATGGTACTCCTCCAACATCACGCAACATTATGAAATAGCGTAAAGCTATCAACAAGTTGGCTTCGCCTTTTCGAATTGTTTTAAGTTCAGCTGACATATTTGGTACTTTGTCAAGATTTTCCAAAAAGAGGTATGCATAACGGATGCATTCAAATGAAAAATCATTACCGTAACGAAAAAAGGACATCACATTACCGGCATTAGAAGCATTAAGGGTTCCGGGGTAAATAAAATTCTGTGCGCCAGTTTCGGCAAACCATTGAATACCCAAATCGGTAATCATTTCAATGGAAGTTTTCCCAAATGTTAGTTGATGGGAAACACAAAGCGGTGGAAGATTGTAAGAATAGGCCCTTGCCAGCACCGTTTCGGCATTTACCTGATTTGAAAACATTGAATCCAGCGGAAATCCAACTGTTTCAGGTGTCTGGCTTAAAAATTTGTCTCCAATTGTTATTTCTTCACAACTTGCCAAACCAAGCAGGATTGCTGAAATACAAAAGTGTAGTAATAATTTTTCTATATTTTTTATTCTTTTCATCGCATTTCATTTTTAAAAGTTAACTCTTAATCCCAAAGTAATCGTTCGCATAACGGGGTGTGTCCAGCCACCTAGGTTTTCCGGATCAAAATATTTTAGGCGGTCAATGGTAAACACATTCATTCCGTTGGCCGATAGCATTAAATCCTGTACTCCAACCTGTTTCAGGAATGTTTTATTCCGAAAAGTGTATGATAGCTGAATATTCTTCAAACGAATAAAAGATGCATCCCAGACAAACAAATCTGAATTAGCGTAGTCATAAGTCGATCGTGTAACTGTAAGCCTTGGAAGGGTTGCTGTTTCAGCAGTTTCGGGTGTCCATGCGTTATCAAGCCAATATTTTGAAAGTTGACCGTCATTACCATTAAAAGGCTTTTGTAAATTAATATTATTAGGATTCCAGGTAAAATTCTTTGCTCCGGTAAAATTGGCTGTAAACTCCAGATTTTTATAATTAAAGCCAATGTTAAGTCCACCAAAATACTCTGGCCGGCGGCCGTACCCCATCCATACCTTGTCATAATCATTTAGGATACCATCACCATTCATATCTACAAACAATGGATCACCTGGCAGGACCTTCCCCGGTGGAGAAGGAATGCTCACTTTTAATGTACCGTCTTCAGCAAAGTCGGTTCCACTATACCAGCGATCGAATTTATAACCCAATATTCTGCCTGTTGGCCCACCAGTTTGTCGCTGATATTCATTTACGGGTTCAATTTCATCCATTTCCATAATCTTGTTCCGTGCAAAAGAAAGTTTAGGACTTATGGTATAACTAAATCCGGAGCGTTTGCCGCCTCGCCATTCCAGAGATATTTCATATCCACGGTTTTTTACCCGTCCAAAATTCACATTTGGAAGATTAAAAGCCAGCAGGTTTGGAAGAGTTTGTCGGCTGATTAGGATATTTGTTCTGTCTTCGTAGAACAGATCAAAATTGATATTTAGTCTGGAAGCAATGGTCATATCGAATCCTACATCCTGCTTTTTTGAAGTTTCCCAGGTAACAACCGGATTGGCCACCACCCCTTCTTTACTTGTGGGAACAATATTCGGTGCCAGCGAAAAATCATAAGTTCCTGCAGTTGGATTCCATACTCCCGGGATATACATAAAACGTGAGATACCGGCATCATTTCCAACAATACCATAAGATGCCCTCAATTTAAGGTAATCAATAAAGGATTTAGCACCCTGCATAAAATTTTCCTCAGAAACGATCCAGCCTGCTGATATAGCAGGGAACAGGCCATACCGGGTTTTACCAGGTGCAAAGTTTTCAGAACCGTTGTATCCCATATTTAGGTCCAACAAATAGCGGGTTTTGTAATCATAAGTTATCCTTCCAACCAAACCCAGGTAACTTCGCGGCACATATCTGGGAGTTGCCGGATAGTAATTTCTGAGTTGGTTATACAGGACCAGGGCGGTTATTTTATGATCCCCAAAACTGTGGTCATAGTGCAGTCTTGATTCAAGATACCAATCACGGTCATACCCCCCGTAACTATCTGAATAACTTACTGATTTACTATTTCCAGAAATTTCGAAAACCACAGTCTCATCATAAGCCGGATCACCCTTAGGAATTCCTTCTAACGCGCCTAATTCCCAGGGGATAACCTTTTCACGGCTTGCGCTATAACTTTTATTAGTTTCATAATTATTATTATATGCACCTTTAATACCGAATTCCAGTCCTTTGGTAATAAAAGATAGATCCTGTTTGAGTTCCATATCGAAATTTGATCTATTTTGATAATGTTTTACAGAACTCCCATTATAAAGATCCTCGATCATGCTTTGCACTATAGGGAGTCCCAATACATTATCGTTCCCATCCACTAGTGTTCCATCTTCCAGGAAACCTGCTGATGAAAAATTCTTTGATTGTGTTAAGTTAAACCATGGGTTATTAGTTGCGTTTGAAGAATTCACCTGGTTTTGCACACCATAGTAACCTCCAAGGTTGATTTTCAGTAAAGTACTAGGTGTTATATCATAATCCAGATTAGCCCTGTAATTGTATCTTTGATAGTTGAAATTATTATCGACACCAGGTGAAACATCTTTAAAAAACCCACCCTGATTCATATAGCCAAGGGATATAAAATACCTTGCTCTTTCTCCACCACCAGAGACATTAATGTTGTACTGTTGCATTGGTGCAGTGGGTTTTGTAAGAAGTTTTATCTGATCAACATTAGGGTAAAGTAGTGGCTTGGCACCTGTCCTGAAATTTTCCATAACCTCTGGTCTTATTGGAGAGGGATTACCATCAGCAAGTTGCATTTCTTCCTGTTTTCGGGCCCAATCATAACTACTGACACCTTCCAATATTCTTGTTGGATGTTGTAGGCTAAACTGAGAGGAAAACGAAATTTTTGCTTTACCCGTTTGGCCTCTTCGTGTAGTAACAAGTATAACCCCGTTGGCTCCGCGTACACCGAAAACCGCCGTAGCAGAAGCATCTTTCAGAATAGTAATATCAGCAATCTCATTGGGGTCTAATTGTGAAAATGGCCTTTCAACCCCATCGACTAATATAAGTGGTTGTGACATACCGCTTGTAAGTGAACCGCTACCACGAATGTAAATATTAGGATCATCGGCGCCCGGAGTAGCATCGGTTTGCACAGTTGCTATCCCAGTCATAGTTCCAGCCAAAACCGTCGCCACATTTGGATTGGTAGATTTTAGCAATTCATCTGTACCAACCGAAGATATGGCGCCTGTTATGGTTGCTTTTTTCTGTACTCCATAGGCAACTACCGACACTTCTCCTAATTCCAAAACGTCTTCACGAAGTGTTACATTAATTGTTGTTTGGTTTCCCACCCTAATTCCCTGACTGGTAAACCCTACGTAAGAGAATACTAAAACTGATTCTTGACTAGGAACCACAATAGAATATTTTCCTTTGACATCAGTTAATACCCCTGTAGACGTGCCCTTAATAGCTATGGTCAAATCTGGCAATGGGTCATTCTTTTCATCTGTTACTTTACCTGTTATTGTTCCTTGAGCGAAAATCAACTGAAGGCTTAATAATACAAACAAGAAAGTTGCAAATACTCTTTTTTCTTTCATAAGTTAAGAATTTGATTGTTAAACACACTTAAAATTTATCAAAATAAGGTTTCCTGCGATGACGGGGACGATGCTCCGAGAGAGCGATCTGAAAATGACTGTGGTAAGACCTTCCCGTTGAATTAGGATCTTCCCGCTGTCGAAAAAATCGGAATAAGCGATGGGAGTCGGCGCGGTGGTAGGAGGTGGATCGCACTGATATTGAAGGTTGAAGTTGACCTCGATACCATATACAAAAACTTCTTTTCCATCTGCCTTAATTGTGATGCCCTTTTCTAACGGCATTTCATCGGGTACGGGGTATGCAACATATGCCTTGGCCGGCAAAATAGCAAGAAGCATACACAGTAAACAAGATGTAAGTCATTTTTAGCAAATTCATGGTTTATTTCGGTTTTATAGTTTAATAGTCAAAGTAATGGAATAAAAAATTCAACTTATTGCTGTATTGTAACAATTCCTTGCTTATTTGTATCCAGAATCTAAAATGCCTATATTCTTCTCAATTTTACATTTCCAATTATTTATCATGTGCTACTTCATTGGCCAGGCGATCAATATTTGTCGTTTTGTTCAAAACTGATCCGTATGCACTAATTGCCTGATAGGCGTGATCGTCAGACATGATAAACAAAATATTAGGGTTGCTCATTGTTCCTTTCTTTCCAGTAAAACTATAGAACATGGAGGCAAGAGCCGAACCGGCCATTACCAATTTATTTTTCATCTGCTGCTTGTTTTTCATAAAAATCATTTAACCTGAATAATTCACAAAAGTAAAGAAAAGCTCTCGGAAATTCAAGATAAATTATTATCTTACAGTGGATTAAATAAAATTACCGATGAGCTTTTCAGAAAATAGAATTACAGAAAAAATCTCGATCAACCAACCAGATCAGTCAATTTCAGCGATTCAGCGAGAACATTATTTTGATGTTTGTATTAATGGGTGATTGGCACAATTCAAAGCAGTAGCTATTGGCAGCAATTTGGTGCCAAAGATTTAGAGTGCACTATGATTGTTATTTAACATAGATTTTCACGTCAATAATTGACCGTATTTTTTTTGTGCTGATTTCAGGAATGGTTTGTGTTGTTGCCAGATAATAAGACAGATACAATCCGCACGAGTTTGTAATTGAATATAGTTATACGGTACATTAATATTTTCCATTTGCAGACATTTCGCCATTATTTAAAAGACAGCTTATTTTGAAATGTTATAAACAGCTATTAGTCAAATTGCTGATAAGTTTATAGCGTATTGTTGTTATTATTTAGTGAATATGTATTATATTTATCACGGTAATAATAAACAGTACTATAGAACCAGTTGCGTTTTTTTTGCAGCCAAAATCAGTGGCGCACAAACAATACGAAGCTCTGCGGATGTACTATGTTGAAGGTATCTCGGCCCATGAAGTTGCCGATCATTTTGGGTATACCTACCGGGCTTTTACCTCTCTGGCATCTTCTTTCAGGGGGAAGCTTAGCGTGAACCATCCAGATACTCTATTTTTTGTCGAGAACACACCTGGAAGGAAAATCTCAACGGAAACTCTTGGGGCAAAATCTGTGATTATTGATATGCGCAAGAAGTATTATTCTGTCCCTGATATCAAAGTTGCCCTTGACGGCTTGGGTCAATCCATCTCAGAGAAGAATATTTATAACATCGTTGCCGCGGAAGGTTTTTCACGTTTGCCACGGCGAACAAAACTTGTAAAACAACAATTGGACAAGGTGCAGATACAAGCAGAAAAATCCGTTGCTCTAAGTTTTGAAAATGAATCCTTCAAAAGCTCCAATGCAGGAATACTTATGTTTCTGGCCATCATCAAACACTATGAAATTGATCAGGTGATTGCTCAATCCGGCTATCCCGGAACGACGGTCATCAACAATGCTTCGTCAATTCTATGTTTTCTTGCCCTGAAACTGGCCAACCGCCGCAGGTATTCCTCGGACGATACCTGGTGCATGGACCGAGGAATGGGTCTGTTTGCCGGCCTCAATGTTTTGCCCAAAACCGCGTGGTACACTTCGTATTCCGACCGCGTGACCACGGAGATGAACCAGTCGTTCTTAAAACAACTTCATCAATTGTGGATGAAGAATGGATTACTGGAAGATACCGCTAACCTCGACTTTACGACAATCCCCTACTGGGGCGAGGATAGCCATTTGGAGAACAACTGGTCGGGGAAACGAGGCAAGGCCCTGGGCAGTATGTTGGCCGTGCTTGCTCATGATCCTGACAGTGGACTGATCGATTATGGTGGCGCCAATGTATTGCAAAAGGATGAAAGTGCGGTAGTACTTGAGTTCCTGGACTTCTACCGGGAAGGCAGCAAGAAGAAGGACAACAAACTCAGGTATCTAATTTTTGACAGCAAGTTCACCAACTATGAAAACTTAAAGAAGCTTGACCAGAATAAGATAAAATTTATCACCATCCGCCGTAGGGGGAAACTGATCCTTGAGAGAATCGCCAAA
>Ga0209125_1002374_pt1 | contig 14659 bp, 10 predicted proteins | sample BarGraIncub1131A_FD_184503 | JGI IMG/M metagenome (GOLD analysis project Ga0209125, IMG submission 184503) | Arctic peat soil microbial communities from Barrow, Alaska - Barrow Graham LP Incubations 11-31A (SPAdes) (version 2) | ecosystem: Environmental > Terrestrial > Soil > Wetlands > Peat... | reverse complement strand
TCACTTCTGCATCGCGGGCAGCCATGATGCCAATTTTTGACATAGCCCACCAAGGGGCAAGTAAAGGATCAATTTCGTTTGGTATCAGATGACACTCAGCTTCCATTGCCACATGCCTCGACGCATGACCACGCCATACTGCAACCGTATCACCAACCTTAAACCTGGATACCTCACTACCCAAATTAAGTACCTTGCCAATGGTAGCATATCCCGGTTTTTCGAAAGGATATTTTATCCACTGATCCCAATGGGTTCCTTTGTCGTACTCGCCCTTGTATATAAGCCCCTCAGTTCCGGTACTCAATAAAGAATAAGTAGTTTTTATATCTATCTCAGTGGGCTGCAGGCTACTGATTTCGAAAGATTGTAACTCAGCCTTCCGTGGTTGTGAAAAAACAATTTTAAAATTCTGATCCATATTGTTTTAGTATTAAATTTTATCTATTACTCCCAAATTATTACTACGAACACAAGCATTTAATACTCGCTGTACATTAAGACCTGTAGCAAAGTCAGGTTCGGCTTTTTGTTTGCTATCTACAGCTTCAATAAATTGCTCGAACAAGTTTGAAACCGGAGGGCAATTCAGTGCCCTGAAACGTCCTGTATTTATGTTATTGCCTGTGCATATCCATATTTTATCCTGACTTTTAGTCAAATCGATTTTTATAGCTCCCTTGTCACCATGCAGAGTAACTGTAATATCATTAAGGTGTCCCGTTGCCCATCGGGTAAGTTGCAATGAACCAAAAGCTCCGTTGCTGCAATTTGCAATAATTAGAGCCGAATCGTTTGCATCGAGGGTGTATTGGTCAATTATATTATCCAGGGCTTTATTAAAGCAACGGGTTTGGCATTGTACTGACTCAAAATCACCTGCAATAAATGTAACCAGATCTATTAAATGCACGCCAATATCGAATAATGCCCCATTACTGCCATGAGCAGTTGAGAGCCGCCAGAGCCAGCTTGCATCGGTACGCCAATCGCCCCATGCAGTTGACACAAGCCAACTTTGCAGATAGCTTGCGCTGAAATGCCTAATCTGCCCTATTTTGCCGGACAACACATATTCCCTGGCTGTTTGAACAGCAGGGGCATTGCGGTATGTGAAGTTTACCATGTTTACCAAATTGCTTTTTTTTGCAGCATTTACCATGTTTTTAGCCTCGGTTACCGACAACCCCAGTGGTTTTTCGCACATAACATGCTTCCCACGTTCAAATGCCTCGATAGCCATGATGGCATGAAACTGATCGGGGGTAGCAATGGCAACAGCATCTATACTTTCGTTGTCAAGCATATTGCTATACGACTGGAAAGCCTTTGCGCCGAACTGTTTCGCCAGTAAGTCGGCTTTTAAAAAATTGGTATCACAAACAGCCACCAACTGACATTTCGGATTAACTGCATATGCCTCTGCATGACGCGTTGCCATGGTTCCGGCTCCAATAACTGCAACTTTTATCATTCTGTTATTATTTAAAAATTATATATAGACTTATCATTATCACCGCCAAAACCGTCCATAAAAGCCAAATCTTTTTGTTGGTTTTGATCCCTGATGCTTTATTTACTTCACGGAGAGTTTGCACATTACTGTTTTCGTCGGGTTTCGACATCAATGAAACAATAATCATAAATGCCATCAATCCAATGCACAGATAAAAAGAAAGGAGCATGAAATGTGGCCAAAATGCTTCGCTGGGTATTTTAAGGAAATACAAAAAACTAATGATTAAACACAAGGCACCGCCCCCATACATTGTTAGGTCGGCAGAAAACCTGGTAGCTCTACGCCATAATACACCTAATAAAAATACTACGGTAAGCGGAGGAGCTATAAAACCGGCAATTCCCTGGGTAATATTGAATAAATTTTTACCAATAAGTGAAAACGAAAAGCCAATAAATACAGCTAAAATGGCTGCTACGATGGTAACAATCTGACCTATATGTTTTAGCTTTACAGCATCGGCAGTAGGATTAATAGCTCTTTTATACACATCTAAGGTAAATACGGTACTAAAAGAATTAAGGGCTGTTGCTATTGCATTGATAAGTGCTGCTGAAAGACCGGCAATTAACAAACCCACCAAACCGGTTGGCAATATGTTAGTTACCATAGTTATATATGCACGGTCGGAATTAGCAAGGTCGGGGTACAATACAAGGCATAAAATACCCGGAAACAAAAACAACATAGGGGTAAATATTTTCAGGACTACTAAAAATATAGAACCGCGTTGTCCTTCTTCAATGCTTTTTGCTGCCAGTACTTTTTGTACAATATTTTGGTCGGTACAAAAGTAATATACCCCCACAACAGGGTAGCCAAGCAGTATGGCATACCAAGGATAGTCATCTGACGACGAGCGAAAGAGATGCCAGAAATGAGAGGGCACCCCTTGCACCAGATTGTCTATACTACCTATTTTTAATAAAGCCAACACCACCAATACAGCTGAACCTGAAATGATAACTACCGATTGGAATACATCAGTTTTAATAATTGCTGCTAAGCCACCCACAGCTGTGTAACTGGTGGCTATAACTACAGTAACTACCATGGCTACCCATAAGGGAATATTTAATATCTGAGACACAATAATACCACCGGCATACAGCGAACCGCCGAGCCAAATGACCAATATTGAAAACAAAGTGTAACCGGTCAAAAAGCTGTATGCCCTTTTGCCGTACCGTTGCATCATAAATTCGGGCATGGTGGTAACCTTGCCTGCAAAGTAATAAGGCAGAAAAACCATCGATAACAAAATAAGAAAAGGCCAGGCCAACCATTCGAAATTGGCACCTACTATACCTGTTGTATAGGCTAATCCTGCATAACTAACCAACATCATAGGACTTACATTGGTAGCAAACAAAGTAAATCCAATAAGCGGCCACTTAAATGTTTTACCTCCAAGGAACAAATCATGTCCGGTTTTTTTTGCATTACGCATAAACAACCCGATGAGCAGAAGCACAATTAGATAGCTTAAAATTACAAGATTGTCAATTAAATGCAGTGTCATTAAATGATAGTTTTTAGTGAATTATTCCAATATTTATTTATCGCTCAATTAAATTTTAGGTATATATTTTTTAACGATCTTTATTTTTTAGTTAAACAAAACATTAAAAAGGATATAAACATCATGTATGTTATTTTACCGAAATTTACCAACAATCTGTTCTAAAAGGGGAAACAGGCAAATTAGGTTCATTGTATAGGTTGGCACCCTCGGGGTTGTCGGCCCAAGCGTATCTTACGGCTAAAGGCTTTGTAACATTTGGACTCCACACAACCAGTTTATTGTTTTCAATTTTAGCATTGGCCCAGTAAAAAACCCGGTTGACGCCAGCAATAGCAAACCCCTTAATTAATTGATTATTGGAAACAAATATTTTTGCACTTGTGGGACTAAATGATACAATTATTGAGTCGGCCACAATTTCATGATTCATGTAAATAACTGACGATGGGGCATCCATATGATATGCAGCCTTTAAAGCTCCAAAATATAGTCGTTTACCTACCTCTTGTTTGTTTTTAGGGTGTATATTATTGGCTTCGCCAATATCGATAGCTACTGCCATTGCAATATTGGGCAATTGTAAGGCCGTGGTTTGGGCTTCGCGCAATTCGGCCCAATCACTTTCCGACGGATTTGGTAAACTTGGCAGATAATTAGCCAATTGCACAAAACAAAATGCCATGTCGGGATTTCTCCAGGCCTTGCGCCATCCATTAATAAGGTTCTGAAACTGCAACTTGTATTCGGCAGCAGCAGTAACATTGGCTTCGCCCTGGTACCAAATAACGCCTTTTACAGGAAATTGAGTATAGGGCTCAACCATGCCATAATACAAAGATTGAGGTATATCGTTTGGCCCCGGTTCTTGCAAATCAAATTGTGCATTTTTGCTGCAAGGTTTAAATTTCCATTTGCCATTCAAAGCATACCGGTTTGTATCAACCAACAACTCAAAATTCGTTGAACTACCCCAAAAACCTCCCGCTCCCCTGAAATCGTCTACACGCACAACTATTTGGTTATTGCCTTTTTTTAGTACGCCGGTTGGGACAACATAGTTCCTAAATATATTATATTCGTTAGTGGTTCCAACAAATTGTCCATTTATCCAGGTGCTGTCGGCATCGTCAACATAGCCTAAGTGAATAATGGTCTTTGAATCTGCTGGCAATGAGTCAACATTAATTGATTTTTTATACCACACAGTACCATTAAAGCCAGGGTATCCATAGTTTTCTAAGTAACCCGGCACTTCTGCATCTACCCAGTTTAGATTGTTAATATCTTTTGGTCCTTTACATTCCGAGGGTGTTATGACCCACAGTGCTTTCAGTTCTTCAATACGTTTCTTCGATTTATTAACATAATCTTTAAAATCGGGATTCAAATCGGTATTATTGTTTGATGGCATCCACGATTCGATATTGGTTCCTCCCCAGTTTGAGTGAATAAATCCAATAGGTACACCTAATTTCTTATACAAGTTTAATCCAAAAAAGTAAGTTACGGCCGAAAAATCGAAACTGGTAGCCGGACTCATTACTTTCCAGGTCACATTTGCAGCGGTATCGTTATTTTCAAAAGCTATTTTGTGTGGTACCCTAAAAAAACGCAGGTTGGGATAATTTGAACTATCTACTATGTTTTGACCATTGATACAATCGCGAAGAGCAAATTCCATGTTCGATTGCCCCGAGCAAAACCATACATCGCCCAGCATAATATTGGAATAATTTAATTGTTCCTTGGCGGCTTTAATACTTAAGTTAAATGGCCCACCAGCAGGCATGGCATTAAAAACTATTTGCCATTTACCTTCGGCATTTGCAGTTGTTAATTGTTTCTGGTCGGCAAACTTTAGCTCAATATTTTGATTTGGTTTAGCATTACCCATAACCTTAATAGGTTGTTGACGCTGAATCACCATGTTGTTGCCAAAATAGTTTGAAACGGTAAGTTGTGCATTTATTAAACCGCAAAAGGAAAATAAAATGCATGAAATAGTTAATAATATTTTGTTTTTTAATGATTTCATGTTCGCGAATTTTAAGTTTATTTTCCTCCTCTATAAAGTATTACATTATGATTGCCCGTAGGTACTAGCTTTGATTTTGTTTCATTGCCTTGCTTTTCGGTGGCCACAAGGGTTCTAGTATGCTTTCCATCCCAGTCGTATTGATAATAACTGGCCGATATTGAGGCGTTTTCTGTAACAAAAAAGGGAGGTTCTTTATCAAAGAAAATATGATCACGAAAATAACCTCCTAAAATTTCAGTTCTCCCCTTATTGGTTGTTAAAACATTTAAAGCAATACCTTCAGTTTTGAAACCCAGCACCCAAACATTTCCGCCATTGTTTTCGATATAAATAGCATCAAGGTGTTCACCTGCCGGATTGTTCTCCGGATTGTAATGACGACACCATAAATTGGCCAAAAATTTCAATTTTATTTGTTCATGGGTGTCTTCGAAAAACAGGTTGCCACCCTTTGCGGTTTTGGTATTAACAATATACCCGCGTGTACCCGACGAAACGCCCATTTTGCAGGATTTGAAAAATATCGGTTTATTGGTTTCAATTTCAAATGTTTTGTAATAGGGTTCTGCATATTGTTGACAATGAAAAAATTCGATGGTAAGTGGCTTAGTGGTTTGAACTACAAACATGGGTTTATTACCTTTGTTAAAAGACTCTGGCTTAGCACAAATATTGGCATTCATACCCACAATTCGTCTCACATTTCCGCGTAGGTAGATAGTATTAGAGATTTGATATTTTCCATCGAATTTTAAATATAGAGTTGAAGCTCCCCCATCAATAGCATCCTGAATAGCTTTGGTATCATCTTCAGCAGAAGGATCAATAAAAACCCATTTAGAAATAGGTTCTTCAAAAATTAGTGGAGCATCTTTAACAGGCAATTTCAAATGTCCCCTGGGCGATGGATACAATGAAAATTCTTCACCGGACCAATATTCCAATATCTTGCCTGTCTTCTTTATCTCCTTATTGTTGAGCGACATACTATATCCATTTGCTTTGATATTCCGTAGATAAATGGTCGCTTCGCCAATATTCTCAATGGCATTTGTGTTTGAATCACCTCCTGTTAAATTGGCATTGATCAATACTAATTGGGCAATATGTTCGGGTCCATTGCTTATCGCCTTTACATTGTTAAAGCTGACTAAGTTGAGCAATGACATCGGGAAATGATTCTCTATGCCCAACACCAACTGGTTTTTGATGGTAATATTTTCGAGTGTAACATTTGAAGGTAGCCCTATCGTTTTTATGCCAATATCAAAACCATCAATGGTAACGTTTTTAATAAGACCGGGACCAAATTCTGTTTCGCTCAAGTCGAGTCCCACTTTTCCAATTTTTTTTATATCACCACTTGTAATGCTAACGTTACGAATGGCTCCTTCATTGTGGTTATTGTATTGAATACCAATAGTTGCCGGATTTCCGGAGCCTGTATTTACTGTTAAGTTTTGAATGTAATTGGCGAACGATGAGTTGTTTGTACCATCCCATGGTGACTCTTTAAGACCAGTAAACCGACAATGTAAAACAGGGCGAGGCTTTGTGATATCCTGATATCCTTCACAGTTATCTTTAAGTTTTATAATGGTTTTGGTTTCACTTTGCCCCTGGAAAACCAACCATCTCATCCAAAATATCTCGTTTGTAACCAAATAAGTTCCGTTTGGAATATATATAAATCTGAAATTGTTTGGGTTGCCTCCAATAAATGTCCAGTTTTTGTTTATCGCGTCATTAAATGCTTTAGTATCATCAGTTATTCCATCACCTTTTGCACCATAATCTTTTACATTAATTATTCCTGCATTTGAAGGGAATTCGACAGATTCGGCATGTATTGTATATCCTAAGAATAATGCGAAAATCAAAAATTTTATTCGTCTCATAATTTAGATTTTTTTTACTATATTTCTTTGATTAATGCAACCGCCCAGGGCTTTAGGTCTATCTGAATAGTCAATACTCCTTCTTTATCTGCTGTTATAAAACGTTTTTCAGTTTTCCAACCTTCATCTATCAATATTTTGGTTTGTTCGCGGTCAGGTGATTGGGGACTACCCATTTCTTCCCATTTCCTAAAGGCAAAACCATGGTCCTTGTCAAGTATTTCAATTTGAAAACATGAATTGGGTTTTAGTTTTTTAAGTGTAATGACCGAACGAATTGAATTGCTGGTCTGTAATGTTTTTTCTGCAATATTATTACTATCGCGCGACATGGGTATTGCCGTTTTAATCTCTGCGGGGTAATTGTAAATAATTCCGGAAAGCATTTGACTCAACGAATCTTTGGTGAAAATGTAATTGTCTTTTTTAAAAATTATTTGGTTTCCCAGTTGGTTAAGAAACCGATAAGCATGAAATGCAGGTTTGGGTATCCCCTGAAAATTTAACAGTCCAAAACCTCCATGAAAAACACTCCATGCACCGCCACCTTCTTCAAAAATATCGGTAAATGTCCAGTAAGCTAATGAATTGACCAAACCTATACAATCGATGTTTATTTTTACAATATAAGTAGCCTCCTGTGGGTAATCGTGAGTATAGTCTCGTGGAGAAGGGCTCGAACTCCATTCGGTTAAATGTATTTCCACATTTGGATAGGCACTTTCGGCAATTATATTGTGAAGCCATTTCATATCGGTTTTTACTGAATTAACAGATCGTGTAATGTCAACTTTTTGAGATGTATTCATGTCAAGAGGAAAATGTGTAGGATAGGGATGACAAGAAATAAAATCAACAGGTAGGTTTTCTTTTTTACAAAATGCTAACATCTCGCGCACCCAGTTTCCATTATATGTTGCCTTTTCCAAATCTTCAAGCGTGAGCTTGGTTTTCTGCGACATATCTTTCAGGCGAAATTCATCCTTTTTGTCAATAGTGAAGTTAGTGGTGGCGGGTCCGCCGATCCGAAGTTGATTGTCGACAGATTTTACGGCATTTGCCGACACTTTATAAATCTGAAAGTAATCGTCCATTGTGCCATTGAAAAAATAATCAAGATTAGGTTCGTTCCAAACCTCAAAATACCACTTGCGTACCTCATCGATACCATAACGATCCACACAATGTTGGGTGAAATTTTTTACTAAGTTGCTCCATTTAGTCAAATCTTTAGGCGGTTTGCTATGCGCTTTCCACCAAAATACAGTGCCTTCACCATCTGACATTGCTGCCGGGAAAAAACTTAGTTCAACAAAGGGGCGCACACCTTTTGCTAAAAGACGGTCATACAAATCATCTACATATTGCCAATTGTATTCTGATTTTCCATTGATTTCGCGATATACAAACATATCATCGTGAAACAGACCGTGAAATCGAATGTAACCCATACCACAATTTTCTTTGACAGTTTTCAATTGATTCTGCCAGTCGGCACGTAGACCCTCATTAGCACGGCCTGCTCCAAAACAAACGCTCCAAAAATGGACTAAAGGTTCTCCTTTTTCCGAAGTGTTTACCTCAATGGTTTGAATGAGATTTGCTGCTTTGTTATTTTTTTTGTCAGGAGCAGCTTTAACGGCCATTGCACTTACGATGAATAGCGAAATGAGAATTGCTGATGTTGTTGTTTTCATTGGGAAATAGAAAATAAGGTAAATAATATCAATTAGTAAAAAAAAAAGGAGAACAGGATAAACCTCTATTCATTATATTTATAAAACCTAATATACCTCCACATTAGAAATAATTGGGCATGCCCTAGATTCCAAAATTGTTATTCTAACCTGATCTGTTTGAATCGGATTTATTTTAAGAATCCGTTTATAACCAACTGTTGTTTCTTCAGCCACTTTTATCCAAACATTTCCTTGTTTTACTTCAACATTGAATTTTCTTATTCTTTGGCCAAGTTTTATATATTCTTGTAATACAATGTATTTTACCGTTTTTACTTTGTCTAAGTTTATTTCGAGGCTGGATGATATTATATTATCATCTGTAGTCCAATATGTTTCTTTTTTTTTATCGGTTATGTTAGCAGGAGCAAACTCTTTGTCATTACCGCGTGTTGAAGTAGCTGTAACAATTTTATTATCTGCCAGATTTGTTTTAAATTCCCTATCGAGTATTTCACGAAAACCTTTTAGAGATTTCACATCGTTTTCATGAATCAAGCCCCTTCTATCAGGAGGTATATTTAATAGTAGCATGGCTCCCCTGCCTACAGATGTCAGGTAAATATTAAATATTTCCACCGGCGACTTCACTTTTTCATCTTCTTTTTGGTGATAAAACCATCCGGGTCTAATTGAAACATCTACTTCGGCAGGCACCCATGAAATACCATGTTCTGACCCTTCATTTAGCAACTGGTTTATGTTTTGTTTCCCTGCATATAGCGTATCACTATTCAGTTGACACCAGTTGGTCGTGCCAACATAACCATCTTCATTACCAACCCAACGAACGCCAGGACCCGCATCGCTAAAAAAAATAATTTCAGGTTCTATAACTCTTATCATCTCAAGCGTTTTTGGCCAATCGTAATATGTTTTCCCATCAATTTTTCGGTTTTCATTGGATCCGCCATAATAGCCTGTTCCTCCATTTGCCCCATCGAACCACATCTCGAAAACAGGACCATAGCTGTCAAACAACTCTTTCAGTTGCTTACGATAATATTCAACATAAGTGGGTGTGCCATAATCAGCACGGTTTCTGTCCCACGGTGAAAGATATATACCAAATTTAACATTCTGTTTCTTACAGGCATTCGACAATTCCTTAACAATATCACCTTTGCCATTTTTATACGGACTGTTTTTTATAGAGTTTTCTGTATATTTACTGGGCCACAGACAAAAACCATCGTGGTGTTTGCAAGTAAGGATAATGCCTTTAAAACCTGTCCCTTTTAAAACCTTTACCCATTGATTGGGATTAGCTTTGGTGGGATTAAACATAGATTCTTTTTCGTTACCCATTCCCCACTCCAAATCGGTAAAAGTATTGATTGAAAAATGTACAAATGCACATAGTTCCATTTCCTGACGGGTTAATTGGTTTGCAGAAGGTATAGGGTAAATTGGTTTTGGGGCATCTACCTTGTTCCGGGATAAAGATGCGTTTACAACAAAGAATAAAGAGATCAAAAATAATATCAACTTTTTCAGTTTCATAAATTTTAATAATTTAGTGCTCTACTCAAGGTTTAATTTTACAATATTAATGAATAGGGAATGATTCTCTTGAATGATTACTGCAGCCATAATGGATAATGGTTAATACATTGGCGTTTTAATCTTAATTATCGGAGATCTTTATGTGATTTGCAATTCGTGATATTAATAAAAATCCTATTATAGTTTGAATAATCACATAGATTCGTAAACTCATAATTAAATAAATACCTATTTCAATTCTTTGATTAGTGCAACCGCCCATGGCTTAAGGTCCAGTTCAATAGTTAACACTCCATTTTTATCTGCTGTAATAAAACGTTTTTCAGTTTTCCATCCTTCATCTATCAACAGTTTTGTTTCTTCGCGGTTAGGTGATTTTGGACTACCCATTTCTTCCCACTTTCTATAGGCAAATCCATGATCTTTGTCAAGTATTTCAATTACAAAACAAGAACCGGATTTTATATTTTTTAGCGTAATGGTCGAATGGATTAGGCTGCCTGTGTTAAGTGTTTTTTCCGCGAAATTAACACTGTCGCGTGAAATGGGTATGGCAGATTCAATTTCTGATGGATAATTGTAAATAATCCCGGAAAGTATTTGACTCAATGAATCTTTTGTAAAAATGTAATTGTCCTTTTTTTCAATTATTTGATTACCAAGTTGGTTTAAAAACCGATAAGCATGAAATGAAGGTTTGGGTATACCCTGAAAGTTTAACAGTCCGAAACCTCCATTAAAAATACTCCATGCTGCTCCATTTTCCTCATAAAAAATATCACTAAATGTCCAATAAGCCATTGAGTTAACCAAGCCAATACAATCAATATTGACTTTAGTAATGTAAGTTGCTTCCTGTGGATAATCATGTGTAAAATCGTGTAGCGTTGGGCTTGAATTCCATTCGGTAAGATGTATTTCGGCATTAGGGAAGGCACTTTCAGCGACAACCTTTTTAACCCAATTCATATCAGTCTTAACAGAATTTACAGACCTTGAAATATCTATGTTTTGAGGGGTTCCCAAGTCAAGTGGAAAGTGAGTTGGGTAAGGATGACAGGAAACAAAATCGATAGGCACATTTTCCTTTTTGCAAAATTCCAGCAATTCACGTACCCAATTTCCAATATAAGTTGCTTGCTCTAATTCTTCCAGAGACAGGTTTTTTTTATGTGACATTTCTTTTAATCGAAATTCATCCTTCTTGTCAATGGTAAAGTTGGTAGAAGCCGGGCCACCAATTCTAAGAAACTTGTCAACAGATTTCACTGCCAAAGCTGAAACTTTGTATAGTTGGAAATAATCGTCCATGGTACCTTTGAAGAAATAGTCTAAATTTGGTTCATTCCAAACTTCAAAGTACCAATTTCTTACTTCAGTTATACCATAACGATCTACACAATGTTGGGTAAAACTTTTTACTAAATCACCCCATTTGCTTAGATCTTTCGGAGGTTTAGTTTGTGCTTTCCACCAAAATGTTGTACCTTCACCTTCAGACATTGCTGCCGGGAAAAAGCTTAGTTCTACAAAGGGGCGCACACCTTGTGCCAAAAGGCGGTCATACAAATCGTCTACATATTGCCAATTATATTCTGGTTTCCCATTGATTTCACGGTAAACAAACATATCGTCGTGAAACAAACCATGAAATCGAATATATTTCATCCCGCAATTTTCTTTAACGGTTTTCAGTTGATCCTGCCAACCGGCGCGCAATCCTTCATTGGCGCGACCTGCACAGAAACATAAATTCGAAAAATGCATATAAGGCTTGCCCTTTGTCGTAGTGTTAATTTCTATAGTTTGATTAATGACTTTTATAGTATTATTTGTCTCCGATTTTGCTTGAGACAAAGCTATTAAACTTAGAAATGTTATGGATATAAACAGTATCAGATTTTTATTGATTTTCATATTCTTTTTTACTTTTATATTAATATGTTTCAGTACAAAATAAAATTTTAATGGTTATCTTATCAGTCGTAATTTAAAGAATTTGCAGTTCAAATAAATTATAAATTGGATTAAACAACCACTAAAATTTTCTTTCAATTTATGAACTTAAAATTCTATGTTGTTTTGATATTTTTCATTCAAAATACTTATAATTAGATAAAAAAAACTCTTGCATTCTTGCATTCTTAAATTCTTCAAAACTTTAAAATAAAACGACAAAGTATATTTAAATATCTAATTAATGCCATTTAACATACTTTATTAATAGTTTTTTAAAGTTTTTATTACTGACTTTTTGATATCACTTTTAGCGCGACTATAAAAGAAACAGATATACAATCTACTTTAAAATTATTTTTTTAATATAGCTTTTATTCAATTTTAGAATGCAAATTCCTTTTGAAATTCCTGATAAATCAATATCAAAATTTGTATCATTTGTAGTTGTTTTGTACCTAACAATTCCGGTTTCATCAAATATAGTTAGATCATTTTGGCCTTCTTTCAATCCTGAAACTGCTAAAAAACAGGTTTCCTGATTTAGATAAACTTTAATGTTTGTTCTTTCATTATAAACATTAGGATTTAGATTTGCTTCTATTGACTTCTTTTGAGCAAACAACCAATTAGCTAATCCAGGCGTAAAATAAACGTTACTACCCAGACCGTTTTCCCAAATAACATGTCGTTTACCAATCATCTCTGTATATTTAATAACTTTACTTCCAGCGTTTTTCAATGCATTAACAAGTGCCCTTGTGGTTTCTACATTGATAACGTCATCATCGCTTCCATGAAAAGTCCAAATAGGTATATCTTTAATTAATACCATTTTAGTAGCATCACCATAACCGCTTATAGGAATAGCGGCAGCAAACATATCGGGAAATCTTGTAAGTGTAGCCCAGGTTCCACCTCCACCCATTGACAAACCGGTTGAATATATTCTACTTGCATCAATGTTATATTGATCTTTTACTAGTTCAATAATATTTATGTAATTCTGAAGGCTTTCTGAGATTGTGATCTTATCCTGCAAATAGTTTCCTTCCCACCAATTTGCATTTGCCCAGTAACCCTTATTTCCATAACTATTGGGTGCAACAATAAAGCAAGGATGATTGGATTGGATTGTATCATTAGCCCAAAAGGTACAACCCACACTAACCTGTGCTGTATTATTTTGGTTTATTTCGCCTACTCCGTGTAGAAATCCGATAAGTGGATATTCATTCCTATTATCGTAACCTTTGGGAACAAAAAGTCGATAGTTCATAATCGTTCCAGTTATCGAATTCGTATATGACAAATTAAGAAAATCGCTAATACCGGTTGCATGTCCGGGATTTTGAGAAAGAAAAGACACACAAATTATAATTAGTACTTTATTGAATTTCTTCATCTTATTAATTTAATGTCGTTTAATGACATACCATTGAAGTTAGTTGAAAAAAAATTCACACATAGTTCTCTTAAAAAAACTATGTGTGAAATTTAAAAATTTATAAAAGGATGATTCTATTTAGTTATTAAAATTTTCCGGTTATATACTATGTTACCCATTTTAACTCTTAGCACATAAATACCATTCATGAAGTTATTCAAACTTAGTTTGGATGTCTTAGCATTAGGAGCAACAGATGTAATTGTGCGCCCTGTTAAATCATATAATGCAATTGAACTAATTTCATTATCAGCTGTAACCATGAGAGTCTTCTCTGCTGGATTCTGATAAACCTTGAAATCCGGAACATTCAATTCATTTAAACCAGTCAAAACAATTTCTGCCTTATCAGATTCTAAAGACAATCCCAATTGCGAATAAGCAACTACTGAATATACATAATTCTTCTTATTTGTAACCGAGACAGTAGTATCAGTAAAACTTGATACATTGGCAGCTACTTCACCAATTTTCGTAGACCCAAGAAATTCTGTGTCACTGATTTTTACCGCTCTGTAAATCCAATACCCCAATTCATTGGTAGCATTGTCTTTCCAGGTTAGGTTAATATCGGTTCCTACTTTAACGGCCTTCATATCTGTTGCAGTTGGCAATACTTCAGTACCGGTATCATGGAATAAAGAATCAACCTGAATAATGCAAACGGATAGACATAAACTTCGTCCAATTGACCTTGTAAAAATCTATTTTGATTGTCGTTGAATCCCAACCACATTGGTTTCGTTTTATTCGATGACCAATTTACATCAGCCCAAAGATCTTCTGTCTTAACTCCATTAATGTAAAGCTGCAATTTTTTAGCTTCTTTGTTGTAATTCACTACGAAGTGATTCCAATTTCCGTTTTCTGGTGTTGCAGTCCTTGTAAATGGAAATGGATCCCATTCGGCTGGTGTCCATGTAATGCCATCAACTGATTTTGTTGCACCAGGTACAAAATTCCAATCTACACAAGGAGATGAAATATCAACATTCTGTTTTGAAAAATTCACACCAAAACTTGAGTTGTTT
>Ga0209125_1002373_pt1 | contig 14664 bp, 17 predicted proteins | sample BarGraIncub1131A_FD_184503 | JGI IMG/M metagenome (GOLD analysis project Ga0209125, IMG submission 184503) | Arctic peat soil microbial communities from Barrow, Alaska - Barrow Graham LP Incubations 11-31A (SPAdes) (version 2) | ecosystem: Environmental > Terrestrial > Soil > Wetlands > Peat... | reverse complement strand
AACCGGTGCGACTACACCGTAAGAACCCATCACGAATCCACTCAGCAAGGCCAGCACACCTAAGGGCATATCCCAGGTGAAAAAATATTTTACAATCCAAAACATCATGAAATAACAGCCCCAGATAGCTATGGTGTAAAGTATAAACAATATCGGATTTTTAAGGGTAGTTATGCTTTTCATCCCTTCCCAAAGACGGAGTGTCAAATCGTGCAACTTTGCGTAGAATGTCATCTTTTGAATACGTTTCCGCAGAAGGAAAAAGAGCAGGATCAGCGTTATAAAGCCACCCCAAAGGACGGGAGATGTTACCATACCCTGCAACTTGGACATTGACGCTGGATTTTTATTTAAAAAGTCACGGAAGACATCGACCTGAAGAAATACGGCCAATACCGTGATGATGAGCAGGCAGATCACATCGAACACCCGTTCGGTGATGACCGTTCCCAGCGTTTTTGTAAAAGACAGACCATCCGATTTGGCCAAAATCCCGCAACGGGCAACCTCACCTGCTCTCGGCAGTAGCATATTGGCCGCATAGCCTACAAAGATGGAAAGGATGGTGACACTTTTGCGTCCGCCCGGACAGACCGGCTCGACCAGCTGATGCCAGCGAAGTCCGCGAAGCACCATACTCAGGATACTCAAGAGCAGGGAAACAAAAAACCATTCATAATGAACACCACTGCTGAAGGCTTTGACTAGGGCATTGAAATCCCAGTCCCGGTACACCCACCAAAACAACAAACCAGCCATCGCCAAAGGCAAAACAACCTGCAGGATTTTCTTTATTTGTTTCATTGGGAGACTATCTTTTCAATATTAATGTGTACTTTTGCACTACTCCGAAAACAACGGAATCACAAAGGTATTAATTTTTCCCGACTAAGGTGGATGACCCTGGTAAAACCCAAAAAATCACTCGGCCAACATTTCCTCAAGGATTTGGATGTTGCCGCACGCATCGCGCAAACGCTTGATGCTTGGAAAGGCTTGCCAGTTCTGGAAATCGGACCTGGCATGGGGGTTCTCACCCGTTTCTTACTCGATTATGGTCACGATCTGAAAGTGGTCGAACTGGACCGCGATTCGGTCGCATACCTTGGACAACATTTCCCTGAACTTAATGGTCGCATCCTTGGCGAAGATTTCCTAACATTGAAGTTGGACGAAATGTTCGACAAGCCTTTCAGCGTCATCGGCAACTATCCCTACAATATTTCTTCCCAGATCATGTTCAAAGTTCTGGAATATAAAGACCTGATACCTTGCTGCTCCGGTATGTTTCAAAAGGAAGTGGCCGAACGCCTAGCTTCCAAACCCGGCAAAAAGGCATACGGCATCCTGAGCGTTCTGCTTCAGGCCTATTACAACATCGAATACCTGTTCACCGTAGATGAGCACGTATTTGACCCTCCGCCTAAGGTTAAGTCGGCGGTTATCCGGATTACCCGAAACCAAACAAAGAGCCTCGATTGCGATGAGGTATTGTTCAAGCGGGTCATCAAGACTGGATTCAACCAACGACGAAAAACACTGCGGAATTCACTCAAGCCACTTTTAGGCAACGGCTGTCCCATTTGTACGGATCCCATTTTCAACCTGCGGCCCGAACAGCTTTCCGTCGAACAGTTTGTTAAATTGACCAATATGGTATCTCCCTTTGTCGGAGAGCTTGGCTGAGTCTTCCCCAACCGTGGGCAGGCACCAACCCTGCCAAAAATGCGTTAGCAACTGAGTAACAACCAGCACCGGTGAGAGGTGTAAAACAAAAAACGCCATGGCTGAAATCAAACTTTTCTATCACGAAAGCGGACGCATCAAAGTGAGCCGCAGCATGGATTTCCTTAAAAAGACGCCCATTGACAAATTCCTCTGGATCGACCTTCACGACGTAGACGACGAGGTGGAAGACCAGCTCGAGGATTTTCTCAAGATCTACATTCAGGAAGAAGAAGAAATGGAAGAGATCGAGATGTCTTCCCGCTTCATCGAAACCGCCGACACCTTGGTGGTCAATTCCAACTTCCTGATGCCGGACTTTGACTTGGAAACCGTTTCCTTTATTCTGAAGAACGACATTCTGGTGACGGTTCACAGTGAAGAACTTGCCTCTTTCCACGAAACCACCAAGAAGCTTTCTGCCAATCCAAGGAACTACCCTACGGGATTCCACGTAATGGCGGCTTTGCTCGAAGCACGCGTGGATAAAGATGCCGACCTGATCGAGGATATCATCGACAAGATCACGGTATTGAGCGATACGCTTCGCGATGCGGATGAAGGCGTATTGATGGATATCACCGAATTGCAGGAACAAATCATGCAGATCCGACAGAACATCATTGAAAAGCAGCGGTCCATCTCCAACTTGTTGCGCAGCGAATTGATGCCTACGGAGCTTCATCCAAAATTAACCATCATCCTGAGAGACATCACTTCGCTGATTGAGCATGCCAAATTCAGTTTTGAACGACTGAACAATATGCAGGAAATCTTTATGGGCCTTGTCAATGTCCAACAAAATAAAATCATTAAGATCTTCACCATCGTTTCTGTGATTTTCATGCCTCCGACGCTGGTTGCCAGTATCTTCGGCCAGAACATTCCGGATATGCCTTTTACAAGGACCAGTTTCGGATTCTGGGCATCGATCATCATCATGTTTTTGTTTTCCGGAATGATACTGTTGGTTTTCAAACTCAAGAAGTGGCTCTGATACAAAAAGTTGCCACTTCCTGCATGGAATGCCAAAACTTTTGCTTTAATTTGTGATTGCCAGTTTTTTGGCGTTTTTTAACTAATAATCATTGAATATGGACTCAAACGAAACCAACAAGCTTCCGGTGGAAGCCGAGTTGGAGGGAACTCTTACGAATGCTGTTGAGGAAACAGCTGATTCTCAGACGACAAACCCCGAACCGGAAACCCAGGTCGACGTAGCACCAAAGCCTAAACGTACCAGAAAACCCAAAGCAGAAGCTCCTGCCCAAGAGGTCGTTGCCGCTGTAGTAGAAGAAGTGAAGGCGCCAGCCAAAAAGAAGGCTGCCCCCAAAGCGAAGAAAACGGAAAAGCCCTTGGCTGCCGAAGCTACCCCATCAGCATCGGAAGTGATACCGGAAGAATCGATTGCAGCTGAACCGGAAATCGAAAGTAAACCTGTTTTCAGTTCCAAAACTGAAATCATTGAACATTTCAAGTCCATCGCCGAAACATCCGCCACTGACCTCAAGGAAAAGGTAGATGCGCTCAAACAATCTTTTTACAAAATCCACAAGCAGGAGGTTGAAACTGCCCGTAAACTCTGGCAGGAAGCCGGCAACACCATCGAAGAATTCGTGGCTGCGGAAGATGCCCTGGAGACAGACTTCAAGACTTTACTGAACGAATGGCGTGAAAAGCGTGCCGAGCACCACGCCGAACAGGAAAAACAACGCCAGGCGAACCTGGAAAAGAAAACACAGATCATCGACGATATACGGAAACTGACGGACAGCACCGAGGACATCGGTCGCAATTTCCCAGAATTCAGACGTCTTCAGATGACCTGGAAAGAAACGGGTTCCGTTCCTCAGGAGCAGGTCAACGAACTCTGGAAAAATTACCAGATGCAGGTGGAACGTTTTTACGACCTGCTCAAAATCAACAACGAATTCCGCGAATACGATTTCAAGAAGAACCTGGAAATCAAGACCGGTCTTTGCGAAACCGCTGAAAAGCTGAGCGATGAAACCGACGTCGTGGTTGCGTTCCGTCAACTGCAGAAGTTGCATGAGGATTGGCGTGAAACCGGACCGGTAGCCAAGGAATTCCGCGAAGAAATCTGGAATCGTTTCAAACTGGCCTCCAGTGCCATCAACAAGAACCACCAGGGCTTTTTCGAACGCCTGAAAAATGTGGAATCCGAAAACCTGGATCAAAAAACGGACATTTGCGAAAAGCTCGAAGCCATTGACTTCAGCCTATTGAAAACATACAAGGATTGGGACGCCAAGACAGCCGAGATCATTGAGCTGCAGGAAAAATGGAAAACCATCGGTTTTGCCCCGAAAAAGATCAATGTCAAGATATTCGAGCGCTTCCGCGCTGCCTGTGACAACTTCTTCCGTCAAAAAAGCGATTTCTATAAAGCTTCCAAGGACGTTCTGAACCAGAACCTCGAAAAGAAAAAAGCACTTTGCGAAAAAGCCGAAGTCCTCAAGGAAAGTACCGACTGGAAAGCCACTGCCGATGCCCTCATTCAGATTCAAAAGGAATGGAAATCCATCGGTCCGGTTCCGAAGAAATTTTCCGATGCCATCTGGAAACGCTTTATCGCCGCCTGTGACCATTTCTTCGAACAGAAGGAAAAGAACGCTCCGACGCAGAAGAATGAAGAGCAAAAGAACCTGACCACCAAAAAGGAACTGATTGAAAAGGTGGAAACCATCACCGAGGAAACACCTGAGGAAGAAGCTTCCAAGCTGATTCGCGAACTGACTACCCAGTGGAATGCCATCGGTCATGTGCCCTTCAAGGAAAAGGATAAGATTTACAAGACCTGGCACGATGCCGTAGACAAAGTGATGGATCGGCTGCACATTGACAAAAGCAGCCGCCGATTGAATACCTTTCAGCACAACCTGGAAGACAAGAGCCAGGGCAAGGTGCTGCATGAACGCGAACGCCTGCTTCGTCAGTTTGACAGCCTGACCAGTGAGATCAAAACTTCCGAAAACAACATTGGTTTCTTCACCATGTCCAAGTCTTCAGGCAACAGCCTTTTGGACGAAATGAAGAACAAAATCGAAGTGCTGAAAGAAGAACGCGATGTGATTTACAAGAAAATAAAAATGATCGACGACCAGCTATAAGGTCTTTTAAATACCCTTTAAAGCCCCGTGCATAAAGCCTTTCAGAAGGTTTGACTGCACGGGGCTTTTTCGTTCTTAATCTTAAATTATGTTAAATATCTACGAATATTTCGTAGTTTTGCGAGCAAATCGTTTAAGACTTTAGAGAAATGGAAAAACTAACCCAACAGGAAGAAGAGACCATGCGGATTGTATGGAAAACCGGCGAAAATGTCATCAAGGATTATCTTGAAAAGTACCCGGAGCCCCAACCCCCTTACACGACACTCGCCTCCATCGTGAAAAATCTTGAGCGCAAGGGTTTCCTGGCTTCCAAGCGCTATGGAAATACCAGCGTGTACAACCCCAGAGTCAGTAAAGAAGAATACAAGAACAAATTCCTTTCGGGTGTCGTTCAGAATTACTTCGAGAATTCCTATCTGGAAATGGTCACCTTCTTTGCCAAAAAGAAGAAAATCTCAGCCAAAGAGCTGCAAGCTATCATTACACTGATCGAGAACGATAAAAAAGCATAGTTATGAATACGCCGATAATGTGGTTTTTGTTGGCAAATGTAGGATTTGCTACTATTTCCGAATCAGATTAATAAACTCCTCCCTGGTCTTGGCTTGCTGGAAAACTCCGGTAAAGTCGGAGGTCATGGTGACAGAGTTCTGTTTTTCCACACCGCGCATCTGCATGCATAAATGTTGTGCTTCGATCACAACCATAACACCCAACGGATTGAGCGTTTCCTGAATGCAGTTCTTGATATCGGTGGTCATGCGTTCCTGGATCTGAAGGCGACGGGCAAAAACATCGACAACACGTGCGATCTTGCTCAGACCAGTGATGTATTTGTTCGGAATGTAGGCTACGTGCGCTTTGCCCCAGAAGGGCAGCATGTGGTGTTCGCACATGGAATAAAAGTCGATGTCACGGACAATGACCATTTGTTGATATTCCTCCTGAAACATGGCGGACTTTAGAATTTCTTTGGGATCAACCTGATAACCGTAGGTCATGAACTGCATGGCCTTAGCCACCCGATAAGGCGTCTTCAGCAACCCTTCGCGCTGGGCATTTTCACCCAACAGACGAAGGATTTCCAGATAATGGCTGGCAATTTCATCTTGCACCGGATTGCTCTCGGTGGCGAGTATCAATTTTTTATCGATCATGCTACTTTACTTTTACTCTGACTTTTTCTTTGATGATGGACATTTCTCGACCGAATGCGGGAAACGCTGTCCGTAGTTTGGTCATCATGCGTTGTGCTTCCTGAAAGGTCTGAAAGTCACCTACACGAAGCCTCCAAAACGGGGCTGTAAATACAACATAGGTGGACATTTCAGGGAATACGGTTTTGACGTCCGATTCTTTAGTATAAGCTTCACTTTTTGAAATCCGTTGATTGTTACCGGCGAAAACCTGAATTCGAAAGCCCGGTATTTCGATGTAGGATACTGGGGCGTCATTGACTGCAGCTTTCTTCACCTTTCGTGCCAAACGGTTCGTAATGCTTTCGTCTTGAATGACCTGAACAGAACCTTTGCCCGGTTCCAGCTTGTTGATCCGATCCACGATAGTTTCCGAATTGGCCTCGGTAGAAGAATCCTGCGCAAAAACAGCCAAGGGTAAAAGACAAATCATACTCAACAGGCGGAGAAACTTCATAATGACTTTATTTTGGGAATAAGTTCATGGGTAGTCGACAAAAGTACGAACTTTTAGTTTCTAAATACTTTAAATAGCAGGAAAAAGAAAGGGAGGTCTTCTCCAACGAAGGCCTCCCTTTAAAATTTCGAGTATGAAACTATGCTAAAACGCCCAGTTGGTTCAATACGACATTCATTTGGCGAACGGCATTGGCACTTGCATTAAACAAAGCTTGTTCTTCGTCGTTCAACTTGTAATCCAGGATCTGTTCGCAACCGTTCTTGCCAAGTACGACAGGAACACCGATGCAAATATCCTTTTGTCCGTATTCACCATCCAGTAATACGCAGCAGGGAACCACTTTCTTCTGATCACGTAGTATGGATTCAACCACATAAGCACCTGCAGCACCAGGAGCATACCAGGCAGAAGTGCCCAGCATACCGGTGAGCGTTGCGCCACCAACCATAGTGTCGGCAACCACTTTATTCAGTTTTTCAGCGTTGAGGATTTCGGTAACGGGAACACCTTTGTAAGAAGCTAGGCGGGTTAAAGGAATCATGGTCGTGTCACCGTGTCCACCAATCACCAAGCCTTCAATTTCATTAGCATTGGCGTTTAGTGCCATGCTCAGGTAACATTTGAAACGAGAACTATCCAGTGCACCACCCATGCCGATGACACGGTTCTTGGGAAGACCAGAGGATTTTAACGTCAGATAGGTCATGGTATCCATCGGATTGGAAATGATCACCAGGATGGTTTTGGGAGAATACTTCAGGATGTTGTCAACAACAGATTTTACAATCCCGGCATTCACACCGATGAGCTCTTCGCGGATCATGCCCGGTTTGCGGGGAAGACCGGAAGTAATCACAACAACATCAGAATCGGCTGTCCTGGCATAATCGTTGGTCACACCAACCACTTTGGAATCGATACCCAAAAGGGTCACAGTCTGCATCATATCCAGCGCTTTCCCTTCGGAAATGCCCTGTTTGATGTCGAGGAGAATCACTTCATTGGCTATCTCATTGATAGCCAGAACATTCGCACAGGTAGCACCAACGTTGCCTGCACCTACTACAGTTACTTTTGACATAGAAAAATGTATTACGTTTTAAAACTAATCCGATTGAAAACGAGGCCTATTGAAATGGTTTTTTAGAGTCACAAAGGTACTACATTCTCTTGATTAAAGAAAATTTTCCGTAATTGAATTTCACTAAAAAAGTAAAAAAACAAAGAACGCCTCATTCACAGAAATCTACATAGAATTTTGTACTTTTGCAGCGGTAAATTTTCATCGACGTTCATGCAAAGAAAAACAAAAATAGGAATTATCATTGCTGTTATCGCAGTTTTTTTGATAGGAGGCGGAATCGGTTTTTATCTGATGTATCGAAGTCTACAAAGTAAAAATCAGTCCATTTCTGAAATGTCCCAGCAATTTGAGCTTGAAAAAGAACAGCTTACAGACGAATATTCCCAATTGGCCCTGCAATACGAAGGCTATGGTCTTCGGATCGGCAACGATTCCCTGGCCAACCTGTTGGATGCGCAACGTTACAAGGTTCAGCGACTGCTGGAAGAACTTCGCACTGTTAAAGCCAGCAATATGAAGCGCATCAATGAGTTGAAAAATGAGTTGGGCACCTTACGAGCCATTATGCGTCAATACGTCATTCAGATTGATTCCCTGAACGCGTTGAACACACAGTTGCGCACGGAAAATAAGGTTGTTACGCAACGCTATACGGAAGAACAACAGAAAACAAGCACGTTGGTGGAAGAGAAAAAAGCACTGACCACCAAGATCACACTGGCTTCGATACTGGAGGCACGGAGCATTATGGTGGAATCTCTTACCGAGAAAGGTCGGAAAGCCACTAAAATCAGCAAAACCGCTCAACTGAAATTCACTTTCATCATCAACAAGAATATCTCCGCCTCAACGGGTGAGAAATTTATCTACCTGCGCATCCTCCAGCCGGATGAAACGCCTTTGGTGAAAAAGAACGACAACGTATTCCTTTTTGAAAACAAATACATCAATTACTCTGCCCGCCGACCTATTGAATATGAAGGGGAGGAAGTTCCGGTCACTATCTATTGGGATGTGGAAGAATTTCTGCAACCGGGATTCTATCGGGTAGATGTTTTTGCCGATGGATACATCATCGGTTCTGCCAAATTCAATCTGATAGATTAAGATTTCTTAAAAGGGAGCGACGTTTTCAATAAGTGAGAGCAGAGGCTATTTATAGACTATGCCGAGCGTTGAAAACGGTCATGAAATGAAACACTGCGTTACTGCTTACTCGCCGATCCTTACGTACCAAAGCATGCTCCGGGGTGTCTCATAAACAGCGCCTTGACCTTGGCGTCCTTTTAAAACATCTTTCACCACTTTACCAAAAAGAGGATGTATCATTTGATACACCCTCTTACTGTCAACCATGCAGGTTGAGTGGTATTGAATCCTTTCGGATTATTCTGCAACAGGAGCCTTGGGAGCTTCAGTGGCGGGGGTTTCAGTTACGGGTTCTTCCACAACAGGTACATCGATAACTACTTCTTCGGCAACCACTTCTTCAGCAACTGGAGCTGTTTTTTCAACGGGGGTTGATGCAATCGGCACAACGTCAACAGCATCACCTTTCTTTTTTACAGAAGAACGACGGGTTTTAGCTTTCTTATCAACTTTGGTCTTCAACATGTTATCGTTGAAGTCCACCAGTTCGATAAAGCACATCTGAGCGTTGTCTCCCAAACGGAAACCCGTCTTGATGATGCGGGTATAGCCGCCGGGGCGGTCACCTACCTTGGGAGCTACAACCGTGAACAGTTCCGTCACGGCTTCTTTCTGCTGCAAGTCAGCGAAGACCAAACGTCTGTTGGCAGTGGTGTCTTCTTTGGCTTTGGTGATCAGGGGTTCAACCACGATTTTGAGGGCTTTGGCCTTTGCCGTGGTCGTGAAGATGCGTTTGTGCATGATCAAGGAGGTGGACATGTTTGACAACATGGCACCACGGTGAGCGGCCTGAAGTCCTAAATGATTGAATTTTTTATTGTGTCTCATCGTCTTATTCTTTATCTAATTTATATTTTGCAATGTCCATCCCAAAAGATAGGTTCAGATTCTCGAGCAGGTCGTCCAGTTCGGTGAGGGATTTCTTTCCAAAGTTGCGGAATTTCAACAAATCTGTCTTGTTGAATACCACCAGTTCGCCCAGTGTTTCCACGTCAGCAGCCTTCAGGCAGTTGAGGGCACGAACGGAAAGATCCATGTCAACCAGCTTGGATTTAAGCAATTGACGCATGTGCAGGATTTCTTCGTCAAATTCCTCACCTCCGTCGGTTTCAGCCGTATCCAGCGTAATTTTTTCGTCGGAAAACAACATGAAGTGATGAATCAGAATCTTGGCAGCTTCTTTCAAAGCATCTTTGGGATGAATGGAACCATCCGTCGAAATCTCGAGAACCAGCTTTTCATAGTCGGTCTTTTGTTCCACACGAAAGTTTTCCACACTGAATTTCACATTCTTGATCGGTGTGTAGATCGAGTCAATGGGAATTACATTCAATTCATTATAAACGACACCATGTTCGTCTGCAGGTACATAACCACGGCCTTTGTTGACAGTCAACTCCATCTGGAATGCAGTGGATGCATCCATGTGGCAAATAACCAATTCGGGGTTCAGTACTTCGAATCCGGTAAATGATTTACCGAGATCGCCAGCCGTCAAAACTTCCGCTCCGGAAACAGAGATGGTGGCTTTTTCAGTTTCGAATTCTTCAACAACATGCTTGAAGCGTACTTGCTTCAGATTCAGGATGATGTTTGTAACATCTTCCATAACACCAGGGATAGAAGAGAACTCGTGATCCACGCCTTCTACACGGATGGAAGTGATTGCAAATCCTTCCAGTGAAGAGAGCAGGATACGGCGCAATGCATTACCCACAGTAATACCAAAGCCGGGTTCAAGGGGACGAAATTCGAATTTTCCGAATTTGCTGTCCGCTTCCAGCATGATAACCTTCTCGGGTTTTTGAAACGCTAATATTGCCATTTAGTCAGGGATTATTTGGAATACAATTCAACAATCAACTGTTCTTTAATGTTTTCAGGAATGTCGGAACGTTCCGGAAGATGGAGGAACTTACCAGATTTGCTGGTAGCGTCGAATTCCATCCAAGGGTATTTGCTATGGTTGAAACCATTCAGCGCTTCGGTGATGATTTCCATTGATTTGGCTTTTTCACGAACACCTACCACCTGGCCTGGTTTCAGCAGGTAAGAAGGAATGTTCACTACTTTGCCGTCAACAACAATATGACGGTGAGACACCAACTGACGGGCTGCATCACGGGTAGGTGCAAAACCTAAGCGAAAAACAACGTTGTCCAAACGGGATTCAAGCAGCTGAAGCAATACTTCGCCTTTGATACCCTTGGTGCGGGATGCTTTTTCGAACAGGTTGCGGAATTGTTTTTCCAAAACTCCGTAGGTGTATTTGGCTTTCTGCTTTTCGCGAAGCTGAATGCCATATTCGGAGGTTTTTTTACGACGGTTGTTACCATGAATGCCCGGAGGATAGTTCTTTTTGCTCAGAACTTTATCGGGGCCGAAGATGGGTTCGCCGAATTTACGTGCAATTTTTGATTTTGGTCCAGTATATCTAGCCATTTTGTTTTTGAAAAAGTATGAACCGGAAGGTGCAGTCGCGTGACTTTGTGTGCAATCAAAACACGTTCCCGGAGTTCATAAGATTAATACTTGTGTTTATACTCTTCTTCTTTTTGGAGGACGACATCCGTTGTGGGGAAGTGGTGTTACATCAACAATTTCCGTCACTTCGATGCCGGCACCGTGAATGGTACGAACGGCCGATTCCCGTCCGTTTCCGGGTCCTTTAACATACGCCTTGACCTTTCTCAAGCCAAGATCGAATGCGACTTTTGCACAATCTTGTGCGGCCATTTGAGCTGCATAAGGAGTATTCTTTTTTGAACCCCTGAATCCCATTTTACCTGCGGAAGACCAGGAAATAACCTGACCATCACCGTTGGTGAGGGAAACAATGATGTTGTTAAAAGATGAATGGATGTGCGCTTGTCCGATTGCTTCAACTTTTACGATTCTTTTTTTCGCTGCGACTGTTTTTTTTGCCATATCAGTTCTTAATTTTAAGCTTGTGTGTTTGCTGAAGGCTTATTACTTAGTTGCCTTCTTCTTGTTAGCCACGGTCTTTTTCTTGCCTTTGCGGGTACGAGCGTTGTTTTTGGTGCTCTGGCCGCGAAGGGGCAAACCAAGACGGTGACGAATTCCACGGTAGCAACCAATGTCCATCAGACGTTTGATGTTCAACTGAACTTCGGAACGCAAGTCGCCTTCGACTTTGAAGGATTCGCCGATGATTTCGCGAATTTTACCAGCTTGATCATCCGTCCAATCTTTTACTTTGATGTCCTTGTCGACACCTGCTTTTTCCAATACCATCTGAGAGCGACTGCGACCGATACCGTAAATATAGGTCAGGGCAATCTCGCCTCTTTTGTTTTGAGGTAAATCTACACCTACAATTCTTATAGCCATACTATACTTGTTTATTACTTGAGTTCGACTTAACCCTGACGTTGCTTGAACTTGGGATTCTTTTTGTTAATTACGTACAAAACGCCTTTTCTGCGTACCATTTTGCAGTCAGGTGTGCGTTTTTTCAATGATGCTCTTACTTTCATATTCTTAATTTGTTATTTGTATCTGAAAGATATTCTGCCTTTAGACAGATCATACGGTGACATTTCGACGCGGACTTTATCTCCTGGCAAGATCTTGATGTAGTGCATCCGCATCTTGCCCGAAATATGTGCCGTAATTTCATGTCCGTTTTCCAACTCTACCCGAAACATTGCATTGGATAAAGCCTCCACAATGGTTCCGTCCTGTTCAATTGCTGCTTGTTTAGCCATAATTCTTTCTCTTATCCGAATTAAATAAAACGATCTCCCAATACTTGTTGTATATAATCAAACGAAGTCAGTATTTCTGCGCCACTATTCTTGCGAATGGCAATGGTATGCTCGAAATGTGCAGAAGGCTTCCGGTCTGCAGTTCGCACTGTCCAACCGTCACGTTCCATGACAATGTTCCGGCTTCCCATGTTGATCATCGGCTCAATAGCTATGACCATTCCGGCTTTCAACTGAGCACCGCTTCCGCGTTTTCCAGTATTTGGAACCTCCGGATCTTCGTGCAGGTTGCGGCCAACGCCATGACCCACCATTTCGCGAACAACAGTGTAACCGCGTCTTTGACAATATTCCTGCACCGCAAAACCGATGTCTCCTACACGCTTGCCTTCCTGAGACTGTGCGATACCCTGATACAGGGACTCCTTGGTGGTTCTCAACAATGCTTCGACTTCTTTGCTGACATCCCCAACCCTGAAAGTATAGGCGGAGTCACCGTGAAACCCATTTTTTAAAGCACCGCAATCTACTGAAACGATATCGCCTTCTTTAAGTACCTGCTCTTTGGTTGGTATCCCATGTACGACCACGTCGTTGAGGGAGATGCAAAGCGATGCAGGAAAACCGTTATAGTTCAAAAAGGATGGAACTGCACCACAAGAGCGGATAAATTCTTCGGCTATTTGATCCAAGTATTTAGTTGTAATCCCGGGTTTTATAAATGCAGCAACCTCGCCCAACGCTTTGGCCACGATTTGTCCGCTTTCCCGGAGAAATACTAATTCATCGTCTGTCTTCAGATAAATCATCAACTTCCGACTGGTTTTTTAATAAGCAGCAATGCTACCTGTTCTTCCTTTAATTCGCCCTGACTTCAGCAATCCATCGTAGTGACGCATCAACAGGTGACTTTCAATCTGTTGGAGCGTATCGAGAACGACACCGACCAAAATCAGGAGGGAAGTACCACCAAAGAATTGTGCAAACTGTGAATTGATGCCGAGAATCTTGGCGAAAGCAGGCATGATGGCAATGAATGCCAGAAAAATAGAGCCCGGTAGCGTGATTCTGGACATGATGGCATCCAGATAATCAGCCGTTCTTTTACCAGGTTTCACACCGGGAATGAAGCCATTGTTGCGCTTCATTTCGTCGGCCATCTGAGTCGGATTGATGGTGATCGCCGTATAGAAATACGTAAACGCTACAATCAGGATGGCAAATGTGAAATTATACCAGAAACCGTTCGTGTTCACAAATGCTTGTGCAAACGAGCTAGCAGCAGCTGCGCTGGAGTAGCCGATAAAAGCAAGCGGGATGAACATGATGGCCTGGGCAAAAATGATGGGCATTACACCAGCAGCATTCACTTTGAGGGGAATGTACTGACGGGCACCACCGTATTGTTTGTTTCCTACCACGCGCTTCGCATATTGGACAGGTACTTTACGTGTTCCTTGAACCAGCATGATGGCAAATATGGTCACCACCACGAGGAAAAGGAGTTCAGCCAAAAGCATGACCAGACCACCACCGGAACTCATTGAAAAGCGGGAAACAAATTCCTGTGCCAATGCTTGCGGCAGGCGAGCGATAATACCAATCAGGATGATAAAGGAAATCCCGTTTCCGATGCCCTTGTCGGTAATGCGTTCACCAATCCAAAGGGTGAACATGCTACCTGCAGTAAGAATCATGATGGAAGATACCGTAAACCACCAGCCAGCTGGAAGAGATGAACCCGAATAGCCCATTTGAGCACTCAGGTTGGCAAGGTAAGCAGGAGCCTGCAGAACCAATACCATGAGTGTCATATAACGGGTATACTGATTGATCTTTCGTCTTCCACTTTCGCCTTCACGCTGCAGTTTCTGGAAGAAAGGCACGGCCATACCCAACAGCTGCATCACGATGGATGCGGAGATGTACGGCATGATACCAAGAGCGACGATGGAAGCGTTGGAGAATGCGCCACCGGAGAACATGTCAAGCAATGACATGATACCCTCGCTGGTCTGACCTTTCAATGCCGTCAAAGCACTTGTATCGATTCCCGGAAGCACCACGTAGGCGCAAAACCGGTAAACAGCCACAAATCCAAGAGTAGTGAGCAATCGGTTGCGCAATTCCTCAATCTTCCAGATATTCTTTAAGGTTTGAATCAGTTTCATTAGAACGTTTTATTAAT
>Ga0209125_1002372_pt1 | contig 14667 bp, 12 predicted proteins | sample BarGraIncub1131A_FD_184503 | JGI IMG/M metagenome (GOLD analysis project Ga0209125, IMG submission 184503) | Arctic peat soil microbial communities from Barrow, Alaska - Barrow Graham LP Incubations 11-31A (SPAdes) (version 2) | ecosystem: Environmental > Terrestrial > Soil > Wetlands > Peat... | reverse complement strand
TAATCTCCTAATAATATAAGCCTTTGTATAACATTTACATCATGTAAAATGTTAGCCGAACTAAGGAGTTAATTAGGGGAACCGGTCAGGGAACTCGGTCAGCCTATTTGACTGCTTGGTTTGGCTCAGCATACAGGTCTCGAACCTTCCAACAGATGTAAATGAGACAAATGCTACACGCACTGACTATACTAAGAATGTCTCAATTATTAGCAAAAGGAGGGATTTATGGCACAAGAATCGGACCAAAACGAAGAAGAAATAGGGGAACGAGATGCTTTAGCGCTAGCTTCCCTGCTTTACGATATATACCAAGATAAGAAACTTAAGGAGAAAGAAAATGTATCATCAAATATCTGATAAATCACTAGAAGGATTCAAGGAAATCTGCGAAAAGAAAGGTATTAAATACGAAACCGAACAAGAATATCGGGATTCGGCTCAAAATTTAGTTAATTATGTTGGCACTCTCGTTGAAATAGATGCAAAAGAACGCGCCCGAAAACAACGACTTGAAACAGAACCGAAGGGTTTTACACTCGAAGGCGCAGGTCGCAACTGCTCTCTTTGTGGACGTTCAGTATACGAAGGCAACGGCTGGTACGATAAATGGGGCTTTAAGTGTATGAATTGCCAAAGTGCAGTAGATAAGAAAAAGATTCCAGGTTCGCTTTGCGGTGACTGGAAACATGAGAAATGCATAACAGACTCTTCCCTGTCAGATAAATTTGACCTCCATACACAAACAATACGAAAACTCATTAGGCAGGGCAAGATTATAGCCAGACAAATCCCAAATGGACCGAATATAATAATACGAAAAGACAATCCTAATTTAATTGAAGCCTTAGAAACCGAAAAGAGCCTACGCATCAACGCCAAACAGAGGTAGAACACTATAAATGTTATAATTAGAAGTGGATAAGGTATATTTCAGGTATCGTTTTGCTGAAATGAAATAAATACGAAAGAAAGGACAAATTATGAGTATTCAAGGAATAACAGTCGGAGTTCGGATGCCAGATGGATTAATAGTCGATGGCACACCCGAAGGCTTGCAAATTGACAATGGAGTCGCATATATGACCGTTAAATTAAAAGATGGTTCAATAAGACGCATTAAACCACCTAAATATTGGGGATATTCTAGCGATAGCGGTTGGTACATTAACTAATAAGCTATAATGAATTCATAAAGTAGTCGCTCGGACTCGGTTCCGAGCAAACCCATAGCTCGCATTCGTTTTAGATCACGTGCGAGCTATTTTTTTGTGCCGTAAGGACTTTGGTTGGTAGGTTTTAAGCTAACGCCGATTTTGCTGGCCTGACTCTGCACTGAAGCGGGTGTCCGTTTCATATCTAGGGCAATAATACGCGTAGGCGTATTACCTTTTGCAAACGTTTTAAGTTGTGCATTAGCCGCAGGAGTCCAAGCTTTTCCAGAATTTGCTGGTAGTTTTGCCATATTACTCACTTTCATGAGACCGATTAAATCGGTACGGCGGTCTCTAATACTGGCTTGTGAACCGAGTCACAAACGGGTACCGTTTAGTCCGTACCCTATTCGTTAGAACTTTTTTGTTTTAAGGAAAAGGGCGCTGATTACACCAAGTTACTCACTTCCCACACGCTTCCCTCTTTATAGAGGTACTTCTATTATAAACCGAAAAACCAACACTACATATTGTGTTATTTACATTTCTTATACGCTATATATGCTTATGCTTTTAGCTGATCGCTTATTTCGATTTCAAGTAAACGTGTAAATAATTTCTGTGCGTCACCACTTTCAAATAAACTAGCCCAAGCACCGTCACAAAACCTGTCATTACGGGCAACTGCGGTTAGTAGTTTTAATACCCATTCTTTATCAAGATTATCGTATTTATTTGGGTTTCTGTTTTTAAAAAAGTCTCGCCCCTCATCCCAATCAGCCCAATTGAAAGTGATAATTAAATCATTGTCATAAAGAAACTTCATTGCCTCACAAGCGATAGGAGCTGTCCAAGGAATATACGAAATTACACAACCTTCTTTTACGCTACGATCCTCGAACCACAGACCTTTATATTCATCAATTGATTTAATTAGTGATTTTAGATTGGTGATATATCTATTCATGTCTAACACCTTAGCTTAAATAGGCATAATTGTGAAGCGTTTTTCCAACTTAATAAGGTATTGTAAAGACTACTACAAATTACTGTTCTAATTTGCACCATTTTGATACAAAAAGCATTATTTGTGACCATTTTATCGATGAAGTTTTTGAGGTTACATAAAATCACATGCATATTCTTACTCTATTAATGCTAAGATGAGAATAACAAAGCGTGTAAATAACTTCCGAATAGAAGTGTCGCCAAGTTAATCAAGGCAGTATAGCCAACCTATAAAACTAAGGTATGCATGATTAACACGAGGCGACTTTTTTGTTGCCCGAAATTTGGCTACCACTAAAGGAGAAATGTTATGGATAAAGGACACGACTTAAAAATACAAAATGTAAAAATCGACGAGCTTATTGCCTCAGTATACAATCCGCGAAAATGGTCTGCGGATGCAATCGAGCAACTCAAGACAAGCATCCAGAGATTCGGCGTTGTCGACGCGATTCTCGTAAATAGTGCAGAAAACAGAAAGAATTTTGTTATAGGCGGACACTTTAGGCTAAAAGTCCTGAAAGACCTTGGCTATACCGAAGTACCTGTCATATATTTGAACATACCAGATGAAGCAAAAGAACGAGAATTAAATATTCGGCTCAACAAAAATCTTGGTGAATGGGATTATGAGCTACTCGCTAAATTTGATGAATCCATCCTGAAAGACATTGGCTTTTCGAGCGAGGATTTGGATAAAGTTTTCGTAGATGATGAACCAGATGGAATTTTCAACCTTAAAAAGGAACTTGAAAAAGCAGGTATTAAAACAGTCAAAGCAAAAACTGGTGATATTTATCAATTAGGCGATTCACGCCTCATGGTCGGAGACAGCACCAATCCTGAACATTTCGCAAAGCTAATGATTGACGAAAAGGCAGACTTATGTTGTACGGATCCTCCATATTTACTAGACTATCTTCACGCTAAAAGACATGGGAAACCGACTGATGGTTTTGGCTCAAAAAGAAATCGTAGATACATCGGAACCGACGAACTTCCACCAGATTTTACGGAAAAATGGATGAAAAACATTGCCGATCACGCCAAACCAGACTTCTCTATCATATGCTACGAAAATTGGAAGAACCTTAGAACTATTTGGGCTGAAATGGAAAAATATTGGAAAGTGAAGAATATGATTGTTTGGCATTTGCCTAACAGACATCAGAACTTCGCTTCAAGATATAAATTCTTCTCAAAATACGACATAGCAATGGTCGGAGCAAGTGGAGATGTCGAATATAATTACGAAGATGAGGTCGGTAGTATGCAAGAAATGTACGAAACTGCACTTTATGCTATTTCCGGCAAACCCCAGTGGGAAAGTTACGAAAAAGGCAAAAACAAAAAGTTTTCACCAACAGATTTCATCGAATTTAATGCCGAAGATGAAAAACATTCAGGTCAAAGCGTAGTATTTGGCACTAAGCCATTAGATATTCTAATCCCCTACATAAAAGTGTTGACCAAGCGAGGAGATTTAGTTGTCGAACCGTTCTGTGGATCTGGGAGTACATTGATCGCATCCGTTAAACTTGGTCGTCGCTGTTTCATTATGGAAAAACAGCCAATCTATGCCGAGGTTGCACTGGCTCGATATGAAAAAGAAACTGGCTTAAAAAGGGTCTTGATATATGAAAGCAATGAATCGCAATCAGAAGAAGATTCTCCAAGAACTGGAAAATAACCCACTCGTTGAAAGGGCTTGTAGAAAAGTTGGCATTGCTCGCTCCACTTACTACAGGTGGTGCAAATCTGACGAGAATTTTCGAACAATTGCCGAACAATCACAAGAACAAGGTAGAGGAAAAATGAATGATTTTGCAGAGTCTAAACTCCTAGAAAATGTCAGCAACAATCAGCAACCAGCGATAAACTTTTGGCTAAGTCATAATACTTCTAGATACAGGGCGCCAAACAATCAATATCAGGCTTATCAGACAGAAAATATGAAACGCGAGATCTGGTTTAGGGCTGAGTTGATAAATCGTTTAATAGACGCTATGGGCATCGAAAGATTCTTAAAACTAGTAGATCAACCAACTAATGAGGACTTACTAGCTGATATTGATAACGCGTATGAACAAGATCAAATAAATAAAGGTTTCCGTAAAAAGCGCGGCAATTGGCGATCGGATGATCCTCACATCTCGTACCCAGACGATATAAACTTTACACTGTAAAACTGTTATAATCAAAGAGTCTAGATTCACAAGAGATAAAACGCCTTTGGCGTAGTTAAACCATAAAACGGGCAGCTACGTGAAAGCAACTGGTTTAACCCTTTTGTGGATCTAGACAATCTAGCGTGGCTGTCCTTTTTTATGTATGGACTTCCCCTCTGGATTGCGGCATTACTTGTAATGAGGAGATCAGACCATGCAAAAGTTAGCCATTAAAGCAATCAAATATTATCAATTACATTGGTCACCAAAACTTGCAGAGCGAGGGGTGCACTGCATTTATGAAACTACATGCTCACAATATGCCCTAAGTCAATTTCAATGTCACAACATACTTTTAGCTTCAATCCTTACGATTACACGATTACTAAGCTGTAATCCTATAAACGCCGCCTTAAAATCAAGGAGTCTAAAGTAATGACAAAAGAATACAGAACATTAACCTTTGTCGACAGCCCAAGTGGCAGGAGAAAAATGGACGAGGTTATCAATCAGTTTTCCAACGAAGGGTGGACTATTAAAAGCAAGGAAACTGCTCCTCAAGATCGTAGTCATGGAAGCACTTGTTGCCTCGGCTGTATCCTCCTCCCAATTAGAAGTAAGAAGAAAAGCCTAATTACAGTCATTATGGAACGTGAAGTGGACCCTAACCGCAAAGAAGTAATAGCAGTCGACAATAAAGACCGAACCGTCACAGGCTTTTATCATAAACCTTGGTATAAAAAATGGTGGATAATTTTGATTATTACATTCTTCGGGATGTGTTTCTTGGCAGCTTTAATTGGAAGAATTAGTAATCGCACATCAACACAAACTCAAACCAACATAGAGCAAGTAGTCCAAGAAGGATCGACAGGCATTGCGTATAAAGTCGTTGAAGCATGGGATCTTCCTGACGGAAAAGGCAATGTCATTGTCATCGATCCAAAATACGACAATGACAAAGATCTTCAGAGCCTGGGCGTACAGCTCAATGAAGAAAATAAGGACAATTATTTCGTCCACATCGAGGTCTTTACCGACGGAGAAGCAGCAGCCCACCGTAAAGTTTCCTTTTGCGCGTCAGGGATTGATCCGAAAATACGCGAGTATAATAAGTACTTTGCCGCCCTATACAACAAAGGGCACGGAGGTGCTGACTATGCTGTATGGGGTAGCCGCGTCTGTGGAGTTGAAGCAGAAAATAAAGTTACGGAATTTCCTAATTAGACTGTAAAAAGCTTTACGATAATATTCAAGCAAAGAATGGCGATTCAGGAACTGCTGATATTTTCTGGGAATAGACTAATTGACTTGAAATATAGCACATGTTAAATTGTCAATCTTTCTAAGGCTAACAATATCATCTGGTATGCGCTAAACTAATATAGATAGAACTTCAATTATGACAGATAGTAATATTAGCGAATTTATGAATAATGTCGTGGCCAAGATTTTGACTGGCCATACTACCGAACACTCATTTCGTCCTACCTATCAGGATCTTTTTAAAAACCTGCCAGATATAATTGCCATTAATGAACCAAAGCGTTCAGAAAACGGCGCTCCAGACTTCGTATTCCTTGGCGTTAAGAATCAGGATAAGATCCTTGGCTATGCCGAAATGAAAGATATAGACAAAAACCTTGACGATATCGAAAAATCAGAACAAATGGATCGATATAAGGGCTATAAGAATATTTTTCTCACCAATAACCTTGATTGGCGATTTTTTCGTAATGGCGAGAAGTATTTTGAGATCAAAATCGGAGAGTATGACTTAAAATCTAAAACTGTTACAAAAATTTATAGCAATCATTTTGCTCAACTCTCGCACGAATTACAGGCATTTTTCGACCAAACACCAGAAAGTATTACAAATGGTCGTCGATTAGCTGAGATTATGGGCGGCAAGGCGCGTAGGATTCGTGAGAATATAGCCCAAATCTTTGCTGACAGCCGTGATAGTGAAATTAAGAAGATTTACGAAATGATGAAGGAGCTACTCGTTACCGACCTTACAGAAGAACAATTCGCCGACATGTATTCTCAAACTCTCGTTTACGGACTCTTTGTTGCAAGATATAACGATGATACCCAAGATAACTTCTCTCGTGCCGAGGCTCGAGATCTCGTTCCAGCAACAAATCCCTTCTTGCGTGAATTCTTCGATCACATAACAGGTAGTAATTTTAATAAATCACTTAGCTATATCGTTGACGAACTATGCGAAGCCTTTGAAGTTAGTGATATCAAAACTATCGTTCATAAACACCTAAAAATAGTCGATGATGACAGTCGAGACACAAAAGATCCAATCATCCATTTTTATGAAGATTTTTTGGCGAGCTACGATGCTAAGCTCCGCAAACAAATGGGTGCTTATTATACCCCTATCCCAGTGGTTCGCTATATTATTCGTTCTGTTGATCGAATACTGAAAGAAGAGTTTAAGATTATAGATGGAATTGCCGATAACGAAAAAATTAAATATATCCAAAAGACTGATCCATATCAAGTTGGTAAAAGCAAAGACGCCAAAACGTATCGCGAAAAAACTATTGAAATTCCGAGAGTCCAAATCCTAGATCCTGCAGTCGGAACAGCAACGTTTCTAAACGAAACTATTAAATTCATACATAGTGAGAGATTTTCAGGCCAGCAAGGTCTTTGGGAAAGTTATGCTAATGAGAACATTCTACCAAGGCTCAATGGTTTTGAGTTAATGATGACACCTTACACCATTGCACACCTCAAGCTCGGGATGACGCTAAATGAGCTTGGTGCAACAAAACTCAAAGACCGCCTGAGAGTATTCCTGACCAATACACTTACAGAAGGTATTGAAAAGGACTTGCCTCTTTTTACCCTTATTGGCCTTACGAAAATTGTCGCAGAAGAGTCAAATCTAGCAGCTGAAGTAAAAAATGATCGACCAATGATGGTTGTTATTGGTAATCCGCCATACTCAGGAGAAAGCTCAAATAAGACGGCTTATGCAAATAGTCTTGTAAACAAGTATAAGTTTGAACCAGGTGGTAATACTAAGCTTCAAGAACGAAACCCAAAATGGATTAATGATGACTACGTTAAGTTTATCGCATTCTCTGAGGAGATGATTGAAAAAAACGGTAAAGGTATCGTCGCGATGATTACTAATAACGGCTATCTCGACAATCCAACTTTCCGAGGTATGCGCTGGCATCTAACTCAAACTTTTGACAAAATTTATTGCCTTGATCTTCATGGCAATGCTAAGAAAAAGGAAGTTGCGCCAGATGGCAGCAAAGACGAAAATGTTTTTGATATTATGCAAGGCGTTTCAATTATTCTTGCTATCAAAACAACCAATAGTAAATCACCTGCAAGAGTTTACTATAGCGAAATTTATGGGAAACGTTCTCATAAATTCAGCGAACTTGATAAAGACGCCTCTAGTTTCAAAGAAATAAAACTTGACCAGAAAATGTACTACTTTGTTAATAAAAATAACGAAGGCAAAGAAGAATATGATCGAGGCATAGCACTCAATGAACTAATGCCAATAAACTCTGTGGGCATCGTAACCGGCAAAGATGAAGTTCTTATTAATGAAAACCCAGATACACTCATAGAAAATGTTTCCGATTTTAAGATAAACGGTACTGGTAAAATATTTGAACGACTCCAAAAAACTGAAATTGATAAAGAATTTGTCGAACCAATTGCCTATAGGCCATTTGATAAAAGATTTATCTATTACGATACAAATGTTGTCGAGCGTTCGCGCGATAAAGTGATGAAAAACTTCCTGACTGCCGCGCAATCCGAGAGAGAGAGAGAGAGAGAGAGAGAGGAATATCGCGATGATATTTAAGCGTGGTATTAACGAAGAAAACTCAGCTCCAATATTTATTGTTGATTGTATTTCTGAATCTAGAGCATGGTCTCGTCCTGGCATGCAAGGTGTTGAGTATAGTGCGCCGCTCTATGTATATGATAGTTCAAGTACTAATCATGGAATTGTATTTGAACGTTCAATAACTGATGACACCATAGCGGTAGACAACATGCCAGAACATGCAATACTTGGTACAGCAGGATACGCAGGTCAGTTTGCGCCCCTCTTCGTGATACATGATAACAATAGAAGGAAAACTAATTTCGATCAAACAAAGCTTCAAGAACTCTTTTCTAATGTCGAACAACCAGATAAAAATTCTCGAAAAGTATATCCAGAAGATATATTTGATTACATTTACGCGACCCTTCACAGCCCAGTCTATCGTCAAAAATATAAGCAATTTCTGAAAGCAGATTTTCCGCGTGTTCCTAGGCCAAAAAACTGGGAAATATTCTGGGACCTCGTCAAACTAGGCTGCGAACTTCGTAATCTGCATCTCATGAAGTCAAATGTCATAACCAACACGACCTATCCTGAAGCTGGTGATAATTCAGTGGACAAGATTGAATTTATTAGTAATAAAATCTATATCAATTCACACCAATATTTTGGTGATGTTCCCGAAATCGCTTGGAGCTTTTTTATTGGCGGATATCAACCAGTTCAGAAATGGCTCAAGGATCGTAAGGGTCGCAAGTTATCATCTGATGATATTATCCATTTTCAGAAGATCATTGCTATACTTTGCGAAACTGACCGCATGATGAAAGAGATAGCATTAATAGATATATAGCCTAGACTTTGTAGCACGCTAGCGGTACTGTTGTCGTTACCATGCTAGATAAACATGATAATCATTTAAGATATTGCCTATATGCTCGTAAATCGAGCGAATCTGATGAGCGTCAGGCAATGTCGATTGATTCGCAATTAACTGAAATGAGAGAACTCGCAGAACGAGATGAATTAAATGTTGTATGCGAATTACAAGAGAGTCATTCAGCTAAAGATTCAGGCAAACGACCTGTTTATATGAAAATTATGAAAGGGATTATCGACGGTGAATATAATGCGATATTAACCTGGGCACCCGATCGCCTATCGCGAAACGCTGGCGACCTTGGATCACTCGTCGACTTAATGGACCAAGGTAAACTTCTACATATTAAAACTTATTCTCAAACCTTCTCGAATAATCCAAACGAGAAGTTTTTATTAATGATTCTCTGCTCGCAAGCAAAACTAGAAAATGATAATAAAAGTATCAATGTCATGCGTGGCATGAAAACAAAACTCAATATGGGCTGGCGACCAGGAGTTGCTCCGCTCGGATATATGAATCGAGCATTCGGTGGCGTAAAAGATATTATGGTCGACCCAGAACGATCCCCATACATCAAACAAATATTTGAGAAAACCGCACAAGGCGTGCCTGGTCGTGAAATACAAAAATGGCTCGCAGAAGTCGGTTGCACTAACCGATCTGCAAAAGATATCACATTATCTCAAGTCTATTTAATACTAAACAACACCTTCTATTACGGAGAGTTTGAATGGCCCGAAAAATCCGGTAATTGGTACAAAGGCTCCCATAAGCCACTGATAACGAAGGAATTATATAATCAAATTCACATAGGACGAATGGATTACAAAGGCAAGCCTGGGTCAAAATCATTTGCGTTCAAAGGGCTACTAACTTGCGGAAGGTGCGGGTCAGCGATAACAGCAGAAGAAAAACATAAATTACTTAAGGACGGTACATATAGACGTCACGTCTACTACTCATGCGCAAAAGGTAAAGACCGAAACTGTGACCAAAAGTATGTAAATGAAAAAGACTTAATCGAAGAATTTAAACAGTATATAAACACACATGAATCAGAAATCAAAGTATCTTTTCAAACTCAAAAACAAATCATAGAACATCAAAAGATATTACAATATTACACGGCTAAATATCAGTTCGAAGCAAATGAAATTACCCAATTCCAGTCATATATAGATTACGTATTATCTTCAACTAATTCCAAACTTATCAGAGAACTGGTTGAAGGGCTTGAAACAAGATTCACCATTAATAACGGAGTGATACGGGTCTCCTGAACATTCACGTCTATTAGATGTAAAATGATGAGAGATGAATATCACATCAAAACAGTTTCAGAGACAACGACTAGATAAGGTCGTTAAACTTGCTGGGCCTCGCTATGAAAAGGGGGTTAATATTGAATTACCAATTCGGTCTGTTTTTCACGCACTCATAAAATCACAAAAATTTATCGATAAAGTTAACGATACAGCCTATAGGTTATTGGAAGCGAGCCAATATACAGGGATAGAACCGTTTTATAGTATAAGCAAAAGTCATTATGATACGATAAAAAACCAGAAAAAACACGTCATTAATCGCCTACGCGCTATAGCAACGGACTCACCGAACAAAAGTATACGCATAAAACCCATCGTTAACAGGATTAGAAATCTGCTTAATGTTACCGACGAGCTTATTGAATTACTTGAAGCGGCTGATGAGGCTAAACAGGTTTCACTACCTAAAGACTCACATCAAAGTTTCAGAGAAGAGATAAATGGGCTTTATGAATTAACAAGAGAAGCAAATTCGACAAAGGCGTTCATTGAGGGAGATGATTTTTCGACATTTTTATACAAAGCATTCCTACTCAAGGGCGAAGCTGGTATTGGTAAGACGCATTTGTTTTGTGACTTTGCGAACGAGGCGTACACATTGGGACATCAAGTATATATATTTCTCGGAGAAGAATTCACGACCAATACCAATCCTACCAAGCGAATGGGATTGCTTCTTGAAAATGCGAATTACTTACATAAAATTAATGATGAGGCCAAAAAATTCGGCAAAAGAGCTGTTATATTGATCGACGCCGTAAATGAGGCTCAGGTCAAAGTTGATTGGGATTTATTAACTGAAATAAGCCAATATAAATACATAAGTTTTGCTATCAGCATACGTACTGGCTACGAAGACGCAATACTAAGTAGTCGTATGCAAAGAAATATTAGAACCATTGAGCATCTAGGTCTAAACGCTAATAATCTAAGCAACATAGAGGCATTCTTTTCTTACTTCAAAGTTCCTATGCCTGACGTGCCGTTAATCTCACACGAATTCAATAATCCATTATTCGTGAAGATATTCTGTAGAACCTATGCGAAAAAACGAACTGTACGAGGAGATATTGGGAGTACAACTCTCTTTGAGGATTATGTTAGATATCAGACCAAACAAGTAAAAAGATCTGCAGGGTTACCAAGCAACACACACATATGGAACACCTTCATCAAGCCACTGGCGGAGTGGATGGGTCAAAATGCAACAAATCGTGTCTTAGATAATAAAGCCCATAACCTAATTGAGAAAATGGCGCCAGGCAAATCTTCGATCATTTTGCAAGAAATGGAGCGCCACTGGCTACTCACTAAAGTCCCCCATTATACAGGCGGCGGTAAAGTCCACGGCTATGAATACAGATTCCCCTATCAAAGGTTTAGCGATCATCTTATAGTAAGATATCTCCTTAACCATCATCTAAAAAGTACAAAAAATCCAAAACAATACTTCGAGAAGAACACTCCGTTAGGAAAGATTATTTCTCCAAACTACCCAGACTACTACCTGCGCCGTGGGCTTGTGGAGGCGATGGCAATTCAGATACCCGAGCGTCTTAAAGGAATTGAGCTAGTTGATATAGCTCCAGATAAGTTCAAGGACACCATGATCGCAGAGGAGACGTTTTTAAACAGCTTACTTTGGCGCGATCTTGAAACAAAAGACGGAACTTGGAAATATTTCAATAAGGACACTGTTCGAAAATATATAAACTACTACTCGCGTGGCAATGCAACATCAAACGGATTTGATTCTGTTCTCGTTACGATTCTTAGCACTTCTTGTATAGAAAATCATCCATTAGAAGCAAGTGTTTTACATGACTTCCTGAAGAAACGTAAAATGCCTGAACGTGACTCATTCTGGTTACCATTTTTGTATTATCAATATGGTGAAGAAGGATCTATTATCGACAGATATATTAGCTGGACATCGAGCTCATTAGCACGAAAGATGAAGTCTAAGGCAGTTATACGACAAACATCTATTGTAATGTCGTGGTTCCTAGCCAGCTCTGATCGACGATTGCGAGACAAGACCACCAAAGCCCTAGTAAATTTACTCGATGGTAGATACTTAATAATCAAAGAGTTACTTGAGCTATTCAGCGATGTAGATGATAACTATATTATCGAAAGGTTGTATGCGGTTGCATATGGTTGTACGTTACGTGAATCACAGCCGTCAAAGCTAAAAACACTCGCACAATATGTCTACGACCATGAATTTCTAGATAACAAGCCTAATGTTCATATACTTATACGTGATTATGCAAGAGGCATTGTCGAGACCTATCATCATGCCTACCCATCAATTTTGTTTGATGAAAGGCTCTATAAGCCACCGTACACTAGCACTTTTCCTGTTCGAATTATTTCAGACAAGGCCCTAGAACGTAAGTACCCACATTCAGAGAATGAGAATGAAAGCTACGGCTCTATTAGCTTCTCAGTGAGAGCTAATGTCGGGGACTTTGGCCGCTATGTAATCGAAAGTAATTTACATAACTTTTCCAACGTAAGGCTTGACGGAACAGCTACACCGTCAGAGAGCGATCGCTGCGAACAAATACTAAAGTCTTTATCACCCACACAGAAGAAATTGGTTCAGATAATCCGTGGGGACCCGCTCACAAGAATTCTGTCGGTCAGTTTCTTCAGCAGCCCAACGAAAAAATATCGATGGCCAAACAAAAAAGTTGATGGCAAAGATGTATGTGATAGTTGGTTTAAGTTAAAGGGGCTATTAAAGCTAAGTGTCCCAGACAATAAAACACTGAAGAAGTACTTAAGAGGAGATAGACTGCAGGATAATTCTTCTTTTGACGCACTCCGCGGATCCAGATGGATATTCCAGAGGACAATTCAGTTAGGTTGGAACCCCGTTATCCACGGTGGATTTGACCGGAATATACAGCGCAATAGTTATGACAGACATACCCACAAAATTGAACGTATTGGTAAAAAATACCAATGGCAAGCTCTGTATGAGTTCATGGCAAGAGTTGCCGATAATTATCAAATGATCGAACGAGAGGGTGGCACGTATAATGGACCCTGGCAATTACATTTACGCAACATAGATCCATCCCATACGATTGAAGAGCCTGGACAAAAATCACCTCAACAAACTTGGTGGCAAAAAGTATCATACAACAGCTGGCATCTTGACCTAAGTGAGCAAGACTGGCTTCAGCTTGACGACATTCCAGATATGAAAAACCTAATCCTCACAAAGGACACAAATGGAAAATCATGGCTGAATCTTAGTATCTATTTCGACAATAGACAACGTTTAGACCACATACCTAAAGATAAGCAGTATAACCATCGTCGAAGAGAGTTCTGGGTGATATTGAAGTCATATGTGATTAAAAAAAGAGATCTCAATAACTTCATTAAATGGGCTTCTAGCCAAAACTATGAGGGACGCTGGATGCCGGAATCCCACGAGTTCTATACTGCGTTTTACAGGGAGTACCCATATTATCCAGCATTTACCGATCAATATTCCGAATACTACGGACGAGTAGATTGGCATAATAAGACGAAACAAATACCATTTGATTTGATGGTTACAGACGATGAATACCGAGAGGAAGGTAGTGGATATGATCAGTCACTGAACGAAGGGTTCTCCATTAAATTACCTACAAAACAGATATACGTTGACATGGACACAAGAAGCTCTAGCACTGATGGACAATATAAAAATAATAGTAATGAGATTATATTCCAAGATCCACACATAAAGAACGGTGGTACAGAGGCATTGCTCACATCAACCACCCACTTTACGGATTATCTAAAATCAAAAGGTTACGCAGTAGTGTGGACCATACTTGGAGAGAAACAAGTAATAGGCGGCGATCTCGGTAGAGATAATGATTGGCCAGGACGATATGAATTCAGTGGTACGTACTACCTAGATAATACGACAATGGAAGTATGTGGAGATATGCATACCAAAAAGTTTAGGGTTAGAGATGATCAATCATAGAAAACTGGGCTCGAACCAAAATAACAGAGGTAGATGATTTCGTACGGTCTTGAAACGCGGTCTTAATTCGAACCGCTGAGGCGTCATAATAAGGCACGGTCAGGGTCGTTTTGAGGCTTAATTAACAGAGGTAAATAATACAAAAAGACCGGTCTTAGGAACACGGTCTTAATGTTGTAATAATCACTTGGCTCCGACGACTGGACTCGAACCAGTAACCTCGAAGTTAACAGCTTCTTGCTCCACCATTGAGCTACGTCGGAATACAAGGAATATTATATACTCTACCCCTTGAGTTAGTCAACTATT
>Ga0209125_1002370_pt1 | contig 14672 bp, 11 predicted proteins | sample BarGraIncub1131A_FD_184503 | JGI IMG/M metagenome (GOLD analysis project Ga0209125, IMG submission 184503) | Arctic peat soil microbial communities from Barrow, Alaska - Barrow Graham LP Incubations 11-31A (SPAdes) (version 2) | ecosystem: Environmental > Terrestrial > Soil > Wetlands > Peat... | reverse complement strand
TTACCGAATCAACCGGATCGAAAAATGGATGACCTACCTGATTCTTTCTTTCATTTTGCTCATAGCACTCTTCAATGTAATCGGGTCTTTATCCATGCTGATTCTTGAAAAGAAAAAAGATGCACTGACTCTGAGTGAATTGGGAGCGGATTCAAAAACCATACGTAAAATATTTTTATACGAAGGTAGAATGATTGCCTTTTCCGGAGCGATACTTGGTCTCCTGATTGGCACCATACTATGCCTTCTGCAGCAGCATTTTGGATTGCTAAAATTAGGTGGGGGTGGCAATTATATTGTTGACGCTTATCCGGTTCGGCTGATGTTCAAAGATGTAGTACTAGTCTTTGTGACTGTTTTGATTGTGAGTATTCCATCAACCTGGTGGCCAGTCAAAGCATACTTCAACAAAGCAGAAAATCAGGAAATGTAATTGATTATCGATGAAAATTGATTTCGGAAAATGGGTTTCGTTTATTTTGCTTTGGATACTCCTTTGTCCAATACAGAAAATCCATGCGCAAATTCCTCATGGAGGAAGGCCGCTTTCTCAGGGTGCTGAAAAATCTTCCAAATTGCGCTCTGCAGTTGATTACTTTGTAGAAATGCCCCCCTTTAATCTGGACTCCGTACTGGCTATTGATGATTTATCCGGAAATCGTATCGGTGGTTTAAAATTTGCACACAAATTTTTTGTGGACTTAACCCCGGAAAATTCAGGAATCGTCTTTCATACGGAAGATGGGACCAAAGTCTGGAAAGTGGGTATCCGGTCTTCAGGAGCATACACCTTAAATGTCCTTTTCAATGAATTCACTCTTCCGGAAGGTGCTCAGGTTTTTCTTTACAACTCAGATCAATCAACCGTCCTGGGTTCCTTTACCAATGAAAACAGACCTGAAGGTGGTGAATTTTCCGTAGCTCCCGTCGATGGGGATGAGCTGACGATTGAATATCACGAACCGGCTAATGCGGCTTTTTCAGGCAAAATCCAGATTACGGAGGTTAATCACGACTATCGCGGACTCTTTCGTGCAGGAACCAACCCCAGGCCTTATGATCCACCCTGCAGCCCTGATTTAAGCTGCAACAGCCAATACGACACTATTGGCCGAAGTGTTTGTTTGTTGATCATCAACGGAAACACCTATTGCACAGGAACATTGATCAACAATACGTCAAATGACGGTACGCCCTATCTTATTACTGCATCCCATTGCTTTGGGGGTAACGGCAACACCAATAGCCTGGAGACCAGGGTAGAATGGAGTAAAAGAGTCGTTGCTTTCCTGAACTACGGATGCCCTCGTTGCGATAAAAGAATCAGAGGTTCCGAAGAATTCTCCGTATCCGGAAGTGTAAACAGGGCCATATCCAAAGAAATTGATTTTGCATTGCTTGAACTGACTGAGATTCCACCTTCGGATTATCGTCCATATTTGGCCGGTTGGTCTTTGGACACTGTCACATCAACCGGGCTACCTTTTACCTGCATTCATCATCCGGATGGAGGATTTAAAAAATACAGTGTAGAGAAAGACTCTGTTACCAAAACAGACTGGAACTCCGGATTTGGTATCGCTCCGGGAAATCATTGGAATATCCTCAAATGGGATGTTGGTTTTACCTGGGGGGGATCGTCAGGCTCCCCTCTTTTTGATAAGGACTACCGTTTCAGAGGAGGACTTACCGGTGGGAATTCAGACTGTGGGGAGTATGAATCAGGTGATTATTATTACCGGTTCGACAGAGCCTGGAATCAATTTCCAGATAGTTCGAAACAATTGAAGCATTGGCTTTGCCCGTCTTCTCAAAACAACAACCCTGCTCCGATAAAAATCGACGGACTTGATCCCTACGCTGAAAATCCGGCCAAACGCATTAACAATCTGATGCCTACAGATTCCATGGGCACAATTAACCTCACGGCACCAAGATGGGGCTCCCTTTTCGGGCACAACAGTTTAGGAAACACTCATTTTGCGGAGCATTTCACCACGACTGATTCCAGTATGATTCAAGGGGTTTATTTAATTGCAGCCAAAGGCCATAACAACAGCAAATTACCTGTCACCGTACGTGTTTACCAAGGTGGAAGCAAACCTGGCACCATTCTGGGAAAGTCCATTTTGAACCCTAATTATCTGGAATATTCAAACAACACTTTTGTTGAAAAGGCAGACTCCAATTTTTCCAACAGAGAAAATTATCTGCGGTTTGATACTCCCATTTCCGTTGGAACAGATTTTTATTTGGGTTATGAAATCGTTTATCCAACCAATAGCCCAATCGACTCCTTTTACCTGTATGCTGCGATCAGAGAACAATCTTCCAATACCGCCTTTTTCATGCAAAATAATTCTTGGTACCCCTATTCCAATCATCCAACGTTACCTCTATATACGTCTTTGTGGATAGAGCCGGTCGTATCAGGCGACACCATCACATCACACAACACCTACAATGAAAAAATTATTGATTCTCTGGCCGGCGAAAATCCCATCATCGCCTATTCACACAGTGAATCTCTTTTTTATATCGGTTTACCAGATCAATGGGCAGGTAATACAGAGGTAGAAATAGTTGACTTTACCGGACGAAGAATACTTGCATCCACTATTTTTTCACCCATGGGAACTGTCAGTCTACCTGCAAACCAGGGAAGATTCTTCATTGTACGTTTAAAAAACAAAGGACTATTTTACGTGACGAAGATATTTACGGGACAATAGTCTACACTTTTCTTGTTAATAAACGTTCTTCTTGACCTTTAAATTCTTAACTATCATTAAATTATTTGATTTTAAGTTTTTGAAAATGAACTTTTCTCTTTTATATTTGTAAATAATAAGTATTTTTGTGGTTAGAACTCAATATTAACTCTATAAAATCAAACACACATGAACAAGAAATTTTCGCTGTCAATCATTTTGACAAGCATGTTGTTGCTTACTTCCTGCGCTGGTAAGTTCGCCCCTACAAGTGACTTTTTTACGGTTACTCCACAAGTTTTGGTAGCACAAGGTGGTAAGGTTCCGGCTACTGTTGACGGGACATTTCCCGCTAAAGCTTTTCCTACAAAAGGAATCGTCACAATTACTCCGGTTTTGAAATACGAAGGTGGTGAAGCTTTAGGTACACCTATCACATTGCAAGGTGAAAAAGTAAAAGGTAATAACAAAGTAATCAGCAAAGCAGGAGGTTCATTCAGTGTTAGTTCTGTTTTTGATTATATTCCTGCAATGAGCAAGTCTGAACTTGTACTTCGTTTCACAACAACCATTGGCAAGAAGGTTATTTCCATTCCTGAAATCAAGGTTGCAGACGGTGTTATAGCAACAGAAACTCTGGCCGATGCAACGACTGCAACTCCTTCTCTTTCTGAGGATAAGTTCCAACGCATCATCAAGGAAGCTCATGAAGCAAGCATCATGTTCCTTATTCAACAAGCTTCTCTTCGTAAAACAGAACTAACATCCACACCGGTAGCTGCACTTAGCGAACAATTTGCTGCTACAGCCAAAGACTCCAGCAAACAAATTGCAGGTATCGAAGTTTCTTCTTATGCTTCTCCTGATGGCTCTATGACTTTGAATGAAAATCTTGCTTCAAACCGTGAGAAAAATACTGTTGGATATCTTGAAAAAGAATTGAAAAAAGCAAAAGCAACCGGTGCCATCGACGCTAAATTCACAGCTGAAGACTGGGACGGTTTCAAAGAATTGGTAACCAGTTCCAATATCCAGGATAAAGAACTTATTCTTCGCGTATTGTCCATGTATTCAGATCCCGAAAAACGCGAACAGGAAATCAAAAACTTGTCAGCTGTTTATCAAAATCTTGCTGAAGAAATCCTACCTAAACTGAGACGTTCCAAAATGGTCCTGACTGTTGATATCATCGGCAAAACCGACGAACAAATCAAGGATCTTGCTGTAAACGATCCATCCAAGCTGAACGTTGAAGAACTTCTTTATTCTGCTACCTTGTTTAACACAGCATCAGAAAAAGAAAGCATCTACACGAAAGCAACCGAACTATACCCCAATGATTATCGTGCATACAACAATTTAGGCGGTATCGCATTGCAGGCAGGAAATCTTGACAAAGCTAAATCAAATCTTGACAAAGCTTACTCCTTAAGCAAAACAGCTGATGTAAGCAGTAATTTAGCTCTTTATTCAATGGCTTCCGGAGCACCCGCTTCTACCGTTGATTCTTATCTTGGTGCTTCTGCAGGTGCTACAGGCTTAAATGAAGCTCTTGGTATCCAATACATCAAGAAAGGTCAATATGCAAAGGCAGTAGATGCTTTTGGAAGTATTAAGTCTAACAATGCCGGTTTGGCACAACTGTTGGCAAAAGACTATAGCAAAGCTAAATCCACCTTGGACGCAGTTCCTGCACCAAACGCTCAGACAAGTTATCTGAAAGCCATCATCGGCGCAAGAACGAACAACAAAGACTTGGTTATAAGCGGTCTTAAATCTGCCATCAGCTTAGACAAGAGCTATGCTAAGAAAGCCACCAAGGATTTGGAATTCTCCAAATACATCACTGATCCTACTGTTGCAGGATTATTGAACTAATCGTCAACCAACCTATTAAAAAGCGGGAAACTCCATTTGGAGCTTCCCGCTTTTTTTATGCTGCAGCCTGATATCGGTCGCCTTGTGCTGATTTTATATTGGTAACCTAAACAGGTTCCTTCCAATCCCCGTTTTCACGAATCAGCTCAATGAGTTTGTCCACAGCCTCCTCTTCAGGAATGGCACGTTCCACACAATCCTGACCTTTATACAGCGAAACCTGGCCCCTACCCGCACCAACATAGCCATAATCTGCGTCAGCCATTTCGCCGGGTCCATTGACAATACAGCCCATGATACCTATCTTTAGCCCAATCAAATGAGACGTACGCAACTTGATTTTAGCAATAGCCTTCTGCAAATCAAACAGCGTTCGACCACAGCTGGGACACGAAATATATTCCGTTTTGCTCATTCGGAGTCGACTCGCCTGCAAAACTCCAAACATGACGGAAACCGATGAAGAAGGAGAACAAGCAATAAGACTGTCAGAAGCCAGCATCATAAGTCCGTCACCAAAACCGTCAAGCAAGAGCGGCCCGAAATCCAGACCCGCAATGATTTGTTCCTCTTCCAGACTTTTTGCCAAAGCGGATTGGGCAATAACAACAGGAAGGCTGCAGGCATGATTTAACAGAAAATGAAAGGCAGCTCTTTGCTCAGCAACCTTATTTATGCGATGACTTTCTAAAATCAAAACAACGTTTGAAAGTTTATTCAATTGCTGAACCAAAGACTCCGACAAATCATCAAAACTCAGCTTGAGAAAATTAACCAAAGATTCTGATTTCTCCAATAAGGAAAGTTGAGAAACACCATAAACAAGATAAACATCTTTTTGACCCGAATTGGCCGAAACATCACCAATCTGAGGAATTCCATCAACCCGATTCAAAAAACGGCTTCCACTATAAATAAAATCCGGTTTTAAGACAGCATTACTGAAATCAACATCCGAAAGGCTGCAATCCGCAACAACCACAGGCACTTGCCCACCCCCAAAAGGGCCAACGGAAATAGTTTTCCTTCGGTGAAAAGAAAAGGCATCAAAATCCGAAAAAGCCGTTCCCGTGATGGGCGCATCCTGACTACGCTCCTCAATAAGCCTGACAATTTTTTTGGCCACAGGAATTTCCACTTCAGGATCCTCACTGAGAGAAACCCGTATAGTATCACCAATGCCATCAATCATCAACGTACCAATACCGACAGCCGATTTGATCCGTCCGTCTTCACCGTCACCCGCTTCCGTTACACCAAGATGCAAGGGAAAATGCATATCTTCTGCATCCATCCGTGCCACAAGCAACCGAACGGTCTGCACCATGACAAGCGTATTGGACGCCTTAATGGAAATAGCAACGTTTAAAAAATCTTCCTCCACACAAATACGGAGAAATTCCATGCAAGATTCTACCATCCCGGCAGGTGTATCACCATAGCGGCTCATGATCCTGTCGGAAAGGGAGCCGTGATTCACACCAATTCTTACCGCTGTGTGATGCGTCTTGCAAATAGTGAGAAAAGGTACAAAGCGATCTCTGATTTTCTGCAATTCATGCACATATTCCTCTTGTGAATATTCAAAATGCTTGAAAGTCTTGACGGGATCAACATAATTGCCCGGGTTGATACGTACTTTTTCCACATTCACGGCAGCAGCATCTGCAGCCTTTGGGTTGAAATGAATGTCGGCCACTAAAGGCGTCTGATACCCCTGAGCACGAAGATCGGCCCGGATCTGAGCCAGATTTTCAGCCTCCCTGACCCCTTGGGCAGTAAGTCGGACATAATCTGCTCCGGCTTCAATAATTCGTTTGCATTGCTCCACACTGGCTGCTGTATCCATCGTTGATGTATTGGTCATAGACTGGACACGTATTGGATTGGACCCACCAAGTGGCGTGTTGCCAATCTGTACGGACGAGCTTTTCCTTCTGGAGTAATGAAACAAATCGGAACAGTAATTCATTTAATTGGTTTTATAGTCGAACTTGACTTCTTTAAGCTCTTCGTTTGCCAGAACAATTTTCTTCTTGAGACTTTCCTTGTAATCGACCAGTTTTTTTTGCAAATCCTCATCAGCCTGTGCTAAAAATTGAACAGCCAGAATGGCTGCATTCAGCGAGGCATTGATTCCGACAGTTGCAACTGGAATACCGGGAGGCATTTGTACAATAGCGAGAAGGGCATCCATTCCACTGAGACTAGCACTGATGGGGACACCAATAACAGGCAAAGTCGTGGAAGCAGCTATCACACCCGGTAGGTGAGCAGCCATACCCGCAGCGGCAATAATAACGCGAATACCTCTGTCTAAAGCATTCTTTGAAAAATCTTCCACTTCTTCAGGGGTGCGATGTGCCGATAAGGCGTTAATTTCAAAAGGGATCTTGAAATCATTGAGTAATTCGGCAGCTTTTTCCATCACCTTCAAATCGGAGGTACTGCCCATGATGATGCTTACAACTGGGATCATATCGATTATTTAATAAATTCCGTATACTGCTCAGCATTTAGCAAAGTATCCAATTCTGAAAGATCTTTCAAAGTAACCCTGATCATCCAACCATCTTCGTATGGAGCCTCATTAACCAATTCCGGCTTATCTTCCAAGGCTTCATTGATGGAAAGAACTTCTCCTGTTATCGGCATAAACAGATCTGAGACTGCTTTTACAGCTTCTACTGTGCCAAAAACGTTTCCCTTAGCTCTGGATTCACCAACAGCGGGCAATTCAACAAATACAATTTCTCCAAGTTCAGACTGAGCATAATCCGTAATACCAATTAAGGCTTCAGAGCCTTCCACTTTGACCCATTCATGGTCTTTGGTGAATTTTAAATTTGCAGGAACATTCATAAATAAAGTATTATAATTGAACACTATGTTTTATAAAAAGAAAAAAGCACAACTTACGGAGATAGCTCCAAGACAAAAACCACCACAAACCTGTTCAAGCGTATGAACCTTTAGATAGAGCCGGCTTGAAGCCTGTAGTCCAGCTAAAAGAAGTAAGCCAATCAGAAATGGTAAAGGATAAATGGCAGAATTCAGACAAAACAAAAAGATGGACGTGACTACACAACCCGATGCCATGGTATGTGCACTAATCTTCCATTTAAAAGTAATAAAAAAAGCAATCAAGGTAGAAAGTACTGAACCAATATAAAGTTTGATGATCCACCAAGGCATTTGATATTTGTACAAAAGGTAACATCCGGTAGTGTATGAAATCAATGTAATCAGATAGGGGAATACTCGCTCTGACCTGATTGAAACATCATAATCGCTCACATGACCTGCTTTTTTGAGCAGCAAAATGCCCAGCCCGGGAACAATACCAAAATTCAAAAGGACAATACCCTCTATGTACAAACGGTAGCTCAGTGGAAGCTCGCTAAATGCACCTACTGAGAAAAGCAGCAGGGTCCCAAAAAATGGCAACAACAGCGGGCTCAAAATGGCAGAAACTAGTTGATTAAATATTCGCATATAGATAGGTATTATTTTTAAATTTCACGTCGTAAACGGGCAACCGGAATTTCTAACTGGTCTCTGTATTTGGCAACTGTCCTGCGTGCAATGACATAGCCTTTTGAGGCCAAAATTTCACAAAGTTGTTCATCTGTCAAAGGTTTATTTTTATCTTCAATATTTACGCTTTCCCGCAGTATATTTTTAATTTCGAGTGCAGAAACTTCATCGCCACTATCGGTTTGCATGGATTCCGTAAAAAAATATTTCAGCGGAAAAATGCCAAAATCCGTTTGAATGTATTTACTGCTGCTCACTCTTGAAATGGTAGAAATATCGTATCCGGTCTTTTGAGCAATATCCTTCAGAATCATTGGCCTGAGATTCTTTTCATCCCCATCCAGAAAGTAATTGTACTGATAGTTAACGATGGCTTGCATGGTACGTGTAAGCGTTTCCTGACGCTGACGAACCGCATCGATAAACCATCGCGCAGAATCCACTTTTTGTTTGGCAAACTGAATAGCCTCCCTCGCTTCTCTGGTCTGATTTTTCACGTTTGAATGGTAATCCTTCACCATGTTTATATAACCCGGACTGACATGAAGCTCCGGAAAAGAACTGTTGTTCATGGTTAAGTGTAACTGTCCCTCATTATTTTCCAAAATAAAGTCTGGCGTCACTTCTTCCATCGATGCTTCCATGGACGATCCGTAAACACTTCCAGGCTTTGGATTAAGCTTGACAATTTCCTGAATCATTTGTTTAAGTTCTTCCATACAGCATTCCATACGCTTGACAATCGTGTCGTAATGCTTTCTGGTAAATTCCTCAAAATAATTTTCAAGCAATCGGATGGTCTTTTTAATCAATTCAGTCTGAGACTTCCGTTGCAATTGCAGCAAAAGGCATTCCTGCAAATCAAAAGCGCCGACTCCGGGAGGATCAAACTCCTGAATGACACCGGTTATCTCCTTTATCTTATCCACAGGAACCTCCAAACCAAGATGTATAGCAATATCGTCTGAAAGAGACTCCGGTTCCCTTCTTAAATAACCATCGTCATCAATGCTGCCGGCAATAAAGTCCGCAACCTGTTTTTCGGTCGGATCCAGATTTTTCAGATCCAGTTGTTCCTGAATGAAATCATGCAAAGACATATTGGCTGAGACAAGGACCCGCTCCCTGCGTTCTTCTATTTTCCCATTGCCTGGCAATTGTGAACGAAAGTCGGGAATATCATCGTCGGCAGCGTAATCTTCCAATGAAAAATCATCGTTGTTTCCCTCCACGGATTCATCCACTGAGAAATCATCCTCCTCTTTTACCAGAGGATCTTCTCCAATTTCCAAAGCCGGATTTTCATCAACCTCCTGAATGATACGCTCGTCCATCTCCAAAGCAGGAACTTCCAAAAGCTTCACCAACTGTATTTGTTGGGGAGACAACTTTTGCTGCATTTTTTGTTGTAGTGACTGACGAAGCATATTTTAATTTCTTATAGGGACAAAAATACAAAAATCCCACGAGGCTTTTGCTTAATAACGAAAACTACTGCCGCCAAGAAATTCTCTCAACAAAGAAGTTGGCGGAATTTCCGGATCCGAGATCGGTATAAAATATTCAACAAATCTCAGTAAACGGTGAGCCTCAGCATATTCGGGACAATTTTGCGGAACCAGCCTCAATATCGGTTCTGCATAACTCCTCAGCACGGAAAATTCAAAAATAAGGGCTGAATTGAACATCGCATCCGCATTTTCCTGATAAGGGAATATCCATTTCTCTTCACCATACCGTACACTATCCCAACGAGAGATGGTATCTCTTGCTGAATAGCCACGGTAACGGTAATCCCTGATAATTCGCCTGAGTAAACGGTTATCGGCCGTGGGGATCCAATTGTGGTCATCCAAAGCCATGGAAGTCAAAGCGGAAACATAGACTTTAAACGTCACTTCATCCGGAATCTCGGGCAAAAGATTTGGATTTAACGCGTGAATACCTTCCAGAATCAGTACGGTCTGATCATTGATCCTCAATTTATCTCCAAAAAATTCCTTTTTACCTGTACTGAAATTAAATCTGGGCATTTCCACTTCTTCTCCATTTAACAGAGCTTTCAAATGTTCGTTGAACAAATCCAAATCTAGGGAATAAAGAGATTCGTAATCGTAATTTCCATTTGCATCCAAAGGCGTTAGCTCTCGATCTACAAAATAATTATCAAGAGAGATGGATAACGGCTTCATCCCAAGAACCATCAATTGGATGGACAGCCGTTTTGCAAAAGTCGTCTTTCCGGAAGAAGAAGGGCCTGAGATCAAGACCATCTTTACTTTTTCTTTCTGTTGAATCGCATCGGCAATATGTGCCATCTTTTTTTCCTGAAGCGATTCGGATATGTTTATCAGATTGGTGGATTCACCTCGGAGACAGGCCTTATTCAAATTGCCCACGTTGGACAAAGCCATAATCTTATTCCAGTTTAAATATTCCTTGAACACTCCAAGCAATTTTTCCTGAGGAATTATTTTCTGCAATTCCGTCGGATTTTCACGGTTGGGTATCTGAAGCAGAAATCCGTCAAAATAAGGCGCTATGTCAAAAATGGAAATGGCACCGGAAGATATAGCAAGTGCACCATAATAGTAATCAATGTGCCAGCCCATTTTCCAGTATCCACTGTAAATAGAACCTCTTGTAGTGAGAAGGTCTACGATATCCTGCCGCCCCCGTTCACGGAACATTTCGATGACGGTGGTCGTTTCTTCTTCCATATATTCAATAGGATTGTTTGCCAGTATCAGCTCTTGCATGCGTTTTTTAACAGCAGCCAAATCTTTTGGTTTGGTAGGTCTTCCCATATGCAATTCACAGAAGTACCCTTTCGAAACAGAGTGCTCCAAAAGGAAAACGCTGCCAGGGTACAGTTCAGACACCGCAGCAGAGAGCAGAAACGTCAAGGTCCTCACATACGCCCGCATTCCTGAACTGATGTGAATATTGATAAACTCTATCTGTTTCGGATTGTAAATTTCATAGCTCAGACTGACTGTTTTATTGTTCACTCTTGCGGCAATGGCATTTGGCAAAATATCCAGTGCCATATGATCATAAACGTCCTTCACGCTAGTACCCATCGGAAATAGTTCGTACTCTCCGGTGTTTTTGCAAAAGACTCGTATAGATTTCCCCATAATCGGTTTTTTAATCATTTCAAGGCTCTAAATTACTATTTTTTATATTTTTCCGAGCATACAAAGCACCTTTCAACGAATGATTTTTTGTAAAAAAAGGAATATTCACAGTCAAAGGATACTTTGTAAGGATTTTTAATGTAAAATAAGATTAAATTTCTAATATTTCTATTACTTTTGCCTCACTTTTGTAATTCTGTAACTTATATAACCAAAAAAACAAAACATTTTAAAAATGAAAAAAATTAGTATTCTTTTTACCGTTGCCATGCTGGTTATCAGCATGAGTTTCGCTTCTTGCAGCAAAACATCTGGTAGCAAAATGAAAACAGCTGTTGATAGCTTAAGCTATGCATATGGTGTAGGTATGGGTGTGAATCTTGCTTCTCAGTTGGATCAATTCCCTGCAAAACTGAATGTTGACCTTTTCCTGAGCGTTTTTGAAAAAGCACTGAAAGGTGATACCGCAAAATTAGCTATTTCTCCTAAAGATGCCATAACTGTTTTCCAAAAGTGTATGGCTACCGCTCAAGCTCAAGCTGCCGTTGCAACCAAAGCTGAAGCAAAAGCATTTTTGGAAAAAAATGGTAAAAAGGAAGGCGTTAAAACAACTGCTTCTGGTTTACAATATCAGGTTATCAAAGAAGGAAATGGTGCAAAACCTAACGATTCTTCCATGGTTAGCGTACATTATCACGGAACTTTGTTGGATGGAACCGTATTTGACAGCTCTGTAGAACGCAAAACTCCTGCTGAATTCCCATTGAATCAAGTTATCCCAGGTTGGTCTGAAGGTATCAAACTGATGACTGTTGGTTCCAAATACAAATTCTGGATTCCTTCAGAATTGGCATATGGTGAAAACGGTGCCGGTGGCAAAATCAAACCAGGTGCAATGCTTATCTTTGAAGTTGAATTGTTGAAGATCATTGATCCTAAAGCTGCCGCTGCTGCTGCCGCTGCTGCAATGCCTGCTGCAATGCCTGTAAAATAAGATATTCAATCATTAATAAAGAGGCGGTTGACTCCATTTTCGTGGGTCAACCGCCTTTTTTGTGACATAACGTACAAAATATAGGGCTTTTCTATTCTTTTTTCCACCAAGAGTGGTCCATTTGAATAAAAAATACTTTCTTTGCAATCATAAATTCATTTTATTATGAACACACCTTATCTATCAGAAAAAATTGATACGCTGGATCGTCAGATTCTGGAAATCATTACGAAAAACGCCCGCGTACCTTTTAAAGATGTAGCAGCAGAATGTGGTGTTTCGCGTGCAGCCATACACCAACGTGTACAAAGACTGATCGACCTTGGTGTTATAACCGGCTCAGGCTATACCATCAATCCTAAAGCTCTGGGATACCAAACATGTACTTACATTGGGGTGAAACTCGAAAGAGGTTCCATGTATAAGGAAATCATTCCTTACCTGGAAAGAATACCCGAAATCATCGAATGTCATTTCACGACAGGTCCTTATACCGTTTTGGTTAAACTCCATTGCCGGGACAACGAACATCTGATGGAACTTCTGAATAGAAAGATTCAGGAAATACCTGGTGTAACAGCTACAGAAACGCTTATTTCTCTGGAACAAAGCATCAAAAGGTATATCCCCATCACTTTGTAAGAAACTTTTCAACAAAATCTCTATCCATCTCCAATTGAACGACCAATGCGTCCAAATCGGGGAAGGTTTTTTCTTGTCTGAAAAGTTTGACAAACTCAACGCTAATCTCTTTACCATAGAGATTTCCTTCAAAATGAAGAATATGAACTTCTATACTGGTAACTGAATCGTTCTGCAGTGTCGGTCTTCTTCCAATATCCAGCATACCTTTGTAACGTTTACCCTCCACATAAACCCAAACGGCATATACGCCGAAAGAAGGAATCAATTTACTGGGATTGTTTGGCGCTATATTGGCTGTGGGAAAACCTATTGTACGACCTATCTGTTTTCCGCCAACAACCTTTCCTCTCAAACTGTAATTATAGCCCAATGAAGCATTGGCCTCCTCGATCTTGCCTGCAAGCAAACAACGACGTATCAAGGAAGAGCTGACCGTCAGTTTCTGGGACGTTTGCGCGCTTTTATACGAATAGGGTTTAGCTTGAATTACCTCAATTCCCAACTCCTTCCCATACTTCCGGTAGTCTTCAAATCCTTCAGCCCTGTTGTTCCCAAAACGATGATCAAATCCGATGACCAGCGTTTTTACATGCAATTCCTGTTTCAGGATTTCATCCATGAACGCTCTGGCTGATAAATTTGACAACTCTTCGTTGAAGGATAAAGTCCGTACATAATCCACTCCTGTTTTGCGAAGATGTTCTTCTTTTTCAGATTGGTCAGTCAGCAATTGTGGACAGAAATTGGTATGAAGTACCGTGCGCGGATGGGGCCAAAAACTGATGACCATGGATGGTAATCCTTTTTTTTGAGCGATATTCCTGGTTTCATTTATCAGAAACTGATGTCCGTGGTGTACTCCGTCAAAAAAGCCCAGGGTAGCCACACACGCTTCGGGCTGCAACAACTCACCGGTAAAATCGTCAAAAGGTTGAGGTTGAAACGTTCTCATACCCAATTCCCCAGCAGCTCTGCAATTGGAGGGGGCATCGTCCACTAAAAGTGTTTCTTCGGGATTGATGCCCGCATCTTTTATCACATACTCAAAAACAGACCGCTCAGGCTTACAGGCTCCTATCTGATAGGACAAATACAACTTCTCAAAGCATTCCTCTACGGGATAACCAGCCTCATCAAATTCCTTCAGTTTTTCTATGTGAATCGGATTGGTATTACTAAGAAAAAAGACCCGGTATTTTTTTGCCAACTCATGCACCATGTGCATTTTTTTTACCGGCGTATGAAGTAGAAAGGCCTTCCACGCACCGTTTATCTGTTCATCGGTTAATGACACCCTGGAAATCTTGCGAATTTCATTTCGGAATTCTTCTACATTGAGGGTTCCGTTTTCAATATCCCCAAATGGACCAACATGACCATAGAGTGTCAGGTAGTCTTCCACCTCCGGAACACCCAACGCAGCAAAAGCATCGATGCAAGCCTGTTGATTCAAATCAATCAAGACCCCACCAAAATCAAAAATAATATTCTTTATGCCTTTTAAATGAACCATGCTGTAAGCCTTTTGTTTACGATACCTCTTTCTTGAAAACGCATGCAAATATACGAAGAATTAGGCAGTAGCTCTTGGCAGTTTCGCAAAATTATCGTAATATTGCACCCGATTTCGAGATAACCCTCGAATCGGGCCTATAGCTCAGTTGGTTAGTAGCACCTGACTCATAATCAGGGGGTCACAGGTTCAAGCCCTGTTGGGCCCACCCCAAGATTAGTAAGCACTTACAAATTCATTTTTGTAGGTGCTTT
>Ga0209125_1002369_pt1 | contig 14682 bp, 12 predicted proteins | sample BarGraIncub1131A_FD_184503 | JGI IMG/M metagenome (GOLD analysis project Ga0209125, IMG submission 184503) | Arctic peat soil microbial communities from Barrow, Alaska - Barrow Graham LP Incubations 11-31A (SPAdes) (version 2) | ecosystem: Environmental > Terrestrial > Soil > Wetlands > Peat... | reverse complement strand
ATGGGTGGAAATAGCTTATGTAAAGAAATATATGATTGGTTCAATTATGCAGAAGATACCGCATCTGTTTCTGCCTTTGTTCAGCAAAGGCAGAAAATTTCATCTAAAGCTATGGAATATATTTTTAGAGAAATAGTTAAACAATGTGACGAGCAGATTTTATTTAAAGGATATCGTCTTCTTGCTGTAGATGGATCTGATATAAGATTACCTAAAAATAAAAATGACGATAATTCTTATATCAAAAATGATGATAATACTAAAGGATATAATCTTCTTCATCTTGATGCTATGTATGATTTGATGCAACATACTTATGTTGATGCTTCAATACAAAGTAAAAAAGGTATGAATGAACATAAGGCTCTGGTATCAATGATTGAAAAATCTGAAGCAACTGGAAGTGTTATTGTTATAGCTGATAGAGGATACGAATCTTTTAATAATATTGCTCATTTTCAAGAAAAGAATTGGAATTTTATTATACGTTCGAAAGAATCCTACGGTATTAAATATGAAAATCCTGATAGTGATGAATTCGATAAAGAAACCACCATCACCCTTACTCGGAGAAAAACGAAAGATACAATAGCATTGATTAAAGAAAATCCTGATAGATATCGTTGGATTCAACCTCATACAACGTTTGATTACTTACTGCCTAGAGAAAACAAGATGTATGATTTGAAATTTAGAATTGTTCGATTTAAAATTTCAGATACCAATTATGAAACGTTATTCACAAATTTACCTGCGAATGAATTTCCTGCTGAAGTTTTGAAAGAATTATATAAAATGCGATGGGGTATCGAAACTTCATTCAAAGAATTAAAATATGATGTTGGATTAGCCAGCTTTCATAGTAAAAAGCAAGATTCTGTACTTCAAGAAATTTTTTCAAAGTTAATTATGTACAATTTTGCAGCTTTAATATCTTATCAAGTAGAACATCCAAAAGATAAAAGAATCAATTTCGCTAAAGCGATACATTTTTGTTATCAGTATTTCAAGGACAAAATTTCTGAAAAAAGTCTTTTGAAAATTGTTCAAAAATTTATGTCTCCAATACGTCCTGGCAGAGTATTTGAAAGATATCAAAATATTAAAAAGGCTGTCGGGTTTGCATATAGAATTTCTTAACAACAACTCTTCATATCTGCATGTTGTACAGATGGCTTATAACGTCATCTGCTTTTGGTATATTTAAATCATAAAAATGGTGAACACTTATCATAGCGTTCACCATTTTTTGATACATTAACCTGCTCTTAACTACTTAACTTAATGACATTGCCTTTATAGTAGACAGATGAAAAATTGACCCTATATCGAGCCCATCCTCATTCTTATCCAAAAACGCATCTGGATGAGCGATTTCTATAGGGGTTTTGCACTCATCTCCTTCTGATTTAGCCTCTGAATATAGTTTAACTAACTCACCTAGCCCCCATGTGTGATCATTGTGACCGTGTGAAAACCCCATCTAATACTGATAATTTAATACCCATCTTAGTAGCATTTTTCAGGAATATGTCCGAGTATCCAGTATCAAACAAGTATTTTTTATCATCACACTCAATGAAATATGATACTCCTGGCTCACCATGAAAATATCTATCAATGATAGTATTATTATCGACTAAAACCGTTAGCTTCATATTTCCCTCCATACTTATACATTCGTCTATTCTAATACAATTGCCCTAAAATACAAAAATACTGTTATATTTCTACAACATTTTTACAGTAGTTCTTTCGTTATTATAAATGATACGATTCACCTCCATTAATCTTAAATTCCAATGGCACCCGGTGTATCCAAACCACTTATTCCCCACTGTGCCTGTCAATGTTGGCGAGTATTGGTAAGGAACCAGTCATAGAGATTGTGTTCTTTGTACACGTCACTGATGTAGTGTCCCTGGTCGGACAAAATCGTGAAACGAGGCGTACCTCCTTGCATGCATAGTGCACTAATCATTGCTTCATCATATTTCAATGGATGAATGAGATCTTTTTCACCATGAAAAGCCCATATTGGCATAGAGATCAGCTGTTTATTCCAACTGTTAGGAATTGTCGGCTTTGAGGCTAGCGGGGCTATCGCTGCAAAGTATTCTGGATGCTGACAAGCCAGACACCATGTGCCATTCCCTCCCAGACTTGTTCCAGTCAAATAAACTCTATCTTGTTCTATACGATATCTTTTTAAAACATCATCAAGTAGTGCAGCCAAAATATCTGGCTTATTCATCCAATCTTCACCCTCGGCACATTGTGGTGCAAGAACAACGAATGAAAAATCAGTGTTTTGTTCTGCAACCCAAGGAGGCCCATAATTTTTTACCAGGTTTATATCTTGTCCGCACGAAGACCTTCCATGTAAAAATAAAATCAACGGCCACTGATTTATAGTTTGGGTGTATCCCGCAGGAAATATAAGCAGGTATTGAATTTTTTGATCGTTATACGTAAAAGCACTTCTTTTTTCCACAAAAGTATCTGACTGCTCTATATTTTCTGAAGTATTTGGCTTAAGCTTGGTTGAAAATGCAATGTTTGTATCCTTCCCCTCATGTTCGCTAACGTTAGAATCTTTTTGCAAAAAATAGAATAATGCTACAATTAATATTAAAATAACAGTACCGATTATTTTTCTCAAAATTGATATTCCCCCTGCGCCCCTACTTAGGCACCATAGATAATTTTATTTGGTGAATAAATCGTTATTCTTGTTTGAATTCCAAATATATTCAATGCTCTGTGCAATTTCTGCAGTTTTTTCTCTACCAAACCTATCTGAGATAAAGCCTAAAGCCATATCTATTCCTGCCGATACGCCGGAAGAAGTGTAAAACTTTCCATCAACAACCCATCTGGCATGACTGATCCATTTCACATCGGAATTCACTGACTGAACCCACGCAAAGGCTCTTTTATTTGAAGTAGCTTTGCGGCCATTCAACAGATTTGTTTTAGCAAGCAGTGCTGACCCTGTACAGACCGTAAGGCAATGCGGTATGAAAATATTTGATTGTAAGCTATCGCGTTCATGAAGTAATCATACCTTGAATTTAATTACCTATTATTGTTTCTTCATTAACAAAGTAACTCCTTCTATTTTTTACCATACTAGTAGGAGTTACAAAAAAATGTTACTTTTACGGACGTGCCACCAGTGACATATAATGAACTGCCTTAAAACCGACCGCCGATAAACCGGTTTCTTATCAAGCACTAGTACTACCCTTTTGCTAATACCTCACAATTACTTGCTGCACCTGGCTTCATCTCCATCCAACCATACAAATACACGAAACCCTCTACATTTCGTGTATTTGTTTATATTTCCGTGTAAGAATATATACTTTTACACGAATCTCATCAACTCCGCGACACCCCCCTAACAAAAAAGCGCCTAAACCGAAGTCTAGGCGAACATAAATTGCGACACGTTCCTAAGTGAAAAGATTAGGCACTGGCAGTAATACCAAAATGCCGTCAACAATTGACATGTGTCAAGGTGATTAATCTCACCTTAACCCAATATGCTACTCCTGAATTCCTGGTATTTTAGGAAGAGCGTCGAAACCCTTATGAAGTTCTTCATCTGTTGGAATGTAGTCGCTCATTGTTCCTTCATGGAAGGAAGTGTATGCTGTCATATCAAAATATCCTGTTCCTGTTAATCCAAAAAGAATAGTCTTTTCTTCTCCTGTCTCCTTACATTTCAACGCTTCGTCAATAGCAGTACGAATCGCATGAGCAGATTCCGGAGCTGGCAGGATGCTTTCGTACTTTGCAAAGAAATTAGCCGCTTCGAATACCTTTGTCTGCTCTACTGATACTGCTTCCATGTATCCATCGTGATACAGCTTGGAAATAATTGGTGACATTCCGTGATATCTTAGTCCACCTGCATGGATTGCTGATGGAGTAAAGGTGCAGCCAAGCGTGTACATTTTTGCCATAGGTGTTATTTTCCCTGTGTCGCAGTAATCATATACATACTTTCCTCTTGTCAGAGATGGACAGGATGCCGGTTCTACCGCTATTATGCGCGGATTCGCCTTTCCTGTGAACTTATCCCTCATAAACGGTGCAATTAGTCCACCAAGATTGGAACCGCCGCCTGCGCAGCCGATTACTATATCCGGATATTCTCCAAGTATTCCCATGGCTTTCTCACTTTCCAATCCAATGATTGACTGGTGGAGAAGTACCTGATTCAGTACGGAGCCTAACACATATTTGTATTCCGCTGTAGTAACAGCCTTTTCTACAGCTTCAGAAATTGCACATCCAAGGCTTCCCGAAGTGTTCGGATTCTCTACTAAGATTTTTCTTCCGACTTCTGTAGTGTTGCTGGGACTGGCGATTACAGTTGCACCAAAGGTTTCCATGATTGATTTACGAAAAGGCTTCTGTTCATAGGATGCCTTTACCATATATACAGTGAGTGGAATTTCGAAGTAGCAACAAGCTTCTGCAAGAGCTGTTCCCCACTGACCTGCTCCTGTTTCTGTTGTAAGTCCCTTTAATCCTTGCTCCTTTGCGTAATAAGCCTGCGCAATAGCTGAGTTTAGTTTGTGACTTCCGGAAGTGTTGTTTCCTTCAAATTTGTAATAAATCTTCGCTGGAGTTTTCAGAGCCTTTTCTAGATTGTATGCACGACACAATGGTGAAGGTCTGTAATTTTTGTACATTTCCAAAATTTCTTCAGGTATGTCAATATACCTAGTTGTATCATCTAATTCCTGATGAGCCAGCTTTTCGCAGAATACAGGATATAAGTCTTCTGGCACTACTGGTTTTCCTGTTGCTGGATTTAGCATAGGATCAGGCTTTGCGTTCATATCTGCACGCAAATTGTACCATTGTATTGGCATCTGATCCTCAGTTAAATATAATCTGTGTGGAATTTTCTTTGTCATAATAATTTCCCCTTTCAGTTATTTAATTTTTGATAATAAAAAAAGACTCTTGTCTCAGATTTCACTGAGACAAAAGTCTATACTTCTGCAATACCACTCAAATTGATGCGAAAACGCACCCACTTCTTCTGCATACACTATGATATGCACTTCCTTGGTAACGGGTGAAGTTCCCGTCAGGTACTACTAGGCAGCTGCTTGTAGCTACTTTTCATCCTACCCTCTTAAGTCCATTCAGCTAAGGCTTCCCTGTTGCAGTTTCACCATCTGCAACTCTCTGTAAGTGACCAGCACAAAGCATACTCTTCTTAATCATTGGTTTTAATATATGTCTTATTAGCTACAATATACGCTCCTGGAAATATTTTGTCAATCATTTCTTGTTTCTTCTAAAGAATCTCAAAAATAATGATCTGAATGATATGTAAAACAATTGGTTTTGGTGCAAAAAATATCACCATCCAAAATCCCCTTATCATTCACCACAATATCAAGCTACAATACCCATAATATTATTTACAAATTCAACCTGCCCTTTCCGCCATGAAAGGAATGCTTTAGTCCCCAATAATTATTGTTTATTCTCTTATCATTGATAATAGCACTTTAATCCTTGTTAGTAAGCTTGTTACCAGATTCTTACTTCAATATATGCTTTTGAAGAGCTTTAATGAATTTCTCGTTTTCCTGATGAGTTTTAATCGCAACTCGACAAAATTCACCGTCCAATCCTACAAATTTTTCACAATTGCGCAAAAGTATACCGTCTTTTTCTAGAAGTTTACGTACATGAGGAAAGGGTGCTGGGAAAAAAAGATAATTAGCACTACTTCCCCATACCTCAATATTTAAATTGCTCAATTCCGAAAGCAACCATCTTTTTTCTTCTTGAAGTAGATTATGAGTTTCTTTTAGATATTCTTCATCTTCCAATGCAGCAATTCCAGCCATCTGTGCTGGAACAGAAACACTCCAAGCCTGTCCCACTGCAAAAATACGACGTAACAATTCTTGATTGCCAGATATGCAAAAGCCCAATCTCAAGCCTGGTATAGCATATAACTTTGTAAATCCATCTAAAATGACAAGATTTGAATATTCATCAATTAACTCTCTAGCAGTATACTGTTCCGGTTTCTCTAAAAATCCAATAAAGCTCTCGTCTACAACCAAGGTAATACCATTATCCTTACACTTATCTAGTATTTTAAGGAGAAGATTCCTGCTAATGACTTTTCCTGTTGGATTGTTCGGATTGCATAAGAAAAAGACATCTACTTCATTGGTAAGTGAATCGAAAATTGTTTCTGTAATTTGAAACCTGTCCTTTTTCTGTAAAAAATGATATTTCACTGTACAACCTACATTGCATAGTGCTTTTTCATAATCTTCATAGGTAGGAGCTAACAGAATGGCTTTCTTTGGACTTTGTGCATATACAATCCGATAGATAGCATCATCCACACCACTGACGCATAAAATTTGATTCGCAGATATTCCTGAATAATGCTGTGCAATAGCTTCGGACAGGTTAATACATTTTGCATCGGGATACAATGCACACTGTTCAATCCCCTTTTTAAGAGCCATTTTAACCGATTTTGGCATTCCCAATGGATTCGTGTTGACACTTAAATTTATTGTACCTTTGTTATATTTTTCAACAACATCATATTTCTGATTTATGTTCATGGACTAACAACTCCTATATAAAACAATCCCCTTATATATTCGTTTCATCTGGAGCAACTCCCTTCTGCTTTAACTTTAAAAGTCAGACCCCCAAGTTAGGGGAAGTACAAGTGAGGGTTACGATCATTACCAACGCACAACTTTTCCGAACTGATCTAGGTACTGAAGACCAACTTTCCCAGCCTGAGCAACAATGGTGTCTACAACGCGCGGGATGGCTTCTTCAATTGAGTAGCGAGCGTCGGGGCCGCCCATTTCCGTTCTAATCCAGCCTGGAGCTATCAAAAGCAACGATCGACTGTCTTCTAGATGTCTAGCTACAAAGCTGCGCATCAACGTATTCAACGCGGCTTTGCTTGCGCGGTATACTTCAAAACCGCCTTTTTCATTGTCAGCGACACTACCCTGCCCAGAAGACATCACGCTGATAGTACCGCCTTCGGCGACATTTGACTCAAGGGTTTCAACGACCCTCATTGGTGATAACGCGTTGGTTACCATCACCCTTACAAACTCATCTGTTGCAACCTCGCCGATAGTTTCATAGCGGCCATTGGAAATGCCTGCGATCACAAATAAGAGATCAAATCTCCGACCTTGAAGTCGCTCCTTCAGTGACAAAATTTGGTCGTTGGCTGTAATATCCAACACTTCGACCTGGAGCTGATCGGACGAGTTTTGCGCCAGATCGTGTAATGCAGTTCCGCTTTCTTGGCGGACAGTTCCGATAACAGACCAGTTTCGTGCCAGAAACTCCTTTGTAAGAGCCAAGCCAAGCCCTCTAGACGCGCCTATGATCAAAGCCTTTTTCTTTTCCATCTTACATTTCTCCTTTTACGGTTTTATTTATTTATTTTTTCACCAATAACCAAAGTACAAAATATCAAGCACCACTTACCGCTTTCAGCGCTGAATTCTGCTCGTCTAATCGGATGAATCTGGCCGAGATGAAATTCATCAAAGCAATGACAGCACCGCCAATAAATACATACTTATATCCGTTCGGTCCGCCGTTGTACCAAACCAAACCGCCTAAAATAGGTAGGAACATTGTTACGACGTGGTCAATACTGGTACCCAAAGATAAACTAGGTGAAATATCTTCAGGCCGCAGGGCAATTTTTTTCATATAGGTAGCCCTCGCCATACTAACTGCATTCATCGTCTGGTCTAAAACATAGCATGCACAGATGACAATCAATGCCAATTGTTGATCAAATAGATTGTCAGCAAACGCATAACCTAAGCAAGTAAAAAAGCAAGCTACGGCTTCACCACTCAGAACAATTTTTTCTCCCAAATGATCAATCATATGCCCAATCCATGGTTTTACAAAAATTCCTGCAATCGACACAATGAAAAATAGCATAATCATAGTAGTAACCTGTTGACGGAAAACATCGACCAGTACCCATGGCCCAAAGGTAATAAATATTTGTTTGCGTGCGCCATATAGAACGCTCAACCAATAATATAGCCCATATTCTTTCCTGAAAACAAACCGTCTGGACTTTTTAACTGTTTGGGCTGGCTCCATAAAAATAAGCGATATGGTTGCCAACACAAACGCCACCGCACCGATTGCAAAAGCCGTCATATAACTAATGTGCAAAAACTTGAACAACATCCATAAAACTGCACTACTAACGACTAGCGCCAAGGTATTAATGGCATTCATCCGTCCCAGTTTTTTCCCCATTCACCAGCTGTGGCGAAACTCATACCGATACTATTAGATAGGGGCATATAAATATGAGTTCCCATATTGTAAACAAAAATAGCCACTATGAGCCAACTGTATTCTGGAGGGAAGAGTCCTAATGAAAGCATACCGATTGCCGAGAGAACATTTCCTATCAGCATCGTCTTAACGTCACCTAGGAAAGAAAGTAATCCAATGACGACGACCATCAGTAGTCCCGGGAGTTCTCGCGGAAACTCCAAGGCTGATCGCTCCAGAATCATCATTCCCAAGCCTTCTTTTAGATAATTGGTCAGAATTGCCCCATCAACGCTCTGCCCAATACCAATAAAAGCTGTCGACAGCAGAAAGAAAAAATAATTGCGGTCTATACCTCTTAAAAAGCCCATCTTCATAATATCCCTCTTTTCGATGCATACTGTACTGGCATATTAGCATAAATTTAATCTATTAATTCTTGCTAAACACCTTAAATATTTATTTACATCATGGTATTATTATATATAAATCAGCACTATAATTCATGGACTATATTACTAGATATTAGCACAATATTAATAATAGAAGGTGATCACAATGATTATTGAGAACTACCCTTGCGAGCAAAGTTGCAGAGTATGTACAATATTATGTAATGGTCAGCAAAAAACCAAGGATAATGATCCCCATTGGGACTACGATCTCTATCGAGATTTTCTTGTGAAAATCACCCGCTACGAACGTCTCGAACCCGGTCCTGTCTTTGAAAGCCATTGGCATGAACAATTTCAATTTTTATATTTCGAGCAAGGTGAAGCTTTAATCCACTGCAATTCCCATCCTTATGAGATTAAGCCTGGAAATTTAGTGATTATAAATAGTAATGAAATACACTATGGCGAAACTCTCTGCCAATGTCTGGTTTACTATATCGTAAAAGTAGATCTTAACTTCTTGCTAAGTAGCCATGTGGATCTTTGCCAAACCAAATATATCACTCCTTTATTACAAGGTCAAATTCGCTTTCAAAATTATATTACCCAAGATCATCAATTAGCAGAGCACATCCAGCAAATTGTTAAAGAATATAATCAGCAAGAGACGGGATGCGAACTGGCAATTAAAGCACATATCTTCCACGTATTAGTTCTACTATTGCGCCATTATCAACAAGAACTTTTCCACAAAAACGTACATGAACGTCAGCAAAAAAGCCTTCACCAGTTACGCACAGTATTAGAATATATAGATCAACATTACAACGAAAGTATCAGCTTAAGTCATATGGCACTTTTATCCAACATGAGTAACCAACACTTTTGCCGTATCTTTAAAGGCATTACTGGAAAACGTCCAGTGGATTATATTAACTATCTACGCGTGAGCAAGGCAGTAATTCTACTGTCAGAAAGCGATTTTAATATTAGCGAAATTGCCATGGCAGTTGGCTTTGATGACAGTAATTATTTCAGCCGTTTATTTAAAAAATACCAAAAAGCATCGCCATCTGCGATGCGAAAGTCAGCACTATAAAAGCGTATAAGCACTTCCTGTAAAAATAGAACGCCATATATAATCACTGCTCAAAGGACTTATAAAGATCAATAACTACCTATTGATAGGTAATTACTATAATTTCTAGTCACTACGTTCGCCCAAAAAATCGACGTCTACGCGAACATATCGCGCATACTTTTAAAATTATCGATCCCCCTCTATTACAGGTTATTTACGCTGTATGAATTAAAGCCATGGGATGTCTTAAGATCAAGGTAGATAGAGTATTGCTGAACCCATTTCTAGACATTATTGGCTCGTTGTGAACGAAGTAAAAACAAGGTCAATAGCAGTGCAATCAGGAAGAAAATGATGAAAATTTGAAAGCTATTGTCGATGGAATGAACCAAAATAGTATGCACATGTTGACTCTGCGCCTCCGCTGTTCCCGTTAATGCTTGAGAGATAATGGCTGGGGATACGCTGAACTGTACTGCCGCCAGCGCCAACGTTTGGCTTAATGCCCTACCCACGTTATAGATGGTGTAGAACATGCCTGAAGCTGATCCCGATTGTTCTCTAGGTACGGCTGAAAGAACTGTTTTAGCCACCGATGACCAAGCAAGGCCATTGGCAATGGAAATGATGATCAGCGGTATGACTACCGCAACCACGGACAGTTGTAATCCTAGATTTCCCAACATAAATAAGCCGATAGATACAAATACAAAACCAATTAACATCATGGGCACTGGTCCGAAGCGGTCGGCAAGTATACCGCCCAAGGGCCCCATAATAAGTTGGGGTGCTGATAACGGAATCATCAGCATTCCAGACTCTAGCGGGCTTAACTGCAGTGCCCCTTGCAAATAAAATGTCAGCAAGAAAGTGATGGCAAAATAGCCAATACAATAATTTAGTGTAATCCCCAAACCTGCTGTATAATGCCTGTTGGACAACAGACTAAGATTGAACATCGGCTGCTGAGTCCGTAGTTCAGTAATTACAAAGGCAACCCACATCACCAACACTGCCAGAAATAGTCCGATAATTGATGAAGATAGCCATCCCCATGTTTGCCCCTCTGAAAGGGCAAGTAATAGTGCGACTAAGCCGATACCGAAGGTCAGCATGCCCATCCAATCCATCTTTGATTGTACTAGAATATCTGTGTCTTCGAGCACGAACCAAGCAGCGATCATTCCAATCAGTGCAAAGGGGACTGTTACGAAGAATATGGATTGCCATCCAAATTCACCAATTAATGCTCCACCAATTACCGGGCCAGCAATTGATCCAATTACCCACGAGGTAGAGTTGATTCCCACCGCTAAGCCAAGTTGATCGGGTGGAAATGTCCGCACAATGATCGGCGTAGCTGTAGCTAAAGCTAAGGCTGCACCAACTCCCTTTATAAAGCGGAAAAAAATTAGCATATCCCCCGAGTTGGCTATGCCACATAACACCGTGGAAATTGTGAAAATTCCAAATCCCAAAATGAAAATACGTTTCGTCCCTACCATATCCGCCCATCGACCTGCGGGGAGCAAAAATATGGTGCTAGTAATAATATAGGAAGTGATTATCCATAGTCCCATTGTCATCGAGAGGTGTAATCCTTCCATCATACTAGGCAGTCCGATGATAACAATAGTGGCATCCACGTTAGTAATAAATGAAACTAAAGTAACAATGGCCAAAATAATCCACTTTCGCGAACATAAGTTTTTCATATAAAATCTCCTTGTATTAAGTACATAAAACTTCTGTTATCAATTTTTGTACAGCCAAAGTCAGCGAACTTAATTGAACTGTTCATTTTTTATGCCTACACTTAGTTTACAAGAAGAACTCAATCATGTAAAATGAATTAATACGATATAAAGATTCACTTTTAGTGATTATTGTCTTGAGGAGGAATTAACATGGAGAGCAATGAACTACGAATTTTCCAAGCAGTTGCACACGAAGGTAGCATAACAAAAGCAGCGAAAACACTAGGTTACGTTCAGTCAAATGTGACTGCAAGGATACAGCAGTTGGAAGTTGAGTTGAAGACACAACTATTTTACCGTCAGCGCGGTATGGTATTAACTCCAACTGGTGAGAAATTACTATCTTACGCAGAAAAAATCGTCCATTTACTTGATGAAGCTCACAAAGCGTTAGATGATTCGATTGAGCCTAATGGACGTTTATCTATCGGAGCTAACCAAACAGTTTCAACACTAAATCTCCCACATATCTTAGCTCAGTATCACAAAACTTATCCCAAAGTTGATCTGTCACTTTTGACCACCCAGACAGATGAACTTATTAATAAAGTCCTACATTTTCAACTAGATGGTGCATTTATCAAATCTTCCATTAATGATGAAAATATTGTAGAAGAACTTGTCTCTGAAGAAAATCTCGTATTAATTACCAGCCCTGCAGATCGTGATATCAAAGCAATCTATTCCAAACCCTTTCTCATGAGTCCTGTGGGCTGCCCCAATCGGACCCAGCTCGAAAGTTGGCTCAAGTCAAATTCTATCAACAATCTACGATTTATGGAATTCAACAATCTTGATACCATTATTGAAGGTGTCATAACCGGTCTAGGCGCGTCTTTCGTCCCTCAATCTGCGATTGTAGAGCACGAAAAAGTTGGACTTCTGCGATCATTTTCAATTCCAAAGCAATATAGTTCAACAAAAACATTCTTGATCAGGCATAAGGATGTTTTAATGACGAGCGCCTTGGCGAAATTTATTGAGATGGTGGAAACAAGCACACCTTATCACCCCATTTTATCAACTGATGTCTTAAACGTTTGAACTTCGAGGCTATTGTAAAATCAGCCTTCAATCAACCGATTTCTTATCAGGCACTAGCTACTACCAGCACCTACACAAATCCTCGTTGCACCTGGCTTCATCAACTTCATTCCCCAATTCAACCATACTTTTGCCTGAGGAAAGAATCTGGCAAGTTCTGTTTTCATATAGTCCTGCATTTCATTCATTTCTTGCTTCTGATAAATATACTTACCATAGCCAAATTGTCCGTACTTATATTTTCGTTCCCCTTCCTCCAATGGCAATGTAGTCTCAGGAAATAAATCAAGAATGTTACTTTTAGCACGTTTGATTAAAACTCTTGTCTGCGTTTGTGCTTTAAGTGGTATCACTTTTTCAATAACGTGGCTACTGAAAGAGGATAGAAAACGTTGCCAAGCAAAATTTGGGCAGTTAAGAAAGCGGTATACGGTATCTTTACTGGGGTAATCGACATTTTTACGTTCGCTTTCCTGCATACGAAACCAATTACGATGTTGAAATAACAAGCAAAATAGAATTTGGAAAATATAGCTGCAAGCAAAACCTAACTTCCGTTTAATTCCAGCTTGGCGAAGATGCTTTAATACTTTTAATTCAATAAATATCTCTTTTAATTCTGTAGGCAGTTGATTTTCGTGGTTGATTTGTTTTAAACTATTCATATGGAAGGCACCTCTTCTGTATGGTATTTGTTTGTTGTAGCAAATTAACTTTACCAGACAGAGAGGTGTTTTTCCATATGTCAATAGAGATTCTTTTGGGGCACTAGCTCTTTATAGTTAAAGATTTTACAGTGTTTTTTGAAATGCGAAAGTTGAGATTTTAATATAAAAATAATTAAGCTTATAGCCAATTAACTTTGGTTATAGACTTTTTTGATTGATAAAGCGTAGCTGATGTAGTGCTGTCATTCGTTTATTTTTGTGTGAGACCGTCCCCCCCCCCTTAACAAAAAATCGCTCAAACCGAAGTCTGAGCGAGCAATAACATACATATGGAATTATTGAATAATCTGCGAGATCCCTCTATTACTGACAAAATAGCAACAATGAACCTTTGGAAACATGATATATTTTATAAAGCATCAATATCTACAAAATATTCGATTTTATTGGCAACCTCTTTTGCTAGAATGCTACCAAACAGAATTTTAAGGATATAAAAGCCTAATTCTAAGCCCGAGGTCACTCCTGCCGATGTTATAATGTTACCATCACGCACAACTTTGACTTTTTCTATGATAGTTGTATTATAGGCTTGTAATTCTGAGAACGCAGAATGATAAGTAGTAGCTTTTTTGCCCTCGAGCAAGCCAGCCTCCGCTAAAATGAATGCACCTGTGCAAACAGATGCAATATATTGCGCCTGTTTTGAGTGTTTAAGGACAAATTCTTGAATCTTAGGGTTATTCATAGCATCAAGACGACCTTTACCACCAGGTACAACTAAGACATCCAAATGCGGACATGTATCAAATGAATAGTCGGGGAAAATCTTCATTCCATTATTAGCTTGTAGCAATTCCACTTTTTCAGCAATGAGAAATACTTGAGTACTATTGGCCTCAATTTTGTTAATATAACTTAACACTTCAAATGGGGCTACAAAATCCATTTCCTCTACTTGAGGAAAGATAAGAATACCTATTACAATCATACGAATCCCCTCCGTAACTTACTATCATTATAAAACAAAAACCACTATTTGCCTATTAAAGATAAATAATGATTCTAATTGTTATCTTTGATCTAGCCACCACAATATTGTTTTCCGTGATGATTATCTATTTCTTTAATGAACATGTCATTCGCGACATCTGATGGTATAATGTCCTCGCTTGTCAAGACACGAAATTTGATTTTCTAAGATAACTCCTCCTTCGATTTTATAGATGTTATGCTGCTGCCTCATGGCGGCAAGAATAGATCTAGCTAGGGGTAACATCATCAAGTCCTTGATGGTCTCTTTCATAGTTGTAATGTGCCATATATTCCTTGGCCATTTCTTTGACCTCCCGAACTGTTTCAGGGTATAGCAAATACAATCGTTCCCACTT
>Ga0209125_1002368_pt1 | contig 14689 bp, 15 predicted proteins | sample BarGraIncub1131A_FD_184503 | JGI IMG/M metagenome (GOLD analysis project Ga0209125, IMG submission 184503) | Arctic peat soil microbial communities from Barrow, Alaska - Barrow Graham LP Incubations 11-31A (SPAdes) (version 2) | ecosystem: Environmental > Terrestrial > Soil > Wetlands > Peat... | reverse complement strand
GCTTCCTAAACCATGTGCCGCAGGTTCGAATCCTGCCGGGGGCACCATCGATCTACCTGCGGGAACGCGCGAGCGGACCCGCTTTCATGTCAGCGCGTGGGAGAGTCCGCAGGCTGGTGCAGAAGACGCCCCAAACGAGGGAGCGAGCGGGTTCATACGACTGGCAGGGGCCGGATCCTTCCCGGCTTCTGGCTTACCGTCCCGCGCGCGCCCACCTGCACACGCGCGCTTCGGCGAACTCGATGACCTCGTACAGCACGACACCCAGCAGCGCCATCGCAAGGATCCCCGCGAACATCTCGCCATACTGCACGCGCCCCCACGCATCGAACACGTAATAGCCTAGCCCCGTGGAGCCGGCGAACGTCTCGGAGAAGAAGAGCACGGCCACGGCGGTCCCGGCGCTGATGCGCAGCGCGGTGAAGATCTCGGGCATCGAGCCGGGCACCACGACGTTGGTGAACACCTGCCAGCGGCTGGCGCCGAGCGAGCGGACCGACATGATCGACGAGGCGCTGAGTGAGCGCGAGGCGTCGCGGGCCGTCACGAGTATCTGGAAGAACACGATGAGCGTTATCAGCGTGATGATGGATGTGTTGCCGATCCCGAGCAGGATGAAGAACACGGGAAGGAACACCGCCTTGGGCACCGGGTAGTTGAGGAACACCAGCGGTCCGACGATCAGGTCGAGACGCTCGGAGCGCCCGAGCAACAAGCCCATGGGTGCGCCGAACACCAGCGCCAGCAGGATCGAGGCGACCACGCGGAACGTGCTGTAGCCGAAGTGCGGCAGCAGCACCGGGAACTGCGTGATGAACTGACCGATGCCGTCGGCGGGCGTCGGCAGCGCCGGCGATCCCATCGCCAGCGAACCAAGCTCCCACGCCACCAACATGACGGCGACCGCTCCGACGTACCCGACGGCTTTGCGGGCCCATCCTCTCACGACGGAACACCTCCCCGGTGGAGAGCACCCTCCGCGGAAAGCAGCCCGCGCAGTTCCACGCACTTGGAGTGGAACCCCTCGGACTCCCGGTAGGCCGGATCGCCCATACCCGGGTTGTCGACGACTGCAGCGATACGTCCGGGTCTCGGCGTCATCACGACGACGCGGCGCCCCAGGTAGACGGCCTCCTCGATGGAGTGGGTCACGAGCACGGACGTGTGACCGCGGTCGCGCCACAGCCCGAGCAGGAGGTCCTGGAGGTCTTCCCGCGTGAGCGCGTCGAGCGCCGAGAGCGGCTCGTCCATGAGCAACAGGTCCGCGTCGAGCGCGAGCGCGCGGGCGAGCGCGAGACGCTGCCGCATACCACCCGACAACTCGACGGGATACAGGTCGAGGAACTCCTGCAGGCCGACGCGCGTCAGCGCGTCGAGGGCGCGCTTGCGGCGCTCCGCCGGAGGATGGTGCCGGATGCGCAGGCCCAGCTCAGCGTTCGCCAGGACCGTCTTCCACGGCAACAGGCCGAAGTCCTGCAGTATCAGCGCCGTGCGCAGGCGCGGTCCGGTGACCGCATCCCCTTGGACTGTGATGCTGCCCTCGGTGGGTGCCAGCAGGCCTGCCATCGCCAGCAACAACGTGGACTTGCCGCAGCCCGACGGGCCGATCACCGCAACGGAATCGCCGTCCGAGAGCGTGAGCTCGGCATCAGCCAACGCCACTACGTCGCTATCGACGCCGTGATATGTGACGCCGATACCCTTCGCGCGGACGTTCGCCATGCCTTCGGCAGGCCTCCTGTTGTCGCGCCTGGACTACTTCGCCGGGAGGGTCCAGATCATGTCTTCGTAGGTGAACTCGGTCTTCTGGAGTCCCCAGGTATCCACCCAGTACAGGACGACGGAGGCCATATCCTGGGTGGGCGCGGCGGCCTTCGGGTAGGTGTTGACCGCGTAGCTGTCGGCCAGCTGGGCCGGCAGCCTGGCCTGCGTCACCAGCAGCGGGCGGAACGACCCGGGGTCTGCGTTGATCGTGGCCACCGCGGTGTCCCACACGCCGAACAACTTGGCGATCGCGTCGGCCGACCCGGCAGCGTTCAGGTACTTCTCGGAGAAGATGAGCACCGTCTGAGAGATATTGTTGCCCGTCGTGTCGTCGGCCAGTACCTTGGCGCCCGACTTCTCCGCGAGCGAGAGGAAGGGCTCCGGAAGGGCGGCGGCCTCGAGTTTGCCGCTCATGAGCAGCTCGAAGCGCAAGGGGACCTTCTTGACCTCTTCCTTCTTGACGTCGGTCGTCGCCACGCCAGCGGAGTTCATGAGGCTGTAGAGCACGAGCTCCTGGATCGTGGCGCTGGAGGTGCCCACGGGCACGCCGGCGAGGTCCTTGAGCGAGGTGGCCTTGCTGCCCGGCTTGACCGCGATACCGAAGCGGCCTTCCTTGGCGGTCGCGCCGAGCATGACCATGACGGCCTTCACCGGCACGCCGCCGTCGCGCAGAAGCGCGGTGGCCACGAGGTCGCCCATCATGCCGTCGATAGCGCCGGCGGTCATCGCCGCGTCACGCTCCACCGCCGATGGGAAGACTGTCATCGTCACATCGAGCCCCGCCTTCGCGAACAGGCCGTCGCGCTCGGCGACCCACAGAGGCAGGCTGTCCTCGGTCGGCAGGACGCCGATGCGGATCTTGACCGGTGCGGATGCCGCAGGCGTGGTCGGGGTGGCCGCCGGCTGCGAGCAGGCGGCGAGCCCGGCAGCGAGCGCGACGCAGACGAGCGCGGCGATAGCGGTGCGTACGGTGCGATTCACGATTCGAGTCCCTTTCGAAGGATTCACGGACACACGGACCGGCGGAGTCGTACCTCGTCACGGATCGGGATACCGGCGAATCCGACCCCCGCGTAGCCGAGCTTGTCGGCCAAAAGCCCCACAGCGATTTCGGCGATCGCGAATGCGTGGCGCTGATAGAAGTAGAGAAGTGGAAGGTCGTCGTTGGAGACTGCCGCCTTCATCGAGGCGAGCGAACGAGCGATCGCCATCCCGGCCGCCGCATCGAGGAGAGCGGAACCCACGCCGCGGCCTTGGGAGTGGGGGTACACCGAGTACATCACGACGGCCAGTTCACCGCCGTGCACGGTACACGAGATGAGTCCGAGCAACTCGTCGCCATCGACGGCCACCAGGTTGTCGCATGCGAGCACGTCGAAGGTCCTGCCGAAGACGTCGATCTCGGTCTCGCCCCACGCGCGATCGCAGATCTGCTCGATCGAGCGGCGGTCGCCCGGGTGCGCTTCCCGGACCGTGAACGCGAGCGCGTCGCCGCGCGGCTGGTGCTGGGCGCAGGTGACGCTCATCCGCGCCTCGGCCAAGGGCAGTTCCTTGCCGTCGACCGGGCACAGGTACTGCGGGTACGGAAGCCCGACCTCGTCTTGTTCGTTCATGGGATCGCTCAGCTCCCTTACGTCCTCGCATCCGCACACACGCGCACCCGCGCGCACCCGCGCGCACGAGTCGTCATTCTATCCCAACGTCAGACCGCGTCGCAGTGTAGCCGCCGCCTCGTCCGGATCGACGACGTTCAGGTAGACGCCGCTGCCCCACTCGAGGCCGGCGTGGTCGCCCTGCCGCGGCAGCACCTCGGCGTGCCAGTGGAACGGCAGGCCGGCGTGCTGGGCGGAGTACGGCGCGTCGTGGACGACGATATTGTGTGCGACGTCGCCGAACGCGCCCCGCAGCGCACGCGCCACCGCGACCAACGCGCTGCCAAACGATGCGCGCTCTTCGGGGGACGCGTCCGCGAGCGTGGCCGCGCAGCGACGCGGGGCGATGCGCACGAAGTACGGTGAGGGAGCCGCCCACGGGCTGTGCGCGACCGTGATGCCGTCGTCGAAGATGATCCGCCCGCCGGAGTCGTCCGCCGCCATCGCAGCGCACAGGACGCAGCGGCCGCGCTCCGTGGCCTCCTGCGAGAAGTTGCCGAGCTCGCGAATGAGCGACTCGGGCACGCGCGGCATCGCTATGAGCTGCGTGTGCGGGTGCGACATCGAGGCGCCGGCGGCGCGCCCGAAGTTGCGGAAGAGCACCGCGGCGGCGAAACGCCCGTCCTCGCGCCAGGCGCCGATACGGCGCGCATATGCCTCCACCAGCAGCGCCGCGTGGTCCTCGCCGTAGGAGGCGAGCAGGTCGTCGTGCCGGGGAGACTCGACGATCACCTCATGGACACCGAATCCCGTGGTCCCGCGGTACGGCCAGGGCGCGTCGATCTCGCGGGCCCACTCCTCCTCCTCGCCGGCGGAGAGCGCGGGGAAGCGGTTCTCGAACACGCGGACCGTCCACTCGCCGCGATCGGACGCACCGAGCTCCAAACGCGCCGGAGGCGTGCGCTCCTCGTGCCCGGGACAGAACGGGCACTCGGCGGTGTCGGTGATCTCGTCGGGTGTGCGGCGGTGCTCCTGTGGGCGATCGGCCCTCTTCGGCTCCAGAACGACCGACACGCCCGTGACCGGGTCCTGTCTCACTTCCGACATCGTCTACCTCCCCCGGTGCTACGCTGTGTGGCAAGCATACGACACCGTGACCGGGAGGCCCGCGTGACCCTGTCCGCCGAGATCCCCTTCCTCGACGAGCTCCCCGACCTGAGCGCGCTGCTCTCCGGGGCGGAGACGCTCTTCACCGATCTGGACGGCACTCTGCTGGGACGGGGTGCGTCGATCCTGGCCGATGGAGAGGGACGTCCGACCCTCGACACCGTCACCGCCGTTGCGGCGCTCAACACAGCGGGGCTGCGGGTCGTGATGACCTCGGGCCGCAACGCCAGGCAGCTCCGCGAAGCCTCTCGCTTGTTGAGCTGGACCGATTTCATCGCCGAGATGGGCTGCATCCGCAGCTACGATCGCGGCGCGCGCGTCGTCTACGACACCGGCACTTGGACACCGGACGCCGTCCGCCAGGGCGAGACCCCCTACGAAGCGATCGTGCGCGTGGGCGCCGTCGACCTGCTGCGCGAGCGGTTCCCGGGGCTGATCGAATATCACGATCCCTGGCATCTCGACCGCGAGGTGACCCACGTCCTGCGGGGCAACGTGCCGATCGCCGAGGCGCAGGCGGCCCTCGACGAGCTGCCGCTCCCGGTGCACATCATCGACAACGGCATCATCCATCCGCGCCACCACACGCTCATCTGCAGCGAGATCCACGCGATCCACCTCGTGCCTGCGGGCACCTCCAAGCAACGCGCGATCGCCGCGGACCTGGCCGAGAAGGGCCTTGGGCGCGAGACCGCCCTGTCCATCGGTGATTCCTCCGCCGACGTGGCCATGGCGGAAGTCACCGGACTCATGGTGTGCGTCCGCAACGGCCTCGACGACCCGACGCTGCTCGCCCGCGCCCGCGGGCGCGCGGGGGTCGCGGCAACACGCGCAACCTACGGCTCCGGTTGGGCCGAACTCGCGCACGCATGGCTGGCGGCCAAGGCACCCGTCAGCGCCTAGCTGCAGCCGTTCCGCCCGGGTTGCGTGGCCGCGGCGCCCTAACTACAATGGGCGTCGCCCCTTGCGGGGCGTTGACACCACGAATACGGCTCAAATCCGTTAGGTGCGGCTCCTGTTCGAACACAGGCCACTGCCCGGAAATGTCGAGAGACGCCAATGGGTAGAACAGCCCTCGCCGGCTTAAGGCGAAGGATAAAGTGGCTGGACCGGTAGTTCCGGTCCCTACGTCGGACAGTGCTAAAACCAAGACGAGGGATGCGAGCATGACGCGCGGACGCCTGCTACAGGTCTCCGGCGCGCAAGACCGCAGGCGGATCCTCGCTTCGCGGTTCCTCATGCGGCCCCTCGTCCCCCAAGGACGGCGGGGCCTTTTTCGTTGTGTCGGTCATGTAGCCGGATAGATGAGGACTTAGTGAAACCCCCAAGTAGTCACTAGGTTCCGGCCTCCTGCACCGTGCAGGGTCTGCCGGAACCACCACCGACAGACCCGACTGGTCGCGTCCGCTCAAAAGACGGATGCACGAACGGCACGGGAGCAGACATGATCTATCTCACCCGCATGCTCGGTAAGCCGGTGCTCGACGCCAACGGCGAGCAGGTCGGCACCATCAGTGACATCGCCATCTCCACCGGCGAGGTCTTTCCCCGCGTCACGGCACTGGCCTTCCTGGGACCCGGGAAGACCCCATTCATGCTGTCGTGGCGCAAGTTCGTGGACGACGTCGACGATGACCGCGTCACGCTGGGGGTGCCCCGCAACGAACTGCGCTTCTCCTACCTGCAGTCCGACGAGGTGCTGCTCGCCCACGACCTGCTCAACAAGCAGATCGTCGACACCCAGGGGATGAAGGTCGTGCGCGTCAACGACCTCAAGCTCTCCGATTCGCGCGGACAGCTGCGACTGCTCGGCGCAGAGGTCGGCGTCCGCGGCATCCTGCGCTCGTTGTGGCCGCCGCTCGAGACCGCCGTCGCATCGGCCGCCAAGCTCTTCAGGCACCCACTATCCGAGAGCATCATCGCGTGGAACTACATGGACCTGCTCGAGCGCGACCTGAGCCACGTCCAGCTCTCGGTCACCCACAAGCGCCTCCACGAGTTGCATCCGGCCGACGTCGCAGATGTGCTCGAACAGCTCTCCCCGTCCCAGCGCGCACGCGTCTTCGAGCACCTGGACAACGACCAGGCCGCCGAGGCGATCTCCGAGCTCGAGGACGAGCTGCAGGCCGACGTGCTCGACGACCTCACCGACGAGCGCGCGTCCGACATCCTCGAGATCATGGACCCCGACGACGCCGCCGACATCATCGGCGACCTCCCCTACGACAAAGCAGAGACGCTCCTCCACCTCATGGGGGTTCGCGAGGCGCGCCAGGTCCGCAAGCTTCTCGGCTACCGCGAGAAGAGCGCCGGCGGCATCATGACGCCGGAGATCACCACGGTGACCGAGGAGATGACCGTACAGCAGGTCCTCGACCAACTGCGCGCCACCTCGGAGGAAGTCGAGAGCATCTACTACGTCTACGTGGTGGGCGCCAAGCGCGTGCTGGAAGGCGTGATCTCGCTGCGGGACCTCATCGTCTCGAGCCCGGACACCGTCGTGTCCGAGATCGTCGAGCGCGAACTGTTCACCGTCGGCCCCGACGACGACCAGGAGCAGGTCGCCGACATGATGAGCAAGTACGACCTGCTCGCACTACCGGTCGTGGACGAAGCCGGCCGCATCCTCGGGATCGTGACCGTCGATGACGCCCTCGACGTCATGGAAGAGGAGTCCGCCGAGGACCTGCAGCTGGCGATGGGCTCGATGCAGGGCGCGGCCGACGCGTGGATGTGGCTGAGGCGCACCGGGAGCTGGGCGGTCATCTGGGCCGTGATAGCGCTCGCGCTCGCCGCCGCGTTCCGCACGATGTCCGGCCCGGCGACCCCGTGGAGGCTCGCCGCCGGCACCGCTATCCTGTTCGTCCCGGTGGTCCTGCGGGTCGCCGAGGACCTCGCCTCGCGCGCCACGAACTCGCTCATCGAGGACCCGGGCGCAGCGGGCCGACCACCCCTCGGGCGCCGCCTGCTCTCCAGCGCGCTCGTAGGACTCATCCTGGGCGGCATCGGTGGACTCGCCGTGTTCGCCATCGCGGACGTCACGACCCAGACGCCTTTCCTGGCCGCCGCGGTGGCGGTCCCGGTCGCGGTGACCTTCCTGCTGACGGCACTTCTCTCGACCGTTCTGACGGTTCTGATCGAACGTGCATCCGACGCCGATCGCCGCTTGCGTCCTGTGTTCCTGCCCGGCGCCTTGCTGTTCTCTGCGACGGCGATCTACCTGGGGCTGGCTGCCGCGGCATGGACCCTCGCGACCGGCACCGCTGCGATCTCGCACTGATGCCCGGCAGTACCCCTCATACGATCGACAAGCCCGCCAAGCCGCGGTCTCGCGTGTGGCTGCTGTTCGCCGTCATCGGCCCCGGCGTCATAGCCGCGAGCGCCGGCAACGACTCGGGCGGCATCTCTACGTACTCGCAGGCGGGCGCCAAGTACGGCTACTCGATGCTGTGGATGATGCTCCTGATGACCTTCTCTCTGGTCGTCATCCAGGAGATGGCCGGACGCATGGGCGCCGTCACCGGCAAGGGCTTCGCGGCGCTGATCCGAGAGCGGTTCGGGATACGGCCGACGTTCTTCGCGATGCTCATGCTGCTTGCGAGCAACGCGGCGACCAGCGTGGCAGAGTTCGCGGGGATCGCCGCGGCGATGGAGCTCTTCGGGGTGAGCCGCTACATCTCCGTCCCTGTCGCTGCGGTCGTCGTGTGGCTGCTCGTCGTGCGCGGATCGTTCCGCAACGTCGAGAAGGTGCTGCTGGCGCTCTCGCTGGTGTTCGTGTCGTACGTGATCACCGCCTTCGCCGCCAAGCCCGACTGGCTCGTGGTCGGGAAGGCTCTCGTCACGCCGACCGTGCAGTTCAACCCGGGATTCTTCGCGCTGGCCGTCGCGCTCACGGGGACGACGGTCGCGCCGTGGATGCAGTTCTTCGTGCAGAGCAACATCGTCGACAAGGGCACGTCGATCAAGGAGTGGGCGCTCGCCCGCTGGGACGTTATCGCGGGGGCGATCGCCGCGAACCTCGTCGCCATCTTCATCATCGTGACGACGGGCACCGTGCTCCACCCGAAGGGGATGGTGATCGACCAGGCGTCGCAGGCGGCGGTCGCGCTGACCCCGCTGGTGGGACAGTACGCGACGGTCCTCTTCGCGATCGGCCTGCTGTCGGCCTCGGTGCTCGCGGCATGCGTGCTCCCGCTGACCGCCGGCTACTCGATCTGCGAGGCGTTCGGGTGGGAAGCGGGCGTCGACCGAAAGTTCTCCGAGGCGCCCGCATTCATCGGCATCTACACCTTCGTCATCTTCGTCGGCGCGGCACTCATCCTGATCCCGGGCGCCAACCTGATCGCGGTGATGATCCTGTCGCAAGTCATCAACGGCATGATGCTGCCGTTCCTGCTCATCTTCATGATGGTGATCATCAACGACCGCCGGATCATGGGCGAGCATCGCAACGGCCGCGTCAACAACATCATCGCGTGGCTGACGATCGTCTCGGCCATCGGCCTCACGGTGGCGCTGCTCGTGGTCACGGCCTTGGGGCTCGGGGGCTAGGGCGACATGGAGCTGCGGAAGCGCACGATAAGAGACGAGGCCCGGGCCGCGAGGCGCGCGATGGATCCCGCCACCCGGCGCGCTGCCGGTGAGGCTGCGGCCGTGAGGGCCCTCGCCCTTCCGCAGCTCGCGAACGCCCGCACGGTATTGGTCTACGCCGCGATGCCCGAGGAGCTCGACGCGTCCCCGCTCGCCGCGGCCTTGCGCACGCGCGGCGCGCGGACCGCATACTCACGGGTGTGCGCGCCCGGTGGACTCACGCTCCACTGGAGCGACGGTGACGACCTGGAAGCCGGTCCCTTTGGGATCCGGGAACCCGCGGAGTCCTCGCCGAAGGCCGATGCGGCCGAGATCGACGTTGTGATCGTCCCGGGTACCGCGTTCGACGAGTCGTGCCGCCGCCTCGGGATGGGAGGGGGCTTCTACGACCGCCTACTGCCGCGCCTGCGCCCCGGGGTGGTGACGATCGGACTCGCGTTCGACGAGCAGATCGTCGATGAGGTTCCCACGGAGGCGCATGACGTCCCGCTCGATCTCGTCGTCACCCCAACGCGGACCATGAAGCGGCCCACCTGACGGAAAGTGCTACGGGGTGGGACCCGGAGGCCTGTTCAACTCACTCAGTGTGACCATGGTGTAGCCACGCGCCTTCAGACCCCTGATGATGGGCTCGAGCGCCTCGACGGTGTGCGACCGATCGCCACCGCCATCGTGCATGAGGATCACGGAGCCCGGACGCACCCTGTCGAGCACCCGTCGCGCGATCGTGGCCGCCGCCGGGCGCTTCCAGTCCTTCGGATCGATCGTCCACAACACGACGCGCATTCCCAGCCGCTTGGCCTCGCGGAACACGAAGGAATTCTTCGAGCCTCCGGCGGGACGGTACCAGGCCGGCTTCACCCCGAGCACGCTCTGGATCGCCTTTGCGCCGTCTCCGATCTCACTCGTGATCAACTTGTGGGAAGCCCGGGCGAGGTACTTGTGCGAATAGGAGTGGTTACCGATCTCCATGCCTGCGGCGAGCACCCGCCCGGCCATCTCGGGCCTGGCCTTCACCTGACGTCCGAGCATGAAGAACGTCGCCTTCACCGCGCCCGCCTGCAGCTGCGCGAGAACAGCGTCGGTGCTGCCCGGCCACGGCCCGTCGTCGAAAGTGAGCGCGACCTCCTTGCGGTCCGGCCACGCGGGCTCGCGCCGTATCGTCATCTCCGTACCGGGCGAGATGACACGCCGCGAGACCTCTTCGCCGGTGAGCGAGCCGACGACCACCTCGGCGGTGCCGGTCGTCCCGCTGTCCTCGACGCTCTCGAACGGCCCCTGTCCGACGAAGCGAAGTGCCTGCGTTGTCTCGATCGTCGTGGTCGTCACCGGTTCGACCCTATCGGGGCCGTGCGCACTCGAGATGCGCGAACCCGGCCCGATCAAGGTCGCAGCGGCGACGCGCTTCCCGTTCACACTCACGGCCGGCAGAGCGCCCGCGCCTACGCGCAGCAGACGACCGTTCACGGAGACGAGGTTTCCGGGGACCTCTTCGACCCGGCCCTCGCGGACCAGATCGGCCACCGTCGTCCCGCGGAGCAGCAGTGTGAGTCTTCCATCGATCCTGACCGGCAACAGCAGAAGACCCGCGACGACCACAAGGGTCGCGAGGGTCAGCGCGACCGCGACTCCGCGGCTCGGGCGGTCGGCGACGGCGGAGGGCTCGTGATCGGCCACCCCATCGTGCGGCGCTATCGACGGCTCGATCTCGGTGTCACCGTCGGGCTGTGATTGCTGCTGGCTCATACGGTCGTCTCACGCGAAATGCGTACCACGCTGCCACCGGCCAGACCGAAAAGGACTTCGCGATCGATGCGCACCATCGATGCCGGAGTCCCTGCAGCCGTATAGACCGTCGTGAATCGGCCGAGCGACTCGTCGATGAAAACGGTCAGATCTCCGGGCAGGTCGTAGGGGGACACACCGCCGATCGCATATCCGGTGGCGGCTCTTACCGTGTCGGCGTCCGCGAACCGGACAGAAGAGGCGTTCATCAACCCGCCGATGGCCTTCGTGTCGCCCCGCCGGTCGCCGGCCACGAGCGCGAGCACGGGACGCGCGTCAGCGACGAACACGAGCGACTTCACGATCTGACCGACCTCGCACCCCACCGCTTCGGCAGCCAGCTCGCACGTCTTGGTCGAGCGGTCGTCGAAGGTGATAAGCCCCTCGGCGAGCCCGCGCGCCTCCAGAAACGTACGCACCCGTTCGAGCGACCCCGTCTTGCGTTGTGGTGCGGCGGCCCGGTCCATCACTGCTGTCCCTTCGTCATACCTGTCGCGTTGACCAATGGGGCCGGTACCCGCTCTGCGAGACCGCGCGGAAGCTTCATCGCGTCGAGGACGGCCTCGAGGTTCTCGGTCCAGCTCACCAGCGTCTTCAACTCCAGGCGCATCAGCGGATAGACCGGATGCGGGCGGGCGACCCGGAAACCCTGGCGGAGCAGGAACTCGACGCTCATGAGAGGCGTACGTTCGCGATCGGCGATGCCTGCGTCAGCGTACGCCTCCACGACCTTCTCCCTGCGGGACACGAGGTCGCGCAGCGCCGCCAAAAGAAGCACCTTGCCGAGCCCGACATCGCGTACATCGGACATGACATGCAGGCATGCGATGAGCACGGCATCGTCATCGGGAGCGCCCGAGGGCATCGCCATCGCCCGCGGGAAGAACCGCCCCGGAGCATACTTGATGAAGCCGAGCGGGGCACCGCCTTCGTACGCCACCAGGCCACAATCGCCCCACTCTGCCCGAACGGTGGAGACCCACTGCTCGAGCGCAGCGCGGTCATCCGCGGGCCCGCATCCCGGAGCGCCGAAGCCACGGGATTCCCACAGAGCGCACGAAGAACATGGATCCGGCAAATCGCCGACCCGCTCATCGGTCAGCGGCCGGATGCGTCTGGCCATCGCAGCTCGCCCGCCTCGGTCCCGGCGCTCACTTGTCGTCCTTCATTCCCTCGCGGAACGCCTTGGCACTGTCGCGCCAAGTGCGCTTCACGGTCGCCGCGGCGCGCTGCGAGATGTCCGACTCCGCCGCCGCCCTGATCGTCCGGCCCGCGGCCCCGCTCGCCTCGACGACTGCATCGCCGGCGGCACGGACCACCGCCGACGCAGCGATCGCGCCTTCGGCGGCGGTCTTTGCGAATCCTCCGGAACCCTCGAGATCGGCGGCTGCCACATCGATGTGGACCGCACCCTCCCGGTAGCCCAGGACGGCCTCGCCCGGAACAAGGTAACGGCCGTGCGCCACATCGGCCACGGCTCCGGCCCCGACGTCGACCCTCGTGACCACACCGCTCTCCGGATCGAACTCCACGTCACTGACCCGGCCGACCTGTTCGCCACCGGGGCCCAGGACCGTCATGCCCGTCCAGATCACGGTGATGTCAGGGTCGTAGCCAAGGTCCTCGGCCGCACGTCGTCCACTCGGCAGCTTGACGAGGCCGCACGTCGTGCCCTCGGGCCCGATGCTCAGTGCGGACAGCGGCAGATACGTTCCCGGCCGCTCGACCACCTTCAGCGCCGCCGGGGGGCGCACCGCTACGCCGATCACCCGTGGCTCGGCGGGATGGTAGAGCAAATCGGTGACGGCGCCGAGGGCCACACCCTCGGCCCCGGTGAGCGCCTGCCCCTCGATGCTGCTCGCGAACACCATGCGTGAACGACCTCGTCTCGAAGAGACAGGGCCGGCCGCCCTTCGTGGATCGGCGCCCGGCCCTGCTCGATTTTTGTACGATCGGGCGGCTAGACTCCCGGCTGCGCCGCGGTCCCGGGCGTCGACTCGGACGTCTTCTCGGCAACGAAGTCGAGAGCGTCGGCTGCCTTGCCTTCGGCCATGTCGACGGCACCCTTCGCGGCCTCGGCGCCGGTCTTGATGCCCGCGCGAGCCTCTTTGCCCAGCTCCGTGACCTTGGAGCGGACGACCTGCGAGCCTTCGTCGATCTTGACCTTCACGACTTCGGCGACTTCGCCCACACGGCCCCTGTACTCCCCGGCCTTCTCGGCCACGGTGTCCTTCGCCGTCGAGTAGGCCTCGACGAGCTTCTCGCGGCCGTCCTCGTAGGTCTCCTTGGCTTCACCCATGTACTCCTGGCCCCGGTCGACGAGGATCTCGCGCGTCTCCTTGCCCGAACGCGGGGCGAAGAGCAGGCCGAGTACGGCGCCGAGCAGTCCGCCGAGCAGGAACGCACCGAAGCGGTTTCCGCCACGCCTGTAGTCATCGTACATACAGCACACCTCCGTCACCGGTCATCCATCGATACGGTGGCGAACCAACACTCGCCGACCGTGCACCCATAACTGTACCCCTACATGCCGCGCGTGAGCGCCGCGAGTGTCAACCTATCGACCAGATTCTTGAAATCGAGTCCCGCGGCCTCGCCCGCCATCGGAAGCAACGACGTCTCCGTCATGCCGGGACTCGTGTTGACCTCGAGTACCCACGGGTGCCCGTCACCATCGACGACCATGTCGACGCGACTGACATCCCGGCAGCCGAGCAGAGCGTGACATCGCGCGGCCAGCCGCTCGACCTCGGCGGTGACATCGGGAGTCAGGCGTGCGGGGCAGTAGTACTCCGTCTCGCCGCGCGTATACATCGCGCGGAAATCGAACAAGCCCGACTTCGCGACCATCTCCACCGCGGGCAGCACCGCGGGACCGTCCGGTCCGTCGAGCACCGAGACCGCCAACTCGCGGCCATCCACCCACTTCTCGACGAGTGCGGCGTCGCCGTACGACAGCGCGGAGAGCAGCGCCTCCGGGAGCGCCTCTGCGTCCGCGACCCTGGTGAGTCCCAGTGCGGAGCCCTGCTTCGTTGGCTTCACCACGACGGGGAATCCACCCACGGCGGCCGGCACCAGGTCGAGCGCCCCGGCCGCGCCCATCTCCTTGAACGCATCGGCCGTGAACGTCACCCACGGAGGAGTCGGCACACCTGCAGCCGCCATCAACCGCTTGGACAGTGATTTGTCCCACGCGAGCAGGCTGGCCACGACGCCGGGGCCCGTGTAGGGGATCCCAAGGAACTCCAGCGCCTCCTGCACGGTGCCGTCCTCGCCGAACCTGCCGTGAAGCGCGATGTACACGGCGTCAGGACGTTCGCGACGGAGTGTGTCGACGAGCTCGGACGTCACGTCGAGCGCGATCGCCCGGTAGCCCAGCTCCGTGAGCGCACCGAACACGCGCTCGCCACTGCGCAGCGACACCTCGCGTTCGAGCGACCGGCCACCCATGAGTACCGCTATCTTCTCTTTCACGCACGCACCTCCTGTCGCTGCCCGCCGGGTGCGGCGGGCAGGGCCCCTGCGGTCACGAAGGCGCGGTACAGCGCCAGTTTGTCCTCGAGCACTTCGGCGATCCTTCGCACGCCCTCTTCGATCCGCGCCGGCTCTTCGTAACAGAACGCGAGACGGAGACTGTTGCGTCCGCTGCCATCGGGATAGAAGTCGCTGCCGGGAACGAATGTGACGCCGTGCTCCACCGCCTCGGCGAGCAGCGGTCTCGTGTCGAGATGCGCGGGCAGCGTCACCCACACGAAGAAGCCGCCCTCGGGATGCGTCCATGCCACGTCGGC
>Ga0209125_1002367_pt1 | contig 14690 bp, 13 predicted proteins | sample BarGraIncub1131A_FD_184503 | JGI IMG/M metagenome (GOLD analysis project Ga0209125, IMG submission 184503) | Arctic peat soil microbial communities from Barrow, Alaska - Barrow Graham LP Incubations 11-31A (SPAdes) (version 2) | ecosystem: Environmental > Terrestrial > Soil > Wetlands > Peat... | reverse complement strand
TAAACAGAAGGAGCCTTATTTGTTATTTCACCGCATTCTGGGATTTTACCCGGTCAAGTTAGAGCTGTATCAGCAAGCTCTTCGGCATAAATCGCTGTCTGTCCGTACGGGCGACGGCCGGCTCATAAACAATGAACGACTCGAATATCTGGGAGACGCGGTTCTCAATGTTATCATCGCTGACATCCTGTTCAAGCAGTTCCCTGCTGCCAATGAAGAATTCCTGACCAAGACCAGAGCGAAGATCGTACAGCGGCATAGCCTGAACAATATTGCCATGGAGCTTGGCCTGAACACACTGATTCTTTACTCAGCCTCTTCGGCACCAGAGACCCATCTTTCCATTTATGGCAACGCACTTGAAGCATTGATCGGAGCCATCTACCTCGACCAGGGTTATCGTCGCTGCAAACGTTTCCTTGAAAAGAAAATACTGGAGCGCTACATTGACCTTGAAGGAGTGGTCAGCACCGAAGAAAATTTCAAGTCCGCCCTCCTGGAATGGAGCCAACAAGAAAAACTCTCAGCTGAATTCCTTTTGACGGAACTTAGCAAAAGTTCCGTCAAAAGCCCTCGTTTCAGAGCGGTGGCGCTCATCAACGGCATCAGTTTCGGACAAGGTGAAGGCCTTTCCAAAAAGGAAGCGCAGCAAAAAGCTGCAAAAGAAGCTCTAATGTACATTAACGACACATCCGTCAACATTGTTGAATTATTGAAGGAAAGTCAACAGCCTGTGGTGGAAGAAATAACGGAACCTGGAAAGGATGAACAGGCATAGCCTTTGCAAGACTGCAAAAAAATAACTATTTTTGGCATCGTTGACCGAAACCAGAAACCCCATGGATTTATTGTCAGGATTATACAGCATGTACCTCAAAGATCGCTTTGGGGAAATACTGGACTTTGCTCAGGATGCAAATGATATCCAAAACGAGCAATTGTCCAACCTTCTGTTGGAAGCTGCGGATACAGAGTGGGGAAAAAAGCATGACTTCAGGTCCGTTTTCAGCTATCAGGAATTCAGAGAACGACTTCCCATTCAACGACTTTCGGACCTGAAGCCTTATCTCGAAAGAATGGGTAAAGGGGAGGTTGACCTCTTATGGCCGGGACTGCCCAAAGACATTGTCTGCTCCATGGGCGATTCGTATGTACCAATCACGGCTCAAGCCATTGAGGAGATTTTTCAGCAAGGTATCAGTGACAGCTTCGCCATCCATCTAAACAAAAATCCAGGAAGCAAACTACTCGAAGGCTTTTCGGCCAACGTCGGAAACGGAGTCGATTTGCCCTATATGAACGAATTGCACGCTTTGCTGCGTGCAAACGAACCCTTTTTAAACTCCTTGCTGAACCTGCCTAAGCGGGTTGGAGATGATAAAGACGGAAATCCCTCCATCGAACTTGTCTTAAAGGAAGCCCTTGGGCAGAAAGTGACCAGCTTTAAAGGGTGCTCTGCCCGATTGCAGGATCTTCTGAAAAAAGCATACCGGAAAACGGGAAAGAAATCGCTGAAAGAAGTATGGCCGGATGCAGAAGTCCTTTTTGTCCGTGGCCCGGCCAATTCGGCTTACCTGCAGAAGTCAAAGGCTATTTTGCCTGAAGGTTTGATTCAGCAAGCGACGTACTGTACACCCGAAGGCCTATTCGGCATCCAGGATGATCCAACGGATGCATCTTTTCTACTCATGCTTGATTTGAGCACGTTTTATGAATTTATTCCAACAGGTGGCACCGATCAAGACATCGTTCCGCTGGAAGATACCGAAGCGGGCATCGATTATCAGATGGTCATTACCAATTGCTCAGGCTTGTGGCGCTGTTGCTCGGAAGGCCCCCGCATCCGTTTTATTTCCATCCGACCCTACCGCTTCATCCTACTTTAGTTTTTTAATTTACCCTCCTATGCAGAACGATTTAGTCCTTTACAATACCCTACATCGTAAGAAAGAAGTATTCAAACCCATTCATGAAGGTCGTGTCGGTCTGTATGTCTGCGGCCCTACCGTTTATGGTGACGCGCATTTGGGGCATGCCCGTCCTGCCATCACGTTTGATCTGTTGTTTCGTTATTTGACCAACATCGGTTACAAGGTACGGTATGTTCGAAACATCACCGATGTAGGACATCTGGAGAACGATGCCGACGAAGGGGAGGACAAGATTGCCAAAAAAGCACGGTTGGAGCAACTCGAACCGATGGAAGTCGTTCAATTTTACGTAAACCGTTACCACCAGGCCATGGAGGCACTCCATGTTTTGCCGCCCAGTATTGAACCACACGCTTCGGGCCACATCATTGAACAAATTGAGTTTGTCAAAAAAATACTCGCAAACGGCTGGGCGTACGAAAGTGAGGGCTCCGTCTATTTTGACGTTGAAAAATACAATAAAACACACCATTACGGCAAGCTTTCAGGCCGCAACATCGACGAGCTGATATCCACCACCCGCGTGCTGGACGGCCAATCCGAAAAGCGGAACAGTGTGGATTTCGCCCTTTGGAAAAAGGCGGCACCGGAGCACATCATGCGTTGGCCCTCACCCTGGAGTGACGGCTTCCCCGGTTGGCACCTCGAATGCTCTGCCATGGGTACCCGCTACCTGGGTGAAGAATTTGACATTCACGGCGGTGGCATGGACTTGATGTTCCCCCACCATGAATGCGAAATCGCCCAATCCGTAGGCGCTTTAGGGCACGAAACGGTACATTGCTGGATGCACAACAACATGATCACCATAAACGGGCAGAAGATGGGTAAATCACTTGGGAATTTCATCACACTGGAGGAATTCTTCGAAGGGAAGCACCAGGCGCTGACTCAGGCTTACAGCCCCATGACCATTCGCTTCTTTATTCTGCAGGCCCATTACCGCAGCACCGTGGACTTCAGCAATGAAGCGCTCCAGGCATCTGAAAAAGGGCTGGAACGGCTGATGAATGCGTATGCCAGACTAAACAGAATTACGGCCTCAGGCACTTCAACTGTAGATGTCAAAGGGCTACGGGAACGTTGTTACGAAGCTATGAACGACGACTTGAACAGCCCTATCGTAATTTCCCACCTGTTCGATGTCAGCAAAAGCATCAACCTGATCAGCGATGGCAAAGAAACCATCAACGCGGAGGATCTAAATGAACTGAAGGAAGTCTTCAAACTTTTCATAGTCGACATCCTTGGTCTTGGCATGGATGAAAAGACCTCCCAATCCATCGGTGAAGGTTATAAAGGAGCCATTGATCTCCTGCTGAACATGCGGATGGAAGCCAAAGCCAACAAAGACTGGGCGACCTCCGACAAAATCCGGAATGAACTGACAGCCCTAGGATTTGAGATCAAGGACACCAAGGATGGTTTTGAGTGGAAACTGGCGAAATAGGTATTATTTCACTGCAGATCTGGAGATAGGATATTTCGTATTCTCCCCTCTTCTGAAAAGCGCTTTGACGAATCCCACCCGTATGGGGGACTCAATTAAAAGCGGAATCCGGTTCTTATCATCCGAAATCCACATTTTAAGCACATCTCCACGCTTGAAGATATTACCCTCGATCATACTGAGGGTGAAAGCGTGTGCGATGTAGAAACCGTCACCATAAAGCTTGACGCGCTCCTTCCCGATGTATGTGAGGTGTACGACATATTCACCGTCATCCAGCCGAACAGGAATATCGAGCCGCTTACCTAGAGCATACATGTCCGGACTTGCAAAACAACGCAAACGGTAAATGCTGGTGACAATGTCAAAACCGCAGCGGGTTGACACCGATTCCTCTGCTGGCTTCCATCCGTGTTTGCGTTTCAATCGAGTAGTGATGCGCCAATCTTCATTTACTTTCCGGAATGTAAAGTCATCTATTCCGTGCCAGTTATCTTCGTGCGTATATTTATATGCCCGGTACGGCGTTAGATTTTGGGTATCGATAAAGGAAACCAGCGTGTCTCGGACTCTGTAGAAAGCATCAAATGATCTATAGGATTTCCCCTGAGCAATAAGCTGATAGGCTGGTTTTTTATTGTACAGCGCCTCTCGGACACGAAACTCGCAGGTGCCGGCAGGAATCCATACAAAACCGACGTTGTAATAAAGTTGATAATCCAAACGCTCACCAGGAACCAACAAATCATTGCTGACGGAACAAAGGTATTGCGCCTGATCGGTTATGGGCAAACACAACAGCAACAGACCAAAAAGAATACGCCTTTTCATCGTTAGTTCTTCTCCTTTTCCTTTTGAATCAATTCTTTGGGTTTTTGATCCAACAAAGGCAACTCCCGGACATTCCAGGGCTCTTCCACATCCCAGTTTGCACGCAGAACCAATGCTTTTGGGTCATAGAATACGCTTTCAGGTTGCCTTCTTTCAGCGTAATTCCCGGTATCCCAGCGGAAATTGCCGTTTAAATCCTCGATGGCACGAAGGTAATAGGTCCCGGGGGCCAGGTTTTTGAAATCGGCCACATTCTTTTCAATAGGAAGCCGACGAACCACTTTATCAGACTTATCCAATAATTCTGCAAAACCAGGAGACTGCAGACCGCTGATCTTAGCAATCAGACGAGAATATTCTTCTTCAGCACGGATTTTGAAGGTTTGGTTGAACATATTGTTCACTTTACCGTAAACTCCTTTGATAGCTGCAGAATCAATAACGAACTTATACTCTGTTTCAAACTTCCATTTGGCATCCAGCAAGAATTCCCTGATTTTCAAAGAATCCCTGTAAAAGGCAAAAGCGGTCTTCACCCAAACCGTATCTTTTTTCACGAATAATTGCGCAGGAGACCCTTGAACATCACAAATAGGTTCCTCCACTTCAAACCGAGGTCTGCAGTAAATATCCATGACACTTTGCAGGGTTGATTTCAACCCAAGGGGTGGCAATACCGGAACGGGTGCGGGTGCCACTTCATCCTTCTTTTCAATTTTGGGCGCGCTCTTTTTTGAGGTTACAGCCTTAGGTTTATAGGATCTTGAAATCAAAGTAAGGGTATCGGTCCAGGGACTCAAGGCGTTCAGGGAGTCCGTTTTCAGATAATCCAGCTTCAGTTTAAGTGTATCCATTTGGGTAACCAACGTGTCGGTTATCCAGTAAGACAAGGTATCGTTTGTCGGATTTTTTTCAAGGATGTACCAATCTTTCACCTCTTTGTTGATCAGGGTCAAGGTGGGCAACGACGCTGCTTTGTATCCAAATGTCAAATTAATCTTGTTTCTGGGTATGCGATCTTTTTTTGCCAGATATTGTCTGCCAAAAACCTCCGTAAAATAGCGAAGAATGACGTTGTCGGGCTTAAAGCAGGTGATGGGGCGCACAATGATCGTATCTACGGTAACGGTGTCTTTCCATATTGTATCGTTCCTGGTACAAGGTTCCGTCCAGGGAATCAGTGCAGAATCCATGAATGCAATGGCTTCACTTGGTTGATTAAATGCGTAATCCCTGTTTTTATCATCCAGTGCATAAACATAAGCGGCTCCCTGAAGTAACCCTTTCAACACAAAACGCCCGCCTTTGGTCGATTTCGTGATGCGTTCAAATGCCTGATCCCGAAAGCAAGAGTCAGCAGGATTGGTGTGCGTTCCGACGATGATGCCGGTCAAGGGATTCAGGTTGGAAGCATCGAGGACATTTCCGGAAATTCGCATGGAATCGATATGGTCTCCTGTTGAAAAGGAAAAGGCATAGTCCCCGTATTTGTTCCCTTCATTGAAATCGACAATGGCATCGGTAAAATCGATTGTATACGTTGTCGCAGGAATCAGACTGTCTGAAAGCAGGACCACGACCTTATTGCCGACCCCTTTAACGACAGGTGCCAGTTTCTGGGGAGGTGAAACAATGACTTTGTCCGAAGGAGACTTTAGCAAAATCAGTTCGTCAAAGGATATCTCGATGCGTTTTTTATTGTAATTTACGGCATTCTCAAGCGGCAGAGAGCCGACGAGTTTAGGAGGTGTTTCATCTTTGGGGCCACCTGTGGGATTACCCACGCTGGCACAAGCCGAAAGCAGAGTCAGGGCAAGCAGGGCCAAACCAAAGGATCCGTTCGTTTTTCTCATAACAACTTCGACGGAGCGGCCCGTCTTACCCGGTTAATTTGTACAGGATTTCGCATAGTCTTCTGATCCTGTGACGCAAATGTACGAGTATTTTGACAAGGTTTTGGCAAGTACTTGGGCATTTTTAACAGTTAGTGAGCATTCTTAAAGGTGCCTGCCTATTTTTTTCTGTATCTTTGACCCTTGAATTTGCAAATTAACAACATTTTATGAAGATTGCTCTGATCGGATATGGCAAGATGGGCCATGAAATCGAACGTATCGCCCTTGAACGCGGACACGAAATCGTATGCACCATTGACATCAACAACCTGGAAGACTTTGACTCTCCGGCGTTTCGTTCGGCTCAGGTAGCCATTGAGTTTACTCGTCCGGAAACCGCGTTGGATAATTACAGCAGATGTTTTAAGGCCAATGTTCCTGTCGTTTCAGGTACGACAGGCTGGCTGGAACATATTTCCGAAGTAAAGGCTGCCTGCGAAAAGGGTCAGACCTTTTTCTATGCCTCCAATTTCAGCTTGGGTGTAAATTTGTTCTTTTCCTTGAACAAGAAATTGGCTGAAATGATGAATGCCTACCCTGTCTATGACGTACATATTAAAGAAGTGCATCATACGCAGAAACTGGATGCTCCTTCCGGCACAGCCATTACGTTGGCAGAAGGGATTCTTGAAAATCTGGACCGTAAAACCTCCTGGGTGAAGGAAGTCGCAAGCAATCCAGAGGAATTGATCATCGCTTCTGAACGGACAGGTCAGGTTCCCGGTTTCCATGAAATCACTTGGGAATCGGATGTTGACACCATCACAATTGCCCACGATGCTAAAAATCGTGCTGGCTTGGCGCTAGGTGCCGTTTTAGCTGCAGAATTCACTGCCGGGAAAAAAGGATTCCTTGGAATGAACGACCTGTTGGGTTTTTAATCAAACATTCACTAACTAAAAAACAGTTGCCCCATGAGCACACCTCTTAAAAGTCGGTTTTCCGCCAATCGTGCCAAATGGATTCGTTTTTCCGTCTGGGCCATCATCACTATCCTTTTCTCTATTTGGACAAGCAGCGGCTGGTGGCTATTGGCACTGCCCTTCTTTTTAGACCTATATATAACTCGTTCCCTCCCCTGGAGTTTCTGGAAAAACTCCAAAAACAAGACGTTCAAAAGCATCATGGACTGGGTGGACGCCATCGTCTTCGCCTTAGTGGCAGTGTACATCATCAACATTTACTTTTTTCAGAATTATCAGATACCCTCCTCTTCGCTCGAAAAATCCCTGCTGGTAGGCGACTTTCTATTCGTGAGCAAAGTGGATTTCGGGCCCAGAGTACCGAACACGCCCCTGGCTTTCCCGTTGGCGCATCATACCCTACCCATCCTGAACTGCAAGTCGTATTCAGATTGGCCTCATTGGAATTATAAACGGGTGCCGGGTCTTTCCCATGTGAAGCGCAACGATATCGTCGTATTCAATTTCCCGGCAGGTGATTCTGTTCCTGTCAACTACACCAATCCTGACTATTATTCCTTGTGCACCTATATGGCACAAGAAAACAATGTAACCACGGATGTGGCCGGCCAATACATCAAGAGTCACCCCGAAACATTTGGGAAGATGATTTACAGACCGGTTGACCGTCGCGAAAATTATGTGAAACGTTGCATCGGTTTGCCTGGTGAAACCATTCAGGTTAAAGACAATGTAGTATTGATAGACGGAAAACCAATTGAAGATCAGCCTGGTGTTCAATTCAATTACTACATTCAGACCAAAGGATCGTATATTTCCGAAGAACAATTCCGTAAGTGGAACATCAGCAAAGATGATCGCTCCATGATAGCCCAAACCGATTACAAAGCCACGATGCTTCCCTTTCACAAGGATGCCAACGGCAAGATGAATCCGGTTTATCAATTCCCAGCCACCAAGTCTGTGATTGAACAGATCCGAAAAAGTGCTGCCATTGATACAATCCTATTAGAACCAGATGTGCTTGGAGAGCTTGAAATCGGAGGCTTGACTTATCCGCTAAGCCCTGAAATCAAATGGAAAAGGGATCATTTCGGTCCACTTTGGATTCCAAAAAAAGGAGCCACCATTGCTTTGACTCATCAAAATCTGCTTCTTTACGCTCGTGTGATCCATAATTATGAAGGCCATAATTTGGTCGTTCGTGACGGAAAAGTCCTAATTGACGGAAAGCCGGCCACAAACTATACTTTTGGGATGGATTATTACTGGATGATGGGTGACAATCGACACAATTCTGCAGACTCCAGGGCCTGGGGTTTCGTGCCTGAAGATCACATTGTAGGCAAACCGATTTGTGTATGGCTGTCACTTGACAAGGACAGGGGCCTGCTCGACGGAAAAATCCGATGGAGAAGGTTCTTCAAAAAAGCATTCTAACTTCTTGACTTCCCGGCCCCATGAAAACCAGACAATGGATTCTGATACTGATTGGTGCAGCCCTGCTAGCATTGACCATCCGTGTTTTCCTGTTTGAAACCATACGGGTTGCAAGTCCGGCCATGTCCGACAGCCAGGAGGTGGGAGACAGGATTTTTGTTGAGAAATGGACCTTAGGGGCTCGAATGCCTATGTCTGTGGGGCTTCCTTTTGCCCCTGACCGCCTTTTCGGCAAAAGGGCCTACATCGCCTTGGGAAAGGAGCCGAAACGCAGTCATGCCTTTGGCAAGATTAAACGGAACGATTTGCTGGCTTTCAATAATCCCACTTCTTTACTTAATCTTGACCGTTCACCCATTCTTTTGAGCCGATGTGTTGGCCTGCCGGGTGAAACCTTTTACCTGAGCAAAGGAAAAACCGTCATCAATGGGATAAAGATTCCAAGACATCAGGACGTTTCCTATTGCTATAGCTTCCCTTTGCCACTTCAGAAAACGCTGCAACAAGTCATGACAGCCTGCAAGTTAAACTGCCCTGTCTATCGGGACAAAGATTCAGGTTTCGTTTATCTGACTCGTCATGAATGGTTTTGTTTGTACCGGATTAGGAAACAGGTGCATCTGGGTCTGAGACTTCGTGTTTCCAAATTCGATGAAATGAAATTGCTGATACCTTCTAAGGGAGGTAAAATTGAATTGAACGACAGCACATTCCAATTGTACGGAGCACTGATTAACCGTTTCGAAGGCATACAGTTGAAGCTAGATACCGCTGGCAACATTCTTAAAAACGGACACAAGGTTCGTTACCATACGTTTAAAGAAAATTACTATTTTCTACTAAATGACCACCAAGGGTATCTCAACGATAGCCGCAGTTTCGGATTGTTGCCCGAAAGACTCATCATCGGAAAAGCCTGGATGGTGCTTTTTTCACCATCCGGCAAGCGCTTTCTGGAAATAATCTAGTATAATGCTTCGATTTCATCGGGTGAAATCGGGAGCCTTTTCCCTGGCATCCGACAACCTGTTTCGGTCACGATGGCATCATCTTCCGTACGAATACCACCTGTTCCGATAAATTGTTTGGCACGCTCGTAATTGACGAATTCAGGCAGGATTTTTTCAGCTTCCCATTTGTGGATCAGTTCGGGCATGAAATACAACCCGGGTTCTACGGTCAGGACAAAGCCCGGTTGAAGGCGACGGCCAAGGCGTAAGCTGCGCAAACCAAACTGGGTGCTTCTGGATATTTCATCATCGTATCCCACGTAGTTTTCTCCCAAATCTTCCATATCATGAACATCCAAACCCATCATGTGTCCCAATCCATGGGGCATGAAGAGGGCCTGAGTTCCAGCAGCGACGGCTTCATCCACATCTCCTTTAAGAATCCCAACAGACTTAAGACCTTCTGCCAGTACTTTGCCGGATGCTAAATGAACATCTCTAAAAAGTATTCCCGGACGAATCAGTTCAAATGCTTTATTATTGGCATCCACTACCATTTGATAGAGCTCCCTTTGCTGAGTAGTGTATTTACCGCCAACGATTGCAGTACGGGTAAAGTCGCAGGAATAATGTTCCAGGGATTCAGCGCCGGCATCGCAAATCACAAAGCGGCCTTTTTCCAGAATGCCCTCGTGACTATGCCCATGCAATACTTCTCCATGCTGTGAAAGGATAGTCGGGAAGGCGAGTCCATAACATCTGGAAAGGGCAATTCCCTCGATCAAACCTGCAATATTGCGTTCGGTTTCTCCGGGCAAAGCCATTTTCAAAGCCGTGAGATGCATGTCATAACCAACGGCTGCGGCCTTCTCGATTTCGGCGATTTCTTCGGCACTTTTTACCGACCGAAGGGCCACAACAGCACGTATCAAGGTTTCAGATGCTTTTTCGCGAAGCTGCATGGCGGGGATTCCGGTCAGGTCTTCCAGCTGAAGCATGGTCCAGGCTCTGTGCTGGGGAAGGAAATGTATGTTGCGGTTCAGTCCTTGGGCTTTTTTTAGGTAGTCACCCAATGTCGAGGTCGGTCTGGTTTCGGTGATGCCTGACTTCAGCGCCTGTTCCCCCAAGCTTGGCATCGGACCCGTCCAGATGATGTCGTCCATGGTCAGTTCATTGCCGAACAAGATGGTTTTGCGTTCGTCCACGTCGATCACCACAAACAAATCCGGTTGATCCATCCCCACGAAATAGATAAAATGACTGTTTTGACGGAAATGGTAGGTGTTTTCAGGATAATTCATCGAAGCTTCCTTGCTGCCAGGTAAAAGGATTAAACCTGAACCTGTTTTTTGACACAGAAGGTCACGGCGTTGCTGATAGGTTTGGGGTGAAAACATGATGGTTGATTTTGTAGGTGAATGGATTATTGTTTAAGAAACTAATTGCAATGTTGAAAGTTCGGCTGACATGAATGCCAATTCGTCCGTACTTAGGTGGATTTCTGCAGCACCCGCATAGCGGACTTTTCCCTGTTCAATCAATTTGGCAACGGCTTCCATCGTTTCGCTGACCGTATCAAAATAATATTCGCCGAGGATACTGTATTCCATGCTTGTAGAATTGAAAATCTTTGTTGTAGACATTTTGGAATTACGAATATACATCTTTTGAACTAACTTTGTATCCGAAAATAATCCAATGCATACAACACTATTCTCAACGGCCTATTTCGCACCCGTGCAGTATTATTGGCACTGGCGGAGAAGTGAACGGCCAATGGTAGAAGCCTGCGAACATTACATGAAGCAAACCTGGCGGAATCGTTGTCTCATAGGTACAGCAAACGGGGCCATGGTCCTTTCCCTTCCAGTGGAAGGCAATGTAGAAAAAAAAGGTATTCGTGACGTACGACTTTCAGACCATGGGAATTGGCAGCATATACATTGGAACAGCATCGAATCGGCCTATAATTCCAGCCCCTTCTTTGAATACTATGTCGATGACCTACGGCCTTTCTTTGAGAAGAAACCGGCCTTTTTATTCGATTTCAACGAAGAAATTCGTGAAAAAATGTGTGAACTTTTGGAGATTAAGGCGTCGTCTCAGCAAACGACTGAGTACTTGCCAGAACGGGAAATCACCGATGGATGGGTTGATTTAAGAAATACCATTCACCCCAAGAAGTTTGTTGATCCATTATTTAAATCGGAGCCCTACTATCAAGTGTTCGACCGGAAATTCGGATTTCAGCCCAACCTCAGCATTCTGGATTTGCTGTTCAACATGGGACCGGAAGCCATCCTTTATTTGTAAATCAGCATCGATAAGGCTGCGGGATCCAGGATTTCATTGGCAATCTCACGCAACAAGGCCGGAGTATACCGCATCACTTTGGCTGCGACTTCATCCATCGAGTCAAAACGGTTGAAATGCAACATGCTTTTTCCCATAGTCAGCGTTCCATTCTCTTTCTGTTCAGATGAAATCATCATTTGTCCGAACAACTGTTTTTGAGCCGCATTCAATTGCAAGGTGGTCAATGTTTGTTCCCTGAGCTTTTTCAATTCCTTTTCGACCAGCGAAAAACAGCGGTCCGTCTGTTCCGGATCCGTGCCAAAATAAATGGTGAAAAGGCCGGAATCAGTATAAGAAGTAACGCTTGATTCGACAGAATAAACCAAGCCAGACCGCTCGCGTAAAGAAACATTCAACCTGCTGTTCATACCCGGGCCGCCCAGAATGTTGTTGAGCAGGTACATGCCGATGCGGTTGGGGTGGTTGAACTCATAATTCCGATTACCATAAACCACATGGGACTGATGGGTATCTTTTTCGATTTTCTCGCTGAATCCTGTCCGGGGCATCGGTTTTTCGCTAACTAGAGGTGATGTTGCCGCAACCGGAACGAGCTTCCCGATGTGTTTCTCAACCAATTTCCGCCACTTCTTTAAAGGAATGGGCGATTGCGAAAAGAAGACAATGCGGTCTGCCGTATAATTTCGGTTGTAAAAGTCAACAAAGGAATCGTGCCCGATGGATTTCAAACATTCGGGCGTTCCCAAAATCTTACGGCCGATGGGATGATGCGCAAACAGCAAATCCTCGTAGTCGTCAAAAATCAGTTCCGAAGGCGAATCTTCATAAGAATTGATTTCATCCAAAATGACGTCCCTTTCCTTCTCGATTTCTTCCGATGGAAAGGTCGAATGGAAAAACAAGTCGGCTAGGAGTTCCATCGCCCGCTCGTAATCGTTTTCAAGGAAAACAGCGTAAAGGAACGTTTCCTCTTTGGTGGTGTAGGCATTCAGTTCGCCACCGACCGTTTCCATCCGGTTCAGGATGTGGTGGGAACGACGTTTTTCTGTGCCTTTGAACAATAAATGTTCGGTGAAATGGGCTATGCCAGCTTCGTGAGGAAGTTCGTGACGGGTTCCTGCATTGACCGCAAAGCCGCAACAGGACACCGATCCGTGGCAAGAACGATGAATCACACGGATTCCGTTGGGCAGGGTAAAAGTAATGGGAGCTATTTCGTCGAAATGCATGAGTGTTCTTTGAAAATTTGGAGTAGTGCAAACGTACAAAAAAACAACCTATATTTGCTTCAAAAAAAAGAAATGCAAACGATTGGAATCTATTGCTCTGCCAGCACCCATATTCAACCTTTATTCCGTGAGGAAGCCATCAAGTTGGGCCTTTGGATGGGCAAAAACAAAAAAACGCTGGTAAACGGAGGCTCAAACCAGGGCTTGATGGAGGTTTTCTCCCAAACGGTCCGAGAAAGCGGGGGGGATTGTGTCGGCGTCATACCGGAAGACTTTTCAAACCGCGGTTGGCACAGCAGCCATACCGACCGAAAGATTCTGGTCAAAGATTTGAGTGAACGGAAAGACATCATCAAACAACTCAGTGACATCCTGATTGCTTTCCCCGGCGGAGTGGGAACAATGGATGAACTGTTCGATGCCTGGTCATCGTACAACCTGGGCTTTCACAACAAACGGATCATTCTGCTGAACATCAACAAATTTTTTGACCCGCTCCTGCAACAATTGGCCCTTTTCCGTGAAGAAAAATTCCTGCACGATTTCCTGCCAAACCCCCTTTTCATCGTGGATTCGGTCGATCAATGCATTAAATTGCTGGAGAGACTGGAAAAGCGGACCGACGAAAGCGAGCAGATGGGCTATGAATTTCAAATGCGGTAAGCCGCAGCAAATTCCTTCGTAATATAATTGTCGTATGATTGACAGACTTCAGCGGCAAAGTCAAGTCCGCACTGAATGATTCCGTCCCAATCTTTTTCTGTCAAATTCGGCAAATCCGCCCGGCGAATCCCAGAGCGGAAAAGGCCGAATACCACACCGGCGTTGAAGTTGTCACCGGCTCCGACCGTACTGACCGTTTTGATGGGTTTGGCATCGTAATGCTTGCTGAAATTGGAGCCACGAACTTCTACGCCGTATTCTGCAGCCGTGTATATGAAGTTCGGCGAGTAATACCTGATTTTATCCTTGTAAATTTTATCTACATCGGTGGAATTGTACAGATACCTGAAATCGTCTGCCGAACCACGGATGATGTCTGCAAATTCAAAGTTCTCAATAAAAGTAGAAGTCAATCGGATGGCTTCGTTGGCGTGTGTCTGACGGAAATTCACATCGTAGTAGATAATGGCCTTTCGATCGGATGCAAACTGCAGCAACTCCAAAACACGGGGTCTCAATATCGGGTTCAACGCATAAAAGGAGCCGAAAATAACAATGTCGTCAGCATCTATGATCGGGTAAGCCGTATCAAGCCGGTTCGAGGGATAGTCTTTGTAAAACAGGTACTCGGCGTCATTGCTCTCGTTGAGAAAAGCCAATGCCACCGGCGACTTCCCATCCGGAAAAGTATCAATATATTCGGTGGAAAGGCCACTATCCAGCATAAATTCCTTGATGATTTTACCGACCTTGTCATTTCCTGTCTCACTAATGAACAAGGCAGGAACCCCCAAGCGTCCCAACGTGATCATACCATTGAAAACGGATCCTCCAGGAACAGCTTTCGTCGGTTGTTCGTTTTTAAAAAGAATGTCAAGGATGGTTTCTCCAATACCAATGATTTTACGCATACTTAATGTTACTAATGAAAACAGATTCAAACATAACGCATTCATACAGAATAGACAAGCAAAACGAATTATTATTTGAAAAATATACCTACCTTTGCACCCGCTGTTGCTGATAACAGCATTTAAACCAATTTAATGAAGACATTTGAAG
>Ga0209125_1002365_pt1 | contig 14697 bp, 16 predicted proteins | sample BarGraIncub1131A_FD_184503 | JGI IMG/M metagenome (GOLD analysis project Ga0209125, IMG submission 184503) | Arctic peat soil microbial communities from Barrow, Alaska - Barrow Graham LP Incubations 11-31A (SPAdes) (version 2) | ecosystem: Environmental > Terrestrial > Soil > Wetlands > Peat... | reverse complement strand
TTCTTTCGTTATAAGTAGATCAAAAATCAACGAAAGCTCATTATAAAGATTTCTCTTTCTAATGAGCTATTGATAAAGAAGGCATAACAAAACAGTAATTAACGTTTAGGTCCAAATTGGTTAAAGCTGTTCTTAACCATTTGACCACCAACAGAACCATTTTCACGGCTGGTTCGATCAGCACCCAGTGTGAGTCCAAGTTCTTTAGCGACCTCTTCTTTGGTGACAGGTAAGTTGTACTTTGTCATTTGAATAACCTCCTCAAAATTTTCTTTTATCCTGATTCTAATTTAGCCAATGATTAAAGTTAATACTCAGGTAATGTCTGGCATTAATGGCAAACCTTTTATACGCTTATAACCGACAATAGCCAACCTTATTAGGTTGGCTATTGTCTTGATGTATCCTTCGTTATTGACGATAGTTCACAACTGTCTAATCGTCAATCTCATAAGTTAGTAAGCTCAAGAAAACGCTATTCAAGGTTCTTTAGGCAAAAGAAAGCGTTTACACTATTGGCTAAGGCCTACCGCTATAAGAGAATATGAACAGGCCGTCGGCACGAGCCCGGCTATTGGCTCCATAGGAACAAAGACCACGCGGAGTTTTTGTTCTTTGACTCAAAAAAGCCATTAATCCTTTCGCCGAGTCCTCAAACAGACTTGAAAACATCGTGCTTTACATGAATCTTCTTTCTTCAATTATACAGAAACAAGTTAGGCGATCTCTGTAAAAGGAATGGGGAAAAATATAAAGAAGGTCGTTCCTTTAGGACTAGAAGTAATCTGGATCTTGGCGTTATGAGATTCTGCAATTTTGTAGCATTTTGCCAGGCCCAACCCAGTCCCACTATCTTTCGTCGTAAAGAAGGGTGTTCCTACCTTACGAAGATTTTCTGGAGGAATACCACATCCCTCATCCGCAATGGCAAGCACGACCTTGCTATTGTCCACATAACTTTTAACCTTTAGACAACCTCTTTCCCGCATGGCTTCGAGTCCATTGCGGGTTAAATTAAGAACCAGTTGGGTAATTTCATTTCCATCGAGTTCTAGGTTAGGAATCTGCCCGGGAATGAAACTAAGTCGTTTATCTTGGGTAAAAGTGTCTGCCTCTAACAGAGGATATAAATTATCCAGAATGTCGTTAAGGTCTTGGAATTTCAGTTCAGTGGGTTTTGTTTGAGCCAGTGAGATGAATTCTGTAATAATCGCGTTTGCCCCATCCAGTTCCGAAATCATCAGGTCAAAGGTAGGCTTTCGAGCTGCATAGCTTTGCTTTTCCCCCAGCAGTTGGAGATAACCACGTACCGTGGTCATGGGATTCCTTATTTCATGCCCGATTCCAGCAGCTAATTGTTCTACAAGGTTGAGGCTGTCGAGTCTATAAAATTCTTTCTCTGCTATCTTACGGCTTGTAATATCATTAAAATAACAAGCCATTCCAGTTTCAGTTGGGTGAGCCCTAACATCAAACCATTTATTACCTAAAGCTTCGGAAATGACTTCAAAAGTAGCCGACATCTTTTCGTTCATGACTTCATGATAGTGTAGTAGTGCTTTATCATTGACCCTAAATACATCAGTTAGTTTTTTCCCCAATATCTCATCACGAGATTTCCCGTAGGCTATTTCTGCAGCACGATTTATATAAGTGAATTGCCAGTTTCCATCGAGTACAAAGAAACCATCTTGCATATTCTCGATAATATCTGCTACGAGTTGGTTGCTCCTAGAATGGTCCTGGCCTTCCTCTAATTTTAAATCTTCGGTAAATTGTTCTGACTTTTCCATTTACATTCTTTCCCTTCCAAAGCCCAGTAAAATTAATTCTCGTTAGCAACCTCGCGAGAAATTGGAAGCAATAATTGAACCTGATTGTCCCATAGTGTTGACGGCCTTGATCAATGGTAATTTTTTCTTAACACCAAACTATTTGCATTCATAATAATATTTTCTTGCAAAAATAATAAGAAATAAAATAATTACTTACATAGTTTACCATAACATTTTATAGAAAATTGTAGGAATAAGAAGATAAATAAAAAACATTAAGCTTGAAGTTAGAATAACAAAAGTGTTGGTTAGCGAATAATTATTCCTAAATAAACTTTGTGAAACTTTTCTAAATTTACCCTATATTTATGACGATTTCGACAGGGTTCTTGGCATATAATCATGACACAAGCAAGAAAATAGCTTGAAAATGCTGTTAAGGTGGAATGTTGGCGAATGGGACAGGTAGTAAGACTAATTGTTGTGGATGATAACCGTAATATTTGTCAAATGTTACAGAACTACTTTCAAGGTCAAGAAGATTTAGACGTGGTTGGTGTGGCTTATAATGGTTTAGAAGCCATGGAGCTCATTCAAACTCAGAAACCAGATTTGATCATCCTTGACCTTGTGATGCCAATTTTGGATGGATTAGGCGTATTGGAACGTCTTAATGCTAGAACAACGATGACACGACCCAAAATTATCATACTAACGGCTTTCGCTCAGGAATCTCTCACGCATCAAGCGATGACGCTTGGTGTTGACTACTTTATCTTAAAACCATTCGACCTGGATCTTCTCAGCCAACGTATACGTTCCTTAATGCAGGACACACCGACAGCTGCACCCACGCAGTACTCTTATTTAGCTTCGCCAGTCGTGACAACGGGTGGAGGCAAGCACAATCTAATCTGTGAAGTGACCACGGTGATGCAACAAATTGGGATTCCTCCCCATGTTAAAGGGTACCAATTTATTCGAGAAGCGATTTTAATGGTGGTGGAGGATGTCTCTTTGTTAGGGGTGGTAACCAAGGAACTTTATCCTGGGATTGCGAAAAAACATAATACCATACCCAGTCGAGTAGAACGCGCAATCCGTCATGCGATAGAGTTAACATGGGCACGTGGTCACACGGATATGCTGAAACAGATTTTTGGATATTCTATAAATATTGAACGCCAAAAGCCCACGAGTGCTGAATTCATCGCAGTTCTTGCTGATAAATTTAGGTTGATGGGTATTGTCATCTTTCTTTATACGCTAAATATTATGATTGAAGCATTATAGTTTTACATCTTTAATGACTCATGATACTCTATCATGAGTATCATTTCCGCTTGGATAGACTCTAGTTTTATGCGCATTATAGGCTCTCACCAAGATGGTGAGGGCCTTCTAATGATGAAATCTCCGATTGTATCCATTATTTTGTCCGTATCTCACCTGAAAAAGCAATCAGCGATGCAGCGACAATTATCCATGATCAGCTGCGCCTTTTGTGGGACTCACGGGTGAACTTGATCAGGTTGAGGTGATGGTAGAAAAAGATGAGAAAGAGCCCAAAGATAACCTCCTTAAAACGTTGATTGAAGATCTTAAGCTCTCTGTTCGCTCCTACAACTGCTTGAGACGGACAGGGATCTGCACGTTGGAGGATTTGACCCGAAATACGGAAGACGACATGATTAAAATGCGTAACCTTGGGAACAAATCGCTCGTGGAAGTGACCTTAAAACTGAAAGAATTGGGATTATCGTTCAGGGTGGAAGAGGAATAATTGATAAAACGATCATCGTACACATTAAGCTCTCACTAGATTGGTGGGGGCCTTTTTTATTGTGCAAGGGCAGAACAGGGGAATACACCAAGTCTTAGACATTCACTTGGATTCTTTCATAAAAACACGGGTATAATAAATAAAATTAGAATCAGGAGGGTATTAAATGGACCATCCCGAACCGAATTCACCGGTACGACGCTACCTAGCCTATATCAGTACATTTGGGACAACACAACTTCATTTACGAAACCCCTTCGTGATGGCTGCTTGGTCTTTCGCCTTTCCTGGCTTAGGTCATTTATTGTTATCTAAATATCTAAGAGGATACCTTTTGTTTATTTGGGAAATTTACGTGAATGTGAATGCACATATTAACCTGGCAATTCTATATTCGTTTACAGGCAGATTCCAAATGGCGAAAGACGTTCTTGATATAAATTGGGTACTGCTTTATATACCCACTTATATTTTCGCCGTTTGGGATGCCTATCGAACGACAGTTGACATCAATCATCAATATATACTGGCAGCCAGAGAAGATGCCGAAGTTAAAATGTTTAATATAAGCCCGATTGAAATTAATTATTTAGATAAGAGAACACCCTGGAATGCAGCCGCGTGGTCGGCAATGATGCCAGGACTAGGACAGATCATAATTCATCGGATTCCTGCTGCGTTGTTTATTATCATTGGGTTCATAGCGATTGCACAACAGGCCAAAATACTTCCCGCCGTGCACTACACCTTACTGGGACAGTTTGATTACGCTAAATCTATCATTAATGCACAGTGGTTCTTAAATATTCCGAGTGTCTACCTATTTGCGATCTATGATGCCTATGAAAATGCTAATAGCTGCATTCTCGCGGTGGGTGGTGCTCGGAGTCCTAAACCTTCAACAGAATCACGAATAGGCGAAAGAGAGTCAATAGATCATGTATAAACAGTTATCATAGTCAGTAAATAACTTAAAGAGAGGTTTGAGGAAATGAATAAACCCTTGTACTTATTATCTATTGGGCTTATGTTTGCGCTGCTAGGATGCGGAACTGCAGTAGCTACAAAGGAGACTCCTGACCCTACATCATCAATGAAGGTGACACCCCAATACCCTTTATCATCAAAGAATCAACCTGAAATGTCTATGGATGAATTCGAACAAATTAAAAATGGTATGACTTACGAACAAGTCAGTGCGATTGTTGGTTCGACTGGTGAAATAGTCGTTGAAACAGGTACTCCTGGCAATCAGTTTTACACCGTAACATATCAGTTCAAAGGCGAGGGAAGTATACTGGGCAGTATGTGGGGCAACCCCAATGCTCAGTTAATGTTTCAAGGTGGTAAGGTAACTACAAAGACTCAAATAGGACTAAAAAAATACAAATACGAAGAGATAGGAGAATTAAAGTGACTCTCAAAGTAAGCATTGGTTCAATTCGCTATACTACCCCTATATTTGATTAAAACAGAAGACAAGCGAGAACATGATAGGGTTGTAAAGGAGCTGTATAATGAGCCATATAGCTGAAAAGTGGGTTTGAAAGAGGGTGAGAATATATCCCCAAGAGAAAAAAATCGTGGAAGAGTTTTATTGGCGTTATTTTTGTTATCCTAGTTGGGACCTTTATATTTTTGTCCTGGACTTTGGCAACAAAGCCACACGCACCTACAGGCAATAGTCAGCGTGTGACCATCCCCGAGGGATACAATACTGAACAAATTATTGCACTTCTAGTACAAAAAGGAATCGGGGGCAAAGAAGAGTTCACGAAGGTTATTACAGACGATTCGTTCCCATACCCTTTTTTGAAGGATGCACCCAAAGGGAGCCACCGTTTAGAAGGGTACTTATTTCCAAATACCTACAATATTGATACAAAAACAAGTCCACATGCAGTCATTGATATGTTCCTCCAACAGTTTGCAAAAGAACTTACCCCGGAGGTGCAGAAACAACTCGTTGCCATGAAGCTTTCCATATCTCAGTGGGTTACCTTAGGCTCTCTGGTCGAAAAAGAAGCCGAGAAAAAATCGGATCGGCCGTTGATTGCTTCGGTGTTAATGAACCGATTAAAAATGGACCAACCCCTTCAAATTGATGCCACAATTCAGTTCTTACTGGGCACTCCAAAGGCAAAACTCTATGACAAAGATCTTCAGATGCCTTCACCGTATAATACCTATCTCCACCGTGGTTTACCGCCAGGACCCATTGCCAATCCTGGAGATGCCTCCTTGCAAGCAGCATTGTATCCTGCCCAAACGGATTTCCTATACTATGTGGCTAAAAAAGACGGTTACCATGTGTTTGCTAAAACATATGCAGAACATCTGAAAAACATAAAGCTCTATGAGTGAGAGGGTTCTGGGACACAAAAAGATAGGCTCAGCAGTAAAAAATTCTGAAGAGCCTATCTTTTTTTCCCATTCTAATCACCTAGATATGACTAGCGCTTACTTGTTCCACCGCCGCCAAATATTAAAAAGATATCCAGAATAAAAGTAAACAAATTAACAAAATCCAAAAAGATACTTAGAGTGACCAAAACAGCATTGTCCGCCGTGCTGTATTTTGCTCTTTGAAAATCCATGGCGGTCATCAAACTGAAGAGGATAGCTCCGCCTAACCCAATCAGTAATCCGAAAGGGCTTAAAAAGCTGCTGAAAAAAACAGAGAGAATCATGATCCCTACCAACACTAATAAACCCATGAAAAGTGCTTTAGCCATAACGTTCAGATTACGCTTTGTCATAAGCCCATATGCGCCAAAGGAACCAAAGACAACAAATGTCACCAGCGCTGCTTGACCCAGTACTGCAAGTCCGTCGGAAGTCGCCGCAAGTGACTGAACCAGGGGGCCAAGTACGACGCCCGCGCATGCGGCAAACATCAAGGCTAGACCGCCTGTTAATCCGGCAGCAGGTTCATCACCACGCGCTAAAGCACGACGGTTCATCACAGGAATGGTAAACAATAAAACAAACTCCAAAATTAAGGCAACCATAAAATAGCTTGGAGGCACTAGGAAAGCTCCGGCTGCTAGGGCAAGGAACATAAAGGATAAAAGTCCCATTATTTGAGTTAACGAGACCGTTTTAACCTGTTTTACATCAAGTAGGGGAGGACTTTGATAATAACGGGAATTATCATAAGGCAGCATACTTTCACCTCTTTCATCTAGATTTATGAAGACCACAGCTATCATTTTAGTTTAGCACTAATTCAATGAATGTTCTAATGGATATCATTACTAATTAAATAATTTTTTCTACAGAAGAGAAAGAAAAGGAAATAGGCAGATGCAAAAAGATTAAGGTATCCAATATCGAAGACTGTCCACAGTATAGGATCAGGGTTGTACAATTGAAAAAAGAGTCTATGACCATAGCTCACTGATATTAAAGCACTACTGAGATAAAATAAAAACTCCATTGATAGAAAAAGAATCATCAGCCAATACCCCGTCTTATAATGTTTAATAAGTAGGGTATATGCAACGATAAACAGAGCCAATACAATTCCCATGGGTAAGCTAAATACCTTCTTGAAATCAGAGAATGTATGATAATAGAGATGGAAAATATATAAGATTTGGACAATGAAGTTTACCAGAGTAATCCAGAAAAGACTTCTTATTTGTCGACGTACATTTTTATTTCCACATGACGCTATCACCTACATTTGCTTCTTGGCGGCCACTTTTCCCTTTTTTAATACCAGGTTTTCGGATCCACAACGTGGAGCCATTCGGCGCGCTCGTTATCTTCATACTCAAATCTCAAATAGGTTTTAGTCTTACCCTTTATGGCTTCAAGGTGCTTATAACCATCGTCTTGCCATGATCGGTGAACAGTCCTTAGACCATTTTTATCAACATCCATTATGAGTCCACCTACAACGGTGAAATAATCGTCATCAAGATTCTCTTTCAGTACATAGTCAAAGTCCTCTACAAAATAAATTCCTTTGGGGATCATGGTCATTCTTGAATCAAGACCAAGTCCATTAAACATATTAACAATGAATTTTTCATAAAGGAGTTTATTTAAATCATCACATCGATTGCCTTAAAGTTAATGCCATGCGTCTTCAGTAGATCGTCCGTGGTCTTTAGTCTGTAATCCTTTAATCCGTTCATGTTATAGATATTTTCAAGTTGGGATCTGTTCACTAAGCTTAGCCTCCTTGTTGTTACTTTTAATATAATAATAGTATCCCTTGATTTTTATAATAATACGCTAGTAATAAACTGATTAACTTTACTTTGTTTGTTTTTCATTAGAACCGACCGCTAGGTTACAACTTAGAGCTGCTTGTATTTCTAAATCTAATTTGGTCACATCAATTAATCTTTAGTTCGTCTCTTTCTTTGTTAAACTCCTTATGGGGTTCTTCGTGTTGCGGTTTAATGATCGTTTGCACCATTTGTTGTGCCTTTTTCAATGCATTAATCCGGTTGTCTGTTTGCTTATACTGAGCATGGAGTTCTGATGTTTGGCCGGTCTGTTGCTTCACAATCGTAGGCATCCTGGAAAAGAAGGTATTCCTCTTCAAAGCCTTCCGGAGATTGAAAATCCGCAAGCTTTCGCCGCATATAATACGTCACGCTTCCGGACTTCATATATACCAGTAGATTCTGCACTGGTTTCATATAAACGTTAGTCTTCGGGTCGCCGCGTCCATAAAAGCCTTCCATAGTTGTCCCCGTACGTTTGTGCACGTATTTTAGTCCGATGTCTTCATTCAATGTCGTGTAGTTATTAGCCCGCATATACTTGAGCAGACCATGATACACACCTCGATGCAGTTTAAGGGTGCTTAGCGCATATCCTTGTACTCTTTGGAGTTCCAGAACTACGTCTATAGTTTTCTGTAAATCATGTAGTTCATCCATAATCACACATCATCCCTTCATTTTATTGATAGGATGTGAAGTATTATGGGGAGTAATACAATAAAAAAAAGCCCTCACCCAAGGGAAAAATGAAAACACTCTACATAACCTAGGACTCTACATAATGCCTCTTATGGAGAGCTCCCCATAACTGCAGTACAAGCGCAACTAAGGCAACTGCCTTCGCGAAGCTCGGCGCTAGCCAAGTTTTCTTTGTCCCACAAGTTACAGCTTGTGCATATTATGGACTATCTCTTGACGATAAGTGGCGTGATTATTCTTCGAAATCGCAAGGGGAATCGACTTCAAAATTTGGAGGAGGGAATAAATATGAACGGATTGGTTTACGGTGGAATTTTTGGTGGAGGAATTAGATCATGTTGTTGTCGTCCCATTATATGTTGTCCTCGTCCTGTCGTACCAGTTGTTGTCAGAACTAGTCGTAGCCAAGGTGTAGGAATTATTGCCATTGCCATTTTGATTCTTCTCGCTTTAGCCGTGATATTCTAAAGAATGCTGTACAACGAAAGAGCCACCCAAAATTAATTTGGGTGGCTCTTCTAGGTGTTCTGCTGTTTATTTGCATTAGGAATTTTCACACGTAGTTCGGTCATTAGAGCTTCCAACTCATCCCGCTGATCTTGGGCCAAGGCCAAATCTTCTTTGATTAATGCGAGCTGTGCCATGACGGTATCGTGAGTCTCATTCAGCACCTGTTCTTGCCTCTCACCTGCCTTACGTGCGACATAACCAAGAACAGGAAGTGCTGCTCCTTGGAAGAAAACCGCTATAGCATATTGCATCCAACCAACGAGACCCTGGGGTCGTTGAAATAGCAGGGGTGCCATGACCAAAATCGTAATAATATAGAACATAGCCATTGTCGAAAGCCAATAGGAAAGCCGGTCTCCGAGCCAATCATTAAATTGTTTCACGCCCTGACCCCCCATAATATCAACTCCGAAATTTAGGATATTTTACCATTATTCAAGATATCCTATGCTCTAGATGGGACAGGTGTTCCCAATTGATAGAATAAGATTGGCACGCATTCAAGCGTGCCAATCGTTTACCAACCAACATACAATAGTAAGGATAGATGGTGAGTATATCCTTACTGACCGTTGTACGATGAACATGAAGAGACTTTTATAAGGAAGCAGGCAGGAAATGATTGAGGTTAAAGAACTGACCAAAATCTATCCCGAAGGGCGAGGAATAAGAGACGTTAGCTTTCAGGTCAATCCTGGTACAGCGTTTGGATTTTTGGGCCCGAATGGAGCTGGGAAGACCACGACTATCCGTCTATTTATGGGATTTTTAAGGCCGGATTCGGGACGAGTAACAATCAATGAGTATGACTGCTGGAGAGACAAGACGGAAGTAAAGAAGATCGTTAGTTACCTTCCGGGTGAACTTCATTTTATAGAGAATTTAACAGGGGTTGATTTTTTAGACCTTATCGCAGGAATGCACGGTGACCATTGTCTTCATATAAAGAAGTACCGAGAGTATTATGTGAAGGCCTTTGACTTAGATTTAAAAATACTCATTCGGAAGATGTCTAAAGGGATGAAACAGAAGCTGGGGATCATTGCGACCTTGATGTTAGATGCCAGCGTGCTGATTTTTGATGAACCGACCTCTGGATTAGACCCTTTAATGCAAAAAGTGTTTATTGAACTAATCCTAGAGGAAAAGCAAAAGGGCAAGACTTTATTTATGTCTTCCCACCAATTTGCCGAGATTGAGCGTACGTGTGAGCAGGCTGGGATTATTCGAGACGGGAAACTTCTAGCTGTTCAAAGTATTTCTTTGCTTAGAGAAGCTGAGCATCAAACGTTCGAAATTGAAGTGGAGAGTGAAACCGATGCCCAGCTTCTAAAGCACAGTCAGTTAAATATAACCCCTCTTCAGGAGAGATGCTTCGTCATCCGGATAGCGGGTGAACTGGAGACACTGTGGTTAGCTCTCGCTAAAGTTCGGGTTAAACGCTTTAAGCAACGCTCTTTGGAGTTAGAAGAGGCCTTTATGGATTTTTACCGATAATCGTTGTAATTTGACAGTGCGCCTTAGTTGCACATTTAGATGGGGTGAAAACTATTGAATAGGGCCTTATTTCGGGCAATGTTTAAACAGTATCGAAGGAAAGTAGCCATTATTTCGACCGGGATTGTTCTTTATGAAGGACTCTTAACCTGGGTTTACCCTGTGATTGCTAAAAATCCAGCGATTTCGGACATTGCACAGTCTCTTCCATCTGCGGTAAAGACTGTATTCGGGGTCCCAGCAAAGGCACGGACCGATACCTTTGAAGCCTTTATATCAGGACAGTTTTTTGCGAGGATCTGGGTCATGCTCATGGCCATTTATGGAATAGAAACTGCCAATGCCTTACTTGGAAGAATGGTGGAGGATGGATCGATCGCCTTTCTGCTATCCACACCGGTCTCTCGAAGTGAACTAATTTCGACCCAAACTGCGGTTTTGATTAGTACAAACGCTATTCTCGTTGCTGCTATGATCGGGGGAGTCTATTTCGGCACCTTTTGCGCAGAGATCGATATTGAACATGGGCGTTATGTAGACCTAGCGTTGTTAGGACTTTCCTTTTTCTCTTTAATAGAAATCTATAGTCTCTTTTTCTCAGCATGGTTTGCTGAGGAAGAACGGGCTTTAACGTATGCGATGGGCTTAACGCTGACGTTTTACGGTCTGGATATTGTGGGAGGACTGAGTCATAAATGTTCCTGGCTAAAAAACCTCTCTCTCTTCCAATGGTTTCAGCCGCAAGAGGTATTAGAGGGTACAACAGACCCATTAGGACCCATTATAGGATTTAGTGTCGCTTCAGTCGCCCTTTGGTACTTCACAAAGAAAGTATTTGAGGCAAAGGATCTACCCATATAGTAGGGTAGCATCTCCTTTATAGGATGACTTATGGCTTACCTGTGATAAATCATAAAGATCTGTTCTTCAACAATATATAGCAGCGACTCTTTATGAGGTGTCACCACTGCGGTGGTAGGTAAATTTCTGAGCGGTGGTGAATGGCTTGATCTTTTGTTTGATGTGCCAAAAGAGACCTGTTTTATGCTATAATTGTGAGAAAAACTATCTGTTATATGATATAGGCATATAACAGATAGTTTTCCAAACCAAATCGGCGTGTATTTGACGATGGTGCTCCAAACATAGTGCTCATGTAAAAATATAAACCGAGCAAAGCGGGAGCCAGTATAAATAAAGAGCCAGAAAGAGGAGGGTCAATCTTTTGGAAATGACAGGAGCAGAGGCAATTATAGAATCCCTGAAAAATGAAGGCGTCGATGTGGTCTTCGGCTATCCTGGCGGGGCAGTATTAACGCTTTATGATGCTTTGTACAAAGCGAATTTTAATCATATTCTAACGAAGCATGAACAAGGCGCGGTCCATGCGGCGGACGGGTATGCCCGGGCGACTGGAAAGGTAGGGGTTGTCATTGCGACTTCCGGCCCAGGGGCAACGAATCTAGTCACTGGAATTGCCACAGCCTATATGGATTCAATTCCCTTAGTTGCTATTACCGGTCAAGTCGCTGTTCCTCTGATTGGAAGGGATTCTTTTCAGGAGGCAGATATTCGTGGTATCACCACCCCTATTACCAAACATAACTATTTGGTCAAGAAGGTTGAGGATTTACCGGGGGCACTCAAAGAAGCTTTTTATATTGCCCGCACAGGTAGGCCCGGGCCGGTGGTCGTTGATGTAGCAAAAGATGTCTTTGCAGCCCTCATCGACTTTCAATACCCGAAAGAAGTTCAGTTGCGTGGTTATCATCCTTTGTATGAAGGAGATTTAGAGACGATTGATAAGGTCTTCGAGGAAATGAGATTAGCCCATACGCCTTTAATTTTTGTAGGTGGCGGTGTTAATTTGTCTAATTCATCAGAGGCTTTAAAGATTTTAATAGAACAGACAGGTTTTCCGGTGATTTCGACGTTAATGGGTTTGGGTTGCCTCCCGTTTGATCATCCCCAGTTCTTAGGTATGGTGGGAATGCATGGGTCTTATGCAGCAAATATGGCCACAACGGAATGTGATTTGATGTTAGGAATCGGCGTTCGTTTTGATGATAGAGTCACTGGACTCTTGAGTGAATTTGCCCCGAAGGCCAAAATCATCCACTTTGATATAGATCCCGCTGAAATTAACAAGAATGTGTTAGCCCATCTGCGAGTTGTCGGAGACATGAAATGGTCAATACCTTCGCTCTCGCGACGGGTTCAGGAAATCTCCGGTGAGTTAAAAGAACAGGTTCGTGCTTGGACAGACAAAGTCCACTTCTGGCAAAGAGAAAAGCCTTTAACGTACAAGCAAGATTCAGAGTGTGTCATGCCCCAAGCGGTAATTGAGAAGGTCAGTCAGTTGACGCAGGGGGATGCTGTGATTGTAACCGATGTTGGACAACATCAAATGTGGGTTGCGCAATACTACGGCTTTAAAAATCCGCGCTCGTTGATTACATCAGGGGGGCTCGGGACAATGGGCTATGGCCTTCCCGCTGCTCTAGGCGCGCAATGTGGGTTATCTGATAAAACAGTGATCCTGTTTGTCGGCGACGGTGGATTTATGATGAATTGCCAGGAACTGGCGATGGCAGCTGATTATAATTTGCCCATTAAAGTACTGATCATGAATAATCAGTGTCTCGGTATGGTCGCGCAATGGCAAAGGATGTTCTACGGCGGTCGTTATTCTCATACAAGTCTCAAAGGCGGGCATACTGATTTTGTAAAATTAGCTGAAGCGATGGGTGTGAGGGGCATAAGGGTGACGAAACCAGAGGAGCTTGACCTTGTTCTTGAAGAAGCCTTGGCAACGCCAGGTCCTGTCGTCGTGGATATTCGAATTCCGGAAACAATGGATATCTTGCCGATGGTCCCGTCGGGCGCGCGGTTGGATCAGATGATTTTGGGGGGGTTAGACGGATGAAACATACACTCGCTGTTTTAGTGGAAAACAAACCGGGCGTTTTAACCCATATTTCTGGACTGATTAGCCGCAGGGCTTTTAATATTGAAAGCATTGCAGCAGGGTACACGGAGGAACCCGATACAACCAGGATCACGATTGTGGTTGAGGGAGATGAAATCGAGCAGGAACAAGTCGTGAATCAATTGTCAAAATTAGTGGATGTCATCAAAATTAGTGATCTTACGGCGGTAGAGTCGATTCAACGGGAGTTAGCGCTCATTAAGGTCAAGGCGAGTATCAATACACGGTCGGATATTATCAATATTGTCGAGATCTTTCGGGCCAGCATTGTAGACGTTAACCGGGAGACGATGGTGATTGAACTTTCCGGCGATGAAACCAAGATTGATGCTCTATGCAAAGTCCTGGGAGAAGATCATGGAATCATCGAAATTGTACGAACGGGTAAGATCGCTCTCTCTCGGGGTCCAATTCCTGCAAAAGATCAGTGAGTCTATGATATAATAAGCATTATGTATTTTGAGAAAGAGGTACTGTATGCTTTTGCCACTGAGCCGAATACCAGAATTAAGTCCGAATCGTCAAGCGTCTCCCCTCATTAAGGAGTTACTCTCCAAAAGTGAGCTACTTCAGATAAAAGTTCACGAGCAAAACGAGGTAACGGTGATCGACTGCGGCGTTGAGGTTGAGGGCAGTTGGGAAGCTGGGATCTTGTTTGCTGCTGTTTGCCTTGGAGGGCTGGCCCAAGTGAAACTCCATTGGTTGGACTTTGGTGGATTACGGTGGCCGTCGGTTGAAGTCGTCACGGATCACCCTGTCCGGGCGTGCATGGCGTCACAATATGCTGGTTGGCCTATTCGAATTGGCAAAGGGCTAATTATGGGTTCCGGCCCAGCCTGCGCCATTGTTCATAAGGGCAGTCTGTTCAGGATGTTAGGCTATGAAGATCACTCTGAGACGGCGATTATCTGTTTAGAAGGCAGGGAACTTCCGTCAGAAGAAGTCATCCAACATATTTTAGAGGAGTGTCACTGCCATCCCACGAATCTCACGATCTTAGTTGCGCCGACTGCTTCCTTGGTGGGTTCTGTTCAGGTCGCTGCACGGGCCCTAGAAACAGGCTTATTTAAACTAAGGCGATTGGGCTATGACTTAGGAAAAATCGTTTCTGGTTGGGGTGTATGCCCGATTCCACCTGTATCGCGTGATACTCTGAGTGGCTTAGGGCGGACAAATGATGCGATTTTTTATGGCTCAACG
>Ga0209125_1002364_pt1 | contig 14700 bp, 14 predicted proteins | sample BarGraIncub1131A_FD_184503 | JGI IMG/M metagenome (GOLD analysis project Ga0209125, IMG submission 184503) | Arctic peat soil microbial communities from Barrow, Alaska - Barrow Graham LP Incubations 11-31A (SPAdes) (version 2) | ecosystem: Environmental > Terrestrial > Soil > Wetlands > Peat... | reverse complement strand
TGCCATGGTTCGTCTGGCTCAGGCCTGGTCGATGCGTTATCCCATGGTCGATGGACAGGGTAACTTTGGTTCCGTAGATGGTGATTCTCCTGCAGCTATGCGTTATACGGAGTGCCGTTTGCTTAAAATTGCCGAAGAAATGTTGATGGATATTGAAAAGGATACGGTTGACATGCAACTGAACTTTGATGATACCCTAAAAGAACCAACAGTATTGCCATCACGTATTCCAAATCTTTTGGTAAACGGAGCATCTGGTATTGCAGTAGGTATGGCAACCAACATGGCACCTCACAATTTGACTGAGGTTGTAAATGGTATGATTGCCTATATTGAAAACAACGATATAACGATTCCGGAATTAATGAAATACATCATTGCGCCGGATTTCCCGACAGGTGGTTTCATTTATGGATATGCAGGTGTAAAAGACGCTTTTGAAACGGGTAGGGGACGTATAGTCATGCGTGCCAAAGCCAATATCGAAACCGATGGTAACCGTGAAAAAATCGTTATTACTGAAATACCCTATTTGGTTAATAAGGCTGACCTTATTACTGCCATTGCTGATCTGGTAAAGGAACAGAAAATTGAAGGTATTTATCATGTCAATGATGAGTCAGACCGTGATGGTATGCGTATCGTCGTTGAAGTGAAGAAAGATGCCAACTCCAATGTATTGCTAAACAAGCTTTACAAGATGACCGCTTTGCAGTCTTCTTTTAGCGTAAACAACATTGCTTTGGTTCACGGACGTCCTAAAATGTTGAACTTGAGAGATTTGGTTCACCATTTCATTGAACACCGTCATGAAGTTATTACCAGAAGAACTCAATATGATTTGAACGAAGCACAAAAACGCGCACATATCTTAGAAGGGTTAATTATTGCCTGTGATAATATTGACCGTGTTATTGCTATCATTCGTTCTTCCCAGTCACCGGATGAAGCCCGCGAAAAATTGATGGTTGAATTCAATCTGAGTGACATTCAGTCACGTGCCATCGTAGAAATGCGTTTGCGTCAGTTGACAGGGCTGGAAATGGATAAATTGCGCAACGAATATGAGGCTTTGATGCAGAAAATTTCCTGGTTCCAGGAAGTATTGGCCAGCAAAGAATTGCGTATGAACATTGTCAAGGACGAGCTGATAGAAATTAGAGACAAATATGGTGATGTACGTCGTTCTGAAATTATTTATGCTTCAGAAGACTTCAATCCGGAAGATTTCTATTCGGATGATGAAATGATCATTACCATTTCGCACCTTGGCTATATCAAACGTACTCCGTTGAGCGAATTCCGTTCACAAAACAGAGGTGGAGTAGGGTCCAAAGGCAGTGAAACCCGTGATGAAGACTTTGTAGAATACATCTACCCGGCCTCCATGCACAATACGATGATGTTCTTTACCCAAAAAGGTAAATGCTATTGGCTCAATGTTTATGAAATTCCTGAAGGAAGCAAGAACTCCAAAGGACGTGCCATTCAAAACCTTCTCAATATTGATTCTGCTGATAAAGTAAACGCATTTATTCGCGTTAAAAATTTGCAGAAAGATGAAGAATTTATCAACTCACATTATTTGATATTCTGTACCAAGAAGGGCGTTGTTAAGAAAACGCTGCTTGAGGCATATTCCCGTCCACGTTTGAATGGTGTAAATGCCATCACAATACGCGAAGATGATCAGGTTATCTCTGTTCGAATGACAAATGGAAATGCACAGGTTCTAATAGCAAACCGTAACGGTCGTGCCATAAGATTTCATGAAAGTGCTGTTCGTGTGATGGGTCGTACCGCTACCGGTGTTCGGGGTATGACACTTGATGAAGATGGTCAGGATGAAGTAATTGGTATGATTTGTATCAAAAAGCCAGATCAGGAATCTGTAATGGTTGTTTCGGAACAAGGATTCAGTAAACGTTCAAACATTGAAGATTATCGCATCACTAACCGTGGCGGTAAAGGTGTGAAGACATTGAACGTGACAGATAAAACAGGTAAATTGGTCGCTATTAAGAGCGTGACCGATGAAAATGACCTGATGATCATTAACAAATCCGGTATTACCATTCGCGTCAAAGTATCTAATTTCCGCATAATGGGTCGTGCCACACAAGGTGTTCGTCTGATTAATCTGGAAAAACGTCACGATGAAATAGCATCCGTTTGTAAAGTGCTGTCTGAAACTGAAGAAGAAATTCTTGAAGTTCTTGATACAGAAGCCGGAATAATTACTGATGTTATTGCTCAGGATGTTGAAAACCAAGATGATAGTATCTAATATTTTTATAGAAAGCCATCTTTTAAAAGTAAAACAAATGAAAAAAATCCTTTTCTTGCTTTGTGCAATTCTCCTGGTTGTGGGAAATGCCGGTGCACAAAAGAAAAATGTGTCCAAAGCTAAAGTTAAAATTATGCAGGAGTCGCCTGATACAAAGGCAGCTAAAGAAGCAATTCTTCTTGCATTAAAAGACTCAACCACTTGTAATGATGCCAGTACATGGTTTACAGCCGGAGATGTTTTTTACGCAATTTATTCTGAACAGCAAAAATTGCAATGGACTCAGAAAAAAAGCGATCAGAATCTAATGGCTGAATCATTGAAAAGTGCGTTCGATTCTTATTTAAAAGCTGATTCATTGGATCAACTGCCTAATGAAAAGGGGAAGATTAAACCAAAGTATCGCAACAAAATCATCGATAAATTCAAAGAATTTCAACGTGGTTTTACAGATTCAGGTTCTTATTTTTACGATCAGAAAGACTATAAGAAAGCACTTACTATGTTTAGTACTTATCTGACATTCAAGGATATACCTTTTATGAAAGGGCAGGGGCTGGAAAAGGATACATTAATTCCTTTGATTACTTATTATTGCGGATTGGCTGCTACACAAGCCAAAGATCCTGCAACTTCTGTAAAATACTATGAATTGATAAAGGATTCAGTCGATTCTAAGTGGGTTTATTCCCGTTTGTGCGATGATTATACTGCTCTGAATGATACAGCAAATTTGATCCGTATGTATCAACTGGGTGCTGTAAAGTTTCCTGATGAACCTTTCTACGTGCGTAATATGGTAAATTATTACATCAATGAGAATAAGATGAATGAAGCTTTGCTTTGGATTAATCACGCCATTGAGCAAGAACCGACCAGTGCTGTATTGTATAATGTAAAGGGGCGTATTCTTGAAAATGACAAAAAAATAGATGAAGCGAAGGTTTGTTTTCAGAAATCATTGGAATTGGATCCGAATTATGCAGATGCAATGGGTAATGTAGGTAGACTTCTTTATAATTATGCCGTTGAGGAACTGAATCGTGTAAATGCCATTCGTGACGACAAAAAATATAGAGCAGAAAAAGTCAAACTGAAAGTACTTTTTGAAGCACCAAGACCATATTTTGAAAAAGCACGTGAACTGAGTCCCAATGAACGTGATTATGTTATTGCTTTGAGAGGTATTTATTACAATCTGGATATGGATGCAAAATACAAAGAAATGGATCAGTTGATTAAGACGATGGCTAAATAAGTAAATTTGCACAAAAAATTAAAAAGCATCTTCGAGAAAGGGGATGCTTTTTTTTAATCCGTTTTTATCTATTCAACATAATATTAATTATAACACAAATAGGGTGAATGTACGAGATTCGCATATTTGAATTCATTCCACACAATCCCCGGGAATATTTAATTCTCGTGCGTTTTAAATTATCCTTTTAAAACCAATAATGGTGTATCACTGTGAAAAATCATCTTGTGTGCAATGCTTGGATTAAATAGCCTCGCAAAGATATTTCGTTTTTGAGATATTATTGTAAGAAGATCAATTTGACGGTCAGAAATAAATTCATCCAAATCCTTTGTAATGTTTTCAGTATCAATGACGCAATATGAACTTTCGATATCGGGGTAATTCTTGCTAAAGTATTCCTTTATTCCTGCTATCTGAATTTCGTTCCATGCATTATATTCTGTCGATAAGTGTAAAAAACACACTTTAAATTTGTAGTTTTTCATTAATGACATCATTGATTCGAATGCTATCAAATCCCGTTGATCAAAATTGGTGATAAAAGCAATATTTTTGATATCTTCAAATTTCTCAAATGGAGTATTTTCGGGAAATGCAAAGACTGGTACCAGCGATCTGTCGATTACTTCAGCAGTGACACTACCCATTAGAGATGCCTCTTTGGCATCTTTTCCACGAGTACCCATCATTATAATGTAGGGTTTATGTTTTTTACTATAAATTAAAATCTGTTCTTCGGGAACACCTTCCCGAAATTTGGAGATAAAAGGAATATCTGATAAAAGCCCTGATTCAATGTCTTTTCTCAGCTGATCGATCAAAGAATCCATATTTTCCTTGTTCTTTTGCTGTTGCATTCGAAGAGTCTTTTCGCTGTTTTCATCAAATGCAATTGCATCGCTAATAGGCATACCACCAGTATAATACGGGTTATAATAGGTATGTAAAAAAACAATAGTGGCGTCTATGTTTTTAGCCAGGTTGAAAGCAAATCTGGCAGCTCTGATGGAATAGTCTGAAAAGTCTATAGGAACCAGAATTTGCTTGGGTTCCACATTCACATTTTCTTCAGATTTTTCACCGAAGTCAACCTCTTCAATTCGTTTTAAGGCTGCTGCAAGATCGCTTTCTTTTATCCGAACCCGAACACCGGCTGAAATCATTGGTTGAATCTCATTTATATTGTGGAGGTAAACTACAATGCCTTCTGATTCCAGAATTCCTTTTAAAATGATGGCGCGTTCATACGAATGAATGGCGACAGTAACTAGTTTATCTTCCATGACTTCTGTTTTTTAGGTATAACTTTTCCTTAACTAATAAACACTATTCCTCCAAAATTGTTTAATAATCTTTAGCAAAATTGAATAAAGAAGGGGAGCGTTAACTTATGTTAACGCTCCCCTCTCCTGCCCCGAAATCTTTCAGGGTATATGTTGTATTTTTTAGAAGGTGTACATTAGAATGGCATAAATGCGGTAATTATCAGCCATTTTAAGATTCACAATATTTCCATTGATTGGTGAACGATCTCCCCATGCGGCTTTGGTATATTCAAGTTCTACACCCAATTGCCAGTTGTTGATGTTGTAGCTGTAGCTTGGAGTAATTCTGAATAAGTTTCCAACTATTTTTTCTTTGCCTGGAGTATTGGCTTTGTCAACTCCAAATCCATAATAATTGCTTAGAGCAGGTATCGTTTTTGATGGTCCTAAATTTGCAGTATAACCTATCATTAAACCAACTTGATGGATTTTACCATAATTCAGTCCGATGTAAGATGACATTGTCGTGTATGGAATATATTTATTGTCGGTTGTTATAGCAAATCCACCTATCATCGTTTGTTCTGTCATGTTTTGCCCCAGCAGTGCTTTGGCTTTTACGCTCAGTTTTCCACTGGTATATACTCCATAAACCATGGCTGCTGGTGTGCTTAATACTTTATGGTTTACATGATCCATTCCATCATTGTATAAACGGTTGGGCATGATGCTTTTATAGCTTCCACCTAAGCCTACCAACATTTTGTCTTTTTTGTATTCCAGCCCTAAAAACATTTCCGGAATGATGGCATTTTTCTGAAAAGAAGCAGATGCAACTGTTTTAGTTGGAGCTGTTTCATCAGGCCCCTGGTTTGCGTACATCATTTGATAGACGGCAGCTGCAGTAAGTTTTAACTTATTGATCTGGTAATTGTATCGGATCATTGGGCTACGGTTGAAGGGTTGAAAAGGATTACCGGCGTTTAGTGACAAGACAAGAGGCATGGTAGCCGGTACAAAAAATGGATGCCAGGTCTGTCCGACCAATAGATCTGATTTATTCCAAAGGATTTGAGCATAGGCCTGACGAATTCTCAACAACATATACGTTGGGGAGCCTCCGAAGTCTGATTCAATTTTAGCTATCATTTTGTTGGCACCAAAAATTCCGGCAGGTCCGGAAATATCCAAACCAAGTCTTGAATTGGCACTGACTAAATTGGAAGAAGACACTGCGTTCAGATCTTCACCATTTGCATTCAGATTTTGATACATCGGGTAAAAGGAGAAAAAATCCAAAACAGACGCATTCATTTTGCGGGTGTCTGAATAGGCATCGTTTCGGACGAAGCCATAGAGCTTAAAGGTGTTTTTTGATTCTTGTGCGAAACCGGTTAAACTGCAAATAGTCAAAAAGAGTACCAGTAGTTGTTTTTTACGGAGCATGGTTTTTGATTCTTAAGGTTTATATTTAATTAAGCTTGTCCAAATAAATCGTAGGGGCCTGCAGATGTGATTCTTACATCGTAAAACTGACCTATTCTTAGTGTTTTGTCTTTTGAAATGAAAACTTCCGGATCCACTTCCGGAGAGTCAAATTCGGTGCGGCCAATAAAATAGTCCGATTCTTCACGGTCAATGATGACTTTCAGTGTTTGTCCGATTTTAGTGGTATTTAGTCCTTCAGAAATGGTTTGTTGCAGGAGCATGAGTGTATCCAGCCGTTCCTGTTTCACTTCCAATGGAATTTCATCTTTGTAATGCTTTGCTGCGTAGGTGCCTTCTTCTTCGGAATAGGTAAAAGCACCCATGCGTTCAAAGCGGGTATCTTTCACAAAGTCACAAAGTTCGTTGAAGTCTTCTTCCGTTTCACCTGGATGCCCCACCATCAAAGTGGTTCGAATATGGATGCCGGGAACTTCGCGGCGTATGCGTTTCAATAATTCAATCGTGTCCTCCTTATTGATTTTGCGACGCATTTTTGTCAACATGTTGTCACTGATGTGTTGGAGTGCCATGTCCAGGTAAGAACAAACATTGGGGCGTTCGTTGATGACGCGCAATAAATCGAGTGGAAATTGGTGTGGATAGGTATAATGCAGACGCAGCCATTCAACACCGGGTATCAGGGAAATTTTTTCAACCAGTTCTGCCAGTTTAAAGGATTTATAGAGGTCTTTACCGTAATACGACAAATCCTGGGCAATGAGTTGGAATTCTTTGACGCCCAGGCTGACCAATAAACGGATTTCGTCCAGTATTTCCTCCATGGGTCTGGACTGATGTTTTCCTGTAATAATGGGTATGGCACAGTAGGAACAGGTTCGGCTGCAACCTTCTGAAATTTTGATGTATGCATAATGTGGAGGAGTCGTCAGGTGGCGTTCCAGTTTGAATTCTTCTTTGTAGGATTCACCTAAATCTGCCAGTACTTCTTTCCAGTTGAATTTCCCGTAAAAGTGGTCCACCTCGGGAATTTCATCCGATAGTTCTTTGAGGTAACGTTCAGAAAGACAGCCCATCACAAATAATTTGTTGATGTGACCTTTTTTGCGCGCTTCGCAGTATTCCAGAATAGTCTCTATGGATTCTTCCTTGGCGTCGCCGATAAAGCCGCAGGTATTTACAATGACAACGCCACCTCTGGGCATTTTACCGTCACCTTGTACTTTATAACCGATGGCTTCAAATTGACGCAAGAGTTGTTCGGAATCAACCAGATTCTTTGAACATCCCATCGTTACTATAGATACTGTTTTGGTAAATTTCATTTCTTATAAATTGGTGCCAAACAGTGAATCAACAAAATCACGACGGTTGAATATCTGAAGGTGATCAATGCCTTCACCCAAACCGATGTATTTAACGGGAATCTGAAATTGGTCTGAAATGCCTATGACGACACCGCCTTTGGCTGTTCCGTCAAGTTTGGTGATGGCCAAAGTGTTCACTTCGGTAGCCAAAGTAAATTGTTTGGCCTGCTCAAAGGCGTTCTGCCCTGTGGAACCATCAAGTACCAATAAAATTTCATGAGGTGCATCCGGTACGATTTTTTTCATGACGTCCTTGATTTTTGAAAGTTCATTCATCAAACCGATTTTATTGTGCAAGCGACCGGCCGTATCAATAAGTACGACATCGGCATTGTTTGCCACTGCTGATTTTAACGTGTCGAAAGCAACGGAAGCCGGATCGGCGCCCATGGATTGTTTGATAACCGGAACCCCTACCCGTTCACCCCAGATGACCAACTGTTCTACAGCTGCGGCTCTGAAGGTATCGGCGGCTCCCAGATATACTTTTTTCCCTGCTTGTTTGTATTTATTGGCCAGCTTTCCAATGGTGGTGGTTTTTCCAACACCATTTACTCCAACGACCATGATGACATAAGGTTTTTTATCTGCGGGGAGATCAAAATCTTCGGCATCTTCGTTGTCACTTTTGATCAGCAAATTGGTGATTTCTTCCCGAAGTACTGCGTTTAGTTCCTTGGTATCTATATACTTATCTCTGGCAATACGTTTTTCGATACGTTCAATTATTTTCAGGGTGGTATCAACACCTACATCCGAAGTAATCAGAATTTCTTCCAGTTCATCCAGGACGTCTTCATCAACCTTGGATTTTCCTGCAATGGCACGACTGATTTTAGAAAAAACGTTTTCCTTGGTTTTAGATAGACCTTGTTCGAGGATAGCCTTCTCTTCTTTCTTATCTTTAGAAAATATATTGAAAATACCCATTGTTTTTCTGTTAATCACTGATTGATGCAAAAGTACTGATTATTCGTGAAGTGCACAAATTTGAACCTATTGTATCGGCACAAAAAAAGGGTTGTAACTCGTTTTGAGACAACCCTTTTTTCAATATATGTATAAATCAATTATTTCTTAAAGAAGTCATTGATTTTATCGTTATGAACGATTTCTTCGTGGAAGGAAAAAGCTCCTGTTTTTGGAGATTTTACCATCTTAATTACCTTGGCGTAGGCACGACCTTCGCCTTTGTTTTGCATAGATGCAACCGCTTTTTTTGCCATGACCTATTATTATTTAATTTCTTTGTGAACTGTCATTTTCTTCAAAATCGGGTTGTATTTCTTCAGTTCCAGACGACCTGTCGTATTTTTACGGTTTTTGGTCGTGATGTAACGAGAGGTACCCGGCATACCACTTTCTTTGTGCTCTGTGCACTCCAGAATCACCTGGATTCTGTTTCCTTTAGCTTTCTTTGCCATTTCTTTGATCTCCTACGGATTAATTAAGTACTTTGATATCCTGTACGCGTAGATACCCTTTTTCGCTGGCGGCTTTCATAGTTGCATCCAGACCTTTTTTGTTGATGGTGCGCAAAGCATTTGCTGAAATGGTCAGCGAGATCCAACAATCTTGTTCTACCCAATAGAACTTTTTAGTAAACAAATTGACATTGAACTTACGTTTTGTGCGTCTCTTAGAGTGCGATACGTTGTTCCCAATCATTGCTTTTTTTCCAGTAATTTGACAAACTTTAGACATGTCTATCTTCTTTTAGATTAGTTTAGCACTTGATGTTTTTTAACGGCTGCAAAGAAAGTCATTTTTTCATTAACCTGCAAGTATTTTTAGTGCTTATTTTTGGAATGTATTGATATTCAATAGGTATAAACTTGCTATATACATATTATAATGGTGTATATTACAATCATTATATAAATATAATCGTTTTAATGTGCTAAATAACCATCATTATAGTATATTTGCAAAAAAATCATATATGCAAGACTGGTATCCGTTATCTGATCTGGAAATTCTATCCGAAATAGGATCCAGAATGAAAGCTTTCCGAATATCGAAAAATATCACTCAACAAGTTCTGGCTGAACATTCAGGACTTAACCGAAGTACCATTCGTGATTTGGAAAGTGGAAAATCCTTGAATATGTTGAGTCTGATTCAAGTATTTCGTTCACTGGATTTGCTTTCAAAATTGGAGCGGCTTTTACCTGGAACCAATGATAGTCCGGTGGTGGCTTCTCAAAAGGTCAAAAGGCAACGTGTAAAGTTATCGAAAAAAGATAAATAGTTATGCCTCAATTTGTTCAGGTTTATTTATGGAATGAACCGTTAGGTGTCATGGCCAGAGATTCAGAAACTCACTGTGGACAGTTTGAGTTTTATCCCTCTTTTTTGAAAAAAGGCTGGGACATCTCCCCTCTTTTGTTTTCCATGGAAAACCTCCGTGCAAAGTCTGAAATTTTTAACTTTGACAATGCCGCTGGTTTACCGGTTTTTTTGACAGATATCCTACCAGGAGGTTATGCCAAAGATATTCTGCGATACGCTTTGCAAAATTCACCGCAAACTCCGGAAACACTTTCTTCTCAATCCTATCTTTCTTTGATTGGAAGCCGCGGTTTGGGTGCATTCCGTTTTGAGCCATCCGGATATCCGGAGCTAAATTCTTCGGAATCCATCGATATTGATTTGATGGTGAAGTCTGCTATCAATTTGTACAATGGTGGTGTATTGAGTGAACGGCGTGTTCGGGAGTTGCTTCGAAGCGGATTGTTTACACGTGGATCCTGGCCAAAAGCACTTGTGGCTGTCAATGATTTTACGGGTGATGTTATTTCAGGTCAAGACGTTATACCAGAAGGTTTTGAAGGCTGGATTTTAAAGTTGGATGGCGTCAGGAACGACCCTGTGGATACGTTGATTGTTGAATACGATTCGTATAAAAAAGCGAAAGAATGTGGCCTGGAAATGGCTGCTTGCCGTATGCTGAGAGAGGGACACAGGCTTCATCTCTTGTGCAAGCGTTTTGACAGGAAGGGGAATGACAAGATCCATGTTCAGTCTTTTCTGGCTTTGCGCGATGGGCAGGACGATTCGTACGAAGCTGTTTTCAGGTGTATGCGGCAACTGCGTCTGCCCTTCCCGGATATGGAACAAATGTATAGACGGATGGTTTTCAATGTTTTAATTGGAAATACGAAAGATAAACCGGAGAAAATAATGTTCACTTATTCTCCTTCTGTAGGCTGGCGTTTGGCTCCGGCTTTTAATTTAAAACCTACACCTTATATAGGTGTTCATGCGCTGTCTGTTCTTGGAAAGGTAAAGGATATTACTACAGAAGAAATTCTTGATTTAGGCAAAAAGCTAAATATCAAGCAGGCAAAAATGATAGTCAAATCTTGTAAGGACGTTTTGGAAAAATATATGTTTTGATCGACCATGGCTTCTGCTATCAGAGGATCACGGTGCCATACAATAACAAACCAATGACTAGAATGGTTAGTAGTTTTTTCATGAATTCGTGGTTTCCTATATTCCTTTTGTTACATCCTGGTGTATCTGATTAAAGATATGGAAAATTATTGGTATGTTTGCACAAAATTTTTTCCTTCATGAACCGGTTTATTATCCTTTTAGCATCCAATTCTGAAGCAGAAAAAAATATGGAAATAGCTCGTAAGCTACTGATTATGAACTTTCCGGAAAGTATACGTTTCTCGGAAAATCATTGGAGTGCAGCTATTGTGGCAGAAGGTCATGAAATTCCACAGGGTGAACTATCGAGGTATTTAAATGCGGTTTGTGTGGTTCAGTCTGAAAATACGTTGGATACTATTCAAGTATTTTTGAAGAAAATGGAATTGGAAATGGGCAGAGTCCGTGGTGTCGAAGCTCAGGGACGGGTTTTGATAGATTTGGATTTGGTAGAATGGAATGGTGCGGTTTTGCGGCCTAAAGATGCAGCTCAGGAATATTTCAATGTTTGTTTAAGAGATCTATGATTTTTTTCAATTTATAAACCTAATATTTTATTATGAAAAAGCCTTTGTTATTCATTGCATTTATCTCATTAGCTGCAAGTTCGGCATTTGCCGGCGGCTTATTGACTAACACGAATCAAAGTGTTCATTTCTTACGTAATCCTGCACGCGACGCCTCAACTGAGATTGATGCTGTCTATACGAACCCGGCCGGCCTTACTTTTCTGACCGATGGTTTACATTTGTCGTTTACCAATCAGAGTGTTTATCAGACTCGTACGATTACTTCGACTTTTGCTCCATTTGCTGCCTACAACGATGGTAATACTACTAAAACCTTTAATGGTGAAGCTGCTGCACCTATTGTTCCCAGTTTTCAGTTAGCCTATAAAAAAGATAACTATGTTATTTCGGCTACTGCTGCAATTACCGGCGGTGGTGGAAAAGCAGTCTTTAATCATGGATTACCTTCCTCGGAAGCCTCAATTTCAATGTTGCCGACACTTTATGCAGGTTTGGGCGTAACTAAATATTCAGTGAATAGTTACATGGAAGGTCGTCAATATATTTTTGGTCTTCAGATGAATGGTTCCTATAAATTCTGTGATTCATTTTCCGGTGCTTTGGGATTTCGTTTAAATGTTGTGAATAATGGATATATTGGTCATTTGAATGATATAAAGTTTAATCCGGGGGGCGGGGATATGACGACTGCCAGTCCTAATAAAAATTTGGATTGTACCCAAACAGGTTGGGGTGTAACACCTATTGTCAGTCTGAATTATCATTTGAGTGGATTGAATCTTTCTGCAAAGTATGAATTCAGAAGTGCATTGAATGTTCAGAATAACACAAAAGTGGACGATACCGGTTTATATGCTGACGGTGTAAACACACCTCAAGACATTCCTGCTTATCTGGCACTTGGTGCTGAATACAAAATCTGTGAAAAATTGAAAGTATCCGGTGGTTATCACCATTTCTTTGATTCGGACGCCAAAATGGCCAAAGACAAACAAAAATACATCAATGGTGGTATCAACGAATTTCTGTTAGGTACTGAAGTAAAACTGAATGACATGTTTTTACTGAGTGCAGGTGGTCAAATCACTCGTACCGGTGTAACGGATGCTTATCAAAGTGATATGAGTTACAGTTTGAATTCGTATTCAATTGGTTTTGGTGGAGCAATGAACATTACTCCTGATCTGAGACTGAATGTTGCTTACTTCTTTACAAACTATTCTGACTGGACCAAAACGACAACTCCTACAACTGCTACAAATGGTTATAATGGAACCCCTTTTGCAGGTACCGATGTTTATGCACGTACCAATAAGGTATTTGGTATTGGTTTGGATTATAAGTTTTAATTGAATTTAGGTCAAATTTATTAAAACAAGAGCGGACATCTTACGGTGCCCGCTTTTAGTTTTTAATAACTGCTCTTATTCCATTGCTCTGATTCGAACGTCTATACCGCTGCCTTTCAAATCTACTTTTAAATTTGTCAGATCGGTATTGCCAAAATGATACGGGTAAAAGATTTTAGGTGCAATCATTTTTGCAGCACGAACAGCCTGAGTTACGGACATGGTGTAGGGCTGATTTACCGGAAGAAAGGCTATATAGATATTCTTTAAAACCTTCATTTCCGGAATATCCTCGGTGTCACCGGCCACGTAGATTCGCAGATTTTCAATAGTAAGCACGTATCCATTATCCCGATTGCGTGGATGATAGGCTTCTCTGCCCGGCGTTGTATTATACGCAGGTACAGCTTCAACAGTCAGCTGATTTGAAAGCGTTCTTTTGTCCCCATTTTTTAGGATTTCCCCTTTTCCGAGTTTCTTTTCACCGGCTTCATTGGCAATCAGCAGTGTGCTCTTTTTGGTCAGCGTTTCAATGGCTTTCGGATCCAGATGATCACCGTGTTCGTGGGTGATTAAAATAACATCGGCTTTTGGAAAAGCTGCATAATCTGCAAAATTGGATACTGGATCTACTTGAATAGTTTGCTTGTTATACGTTAGCATCAAGCTTCCGTGTTTGATAAAAGTGATCACGACGTCTTTATTACTTCGAGTCTTGAATGTATCGGTCGTGAATGATGTTGCCGAGGCAAAACCTGCTGAAAGGAGTCCGGCTGAAATCAATAGGTGTTTTAGTTTCATACTATCGCTTTGCAGTAATTATTTTTCCAACGTATATTTAACCGCTTTGTTCAACCAAGTGTTGAATGAAACGGTTTCTTTATAGGCAGCAAGGGTCTTTTCAAGGAGGTCATCGCTCAGTAATAAGTCATTGTCAAACGATTTGTACAGCGTGTGATTTTTCATTTTGAGGTATCCGGCATATTTGAAATCTGCGGGATAGCCTTTAGGCACTTTCTTCAGTGCCTGATCGTCCTCCAATACAAAGCTTTTGGCTTCACGAACAGTTTCCTCAAAAGTCTCACCATTCAGAAATATCTCTTCACGGACGCTTTTCAATACTTCAGGCTGTGGACTATGAAGTCCGGTTGCCAGGATGTTTCCGCCGATAAAGTCGTATCCTTTTGGCTCGATGTGAAAGTAATAGCCTGCATATCCGGATTTCTTACCGAAGGGACATATATAGGCTCCAAAGTGCGTTTTATAGGGTATTTTATTGGGTGAAAAACGGATATCGCGGTAGAAGCGATAGGTGCAATCTTTGACGGTCAGGCCTTTAATGGAGGGATCGAACGCGGAGATTCCGAGAATTAGCTTTTCAACAAAGGCGTTGAACGTGTTTGTTGCGGCGATATATTCAGCTTTGTGGGCATCGAAATAGGTTTTATAGTTGTTTTCGGCTATTTGAGTGAGGAATGCAAGGATTGTTTTCATAATGAATGGATGATTATATTCAGATAAATGTACAAAAAAAGTATAGTAAGCGTATACTAGCGGTGACCAATTTTTAAAAAATAGTCATCCATCTTAATAAACACATAATCGACCTGACTCAACTTTTGTCTAGTAGAAAATATTTTTTAAAATATGGATACTTAAATTCCTTTGACATTGCTATATTTGCTTTAACATTGTTTAAAGTAATCGCCGACTTAATTATGAAGAAAAACCCTTTTGTTTCTGTGGTTCGTTTC
>Ga0209125_1002363_pt1 | contig 14701 bp, 14 predicted proteins | sample BarGraIncub1131A_FD_184503 | JGI IMG/M metagenome (GOLD analysis project Ga0209125, IMG submission 184503) | Arctic peat soil microbial communities from Barrow, Alaska - Barrow Graham LP Incubations 11-31A (SPAdes) (version 2) | ecosystem: Environmental > Terrestrial > Soil > Wetlands > Peat... | reverse complement strand
AAGAAGGTATCGGCATGGACCGGCTGGTGCGAAAGGATTTTATGGCGGGGGAGAATATCCGGAGTGCGGGAGAAGGGTTTACTGCCGCGTCAGCGGCTTACTTGAACATCTCCTTTAGCACTTTGTACAACCCGTAAATCAACGGTTAGAGTAAGTTCCCTATATAGGTAGCGGTACCCTATACAGGGAACACTGCAGGCTCCTTATATAGGTAACTTTTTCCCATACAGGTTTTCCTGATATATCCATTTTTTGTCGACATCTCAGGTTCCTTACATTCGCGGCCACTGATTTTTGGCCTTCGGCTTGTGCTCGTGACGACACGTTCGAAGTATTGATGAGGAGAAAAATACTAGAAAAAATACAAACTAGAACACCGCCATACTCTTTGTCCCTTGTTGCCCTGGTTTTAGAACATGGGTAGGTAGAAGAGAAGTGCACCGTTTGGCGGCACAGCATATCACGCGGGGTTAACGGATAACAACGAAAATTAATTATCCTTAAACGATGAAGTGCCGGTTCATATAGGAAAGGATGAAGGGCTATTCGTAATGTCAAAAGAAACGCCGTGAAACCTTGCATTGCAAGATTCCACGGCGTCATGGCGTATCGATAAGTCCGGTTATACCTACCGGGATCAGCTGGCTGCTATTTTACATCGAGCAGTTCAACATCGAAGATGAGGGTCGAGTTGGGCGGGACATCCTGGCCCGCGCCACGGCTGCCGTAGGCCAGTTCAGGCGGGCAGACGAGCTGGGCCTTGCCGCCGACCTTCATCTTCTGGACTCCTTCGGTCCAGCAGGGGATTACTCCGGAGAGCGGAAACTTGATGGACTGTTTGCGCTTGTAGGAACTGTCGAACTCCTTGCCGTTGGTCAGGGTGCCGCGATAGTTGACCTCGACGGTGCTGGAGGCGCTGGGCGATTTGCCCTTGCCGTCCCTGATGGATTTGTAAACCATGCCGGAAGCGGTCTTCACCGCCCCTTTTTCCTTGGCGGCTTTATTGATGGCGTCGTTGGCTCCGGCGAAGGCCGGTACTGCAAGGGTCGTGGTAATAGCCGCAATGATCAGTCGCTTCATTTGTGCTCCTTACGATGATGTGAATTTGGTTTCAGGCGTCGGCATCCTACCATCGGAATTTGGCTTCCGTCAATGGTGATTTGTTTCGTTCGCTTGGGCAGTGTCAAGGGGCACTGTTCTTTCGGGTCCCCAGGCTACGCTTAAAACTTTCCTGCTGACAAATATTCCTGTCGGCTTTTCGCTTTCAGTCGAAGATCCGGTTTTCCTGTTCCTGGACCCGGATGAAGGTGGTCCGCTTGGTCAGCTCCTTGAGGGCCGCCGCGCCCACGTAGGTGCAGGCGGAGCGCACCCCTCCCAGGATGTCCCGCACCGTCTCCTCGATCGGGCCGCGGTAGGGAACCTCCACGGTTTTTCCCTCCGAGGCGCGGTAGGAGGCGACCCCTCCCGCGTGTTTGTCCATGGCAGTGGTGGAGCTCATGCCGTAGAACAGCTTGAACTGCTTGCCGTCCCGCTCCACGATCTGCCCGCCGCTCTCGTCGTGTCCCGCGAACATCCCTCCCAGCATGACGAAATCCGCCCCGCCTCCGAACGCCTTGGCGACGTCGCCGGGGCAAGTGCAGCCGCCGTCGGAGATGATCCTTCCTCCCAGGCCGTGGGCCGCGTCGGCGCATTCGATCACCGCGGAGAGTTGCGGATAGCCGACCCCCGCCTTCACCCTGGTGGTGCAGGCGGATCCGGGGCCGATGCCGACCTTGACGATGTCGGCCCCGGAGAGGAGCAGCTCCTCCACCATCTCGCCGGTCACCACGTTCCCCGCCACGATGGTCTTGTCGCCGAACGCCTCGCGCACCTTGCGCACGTAGGCCACGAAGCTCTCCGCGTAGCCGTTGGCGACGTCGATGCAGATGAAATCGAGCTTCGGGTGGTTGGTCATGATGCGGGTGAGCTTTTCGAAGTCCGCCTTGGAGGTGCCGGTGCTGACCATGATCCGCTGGTAGATGGCGTCGCTTCTGTCGGCCAGGTAGGTGTCCCACTCCGCCACGCTGTAGTGCTTGTGGATGGCGGTCAGCATGCCGTGCGCCGCGAGGACCTCTGCCACCTCGAAGGTGCCCGTGGTGTCCATGTTGGCCGCGATGACCGGGACGCCGCTCCATTCGCGTTTGCTGTGCAGGAAGCTGAAGTTTCTTAGCAGGTCGACCTGGGAGCGGCTCTTCAGATTGGACCGTTTCGGCCTGATCAGCACGTCGCTAAACCCGAGTTTCAGATCGTTTTCCAGGAACATGTCTATCTCCTTGTCGGATATGCGGGGGAGGAAAAAGCACGGGCTACCCGCGGCAGTACAAAGAGTATCCGCAAAAGAGGTTCGCCACAAGATGTAAATCACTGAAACGAGGCTCTTTACCGCGCAAACGCACTGTGCTAGAGTGCCGGCGGAGGTGACGACATGCATGAGCAGGACCGACCGCGCCGCCAGCGCTGGGTGATCTTTTCCGTCCTGGCCCTGATCTATATCCTGGTCTACTTCTACCGGGTCTCCCTGGCGGTGGTGGCTGGGGATCTTTCCCGCGACCTGCGCCTTACTCCGGCGCAGCTCGGCTCGCTCTCCAGCATCCTCTTCTACGTGTACGCCGCGGCGCAAATCCCGCTCGGTCCCATGATCGACCGGCTGGGAAGCCGAGTCGTGATCAGCGGCTGCGGCGTGTTGACGGCGATCGGCGGCATTCTCTTTTCCCAGGCGGGGAGCATGGGGGAAGCCATGGTCGCGCGGGTGCTGATAGGAGTCGGCACCTCGTCGGTGCTGATGGCCACCTTCACCCTGTTCAGTCACTGGTTCAGCAAGCGGGAATTCGGAAAGGTTTCCGGCCTCATGGTGGCGGTGGGAAATCTCGGGAACCTCGCGGGAACGGCACCGCTCGCGCTGGCCGTGGCGCTCTTCGGCTGGCGCGGCTCCTTTCTGGCGATCGGGGTGCTGCAGGCGCTGGTTACCGTGCTGGTTTTTTGCGTGGCGCGCGACCGGCCCCCCTCGCCGGCCCTGGCCGTGGAAGAACCGGTGGTTACCGCTCCGGTCGGCATGCTGGAGGCGTGGAGGGAGATCCTCGGTAACCGCGACTTCTGGCTTCTGGCCGGGCTCGCTTTCTCCTGGTACGGCAACTACCTGGCGGTGCAGGGGCTTTGGGGGGGGCCGTACCTGATGGAGGTGCTGAACCTCGGCCGTGGGGAGACCGGCCGGATGCTGATGTGCACCTCGCTCGGCTTCATCTCCGGGAGCCTGGTGATCGACGGCGTGGCCCGGAAGCTGATGCGCTCCTACAAGAAAACCCTTTTGGCGGGACAGCTGCTCCTGCTGCTCCTGATGACCAGCTTCCTGGGGCCGGCGGAATCGCTGACGCGGCCGGGTCTCGCGGCGCTCTTTTTCGCCATAGGCCTCGCGGTATCCAGCGGGGTGATGATCTATCCGATCATCCGTTCCATGTTCCCGGTGCGCATCGTCGGAACGGCGCTCACCTCACTTAACTTTTTCGTCCTGATGGGAGCCGCTTCTATGCAGCAGGTCATGGGGTTGATGATAGATTCCTTCGGGAAGCATACTCCGGGAGCGCCCGCGCAGGCGTTTCACGCGGCGTTCCAGTGTCCGGTCGCGTCGCTGGCGCTCGCCATAGCACTGTTCTTTTTCGCCAAGGATTACTGGGAGAAGTAAGAGGAGACGTCAGTTTTGAGTTTTGAGTTTTGAGTTTTGAGTTTTGCCTCCGCCGTTCAGAGTTCGCCCATGACTGATTGGAAGGCGGGGAGGGTTTTGGATCTCTTCAGCTGTTTCAGTATGTTGTCCAGTTCGGGGTCCTCGACGTTGGCGACGACTCCCTTTATCTTGCCGAGCACCTGGGCATCTCCGCAGAAAAGCTCGCGATAACGAGGCAGCAGGTCGTGCAGGTAGCGGCGCAGCATCGCCCTCCTCTCCCGGCAGTCCGGCTCTTGGGCGGCGCGGTCGCGCAGCCTCTCGAAGAGCATCGGCTCGCCGATGGCTCCCCTGCCGAGCATGAGCCCGGCGGCGCCGGTCTCCTTCAGCACGCGCAGCCCGACCTCGGCACTCCTGATGTCTCCGTTGGCGATGACCGGAAGCCCCGTTCGTTTCACCACCTCGGCGGTGATGCCGTGGTCCGCCAGGCCATCGTAGGCTTGGCGCACCGTCCGCGGATGGAGCACCAGGAAGTCCACGCCGGACCTCTCGAAAAGCGGGAGCAGGGTGAAGACCTGCTCAGGGTCGTCGTAACCGGCGCGCAGTTTTACGGAGAAGGTTCCGGTGATCACCCCGCGCAGCGCCGGGATGATTTCCTCCAAAAGCTCGGGCCGCTTCAGCATGCCGCCGCCGGTAAGGCCGCTGGTCATCCGACCGTAAGGGCACCCCATATTGAGGTTTATGTGCACGGCTCCGGCATCCTGCGCCGATTGGGCGGCGGAAACCAGGGCCTCCCTGCCATGACCGATCAGCTGCACGACGAGCGGCACGCCGCCTTCCGAGGGGCTGATATCGCGCAGGTCTCCCGGAGAGAGCCGTTTTTTCGCCGCCACAGGGTTTACCCGCATGAATTCGGTGCAGACCACGTCAGGACGCACCCAGGCAATGAACAGCGCGCGCAAGGCGCGATTGGTGAGCCCCTGCATGGGAGCCAGCATGAGCGGCGTGGCACCTGGAAGCCAGGGGAGCTTCGCGCTGGGCATCATCGGGACCGGTCCGGTCTGCCTTGTTATGTCTTCTGTGGCAATGGTCATTTTTTTGGTTTTCGGGGCGGCTTCTCGGGTTAACGACGAAGCGGGAAGGCGAAGATCGCCTTCCCGCTGTTCGGGGCTTCATTCTGGTTGGTCGCGGCCGATTCCTAGAGGATTTCCAGCAGCTCGATCTCGTAGGTGATATCTTCGCCGGCCAGCGGGTGGTTGGCGTCGACGGTAAGCGTGTCGTCATTCACCTCGACCACCGTTACCTCGACAGGCTCGTCGTCGTCGCCGGTCAACTCCAGCTCCATGCCGACTTCCGGGACGATGTCGCCGGTCAGCTGCTCGCGGCTGATGGAGAAGACTTCTTCCTCGTCGTATTCGCCGAAAGCGTCCTCGGCGGGGATGGTGACCGTCTTTTTCTCGCCGGGAGCCATTCCGACCAGCGCTTCCTCGACCTGGCTGAAGAAATCCTCGGCGCCTATGGTGAGTTCCATCGGGCCGGTCTCGCAGCCGCAGCCGTCGTCGTCGCAGCCGCAGTCGGCGTCGTCGTCACAGCAGCCGGTCTCCTTGATGGTGGTATCGAAAACGGAGCCGTCTTCCAGTTTGCCGGTGTAATTGATTGTTACCTTGTCGCCTTTTTTTGCTGTCGCCATTTCGCTATTTCCTTCTGGTGAGTGTTTGATTTTTTAGCCGAGGCTATTGGCTGGATGTTACGTGTGAGCGTGCCCGGTAGTCCAGCAAAATCGACGCCCCCCGGGTAAATATTTTCGGCCCACGCGGGTCGTGCCATTCAACCGGCTGAAAACAGACGCAATATCAAGCCGGTGAATAAAAGATGCGCGCCGTGACTGGCGGACCTGGCGATTTTTCTTGCTGCGTGGTGCTCTTTCCTCGTGGCACCTTACAGAGGTCCCAAGGTTGGGAAAAATATGTCGCGGGTAAAAAAGGAGGGGAACATGGAGGAAAAGGTGACGGTGGAGGAGTGGACCACGCGATTTCGCGCCATAGGTCTGGATGACGACGCGATGGCGCGTTGGCACACCCTGTTCGAGCGGGAGAACCCGTCCGGGCATCAGAGTTTCCTGGAGTGGCTAGCGCTTCCCGAGGAGCGGATCGTCCAGATACGGGCCAAGTCCGCGCTCAGGTAGGTCGCGAAGGGGGAACCATGGACCGATCGAGGTCGGGCCGGCGTCAGGCCTGCGGGGTGGTATTCTGCTTCATCTGCCTCTTTGCCGCGAAGTTGTAGCACTGCAGGTAGGTGAGAATGGTCAGGATGAAGCTGAAGTAGAGCACGCTCATCACGATCGGCTTGTTCGGGGCCTTCATGAGGAAGGTGACGAAGAAGGTCAGCGCCGAAATCTTGATGATATCTCCGTATCTCTTCTTCTTGGTGAGTGCCTTGATCTCCTCGGTGCTGAGGTTTGCCGCGGTCATGGAGAGGTCCCGATCCGCTTCCTTGCCGGCGAACTTGTTGATCGGGTAAAAGAACGCGAGCTGGATGATGAAGGTCATGACCACCGCGTACAGGAAGTTGTTCGCCCTGCCGATCGCCTGAAACTGCGCCTGGAAGTAGATGGCCATATAGACGAGCATCGCCACCAGTCCGACCTGGACCACGGCGAAAATCTTGATGTTTCTACCGACCTTCTGGAAATTTAACGTACCCGGCATGCTGATCTCCCCTTGATGCGTTTTGTCCCGTGCCACTGGATGCGGCAGGGGGCACCATAACAAACAAAATGATGTTATACAACAGAAAGAAACCGGCGTCCGGCTGGGAAGGTCGCCTTGCCGGCTGGGCCGGGCGGCCGCCAGCGTCCATTTTTTGCATTGATCCCCGGCAGCGAATCGAGTACCTTTGCGCGAGACGGGTAACACAAGGCAGTGGCGTATTTTCCAAATGAAACTGTCCCGCCTCGCCTGGGACGCGTTCGTCCGGGCTGGCGCGCCTTGGCTGGGTTCGAACTGGCCGCTCGCTTGGCGGGTGTGGTGTCGTGTCGGGCTGGCCCTGCCCGGAGAACAGCAGGCGGATAAATCCCACCCGTCCGTGGCGCGCTGCAAGGATCAATAAGGATTCAAGGAAGGGGTACCATGGTCGGAGTCAATAATCTTCCGCTGTTTCTAACCTCCTGCGTGGCGTTCAGCGCCCTGCCCGGGCCGGACACCATCTACGTCGTTACGAGAAGCATCTCCCAGGGGCGCCGGGCCGGATTGCTCTCTTCCTGCGGCCTCTGTACCGGGGCGTTGGTGCATACCCTGGTTGCGGCGCTCGGGCTTTCGGCCGTGCTGTCCGCTTCGGCCCAGGCATTCACCCTGGTGAAATACGCGGGTGCCCTCTATCTCATGTACCTCGGGGTGAGAACCTTCTTCGATGGCAGCGGGCCTCTTGAGGCGGGCATGGCGGTGAGGGCGCGGGCGAGCGGCAGGAAAATCTTCCTGCAGGGGGTCGTGGTGGATCTTCTCAACCCGAAGGTGGCGCTCTTCGTCCTCGCGTTTCTGCCTCAGTTCATCGACCAGCGTGCCCCGGGGAAATTCGCCACCTTCTTGACCCTGGGAGCGATAATGGTCCTGCTCGCGCTGGCGTGGGAGGCGATCCTCGTGGTGGGGAGCGCCAAATTGGCTGGGTATCTGACCAGTAACGCCCTGGTGGCAAGGCGCATGAACCGTCTTGCCGGAACGCTTTTCTTCGGGCTCGGCCTCAGGCTTGGGCTTGAAAAGGTCTGATGATCCTCGGCATCCGCCCGGCTCTGGGAGTGACGGTTTCAGTCGGATGCTCGACAGGTGAAAGGAGTGCTGCATGGAAGTGATGCTGAACGACACGGAGGTGCGGGTGCTCGGCTCCCTGATCGAGAAGGAGCTGACCACCCCCGAATACTACCCGCTCTCGCTGAACGCCCTGGTGAATGCCTGCAATCAGAAATCGAACCGCGACCCGGTGCTGATTCTGGAGGAGGCCGAGGTGATCCGAGCCCTGGACTCGCTCCGGTTCAAGCAGTTCGCCCTGCTCTCCGGGGCGGGCGGCAGGGTGTCGAAGTATCGGCACGCCCTGGTGGAGAAATTCCGATTCTCCCCGGCTGAACTGGCGCTGCTTTGCGAGCTCCTGGTCCGGGGGCCCCAGACCGTCGGGGAACTGAGAACCCGCGCCGAGAGGATGCACCAGTTCTCCGATCTCTCCGACGTGGAGGCGGTGCTGGAGGAACTGATGGAACGCACCCCCGCCGTGGTCACCCGGCTCCCGCGCCAGCCCGGCCGCAAGGAACCGCGTTACTGCCATCTTTTCGCGGGAGAGCCGGATATCTCGCTGGCTGAAATCCCGGCGCCGGTTGCCAGGGTGCGGGCCAGCGCCGAGAACGAGGTGGTCGAAAGGCTGGAAGTGGAGGTCTCGGAACTCCGTCAGGAGGTCGCGGACCTGCGCCAGATGGTGGCCGAGTTTAAGAAGTCCTTCGAGTAAGACGCGCGGCGTGTCGGAGTGGCTGGTGGGAAACCGGATTTAACGACAGGCTCGATGGTCCGGGGCTGAGTTTCGCGGGAATCGAGCCTGGGTTCAGCAATAAGGGAGGAGTACTTGACAGATTCGCAGCAAGAGCTTGCCGCAAAGATTGACGTGGCCGAGTGGTTCATGCTCCGGGCCCACCTGGAGAGAGGGGGGCTGATCGTCGTAGACGGCCTGCTTGATCTCGCGGAGGTAGCCGCCGGGGTGGTCGCCGATGACGTCAAGGCCATGGAGCGCTGGCTGGCATCCAAGCTGATCGGGAAACCGACGGCGCAGCAGATAGAGCGCTGGGACGAGGAAAAAGGAAAGCGTTTCCTCTGTCTCATCGTTTCCCCGTATGTGCTGGTTCAGGAAGAGAAAACCGAAAAGTGACCATCAAGGAGGGTTCCATGGGCGACGATAAAGCCAAAGAGGTATCCTGCTCGCGCTGCAGCGCTGTCTGGCAGAAAAGCGGCACCACCAACTGCTGGAGCGGCGATCCGGAAACCGCGCCGCCCAGGCCTGGCAACTGCCCGGCGGACAGCCATGCCGGGGTGGTGCAGGAGGCGGTCAAACTGCTGAAGGGTGAGGGGGAGGACGCCAGGATCGCCTTCGTCGCGGCGCGGGTGGAGGGGCTTTGCTACCAGCCCATTCCCGGCAGCGATGCCGTCAACGCGCGCTGGACACGGGTCGAGGACACCATCGCCTTCGCAAAGCTGATGGGTTACCAAAGGATAGGCATAGCCACCTGCATCGGCCTGCTGGAGGAGAGCGAGAGGCTGGTCGCGATCCTGAAAGCCCAGGGGTTCACCCCTCTGAGCGTCTGCTGCAAGGCGGGCAGCATCGACAAGAAGGAACTCGGGCTGAAGGAGGAGGACAAGGTGCGCCCCGGCAGCTTCGAGCCGGCCTGCAACCCGATCGCCCAGGCGGAAATCTGCAATACCCTGGAAACCGACATGAACATCATCGTCGGCCTCTGCGTCGGGCATGACATGCTGTTCAACAAGCACTCCAAAGCCCCGGTGACCACGCTGGTGGTGAAGGACCGGGTAACTGGCCACAACCCCGCCGCGGTGCTCTACGGGCAAAACTTTTACTACAAGAGGCTGCAGAAAGGCCCCATGGTGATCGAATAGCAAAGAGAAGGGGCGATGGCCGTCGTCCCCAAGCGTAAATTACCGTGGCTGCTTGCCTGCCACCCTCGCCCGCTGATCCCGCTCATGGATCGGCGGGTTTTTGTCGTTTAATGGCGTAACCGGCTGATCCCGCGGTGTCGGCCAGATACTTCAGTCGGCCGCCTTCATCCGGTAGCCAACCCCCGGCTCGGTCACGATGTAGCGGGGGCGGGAGGCGTCGACCTCGATCTTGCGTCTCAGGTTGCTGATGTTTACCCGGAGTACATGGGGCTGCTCCAGGTAGGCAACGCCCCAGATCTGCTTGAGGATCTGGGCGTGGGTCAGGACCTTCCCCGCGTGGGTCGCCAGCAGCCGGAGCAGCTCATACTCGGTCGGGGTGAGCTGCACCTCCTCGCCACGTACGGTCACCCGGCGGTGCGGCAGATCGACCTGCAGCTCGGCGATGCGGAAGACCGGCTCGGGCGCCTGCTGCAGGGAGCGTCGCAGCGACACCTTGATGCGCGCCAGCAGTTCGCCGACGCCAAACGGCTTGGTTAGGTAATCATCCGCCCCGGCGTCTAGCGCCTTCACCTTGTCGTCCTCGCGTTCTCGAACGGATAGCACGATGATCGGCACTTGCGACCACTCCCGGATCCGCCTGATCACCTCGATCCCGTCGAGATCGGGAAGCCCCAGGTCGAGCAGGATGACGTCAGGCCTTACGGCGACCGCGGCGGCGAGACCGGCGTGCGCCGTGGTCGCCTGGTGCAGGGAGAATTCCCCCGTGTCGAGCGCTGTCTTCAGAAAGCGCTGGATGGCCGGTTCATCGTCCACAATCAGTATCCGGGGGAGGTTTGCCCTGCTGTTTTCGGAGGTCATGTTTTGAGCGTTCTCCTTGGCCAGGCGCGCCTCGCGGCGCCGTGATATCGATTTCCAGCCCGCGACCCTTCCGGTTCCCGGCTCGGTTCCTCACGGGTCAACCGGGCGTCAAGGCCGCTCCGGGGCGAGGTGCGCCGCGCGATGCTCGGCCGGCGCGCCACTCTATCAAATGACCGATATTACACAAGCCTTTTTTGGCTACCGCGGCCTCCAGGCCCCTGGTGCGGGCGATGCGGGTCAGATGCTCACCCGGATCGGCAGGATGACGGTGGTGAGCCCGTCCCACTGCAGGCGGCGCTGGATGGCGAAGGCGGTCTCGTTGTGCAGCATCCGGTGGTAGAACTTCTCCAGACGGAAGGTGAGCTGTCCGGTGAAAACGGTTGAGCGCGGGAACTCAACTCCCAGCTCCTTGCAGATCTCGACCACGCTCTCGACCACGTCGGTCCCGACGGCCATCCGGCTCTCGGCGGCAAAACCGAGGCGCCTGGCGAGATCGACGTACTTGTCCAGCCCCGCCTGGGCCGAAGCTTCCAGCGCAGCGAGTTCCTCGGCCCCCTTGAAGCTGCCGGAATCGATGACCGCGACCGAGACGAAGATCACGTTCTTGAAGGTCTTTGGGAAGGTGGTGACGATGGAGAGCAGCGTGTGCACGCCGAAGCCGCTATAACCGGACACCAGCTGAATGGCGGTGGTGTCGACCTGTCGGAGTAAATCCGTGTTGACCGGTCCGCTGGTGGGGAAATCGAGCAGCGCCTCGTCGAGCTGCGCCATCCCCTTCCTGACAGAGAGGTAGTGCCCCTTGATCAGATAGCAGCAGCCGATGACGATGGAGGTGATCAGCAGGGTGAGCCAGCCGCCCTCGGTGAACTTCTCGACGGTGGTGATCACGAGGATGGTGGCGCAGAGGACGAGACCCACCAGGTGAACCGAGAGGTGCCGGATCCATTGCGGGTCGTGGTGGCGGCGCTGGATGAAGAAGCGTGACATGCCGAGCTGGGAGAGGGAAAAGGTCAAAAAGACGTTGATGGAGTACATGACGACCAGGGCCGAGACCGATCCCTTGGTGTAGACCAGCAGGGCGATGGCCGCGGCCCCCATCAGCACGATGCCGTTACGCATGGTGAGCCGGACCGAGAGGGCTGCGAAGCGGTGCGGGAACCAGGAATCGACCGCCATGTTGGACATGACGCGCGGTCCGTCGACGAAGCCGGTCTGCGCCGCCAAAAGCAGCAGCGCCCCCTCGGAAAAGATGGTGATGAAGGCGATGGCGCCACCCATCGGCCAGTGGGCGAAGAGGCCGTCCGCCAACACCGCGTTGAGCGTTTTCCCCGCCACCGGCTTGATTCCCATCAGGGAGTAGCATAGAAAGAGCATTCCCGCGGTAAAGGCGAGCGACGTCGCCATGTAGACCATGGTGCGCTTCCCCGTCTTTACCCGCGGCTCCCGCATGATCTGCAGGCCGTTGGAAACCGCCTCGATCCCGGTGTAGGTGCCGCCCCCCAGCGAGTATGCCCGGAGAAACAGCATGAGGATGCCGAAGATCCCGATGCTGGAGACGTCACCCGCGAGGCCGGCATGGAAGTTCTGCGCCAGCGGCGCGATCCGGTCGGTATGGGTGAAGATACCGTCCACTAGCAGCACGATATGGGTAACGACGAAGACCAGGAAGATCGGGGCCATAACGGTGACCGATTCCTTGATGCCGCGAATGTTTAGCACGATGAGAAAGACGGCCAGGCAGCAGGCGAAGGTGATCTTGACGGGCTGATAACTGACCGGAACGTAGCTGAACAGGGCGTCGGTACAGGCGGCTATGGATAGGGTGATGGTCAGCACGTAATCGACCAGCAGGGCGCTTCCCGAAACGACTCCCGCCTTTTCCCCGAGCATGTGGGTTGCCACCACGTAGCCGCCGCCACCGTGGGGAAAGTGCTCGATGATGCGCGAGTAGGCGTAGGAGATGATGAATACGGTTACCGCGGTGGCGAGCCCCAGCATAGGCGCCAGGTAGGTGTGGGTACCGAGAGCCCGGTACGCCTCCTCGGGACCGTAGGAGGAGGAGGAAAGACCGTCCGCCCCGAGCCCCACCCAGGCCAGGACCGGGATGAGCGACATCTTGTGGAACAGTTGCGGATCCTTCAGGTATTTAGGGGCGCCGAAAACGGCCCGGATGACCCTCTTGAAAAAATTGCCGTTCTCGGCGGACTTCCCCTGTTCCATTGCTGCCCCCTCTGGACCTTCCCGATGCCGCGGGACATCTCGCTTGCGCCCTTTTTCCTCAGGACGGAGAAGGGGCGGAGCCGACGCCGTTTACCCCGGCATAGCCGCCGGTTAATCCGTATGGTAACCCGATGCGCATAAAGGCGGCGTCAAGATTTGCTCCCAGGTGTCAAGAAAGCATCAAGATTTGCTCCCGGAATCCGATCCGGTAAGCACGAAGAGGTCGGGGTTTTTGCTGGCGGGCGCGTCCTGGGGTGGGATGAGATGCCTTGGGCAGTGCGCCAACGGTGCCTTGCTGGAAGTGGACTCGCCGCGTGGCTTCGAGGTGGGATCCAAGAAGCGAGCGGGACGGTCATGATGCCGTGGGGAGGGAAGAAGCAGGCGTCTCCAGGCAACTTACCGCCGACTCCCGCTGGTGGATGGCGCCCTGGTCGGTGAGGATGCTGGAATAGAGGATCATCTCGCGAACCCGGAAAGGCGGCAAGATCAGGTCGCGATGCCGTATCTCGAACGCGTCGAACGGCGCCAGGGGAGTTTCCTTGAGGCGAGCCACCGTAATGTGAGGGGCGAAGCGACGCAGGTCCGGAGGGAGTCCGGTTCCGACCAGGGCGAGTTCCAGTTCCCGCTGCAATCGCATGGGCGGGTCGCTTGGGTCGACGCCAACCCAGAGGACCCGCGGACGTTTTCCCGGGGGAAAGTGGCCGACCCCGCGCAGGGCGAGGGGGAATTCCGGGAAACGGAGCCCGGAGAGCGCCGCCTTGATGGCGGCAAAGGCGGGCGGATCGACCTCGCCGATGAAACGAAGCGTCAGATGGAGCTGTTCGGCGGGGACCCAGCGTGCGCCGGGAAGCTCCCGGGCGAAGCCTGCCAGGGTATCCCGCACCTGCTCGGGAAGATCTATTGCGACGAAAAGCCTTGGCATGGTGAACTCCGTAATTAAGAAAGATGGCCGCGAAGAGGATGTATTGAATAAAATACATTGACTATACGCGGCCGTGATGCTAAAAAGTCTAGCTTTGGCAAACAGAAAGTAAAGGCGCGACTGATGCTTGACGCGAGATACCTACGCGAAAATCTGGAGACTGTAGAAGCGCGGCTCAAAACCAGGGGTGAAGGGGTAAACATCGCCCTCTTCAAGGAGCTGGACGGGCGCCGGCGCGAGTTTCTGCAGCAGAGCGAGACGCTTAGGGCCCTGCGCAACAAGGTGACGGAGGAGATCGGCCGTCTCCAGGACAAGAGCCAGGGGCAGGAGCGCAAGGCTGAGATGCGCGAGGTCTCCCAGCAGATAAAGGGGATCGACGAGTCACTGCGCATCGTGGAAGAGGAACTGCAGATGTTCCTTCTGACCGTCCCTAACCTCCCGCACCCGACCACCCCGGTAGGAAAATCCGAGGCGGACAACGTGGTCCTGAGGAGCTGGGGAGAAGCGACCGTGCTTCCCTTCGCGGCAAAACCCCACTGGGATCTCGGCGAGGATCTCGGTATACTTGATTTCGAGCGCGGCGCCAAGCTCGCGGGGGCACGCTTCACACTGTACCGCGGTGCCGGAGCCAGGCTGGAAAGAGCTCTCATTAATTTCATGCTCGATTTGCACACGGAAGAGCATAATTATATTGAAATGCTTCCTCCGTTTATGGTAAACAGGGAGTGCATGGTCGGAACCGGCCAGCTCCCGAAGTTTGAGGATGATCTCTTCCATATGGAGGGGGTTGATTTTTTCCTCATCCCGACAGCTGAGGTACCGATTACCAACATACACCGTGGCGAGATACTGAAGGGATCTGACCTTCCGATTTCCTACGTCGCCTACACTCCGTGCTTTCGCAAAGAAGCCGGGTCCTACGGCAAAGACACGCGCGGGTTGATCAGACAGCACCAGTTCAACAAGGTGGAGCTAGTTAAGTTTACCGCGCCCGCCGACTCCTACGATGAGCTGCAGAAACTGCTCGGCCACGCCGAGGAGGTGCTGCGCCGGCTCAAGATCCCCTACCGTGTAGTGGAACTTTGCAGTGGAGATATAGGTTTTTCGGCCGCCAAGACCTTCGACATAGAGGTTTGGTTGCCAGGGCAGAACTGTTACCGGGAGATTTCCTCCTGCAGCTGTTTCGAAGACTTCCAGGCCCGTCGGGCGGGAATACGCTTCAGGCCGGATGAAAAGGCGAAACCGGAATTTGTCCACACGCTGAACGGCTCAGGCCTTGCAGTCGGAAGGACCGTCGTGGCGGTGCTGGAGAACTACCAGCAGGCCGACGGTTCGGTGCTGATTCCCGAAGCGCTCAGGCCC
>Ga0209125_1002361_pt1 | contig 14706 bp, 15 predicted proteins | sample BarGraIncub1131A_FD_184503 | JGI IMG/M metagenome (GOLD analysis project Ga0209125, IMG submission 184503) | Arctic peat soil microbial communities from Barrow, Alaska - Barrow Graham LP Incubations 11-31A (SPAdes) (version 2) | ecosystem: Environmental > Terrestrial > Soil > Wetlands > Peat... | reverse complement strand
ATTCCTCAACAGTGGCCAATAGTGCGACAATCGATGGAGCAACAGCCCAGGACCGCTACTGGGCTGCGGATGGTAGCGCGGCCTGGAACAAGATTGGTGTCGCCTTGGACGGATTGGATGCGAGCGTAAATCCTCTCGCCACTGATACAATTCCAACGAATAGCACCACTGCCCGGTCTATCCCGATCAGCTCGCTGGTTCGCTCCTGGGTTCAAACTCCTAGCTCCAACAATGGAATCCTGATCCGAACCACATATGAGTTTACAGGGGTATTTCTTACCTACCCCTTATTTGCAAGCGGCGAATACGCAACGGTTGAGTCTCGGCCTGCTTTGCGAATTGTCTGGACCCACTAAATCTCGGTCACCCATTACTGAATCCCATTTTAATGTATTATTTTGTTAACGAGCGTTGAGTGCCAAAAATACAACCAGGACCATACAGATGAGAAAGTTAAGTCTAAGTTCTTATGCAGCAATATTTACATGCACAAGTTTGTGTTTCGTTTCTTGTATTTTAACCCCGAGCGAGACTTCTGATTCAGCTATTCCACTCACATCAAGCAGCAGCTCAGTCACGAGCAATGGCCCATCTGTTATGGATTCAAGGGATGGTCAAGTTTATCCGACCACACAAATAGGAAACCAGACCTGGATGGCAGCTAATCTTAACTACTCTGGAGATAACGGTGCTGGCTCCCGTATGTACACCAAAGGCTGGTGCTGGGGTGTTGGCGGAACTGATACAACCCAACACCAAGATAGTGTTACCTGTGGAATTCAGGGGCGATTGTACAATTGGAAAACTGTCGAGCAGGGACTCTGCCCTACTGGGTGGCGGACGCCGTCTAGTTCGGATTGGAAAACATTGCTCACAACGGTTCGTCAAGAACAAAATGTGGGGGAAGGCGTTGAAGGCCGATACCTTAAGGACTCTGTTCCAGGGATCGCACAATGGGACTCACCCTCTTTTAATGCTTTTGACCCATATGGGTTCTCTGTTCGCCCTCAAGGAAAACGCTACAAGCAATCATCCTGGTACAATATGAATAACTACGCTGACTTCTGGACTTCTGAAGCAGCAACCGATTCGACTGCATTGTCTTTCTACCTCAGCGATAATAATTCAACTCTTGTATTTCATGATGCAGACCAATCATACGGCTTTTCGCTTCGTTGCATCAAGGGGCTTTCTGACATAGTTACCTCGGTGGATAGCGTAAAGTCATCAACTGTGGCCATTTCCTCCAGCTCAAGTCTCACCGAGTTGCTTTCTTCAAGTAGTTCCAGCTCAAGTCTCACCGAATTATTTTCTTCAAGTAGTGCCTCTATCGTGGATCTGTCCTTATTGGTTGATTCACGTGACGGTCAAATTTATCCTAAAGCAAAAATTGGAACTCAAACCTGGATGGCCTCAAACCTCAACTACTCTGGGGATAATGGGCAGGGCGCCAGGAAGTACGAGCTTGGATGGTGCTATGGCGTTGGAGGACGAGACACACTACAGCACCAGGACAGTTCCACCTGTGGAATTCATGGGCGCCTCTACGACTGGAATACGGCAATGAATGTTGGAATTTCAGTTCACAGCAATCAAGGCCTGTGCCCAGCAAATTGGCACGTTCCAAGCGTGCAAGACTGGGAACTCCTGCTCGCTACCATCCGTTCTGAAAGTATCGTTATAGCAGGTCAAGAAGGGAAGTACTTAAAAGATTCAGTAGATGCAAGTATCGACTGGAATCTTGCGGCCTATAATGCCTTTAATCCATATGACTTCTCCGCACTTCCTCAAGGAAAGCGCTTTGGAGATGGTAGCTGGTATAATCTTAATAATTATGCCGATTTTTGGACATCGGATACGAATGCATCAGCATCAGGAGCCGCTTGGGATTATTATTTGAGCAATAATAATTCGTCCCTTGTCAAAATAAGCGCAAGCAACGGAATGGGATTTTCATTGCGGTGTATTCAAGATTAACTTGAGCACCTTGTCAGTAGCCCTTGCATGGAGCCTTAAAAAGGCATTATGTTTGATAAATGAAAATTTGTCTTTTCAGTGAATTTAGTAGGGATGCAGCTAGCTGTATTTTGATGGAAGGACGTGCAGCATGCCTTGCTGATATGGGCCATGCAGTCTGCATGATCGTTCAACCATTTAAAAATATGGCCTTCAATTCTAGCACGGTTGAAACCAAGGGCCATTTAAAGACTCTACCTCTCTATAACCTCTGGTTTTCTAGGACGAGCCTCATAAGCCGACTTAAAGGGCTCATCTATTTATTGGGCTACCAAATCCCGCTTGCATTTTGGTACATGCGCAAGTCTAGTCTCGTGGTTCTGCAATCGCCTCAACCGCTTTCTTTTCTTTATGCGTTACTTCTAAAAATCAGTGGATTTCGAGGGAAAGTTGTTTGCATCCTTGATGATTGGGCAGGTATTGGTGGTTTTGCAACCATGCGGCACGCAGACTCCTTAATCGCCAGACTCATTCTCACATTCACAGATGAGGTTACCCCTCTTTTTTGTGATGGGCTTCAGTGCGCCTCCAAGTTGCAATTGATAAAAAGCAATTATTCTCGCAAATTGGCATCTCGGACGATTTACCTGCCAAATGGAACAGCAGCACTAATCCCAGAAAATGAACTCATTTCGCATGAGGGCGAGATCCACGTTGGCTATGTGGGTACATTTAAAAGTTCATTGTTAATCAATTTTCTTGTTGAAGTTATTTCCAGCGCGTGTCTCGCCGAGCCTCGACTTCGCTTCCACCTTATTGGGGGTGGAGATCAACTCACTAATTTGCAACAACAACTGGACAAACGTCAACTTTCTGGAAATTGCATTGTTTTTGGGATGATTCCGCATAACGATGTTCTAGCCCGCCTAAGAAACCTTGACATATGTATCATTACCCTTTCCGATACATTCCCCGAGGCCTACCTTGATTCAAGCCGTTCCAGCACAAAGCTTTTTGAATACATGGCTGCGGGAAAAGCTATCATAGCATCCAAAACAGGTGAACCCTCTGAGATTCTCGTGCATATGCAATCGGGAATTCTCTGCCCAAATGATGCCGACATTTTTGCCAAAGCACTAAGCCTGCTTGCAAGCGACCCGATTCTCAGGAATCGACTGGGCCAGAACGGGTACGAGCTTTATGATCGCAACTTTCGCCAAGAAATCTTGATGCAGAAGCTTCTCGACTGGGCTAAAACGCTCTGACGGCTAAAGGCGCGAGGGCCGTAAGAAATAATAGAGACCGGGAAGCGCCTGGAGTACTGCGGCAAGATATCCAATGAAGGTTCCTGCCACACAGGCTTCGGGAGGAAGACCTGCAAGCTTGCCCAGGAAAAAGATGGCTAATGATTCTTTAACCCCAACATTGAAGATGGTCACAGGCACCGTAGCAAGGATCACAATAAGGGGTATTGCCAGTAGCGCACCGCCGGTAAGAATCTGTGGAGCCATTGAGCGAAATGCCAGGTAGGAAAAGCAAACATTGGCAATTTGAATCAGCACCGACCACATCAGAGCATTGCCGAGAAGCTTAGGGTGGGAACGAAATGACCAAATTGCCTCCAATAGACTATTGAAGCGGTTTGCGAAGGGAATAAATTGAGGAAGGGCAAGCTTCGGAATTAGGGCAAAGAGAACACCAAGGACAAGAAACCCCAAACCGACAAACGACATCGCAGGTATTTCCATCTTCAGTTGCGGTAAATGTTCAGGCGCAAATGCAAGGAACACCCAAAAGAGCAAGAAAAGAGCAAGCATCCCGAGCACCCGCGCAAGGAATGTCGAAGCCACAGAAAGAGCCAGAGACTGTGTTGCCCGACCGAGTCCGACGCTCTTGACGGCATCACCACCAATTGAGCTAGGCAGAAATAAATTTGCAAAAAAGCCCAAAGCGGTATAGCGAAACACTAGGCCTAATGAAGCTTCACCCTTGCTTCCCGCAAGCATGACTTTCCAACGTATTGCCTGCAAAGGAACCATTACCAGGGAGAGCAGCATCGCCAAAGCAAATAACCCACGGTCCATAGAAACAAGGGTTGTACCGACGCGCGACCAATCCTGACTTCTCACTAACCAAGTTAAGAAGCCGATCGTAAAAATAACTTTGAGCAGCCGTTTCCAATTCATTGAGCAAAGTTACCAATCCTTAATGCACATAGGATCTTCCCAGTAGATTAATTAACTTTACACCATGAGTTTTTACGACTATTTCCTGCAAAGCAAGCGGTCCCGGCGCCACCAGAAATTCGTCCAGATGCAGTGTAAGGGCATTTTGCACTTTTTGCATGAGCATGGTTTTGGCAAAAAAACGACTCATTTACTGGAGATTGGGCTCGGACAGGGTGATATGTTGCAATTTTTTCGCAAACAACCCAACGTCAAATACTTTGGCATGGATCTGAACCATAGTATTTGTAAAGCATTCAATACGGTCCCTGGAACCAATGTCCGCGCGTCCCTGCCTCAGCTGCCTTTTGCGGACCAGAGCTTCGATCTCATCTACCTATCGCACGTAATCGAACATTTGGGAAACTACGCGAATGCCTTGCTATTTCTGGAAGAGGCGGCACGCTGCCTTAAGCCCCAAGGCCAATTAGTAGTGCTCTTTCCCGACTATATTTCTTGGCAAGAGGACTTTTTCAGCATCGATTACAGTCACGATTTGCCCATGACATACTCCCGCATCGACCGGCTTGCCAACGATGCCGGTATGCACATCCAAGCTGCAATTGACTATGCTGGTGGTTGGTTCGGCTGGAAGGGTCGACTATTCAGTACTCTCGGACATTTCCTTCCGCTTCGCCTAGTTCATGCGATCTCCCCTGTGCGCTTCGCAGCCCTGCGCAAAGCGCGCTACGCTCTGCATCGCAACTGGGTCATTCTACTTGAGAAGCATATTTAACAACCTATAGCCAACGCTGTAAGATTCCGAGATCCAAGGCACCTGGAACTTGAGCGTAGAGATGAAGCACATCACGGAGATGGGCTTTACCTGGTTCGATATGGCTCGCAAAGGACTGTATGCCCTTATTGCGGGAAAGGTTGCAATAGGCACCCAAGGCCTGCATGAGCCGTTGCAAGGAGGCTTCCAGGAAACAACACCAGTGGTCGACAGGATGTATCGTCAAATTGGGATTACGCGAGACCCATTCATCAAACCACTCCTTTGCCATTTCTGTGGACAATGTGACATAGGGATCCCAAAGAAGACTAGCGGCATCATAATACAAGGACCCTCGGCGCGCGCCCTGGAAATCCACAAACCCAATACGTCCTTCACGGTCCACCATCACATTCTGCGACTGAAAATCGCGATGCATGAGGCCACGGGGATGAGCTGCCACTTTTTGTGCCAAAGAATCAAAAATAGGTGCCAGAGAATCAATATGAACAGCCGGCATGGCACAATGGCCTTGTAAATAGTGCTCCGAAAAATACCCTGTTTCCCAACGGAGCGCATGCGCATCGAAATCGCGCGAGCGGAGATCTTCGCATTGTTCAAAAGCCCGAACGGACACGGCCTGCCAATGAGTAAGCTCCCCTAAAACACGGCTATACAAGCCCTTGCATTCCTCTGCGTGGGGATGGGTTCCATGTTCTGGATCCGATGAGCGGCAATGATCCCAGAGCTGCATGCTGCCGAGATCGTCAAGCAATACTTGATACTGGGTAGAATCAACCGCATGGATACGCGGAGTACAGAGGCCAAGCCCAGCAAACAACTCGCAGTATTCCACAAAACGAGCAAAATCAGCATCACCGGCATTTGATTGCTGGATAATCCAGGAACGGGCAGCAAACTGCAGACGATAATACTTCCGGCCAGAACCCGCTTGACCAGCAAGCGGAAGCTCAAGTTCTGCTGCGATCGGTGCTAGTTGATTCAGAAATGCATGGATACTTGGGGCAAGATGGACTTGATTCATAGACTCCACTCAAAATCAGGCCCAAGAACTATCTTGGACACCAGGGCATTTTTTGCAACAGTGGCTCCTGGTAGCAAAAGACATTGCTCCAGGCGGGCGCCGCTTGCGATCTGGGTATCCGAGGAGACCACGACCCCAGGACCAATCTGAGCCTCTGCGCAGTCGGCTTGAGGCGACACCCAGCGATCCACTCCCAGTTCATTCATGCGCGCCAAACAAGCCTTGAAGAGTCCCGCGGGGGTCCCCATGTCGATCCAGGTTCGATCACACTGCTGGGAGTATGCCAAAGGCAATCTGCCGGCTTCGGCTTCGCGCTTCCAGAAATCGACAACGTTAAAATCATCTTCGCGGATGCGCGCCAAAGCTGCACCAGAATACCACGCAACACCGCTGAAGGTCAGTTTGCGCTCACACACATCGACTGCGTACTTGCCCTCGCGACCACATACCCGCCCCGCTGCATTGCAGTGCAGCACATTGGTCGGTTCGTGATCCACACAGAGCAAAGCGAAAGGTGCACCGGATGCGCGGGCGGCCTCGACAAAGGTACCAAGGTCGAATGCATGGTAATTATCGCCATTTAAAATCAACAATTCATCGCGCCAACCAAAATCATAGACGCGACGCAGCGGACCACCGGTTCCCAGAATCTGCGGATATTCCACAAAAACATGATCGATGCCCAACAAATGGGAAGCTTCTTCGATTTGCGCTGCCAAGTGGTGGGCATTCACGTAAATATTTTGCAACGGCAACCTTGTACGCAAATCGTGCAAGGCGGCGACCTGATGCTCCAAAATTGAGCGATCCACTACGGGAACCAAGGGCTTGGGCACACGGTCTGTGTAGGGTTTCAGACGCGTACCGAGCCCCGCAGCAAGAATCAATGCAGAAAGCAATGGAGGGGTTTGCTTCATGCTTCGATATGCTTCTTGCGGTACCATCCGCTTCCCAGAAGAATGTCAATGGGAAGCTTGGTGTACTCATACTCGTAAGGGGGCAATTTCCATTGGAAATCACCGGGATGCCGATGGAACAAATACTTGAGAATTTGAATCGCCGTCTCGAAAGGAAGAAAGGATTCCCGATCGCCAATGTGCATCTGAGCCCCTCCGCACAGCTGTCCGGACCATTTATGGAAAGTTGGCTGGAACCAATGTTCGCGAAAATAAACTCCGGGCAGCTTCAATGCATTCATCGCAGAGCTAAATTCTTCACCGTCTATGAAGGGTGCGCCAAAAATTTCAAAAGGCCGGGTCGTTCCGCGTCCTTCGGAAATATTGGTGGCTTCAAATAGGCACATTCCTGGATATACGATCGCTGTATCGAGTGTGGGCATGTTGGGGGAAGGAATCACCCAAGGAAGTCCAGTTTGGTCGAACCACATGTCTTTGCGGTAGCCTTCCATCTCCAGAACGTGAAGTGCGACACTAGGGAAGCACTCAGACTGAAACTGCCGGGCAAGCTCACCAATGGTCTTTCCATGGCGGACAGGAATGCTGTGCAGGCCAACAAAGCTCGTGTGGTCGAGTTCGAGAACAGGTCCTTCCGTAATGTGGCATCCGATGGGATTGGGTCGATCCAGGACCACCACATGGATTCCAAGCTTCTCGCATGCCTTCATGCACAGATAAAGAGTCCAGATGAAGGTATAATAACGCGCCCCAACGTCCTGAAGGTCAACCAAGAGCACCTCAAGACCCTCAAGCATCTTGACGCTTGGCTCCCGGTGTTCGCCATAAAGGCTGTAAACTGGTATTCCAAGTTTGGGATCGACATAGCCATCCCACTCGATCATATTGTCCTGGGTGTGTCCCTTGATACCATGCTGGGGTCCAAACAGCGCACAGAGCTTAAAAAGGCTACCATCGTGGACTTGGAGTTTCTGCAGGGAGTGCCGAAGGTCGGAACCGACGGAGGCTGGGTGGAGAACTGCGCCCACGCGTTTGCCCCTTAGGGCTTCGGGCCAATGACGGGATAGGTTGTCTATAGGTATTTGTACTTGCATTTTTTTTTATCTTTCTGGGAAATTTAATTAACCGCGGATGATTCTATGGCGTATTTGAACAAAGTCCTTCTCATTGGCAATCTAGGCAAGGATCCTGAAATCCGGGTCACCCAGAATGGTCAGAAGCAGGCCCGCTTTACATTCGCGACATCAGAACGCTTCAAGGACCGCACCACTGGCGAGTCCCGGGATCGCACCGAGTGGCATAACATTGTCGCTTGGCGGACTGCTGCGGAACAAATTGAGCGTCTTGGGATTCACAAAGGTACCTCGCTCTACATCGAAGGCCGCATCATTTACCGTTCCTGGGATGATCCTTCGGGCCAAAAACGTTATCAGACCGAAATTGAAGTGGATCGCTTCCAGATTCTCACACCGCGTGGGGCTGGAGACCGTCCTCAGGGTGGTTATGGCGCTCCTGCCGCTGCAGGAGCTGGCGCAGCCGGTGCCGCTGGTGGCTATTCGGGTGGATTCGATTCTGCTCCTGACTATGATTCTTCCTCGGGTGGAGGGGACGACCTCCCCTTCTAAGGACTAGCAATGGCAAATATTTCTGAAGTCGCTGTAATCTGGTCGGTAGGCATACTTGCCATCGCCATCGCAGTGAACGCTCGCGGGGTCGTGCGCGTTGTACTCTCATGGTTCCTCGCTTCGGGTGTGATTGGCCTAGCCGTGGTGGTCTCAACCTTAAATATGGATGTGTTGCGTCAGAAATTTTTGGACGGCGATGTATTAAGCACAGCGGCAATTAATGCCCCGAACCCAACCCTTACGGCATCTTCTGGTTCAGTAGTCGAAGTGGCTCCAGCCAATTCAGCTCCGTCCAGTAGTAAGGCATATTTGAAGAATGTGGATCCACTTGTCGTGGCAGCCCTCTCCTGTGCCCGGTCTGTATCGGAATTCGATATGTCCAGTCTTGCCAACATTCCGGATACTCAATACGAACAATATCAATCCAAGGCACTCAGTCTGCGCAACCAGGCCGCGAATATCGACCGGCAGATCAAGTCTTTGCAACCGCCATCCGAACTAGCTACGCTGCATTCATCCCTGCAGAAAGCTTCGGAAAGCCTACGCCTTGCAGGTTGGGCTGTGCACGCTTACTTTGGGGCTGAAAACGAGTCGGAAGAAAAGAACTATCAAGACCAGTTTCAGAAGTACTCCCAGTCTGCCTTGGCTGAGTTCAAGGCAATCCAGAATGAACTACAGAACGTCCACTGAGTCCAAGAGGTTTTATGTCTGAGATTCGCGCCAATCTGAAGTATACCACTGACCATGAATGGGCCCGGCTTGAGGGTGATGTTGTCGTTGTCGGCATTACTGACCATGCCCAATCGGAACTCGGCGATATTGTCTTTGTCGACCTCCCCAAGCTAGGCGACCAGAGCAAAGCAGGACAAAGCATTGGAACCATTGAGGCGGTGAAAACCGTCGCTGAAATTTACTCTCCAGTATCGGGCGAAATCGTTGCGATTAACACGGCACTTGCAGATTCCGCAGCAGTGATGAACGGAGATCCCTACGGCGATGGTTGGATCGCAAAAATTAAACTGGCAAACATCGCTGAGTTCGACGGATTGCTGGATGCGCAGGGCTATGCGGCCCACATTGACTGATTTTCACATATTAGAACAAAACAAACAAAGGTTAAGTCATGAGTCGTAATGTTGCCATTGTCGGTGCCACCGGTGCGGTGGGTCAGGAATTACTTTCCATCCTAGCGGAGCGCAAGTTCCCGATGAAAAGCCTCAAGCTTTTAGCTTCGAAGCGTTCCGCAGGCAAGAAGGTCACCTACGAAGGCAAAGAACTCACCATCGAGGAGCTCACCCATGACTCCTTCCAGGGTGTCGATCTTGTACTCTCCTCCGCAGGTGGATCCATCTCCAAGGAGTACATGCCAACTGCAGTCAAGGCTGGCGCAGTCGTCGTTGACAATACTTCTCACTACCGCATGGACCCAACCGTTCCTTTGGTTATTCCTGAAGTGAACCCAGAAGCGATCAAGCTGCACAAGGGCATCATCGCGAACCCGAACTGCTCTACCATTATCATGCTGGTACCTCTGTTTCCTTTGCACAAAGCGATCGGAATCAAGCGCGTGCAGGCATGTACCTATCAGGCCGCTTCCGGCGCTGGTGCTGTGGCAATGGAAGAGCTTCGCCAGGAATCGGTTGCTCTCGCAGCTGATTTACCATTCACCCGCACCGTGATACCCTACCAGTACGCTTTCAACTTGTTCCCGCACAACGCTCCGTACAATGATGGTAGCGAGGCGCGTGCCAAGGTTAAGGCTCCTGCAGGATACTGCGAAGAAGAGTGGAAGATGGTGGCCGAAACCGATAAAATTATCGGGGATACCTCGCTCAAGGTGAATGCGACTTGCGTGCGCGTTCCCGTGTTGCGCGCCCATTCCGAAGCACTGAATATCGAGTTTTCACGTCCGACGACTACCGAAGAAATCTACGCCATTCTGGCGAAGGCTGCAGGCGTCCTGATCCTAGAAGATCCTGCCAACAACAGATGGCCAATGCCTATCGATGCGAGCGGCAAGGATCCAGTCCTAGTTGGTCGCGTGCGCAAGGATCTGTCGAGAGAGAACACTTTCGACATTTGGGTTGTCGGTGATCAGATCCGTAAGGGCGCGGCGCTTAACGCTGTGCAAATTGCGGAACTGCTCTAAGTCAAATTGATTTGCGCAAGAGGTTTTCTATGGTTTTAACAATGCTTATTGGACTTCTTGCCGTAACATTTTTGGCTTACTTTCTGCATTTGTTTTTCCAGCTTAACCGCTCGGAACGCAAATTGCAGGAAGCATTGACCGACGTGGAAGCAAGTATGCTGCAACGCTACGGACCTCCCAAAATTGCGAAGAAACCTGAAGATTCGTTCAACAAAAAGGCTTGATTTATTGCAGCACCCTAACTGGATTGAAATCAACCTCGACGGCCTTGCGGCAAATATCCGCTTGATCCGATCACGAATTCCCGTAGGAACGAAGATTCTGTTACCCGTAAAGGCTGATGCCTATGGGCATGGTTCTTTAGCATGTTCTTGGGCTGCCAGCGAATGCGGAGTTGATTGGTTCGGTGTAGCCCATCTCTTTGAAGCTGTGCTTCTGCGCCAGTATGGAATCAAAATTCCCATCCTCGTCCTAGGTACTGTGACCCCAGAGGACTTCCCGCATATTATTCGTTATGAGATCACGCCTAGCTTCTCCGACGCGGCTCTCGCAATGGAGTTTAACCATTGGCTGGCGCATCAGGGGATTTCCTGCAAGGCGCATCTCAAGATTGATACAGGAATGCACCGCTTCGGCATTTTGAGCACGGATACCACGACGATCCGCAATTTGCTCTCCCTTTCCCACCTTCGCTTCGAGGGTCTTTTTTCGCATTTTGCTACCGCGGATATGCCTGGGCACCCCATGACTACCGTGCAAATTGAACGCTTCGCGGCCTTGGAACGTACACTGTCGGCCGAGGGAATCCGACCAGAAATTTGTCACTTGGCGAATTCAGCTGGCGTGCTGAATCACCCCGAATGCGCCTACGATATGGTGCGTCCTGGTGTTGCCCTTTACGGGTATAATCCCATGGGCGAGACACCTGGCCCTTGGGGCTTGACTCCGGTAATGCAAATGAAAGCCACAATTCGGCAGATTCGTGACATTCCAACTGGAGAATCCTTGTCGTACGGCCAGTATTGGACCGCAAGCCGCCCTACCCGTGTTGCGACTGTCGCTATCGGCTACGGAGATGGCTATATGCGCGGGGAAGTCAATCAGGGCTGGATGTTTGTTAATGGCCATCCCTGCCCTATTCTAGGCCGCGTCTGTATGGATGCAACAATGGTCGACCTGAGTGATGCCGCGGAAGCGAAGCTCGGTGACACAGTGGAAATCATCAACGGAGCGATCGACGCCCGCATTTCTCTTGAATCCATTGCGGCGCGCTGCCATACCATCAGTTACGAAATTGCCACGCGGGTCGCACGGCGGCTGTACCGCATTTATCATTGGAAAGGCCAGAAGTTGCGCTGGGATGAGCTGCGCGCACAACTGGGAATTCCCAATTTCCAAGAATAGAGCTAAACAATGTCATTTATCCACAAATACTTCGCAACTTGGTTTGGGTTGGGTTTTTCACCTAAAGCACCTGGAACCATGGGATCGCTCGGCACACTTCCCATGATCGCGCTAATTGTCTGGTTTGTGCCTGCTTGGCCGAGCCTGCTGGTCGGGATGTTCTCGGTAAATGCGTTCGCGCTTTTGGCAGTTGCGCTCTTTTTTGTATCGATTCCATCGGTGAACTGGATGATTCAAAGGTACTCTTGCGAAGACCCCCAAATGGTCGTAATCGATGAAGTTGTGGGGCTGACTCTGACCTTCGCCTTTGTGGATACCTCACTGTTAAGGGACCATCCTTGGCTACTGCTGCTTGGTTTTGCACTGTTCCGCTTTTTTGATATTCTCAAGCCCTTAGGTATTCATCGGCTCGAATCGCTACCGGGTGCATGGGGCGTGATGGCAGATGACCTGTTGGGTGGTTTTTACGCGGGAATTTTACTGGCGGTTTCTGGGCTATTTATCAGAAGGTAAAACCAAGTTCGGCGCTCACGCCATTGGCTTTGAGAGTTGGCGCAATGGCCCAGAATAATGGACTGTCGAAGTCCGCAAGTGCAGCATCTACTGCGGCATCCGCAATCGAATACAGATAAAATAAAGCCATGCCCCAGATATACTGGTTTCGCTTCTTGCGGAAGAACAGAATATCCTCGTCTATTTGGTTCAGCTCGTCACCAGTAGTGCCTTCCAAAAGCGCTGTTCGGCGACGGTCCTGAAAGTAGGTGACCATGTGCTGCCGGGAATTTAAGCTCACTACGCCACCTAAAAAAGACATATAAAGTAATCCGGCTTTGCCATACTCGCCATTGTAAAATTGCCCTAACCCTGGCACCAGAGCTCCGCGCCACACGGCTCCGCGCACACTGCGTTTCTCGGTTGGGCGCCCTTGGTTATGCACCCAGATTCCGTACCCATCCATGATACCGTAGAAGTGTAGACCAATCGCCCATGCGACTTCGGAATTCCGTAGATCCTCTTCTTTCATCTTGGTATCGTTGTTGGTGCGGATACGCTTCAGATTTCGGAACAAAGCGGAATAAAGTGTCTGGTCGTAGACTCCTGACAACATCAATTCCTTAGTGATTAATTCGGCGGAATCGCGGAAAGGTGCTGTTTCGCGGATGCGTTTCTGCTGCTGCATGGGTTTGTTGACTAGAACCTCGTAAGCAAGGGCGCCCTCGATCGTCAGCAGAAAACTTCCCCGTATATAATGTCCGGTATAGAACTGTGCGCCACCAGGAACAGCAAGTCCAAGCAGGAGTGTTGTAGGAAGAGAGTTATGCGTGGTGGGGATATCCCATTCATAGGTCGGAAGGGTATCGATTGCCGCGATCCCCGATTTTCCAGGGATAATCACCCCCTCGGCCCAAAGAGGACAAAGCAGTAGGGTTAGCAAAAGCCATATGCGGAAATTCATCACGACGGTAAAGATAACTTTCTACCTGGATCCGCACGGAAGCGCTCACGTTGGTATTCGAACAGCGTATTGCGCGCATGTTCATCAGCCTCGGGTCCAAGACGTTGCAAATAGTCTGCGACAGTCTCATAGGGTGCCCGCACGAATCCTTGCCGCGCGAGGCGTTTTTCTGCCTGATGCAAACGGTTCGCCCATAATCGGCCACGACCCGATAAGCTGGTTTGCATGAGCTGCTTACGACGTCTTATCCTTCGCACAATCACAAGTACTCCGATAAGAAACGCCAAGGTTGCCCAAGGCCAAAAAGACGTACTGATGCGCTGTAGAGCCGCACTCCAGGCATCGACCCGCAACTTCCAGGCTCCATCGCGGATCATATGCAAAGCAATGGATAAATGGCTATCCAAATATTCCTGAATATTCTGCAGGGTTCTCCAACCGGCACCACGCCCAGGAAGTGCTCTGGGTGGTGTTGGATCAAAGGTGACCCAGCCTTTTCCTGGTAGCAAAACCTCGACCCAGCCATGGGCATTTGTGCGCCGAAATACCCATGCATTACCGGTATGTTCGGGATAAGCGAATCCGGTTACATAGCGGGCTGGAATTCCCGCATCGCGCAGCATCAACGTTGCTGCAGTGCCAAAGTACTCGCAATATCCAGCGCGATCATGGAAAAATGTCCGCAGGGGGTCTTCCCCGTGGATAAGACGAGGCTGCAGGGTATAGCGAAACGAGCTGGCGAACCAGGCCTGAAGCCGCTCCATGCGCCGCTGAGAGTCCAAAGAGCCGCCAGGGACTTGCGACCACATCGAGTCCAATAGTCCGGTAAGTCGTGAAGAAACCTGCAGGTAATCCTCGGCACGCGACGTATCAACAAATCCGGAACGAAAAACATAGAAACCGGAACTTGCCAGCGGTCCAAGTCCCCGTATAACTCCGGAACTATTTGCCAGCAGAGAATCAGCGACAATGGCCACCGCTCCAGCATCCGAAGGCAAGGGAAGAAATCCACCGGTCGCAATCGCCTGTTGCACCCAAATTCCGGGGAGAATTCCTGGGTCATTGCCAAAGTGAAATACGCTGTATTCAAGAATATTGCGCTCGGGCCGTAGCACCAAAGGCTGGCCCAGTGAACGCCATACTCCCTGGGAGTATGTACTATGAACGATGATCCGCATAAAGGTCGGTTCTTCGGCAGCAAACACCCGTAGCACGGT
>Ga0209125_1002359_pt1 | contig 14710 bp, 14 predicted proteins | sample BarGraIncub1131A_FD_184503 | JGI IMG/M metagenome (GOLD analysis project Ga0209125, IMG submission 184503) | Arctic peat soil microbial communities from Barrow, Alaska - Barrow Graham LP Incubations 11-31A (SPAdes) (version 2) | ecosystem: Environmental > Terrestrial > Soil > Wetlands > Peat... | reverse complement strand
CCCCGCCATACCGAAGCCTGTCCAAGCGGAATAGGTAGCGCCAACGGGAAGCGTCTTTAGAGCGAAACCCAGGAAGACAAGGCTTGCAGCGCCGAAGACCAGCGTTGCGACCGAGGGCAAGGGGTTGGTGAATCCGTTCGCCATCTTCAAGGTGGTGGCGAAACCCACTTCCATCACACCAGCAGCCAATAGCAGTGCGAGGCTCGTTGTGTCCACGGTCTTCAGCCTGCTTTGCGACGCTCGTCGGGGCACATCAGAGAGGCTTCTCCAGTCTGAGCAGCCGGTCGTTCATGATGCGTTCTTCGAACAGTCGATACTGGGCTACGCAAGCCACCGTACTGCCGAACGTCTCATCTGAAAGCAGCCCGAGCCTATTGCACGCCTTGTCAAACGGATAGAAGAGCCTGCCGATACGCCATATCCTCTTGGCTGAGGGCATGATTTCGTCCTGCACGCTGCGGTCATCCGAAATGGCGAAGCCAGCATCGACGCACTGTTGGCGGAACCCGTCCATGCTCTCCATGCTGGGGACTGCCCAACCGTCCAGCCAAGCCTGCAACTGAGCCTCTTCTGTGGTCTCGATTCGCCGACCGTCCAAGAAGACATCGTTGACCACCAGCGTGCCACCGGGCTTGAGGACACGCACCATCTCGCGCAGGAAGCGCCCTTTGTCATCTGCGTAGCACATGCTTTCAATCGCATACGCCTTGTCAAAGGACTCATCGGGAAGTCCTGTATTGCAGTAGTCCGCCAACTCGACGTTAACCAGCGCTTGAACATTCCGTCTCGCGATGTGCTTTCGTGCACGGGCGACTTGCTTTTCGGAGATGGTGACGCCCGTCACCTTGCACCCGTAGGTCTCGGCGAACTGAATGGCTGTGCCGCCTACCCCGCAGCCCGCGTCCAAGACAACATCGCCATTCCCAATCCGCAGCAAGTCCCCGATGTAGCGGTTCTGGTTCACAAGGGCTTCGTGTAGATTCGCCGTGCTGTCGTCCCAGAAGCCGTAGTGCATCGCGAGGTTCTGCTTGTTCATCCACAGCAGGTCATAGGAACCCTGCGTCTTGTCGTAGTACGCCCTTGCCGCCCGCGTGGACTCCATGCCGTCCGTAGCCAATGAGTTGCTGGGCTTGTTCATCGCTGCCTATCCAAACAGTAATCGACCAGGTCATCCAGCACTTCGCGCCATGGATTCTCAGGAAGCCCGAGCAGTGCCTTCTTGGCATCCGAGGCGTACCGCACAGCGAGCATATGAGCCTTGTCCCGTGCCCAGACCGATTCCAGATGAGCGAGGATATCGTTCAGGTCTTCTTCGGTGAACGTCCCCTGATTGATGATGCTCACGCACCGCTTGTGCGACGGGGGGTTCATCGCCTGTAGCCCCAGCAGAAGCACGGCATTCCCGCGCTTGTGCTCCATGATGTCCTTACCGATTTGTTTTCCGAACGCCTTCTCATCGCCGTAGATATCGAGGATGTCGTCCTGTATCTGGAACATCAACCCGAAGTTCACGCCGAAGTCCCGCAGCGCCGCCAGTTGTTCGGGCGACCCCTTCGCGCAGGCACCACCTAGTTCCGCAGCGGCGGCGAACACCTCGGCGGTCTTGCAGCCAACCATCTCTGTGTAGTCCTCAAGGGTGACCCTGTCGGGACGATTGGTTCGGATGAAGCCTTCGTCTTCACGCCCCGAATCCTCAAACAGGATGTCCAGAAGTTCACCATCCACGACCGCCTTCATCGCCTTGGTGAGTATCGGTGCCAGGTCGAGTCGCCCATGTTTGGCGAGACCCTCATAGACCGACACCGTGTAGGACAGCGCCGCACACTCGGCGAATGCCTGCCCATGCTTCTTCCATACCGTCGGCAGTCCTCGTCGAGTTTCGCCGTGGTCGATGATGTCGTCGGTGATGAGCGTCGCGTTGTGCAGCACTTCAATGGAGGCGGCGGCGTAGAGCACATCGTCCAGCGAACCGCCGAGAGCCAGGCACGAGGCGATGGCAACCGACGGGCGCAGCCGCTTCCCGCCCGAACTGACCTGATAGACCATCGCATCATGGTGCTCGGGGCGAATACCCTCGCGCAGTATTTCTTCAACGAGCGGCTGCACGAGTGCTGAGGCGCGAGTGAAGTAGACCTCGGTGTCTCTCTCGGGCAGCAGCATCACGCTGCCACCGTTGCGAGCGTCCACGATGCCACTGCCGATGAGGCGCTGAAGCGCGAGCACGAACCAGGGCGTGTACACACCAGGCTGCGCCTCGAAGTCCTTAAGCAGAGCGGGAAGGTCTATCCACTTCCAGTCGGCAACCTCATCGGTGTTCGGCACCACCTTGCCGTCGTAGGAACCGACGAGCGTGGCGCAGACCTCGCGCTCGCTGCCGACATCCTGAAACGGGGCGTGGTAGTTGAACTTGTCGGCGAGGCGCAGCGGGCACGAGAATCCGAGTTCTTCTGTGAGCCTGCGCTCACCAGCCGCTTCATACGCCTCGCCATCACGCGGGTGACTGGCGCAGGTGTTGTCCCACCAAAGCGACCAAAGCATCTTGCCCGCCGCCCGTTGCGCGATGAGCAACTGCCCGTGGGAGTTGAATACCAGCGCAACAAAGGCTCGGTGAAGAAGCCCCTCACCGATATGGGCTTCTACCTTTTCATGCAAGCCAAGCGGCAAGTCCCGCTCGTCCACAAGAACAACCTGTTCCATCGCGTTGCCCCCCACGGCGCTCACAAGAACGCCCTTCCTATCAGAACCAGCGGCAGCCAGAAGAGAAACTCGCCATCGATGATGAGCGCGGTCAGCGTTTCGTTGTCCGCCGCATGGTTGGGCATGAGGTAGTAGTAGGCGTAGACGACGGTCAGCAGTATCGCGGCTGCGAACAGCGGCAACGCGCCGAGGTAGATACCTACGACAATCGGAATAGCCGACAGTAGGCTGACAATCCGAAGTATCCGCGCCGCTTTCTCATTTCCGAAGTACACGGCAAGGGTCTTCAATCCCCGCTTGCCGTCGCTCTCGGTGTCCTTGATGTCGCACGCGGCGTTGCTGATGAATATCCGCACGAAGTAGAAAACAAACACCAACAGAACCGCCCAGCCAATCCGCTGACCGTAGTAGGTCGCCATGAGAGGCACCATCAAGGCGTAGAAGAAGGCTGCGACGTAGGACTTGAAACCAACAACGTACTTCGTCAGCGGCTTGAGCACGGCGGTATAGAGAATCGAGATGCCGAACACGACGGCAGCGAAGAGCAGAACCGCGATATTGGCGAACCGAAGCAGCAAGAAGATGACAATCCCCAGAGAGACGACCGTGATGGGCACGAACGCACGGTCATACTTCGCCATCACCTTCACGCGGACACCGTTGCCGAGCGTGTCGTGTTCGGCTTCCGTCTTGCGGTTGTACAGATTCGCTGCGAAGACGCACAGGTAGACGATGACGAGAAAGTCCCAAGTAACGGGGATACCCGCGACAAGTCCGAGCGCCCACAGCGTGAGCGCGTCGCCCAGGGCTAGGAAATGTCCCCCATAGACAAACTCGTTCCACGCCGCGTCAACCAGCCTGAAGGTTCCGTTCTGGACGTTCGGCAGACCATCAGTCACCTGGCGGTTCTCCCCCAGAGAGCCAAAACAACGGCGTAGCAGAACTCGCGCACTAGGTGGGCTGACGAGATTCCGCCGACGACCGAGCACCCCCTTGCGTGAGTGTATCGGAACATCAGGCAGAAGACGTGAACCTGGACAGGGACTGTCTGCACCAACTGCACCGATAGACGGGAATCCCTTACGAGTTTCTGCGATGGTCGCCGTTGTGGGTAATTCATCTTCTGCGACCATACAGAGCGGAGACTACCTAGCAGAAACGCTTTCTAGGGCTATTCAACGCGACATCGCCAAAGACGAGGCTCAGCCGACAACCCTAAACACTACGTCCAGGCTCTCGTCGGTCAGTTGACCAATCGCCCTCTTCTGCTTACTTCTCGCCCTCTGACCTCGGCATAAGCCGCGTGACGAGACACAAGCCGCTCTGAGCCTCTCGCGCCTCATTTCAGTCCCGTTGCAGGTCAGTGACGTTGTCGGGCGTGTCTCCGATACCAGAAGGCGCGAGAACCAGGTTCTCATCGTCGGGGTGCTGCCCTATATGGCTCTGTCGGTGCGACTTCAACAGCACCATCAACGCATCACGAACGCTGTACTCGTGATTGAGGGTCGTACCATTGTCCGCCGCGCACGGTAGAAAGACCCTGTCGGCGCTTGCGCACGTCGAAACGCGTGCAATGCTTTGATAGACAGAGATGAACCCAGGGACGAACCCGAAATGCACGAACCAGCAGATGAGACGCCGTTGTCAGTTGCTTGCCGTAGCACGACTAACGACAAAGCCCCAGTGACAACAGAGCGACCGACGGACAGCACCCTACGCGATGAGGCACTTTATCAATTCCTCACCAGCGCCGACGAAGATGGATTCGCCCCTTCCTACAGCGACGGAGCGAAGAAGTTCAACCTCTCTCGTCAACGCGTGTCTGTAATCTTTCGCCGAGAGTGGCAGAACCATGACGACATAGAGGAACCCGTTGTACGAGATGGTCGTCCTCGAATGTCGGTTGACCGATTCACACAGAAATACACCAGTGTCATCGTCGTCTTACAGAGTGGAACTAGCGTCCCAGATGCTGCCCGCATGACAACTTTCCGCAGGGGCACAGTTCACTTCGTCGCCACGAGATGTAGAGAGTACGGGTTGTTGCCCGCGTCACAGCCCGCCGACCATGGGTGCAGCACCCGCCACGATATGTGCTTCACCGCGAATGGGGTTCTACTCTAGCGTCTGCTCGGGCACACAGCGACCAAGGGACACGGCTCGCCTTCCCCGTTCCTTCTACAGAAAGTGTTACTCGCTGTGCACCAACCCCGTCCAATGGCAAAGAGGGCGTCAAGGGTCGCTGGGCACACGACGTCTAGCCTCACCGCCACATCGTTGATTACCTTCACGGACGCGTCTTCAGCGAACAGACCAAGCCGAGCGCCTACCCGACGAACGTGTCTATCGTCGGCGGGCATGATGCCTTGGAACGAGTCAAAGAGTCTGACGTTGTGAACAAGACACGCCACCCTCAGGAATAGACTCGCCGTCTTCGACCCGTAGCCCTTGAAATCCATGACTCTTGCCATCACCTGAGAACCCGTCGGGCAATCCCCCTGCCGTTGCCAGAGATTACGGGTGTCCCCGTTGTACTCATCGCGAATCCCGCAGGCGGCTAGATGGCAGTAGTCCGCCATGTAGTGATAGCGGTGAAGCGCTGGCTTAGCGAACATGTCCCACTCAATCATCGCTGCGGATTGCTCAGAGAACATACGCAGCGTGTCTGTGTAGCCACTTCTCATCTTCATCTCAGTCACGAGGTTCATGGCTCGTTCCCAGCCTATGTGCCTATTCACTAGACAAGAGATGAACAAGGCGTTGGCTGACTCCCGAGTGAGAGGGACACGCTCACTCTCGGGGCGGGCGAAGTCGCGCCAGAAGATGTCGCTACAGACTCGGTGAATCGCCTGTTCACGGGTCACAGAAGGCATTCCTGCACCAGTCCTCTCTCATGGGCGTAGCAGAATTCGCGTGCTGGGCAGACCTCAGCACCGCCGCTGCAACTCTCTGGGCATAGAAGCGAACCGAAATACTCAGCCGCAAGGAATGCGTCGGGTTCCCTGGACTCGAAGAACTCCATCGCAGCGAGTCGATGTGCCTGCTTCCCGCGAACGAGCAAGAAGTCAGTCCAGTCCAGAACGCCGATTCTCGTGAGTAGCCCTGCACAGCCCCCTGATGGCTTCGGGCGCACGCCAACCGCATTCAACGCCTGCATCGCCAGAAGCGCCGCCACAGGCTCTCTGGTGACGGTTCTGACTATCTTGCGCACATGGCGACTGTTCATATCCGCGACCGAAGCGAAATCCCCGAGCACATAGTCAGCAACCTTGATGCAGCGCCGAATGATGGTCACGGATTCAGCCGACGGACGCTGGGTTGCAGCATGCAGACAAATCCACGCAGCCTCGGCGAGTAACCCTCGGTCAATGTCCCGAGCGTCGATAAGCGACTCAATACCGAGATAGTCACAGAACCCACCGAGAGCGTGGAAGACGCCAATCGCGCTTCCCCACTGGGCGTGGTCACCAGCCAGAGCAATTGCGCAGAGGCGGCGGATTTGTTCCTCGGGATTGTCTTCATCAATTGTCGGAAGAACCGACATGGCGACGGGAAGAACCAAGATGGAGGCGGGGTGGATGCTGTGATACCTCAACAGCAGTAGGTCAAGCGCATGTTCGGCGCGACCAGTCGTGATGACACCCCCGACGAAGACGACGCCAGGACTCTACCGTCATCGCCTGACTTCAGCCAGTGCAGAGAAGCAGCCGTATATGGCAACTGAATAGAGAACAGAGTCCAAGAAGGCTGCTAAGCCTCTGGTGATTTGATGGGTTTGGCGGCTAGTGAACACCTAGCCCCGAATCGACTGTAAACACATCGAACTACATACAAAGTGACCCGCAGTCTGGGGCAGAATGCATCTTTGCTTTCGACCCCATAACCGCAGTTCAGAGCGTGTACACGGAGGCGAAATGAAGCCGATACCCCGTTACACCAGGGATTGGGTGCTCTGTTTACATTTTCGGGGACTGTAAACATCCCTCAGAACGCCCCGAATCCGACAACGAAACTACTTGAACAACTTCAAGATTACCGCGCCCACCTTGCGTCGGCGACCGCTCTTGGTCAGCGGAATACCGATGGCGCGTGAGATATCGCTCTTGAACGCTGTGATGCCCAACAGCCGCTTCCACGAGAATCCACCAGTGTTCATCTTGACCTCAGTCCTTCACTCGGTGAATCCCGAAGCGCTAGGCGTTCCCGACGTAGTAATCCTCGTCCAGACGCTTGAGAGAGTAGTGCGCCGTCTCGGTCACGCCGACATCATGTTCAATCATGAGTTGTGATAGCCGCAAACCGTCAATGAGCACGACCCGCTTCTCGATGGCTTCGGTGTAGGCAATGGCATCTCGCGTGAAACCCGAGGTCGTGATGAGCACGCCTTTGCGTGCCTTCCGCCCTTCTAGGCTTCCGACAAACGCCTGAACCGTGGGACGAGAAACATTCCCTTCCCAACGCTTCGCTTGCACGTACACAGCATCCAGCCCGAGTTTGTCCTCTTTGATAACGCCGTCTATCCCACCGTCACCGCTGCGACCAACCGCCGAGCCTGCGTCGGCGAGTGAGCCGCCGTATCCCATGGCGACCAGCAGGTCTACGACGAGTTGCTCAAAGAATGCGGGGCTGCACTGCTTGACACGCTCCAAGACATCATCGGCAAGGTCGTTCGTTAGCGACTGATACACGGATTCAAGCAGTTCCTCAGGAGTCTGTCCGACCGCTGCGGATTCTTCCTCGGCAGGGACGCTAACCCCGCCTCGGGTGCGGCTTCTGAATGCAACGAACTCGGGATACTGAGACAACAACTTGATGTCCACGCGCTCTGGATTGGTAGCCAGAAGCGCCTTCCCCCTGTCGGTGATGCGGAAGTGACCGCGCCCCGTCCGCTCAATCAGACCCGCCTTGGCGAAGTAGGTCGCGTCCCAGCCAATACGGTTACGGAATCGGAATTGTCTGCCACTTGGAAGGGTCTCTCGGCGGTCTTCTTCGGATAGCCCCAGTTGTTGCGCGACGCATTCGACGATTTCATCGGTCTCATGCTCACGTCCGTCACCGACGCACCGAAGAAATGGAGCCATCAGACTCTGGAAATCCGGTACCGCCATGTTGTCCCCCACCCAACGACCTTTGCGCCCCTGCTAGTCAGAGAGTACATCCACCGCGCTTTCAATAGTTCCGACCAAAGACCCGGAACCCCTAGCCCTCGTCTGCGTAGAGGTATTTCGGCTCAATCCCGTGATGGCACATCGGACACTCATCGGGGACTTCGGCGAGTAGGCACGCAAGCAACTGTGGTAGTGACATTGATACTTCCTTCTAAATACAGGTAGCCCTTCTTCTGGTGTATTTGTTATTCGGTTCGTTGCTTCTTCAACGCTTCACAACGTTCTATGTGCCGAAGTTGCGTAGCACCGCCCATGAACCCTTCGCACTTCTGACATGCGTCTCGGTCACAAGTAGGTAGTGCCACTTGTTCGTGAATTTGCCCGAGTTGTTCACGCGGTTGACCCAGCGTTTTGCCGCGTCTCTCTTTGCCTGAACCTCGCCGGATTTGACCTCGTTGTCGGCTTTGACCTCAACAATCCAGTCATCGCCAACAACCTCGTGAACAATGAAGTCCGCGTTGTATTGATTGCCCTCGGCTGTCCACACAATATGGAGTTCACCTGTGTGCAGCCGTACCCAATTCTCAATAGCGTCGTCGGCATCAATTAGGTTCGCAAAGGTGAGTTCCGGGCTGGAATCAAACCACTCAAGCGGGTAAAGCGACTTGTTCCACCCCTCGTAGGCAACCAACTTTGAGAACACGCCGTATCTATCTTTACTCGCGGGACGAGTGCAAAGCCTCTGTGGGTTGAACTGAACTACCTCTACCTCGTCTGCCATCGTCGGTCTCGGTGCCACTCGCCGGTATTCATCGTTCACCTTGTTGCACAGTTCGGCGGCGGCTCTGTCTTGGAAGGCAGACAGCAGCCGTTCCGCATCTGAGCCAAGACCAACAATAAGCGCATCAACGATGGCTTCTGCTGCACGTCTTTGCGACCCTTGCGTGTCCTCGCGTGCCGTGATTATCGGCAGGGTCAGCACGATGTCCTGTAGTGAGGTGCGAGAGTCGCCTAGAGGAACAGTCAGCATAGATGCCGCAACCCGGTCGGCGGCTACCTCGGTGGTCATCACCACATGCTTGAACCCGTTGTCGTCTTGAACGATGTGCGCCCCAACCAACACTCGGCGCAGCACGCCATCGGGGTCTGCGGCGATACGCCTTCCGAGGTCTGTGAATACATCAAGGTCGGCGATGTCGGATAGCGAGAACTCGACCTTGATACTTCGAGGGCGAACCTGGGGAACGGCAATGACATTCAGGGGAACGACGGCAATCTTCAGATTGGTTACTTCTTCGGCTGCTGTCTTGTCACGATATTCTTGCGGAACGATAGACGGCGTTCCTGTGATGACAACCTCGGTGCTATCCGGTGTCTGCACACCGTTATTGACTGGCTCCGTCTCTCTTACTACGACAGCGTTGCCATCAGCATCACGGCGAAGAACGGCTCGCGTCTTGAAGTCCAAGAACTGCTCATTCAAGCCATTCTTCTTCTTAAGAAGTTCCTCGAACTTCTCGTGTGCGACGACTTCCAAAGTGTCCAACAACTGCACGCCGGTATAGGCACCGAATGGCAATCTCAACCCACGCCCAAGCACCTGTTCGGCGAGCAATTCCGAGAGCATCGGACGAGTGCTGAGTAGGACATAGACGTTTTTGACATCCCAGCCCTCTTTGAGCATCGCCACACTTACGATAATCCTGATTGGCGACTTAGGGTCTTCAACGTCAGTCAGTCGGCGAAGTTCCTTTGCCTCTGCCTCGGTGTCAGCAGGAACGTCCGAATGGACTACGAGAACCGCGTCTTTGTAGCGTCCCTTGAGGAATGAGTCGGAGCGCAAAATACCCGTCCATTCCTCTGCTTCCTCAACGTTGCTGGCGACCACCAACATGATTGAATTGATGCACTCAAGACTATTGGCAAGGCAATACTTCTCAACGACTTCGCGCTTGCGCTCTAGCAACCCAACACCATCGAGCAACTTCGTTGTCGGGTCGTGTTTATCGTCTGTTCTTCCGACAATCACCGGTGTTTTGACGTACTTGTCCGCAATTGCCGCTGCGAGCGGATAACGGAATATGACCATCTCTGGTGGTGTCTTTTTGTGGGGTGTCGCCGTTAGACCTATGAGCGCCCACGGCTCAAGTTCTCTTACCGCCTGCGAGAACACATCCCCGTAATACGCGTGATGCTCATCAGCAAAGACCGTCAAAAGCGGAGCGCTCTTAAGCCTCTGATAGAAGCCAGAACCGAGACCCTCTTGGAACTCGTGGGTGCGCCTGCCCGACCTGGTGGTTGGTTTGATGAGGCTCTGGACTGTGAAGACGTACAACTTCACAACCGTGTCGTCGTCCATTAGTTCGGCAACCAACGGCGTGTTGAAGTTCTCAGAAGTCACAAGAACTATCGGAGCAGGAAGTTCGGACACGATAGATTTGGGATGCCCAACCGTGAACTGGTCAATTGTCTTCTGCAAGATGGTTTTGCTCGGGGCTACCAGCACAAAGTCCCTCACGCCCCGCACTTGTGCGAGGTATTCCATCGCGGCGGCGAAGATATAAGTCTTGCCCACGCCGGTGGCACTATCCACGACACACTCGAACAGGTCGGCGTTGTGGTCAATGTCATAGTGCCGTCCGAGTTCCATGGCGATGGTCTCAACGGCTTCTCGGTTCGGCGGTCTAAGGTCTAGCGCAGCCGAGATATTGTCTAGGGTATCGAGGTCAAGGATGGTATCGAAGTCCATCACGAATTCACCTCACCATCGGTAACGATAGTGGGTGGCGGTGTGAACATCGTCTCTTTGGATGCCGACCGGCGATACGCATTGAGAAGCGTCTGCGGAACCTTGCGGCAGAGTGACCCTCGGCGAAGCGAGGTTAATGCCTGCTTCGTGTCCAGGTCTAACGCTGTGCCATAGACGACCAGAACCTCGTCGGCAGCCAGCCACGACACCAACAGAGATGCCACATCGGGGTTAACTAGACCGTCAACCACCGCAAGACGTTGTCTGCCCTTATGCCCACAGAATGGCGCGTCGTCTATTTGATATTCAAAGCCTGCTTGTGCAGCGACCGCCTCAGCAAGTGCGTCATCGGTCGCCCAAGGCGCAACAACAATACGACCGTCTTGCACATCGAACATGGATGGCGCTACTTCCAGAATGCGGAACCCGCCACCACCTTCCCAACCCTGGCTCTCGGTAATGCCACCGTGGTCGGTGCCTTCAATTACCTTAGTGAGTCGCGGCAGAATATAGTTCTCGGTGTTGTCGCGTGACCACTCACTCGTCACCCAGCGGCGATTCATCTTGTGGGCAACCGCAGCGGTCGTGCCCGAGCCAGCAAAACAATCCAGAACGATGTCGCCTTCGTTGGTGGCAATCTGGATGATGCGTTCCATCAATCGTTCGGGCTTCGGTGTTGAGAACGGTGCTATATCTGGGAACAGGGCAACCATCTCGTCCTTCGCCGTACCCGTCGTGCCTACTTCTTGATGCGTCCAAATAGTGACGGGAACCAAGCCTTCTTGGACTTCCGACAGGAACCTCTTCACCGAAGGCGCACCATCGCCGCCGCTGCCGAACCAGATACGGTTGTCAGCGACCATCTCGCGGAACCGCTCTTTGGTGAACCTCCAACAATTACCCTTTGGCGGGTCTACCTGCCTACCTGAAGGTGACGTGATTGTGTAGAACTGGCTCGCCCTTCTGCCCTTCTCAGCCTTTGCATGGACAGGCGTAGCCTTCCAATCGCCACGCGGGTCATTATCGGGATTTGAATACCTGCCTCGCTGTTCGTCAGATGACGGAAGAGTATTGCGAGTCTTCTTCCACAACGGTCGATTCACGGCGTAGACAATGATGTTGTCGTGCGTGGTGGAGATATCTGTGCGGTTCTCTCGGGTGTAGGACTTCTGCCAAATAACGTTGGCGACGAAGTTGTTGGAACCGAACACCTCGTCCAGCACGCACCGTGCGCGATGTGACTCAACATCATCCAAGTGAACCCAGATTGACGCGTCCTCGGACAGTAGATTGCGCAGTTGCAGCAACCTATCTCGGAACATCGTGAGCCACACCGAATGTTCCAGTGCGTCGTTATAGTTGTTGAACATCTGACCCGTATTAAACGGAGGGTCTATGTATACGAGGCGAACTTTGCCCGCGTATTCACGAGCAAACTCAGGGATTTGCGATAGCGAAGTTAGAGCGTGAAGGGCATCCCCACGGATAAGTAGGTTGTCGGCTGGGCGTTGCTTCTTGGGGTTGGTCTTCCCGACCGTGTTTACATCATGCAGAAGCCGAACCTCGGCAACACGATAGTCAGACGGATTCGTCCATTCGTAACTCTCGTCCTCGTGAGCCAAGAGCCGTTTGTGCTTGTTTGTCCACGTCAATTCAAGGCGACCAGATAGAATCTGCTCGCTCTGTTCGATGTCAGCCACGAACGCCCCCTGATTGGTTGTTCTACCCGTTCGTATAGTAGTCCATGGGTGCGACACCGCGTCGGATTAACCTTATCGTGAGGCTACCGAGAGACAAACAAAAACACCGGAATACTGTCTATTGCTATTTTGTTGTCTAGAGTTATACTACCGCTGTAGTTGTAAGCATCTAAGGAGGCATCACCATGGTAGAGAAGAAGCCGTCGCTGGATTTTAGTGCTACCCGTCCTACTCGTAGCCGTGCTCGCACGAGTGTCTATGTTGGTCTCGTTGAAGAGTTCATCAAGAGCGGCAAGCCCGAAGCACTCATCACCGGCGTGAGCACGAAGTTGTCCTCGCAGTACATGGGGTTGCGGAACGCCGTCCAGTCCCTTGGTCTGGGCGAGAAGGTGTCCGTAACTCGGTATAGCAAGGAAGAGGAGGTCTGGCTTATCCGCGAGGATATGTAGCCACCGACCTACTAAAAACACCAGAGAAGACCCCCATGATTTGTGGGGGTCTCTTTGTCTGTGCTGTCCCTTGACAAAACCGAGACGTAAAAGATACACAATAAATCTTTACTCTACCCTATGTACATTTAGTTCATACTGTGCTATCATGCGGAGTGACAGCACACCACCTAAATAAAATGAACGCTAGGGGGTGACGAACAGAGAGAAGTTAGTGATGGACATTAACCTAGTAAACGACCAGAACACCATCCCCCGCCGTGAACCACTGATTGACGCGGCAGAGATGGCTCGTCTTCTGGGATGCAGCCAGCGCTGGGTGACTGATGCGGCTCGTTATGGTCGTATTCCGGCAGTGCCGCTGGGCAATAAATGGCGGTTTGATGCTGAGGATGTAATGAGCCACCTTCGGTCTCCCGCCATTCCTCGTCCACAAATCACTGGCATTGCTACCGCCGGTGACGCTACGGTCACCAACAAGTCCGACCGCCGTAGATTTGTGGTGTCCCATGCCGCCTAAGAAGAGAGCACCCATCACCCTGAGTGATGCCTATATCGGCGTGACCCTTCAGGACAAACGACACGACGGCGTATGGCATGTGCGCTGGCGTGACCCGATTACGGGCTTGGATAAGTCCCGTAGGGCTGGCACCACCGCCGAGGAATGTCAGACCGCCGCCGATGAAGCCATCCGGCAACTGAACGGTGGACGAAGCCTGCGCAACCCTAAAGCCAAGGTTTGGGATGTTCTACAGGATTGGATTACTCGGGAAGTAGAGCCGAACAAGTCCTTTAAGACGCTGATGACCTATAAGCCCTATTGCGAGACCTATTTTGAAGGCATCGCTGACAAGCCCATCGGGAATGTGTCGGCGGTAACACTAGAGATAATCCTTGAGCGACTTGAGGATGGCGGTGCGTCTTCTGCTGTCCGTGGCAAGGTAAAGACCATCATGCAGTCGTTCTTTAAGTGGGCAAAGAAGGAAGGCTATATCCTTCACAACCCGGCTTCTGACCTGCCGGTGATAGTGAATGTCCGCGTCAAGAACATTGATGATGCGGTGCTGACGATGCGGGAGATGTTGTTGGTCTCTTCTGCCGCTGACCCCTACTACGGCATCCATATCAAAACCCTGGCTCTGGCGGGGATACGCATCGGCGAACTAGCCGGTATCCGTCGTCAAGATTGCTGGTTCCACAACCCCGACGGCGAGCAGCCGTGGCTGGACATCATCCAGTCCTATGACCGGCACTCTATGAAGTTGCCGAAGAACGGCAAGACCAGATTTGTCTATATCCCACAAGAACTTGCCGACGAGATTGAGCAGCATATCGCCCGACAGGATGAGACCGGGGTTGGTGTAAACGCCGACGGTCTGGTGTTCAGCACCAAAGGCGGCTCAGTGCTCCACGACACCAACTTCCGCGTGAAGGTATTCCGTGTTGCCTATGAGAGTGCTGTGAAGTCTGGCTTGGTGAAGCGCAAGGTATCAACCCAGACCGCCACCAAGGGCGAAGCCGTGATGCCGTTCCCTCATATTCTTCGTCACGGCACAGCCACCACTCTGCGGGAACACGGCGTATCCGAACATAACGCCAGCAGTCACCTCGGGCACGGTTCCATTGCGGTGACCAAGGGTTACACCCACGAGACCCACGAGGGGCTTCTGAAGGCTGCTCAGGCTTTGGAAGAGGTGTTGATGGAGATAGATGCCGAAGCAGCATTGAAGGCGGCAAATGAGGCTCCGGAAGCCGTCTAGAGGTGTGGGACGTCCCACAGATTATCGGGCGGTGTGGGACAGAATGTGGGACGAACGACCGCCCCAAAGAAGCAGGTCAGACACAAACACAATGTCTGACCTGCTGTTATTCCTAGACACGAACTCTCACGAAGTGCCAATAGTTCTTCCGTGTAAAGGAGGCACTCTACCGCTGAGTTAATCGCCCGTGGTGTTGCCGTGGCACACCGTGCAGCATATTGAACCACAGGTTGCCCGCGTCATCCCG
>Ga0209125_1002358_pt1 | contig 14713 bp, 8 predicted proteins | sample BarGraIncub1131A_FD_184503 | JGI IMG/M metagenome (GOLD analysis project Ga0209125, IMG submission 184503) | Arctic peat soil microbial communities from Barrow, Alaska - Barrow Graham LP Incubations 11-31A (SPAdes) (version 2) | ecosystem: Environmental > Terrestrial > Soil > Wetlands > Peat... | reverse complement strand
TCATTTCGTAGTAAAGGTCGATGATATTGAGCAACGGACCGGAATAGATTTCTTTCCACAGATCGAGGATCAGCTTGAAAATCAACTCGAAGGTGAAATCAACACAACCAATTGGAATTTCTAAAATGTGCCCGAACCAGTAATGAATTAGACGTTAGGAACTAATTGCAAGCCTACCGTAGAAGAATTGCAGGAGTGAATTAGCTCCAATCTGGAATGTTTGAAGCTTGCGCCTTTCTACAGCCATCGTACCTGTCGATTGATAGCTTCTGGTTTTGCTTTACTCGATATCTGTTTTTGGTACATTATTTTAATAGTTGAAGAATATGTCCACTTCGGACAGATCGTTGAATATTTCAAGAACGGTAACAGCGAAAAAGGAAGCTATTGGTGGAATGAACACTGGCCAGGAATCCTATAGACACTTCCTGCAAAATGGCATATTGACGTTTATTTCGAGTCCCACTACAAAACTTAACCTCCAATAAGGAATCACCGATTGCTGCGTGTGAATAGAATGCGTTCTCTGCCAATAGGCTCTTGGAATAAGGAACAGATTTAATGCATATACATTAATTATGAGGTCATAAGAGTTTAAAAACAACTGAAATCTATACGCATGTTTCTGAAAAAAATTTGCAGAAAATTTCCAGTCCATTTGAAAATCTATAAAAAAAAGTATTGTTACATTTACAAATAAATAAACCAACCTTTAGGTAAGGTTATACACCCCAAACTGGATGTATATACTTACTTTTGGTTAGGTTATAACGTATTAGCGCCAATGCAAAAAAAGACACAGCACATGACAGAAATAATAACAAAACTTGCAGATAGATTGCTTTCCGATATAAAAGCGGCGGATGAAATATGGATTGCTGTGGCTTTAATGAGTAATGATGGATTGTCTTTACTACTTGATAATTTAAAGGATTCTTGCAAACAGAATTATTTAATTGGAGTAGATTTACCAACTGACCCTAAAGCTTTAAAAAAATTAAACGAGCTCCAATTTACTTCAGGGATTAACGTTCGGATTCATACTGACAAGGAATATTTTCACCCTAAACTATATTTGATCAAAAATAAAACGGGTTATTCAGCCTTTATTGGTTCTGCAAATTGTACTAATGGTGGATTTTTTAACAATGTAGAATTAACAATAAATTTTACTGACTCAGAAAATTGTGAGTTGCTTAAACTATGGTTTTCTGATTACTATACAAAGGGGAAATCTTTAACAACTTCATTCGTTGAAAACTACCAAACAGATTATTTAGAAAGGCAAGCAAGAGAAAAAGGTGAAGAAAATATTGCCAAAAAAGAAAAGAAAGAATTAAACGATGAGATTGAAGCAATACTTTCTGAAAAGAATGACTTTGTTAAAGTGTTAAAAAATTACCGTAAAAAAAGCGATTATCTTGATATTGTTCATGAAAGAGAACAAACAATTATTGATTTGAGAAGGTCGATAGATTACCCTCATTTTAACAATATTGATATTGAAAGTTATTTCTCGTACGAAGAATTAGGACATCTTATTCCAATTGCTAAGCCTGCAATAAAACGACATATTCCAGAACTTAAGAAATTATTACACTGGTTATGTGATGAAAGCGTTGATATTGCAATTAGATATGAAAATTCAATATCGGGTGATTTAAAAGTAGAAGGAGTTGCAAAAGCTTTTATTTCAAAGATTCTTATAGCTCATCGTCCTGACCTTTATTTTGTTAAAAATAATAAATCGGAAAAGGCATTGCGAAAATATGGTGTTCAACTTCCTCGTGGATTGACTGAAGGAGAAAAATATAAAATAATGTGTAACACTCTTCGACAAATTTGTAAAGACACAGAGATTAAAGATTTAGCTATACTTGATTATTATTTATATCTTGAAGGAAATATAAATGAATAAAATGCACAGGCGCTAACACGCGGTCATAAAACATATGGGGTTTAGTGGTAATTCGGGCATTGTAGCCCGCATCAGCTTTTATTTCGATAGACAAACGCACTACGCAAACCCATACGTTTCATACCACCAAACGTTGTATGCCATGCTAAAAAGGCCGATAACACAAATAGCAATTTATAATCAAATAATATATGGATCCAGTATCAATTATAATAATAACTTACGTTTCTCTCAAATTTGTTGATCAATTCATTAAGGAAGAAGGGTATGGTCGACTGAAAAAAATGTTCTTTCCCTCAAAAAGTTACCAAAATAGACTGATTCAAATTATTTATGATACAATTGATGAATTTGAGGCAAAAAATCCAATAGAAAGTACTCAGAACAAGTTCCCTTTCTTTCATTCCCAAATATTATTTGAAGAACTAAACAAGTACATATTATTCAACAACTCATACCCAAACTATAGTTCTATCAATGAATTATTTAAGACCAATTCGAACATTTTAATCCCTAGTAGCAATGATTTAGAAGCTTTTTATGAAATCTTTACACTAAAAATAAGAAGTGATAAAAAACTCAAAAAGTTATTTGTTGAAGAAAACTACAAAGCTAAAATTTTTGATTTAGGAGAAGGTCTTACTAGGATAGAAAGTAAAATAGATACCATAAGTTCAACTGTTCAAGCCGTTCTTTCCGAAACGACTTTTCAACCTAATGAAAATTGGTTCAGAGAGCAATGTAGATCTTCAATTTATGATCTTGGAAACAGGTACACACCAAAGTTAAATGTAAAACTTGAAATATCTGAAATCTTCGAAGGGCTTGGAAGAACCGAAGATTTCAAAAGGAAAGCAACAAAGCTTTTTGATCAATTTCTGATAAAAGGGAAAAAGATATTAAAGGATCAACCTGAAGTAAAAGAAAGTCTTGAGAGTTTAGAAAATGACTTTGATGAATTACACACTTTGTTTCATAATACTAATTTTTTAGGCACTACTCCAATTCCTGTAAATGAATTTGAAGCCTTTTTGAATAGGGCTAATACCTCAGTTCAACAAATTTATGACTATTATATAACGGCAGAAAGCAAAATACAAAAAGAAAAAAATGATAACCAATATTATCATAAACACGGTTTTGAGTTAAGAAACATTAGAGAGTTTGAGCATGAGCTTTCTTCCTTTCAAAATTTCATTCATAGTTCTTCATTTAAGCTTGCAAATAATCCTTTTTTACTCCTTGATGGTGAAGCTGGTATTGGGAAGTCTCATTTGATTGGTGATATAGTTTCAAGAAGAATTAATCAAGAATATGAAAGTGTTTTTCTTCTTGGACAGCATTTTGTTACTGAGGAAGATCCATGGACACAAATTTTTAAAAGGCTTCAAATAAACACGAAAGCAGAATATTTTCTAAGGAAAATAAATCATCGAGCTCAAGAATTAGGAAAGAGAATAGTTCTTTTTATTGATGCGATCAATGAAGGAAAAGGAAATTACTTCTGGAACAGCTTTGTAAAAGGCTTCATTAATGAAATAAGAAAATATGAATGGCTTGGACTTGTATTGACAATAAGAACTTCGTACAAAGATTTAATTCTTCCTGAAGAAGAAAGGGATAATCTGGATATTATCGAACATCAACACTATGGATTTAGGAACATTGAATATGAAGCGAGCAAGTTATTTTTTGATAATTATAAAATTGAATTGCCCAACGTTCCATTATTGCATCCCGAATTTCAAAACCCTCTCTTTTTGAAGCTATTTTGTGATGGAATCAATAAAGCTGGATTAACTCGAATTCCTGATGGACTTCAAGGAATCACTTCAATTATTAACTTTTTTATCAAAAACGTAAATAAGGTTTTATCTAATCACAAAAGAGTTAAATATTCAGATAGTTTAAACCTCGTTCAAAAATCAATTTACGCCTTAATTAAGCACAAGGTTGACAATCAACTTAGATATATGCCATATGAAAAAGCTTATCAAGTGATTGATGATTCAATTTCAGGTTTTATTGATAAAAGAGGATTCATAGATGAGCTGATTGCAGAGGGGGTGTTATCAAAGAACATATTTTGGAAAGAAAAAGATGATCATGAAGAAGGTGTTTATTTAGCTTATGAACGATTTGAAGACCATCTTACAGCCCAATATCTGCTTGAACAATATCCTGAATTGGAAAAAGAGTTTAAGGAAGATGGTAAGCTCTTCAAATACGCAAAAGATGAAAATGCAATTTATAGGCACAAAGGGTTGATTGAGGCTTTTTCAATCCAAGTCCCTGAGAAAAAAGGATATGAATTTTTTAATCTTATTCCTGACTTTAAAGACAAATACCCAATTGTCGAATCTTTTGTTGAAAGTTTACTTTGGAGAAAGGTTGATACTATTAATGGAGAATCTAAGAAATACGTCAATGAACATGTCTTTTCTTATCAAGGTACTCATGACTTTTTCTGGGAAACTATTCTTGCGGTTTCGGGAATTCCAAATCACTATTTTAATGCACATTCGCTGCACAATCATTTAATAAAATTCACACTTGCTGAAAGGGATGCTAGTTGGACACAATTTCTCAAATACAGATATAGTGAAGATTCTTCAGTAAAAAGGCTAATAGACTGGGCCTGGAATCAAACGGACAAATCACACATTTCTGATGAATCTGTTCTGCTTTCTAGCATCACTTTAGCTTGGTTTCATACTTCAACCAATAGAAAACTCAGAGATTGTTCTACAAAAGCAATGGTTTGTTTGCTACAAGATAGACTTGTTGTGTTATTAGAACTACTGAAAATGTTTGAAGGAGTTAATGATCCTTATATTTATGAACGGTTATTTGCTGTTACCTATGGATGTGTAGTAAGAACGAATCAAAGGGATAGAATATCGGCGCTTATTGAATATATTTTTAAAACCATTTTTGATGATCCCAAAGGTGTTTATCCTCACATATTATTGAGAGATTATGCTAGGGGAGTAATTGAATATGCGCATTGTCTCGGTATTGAATTAAATTTTGAGTTATCCAAGGTTCGTCCTCCTTATCGAAGTAGCTGGCCTGAAGAAATTCCAACTTATGAAGAGTTAAAAGAAAAATATGACAATGATAACTACAGACATTTGTGGAGTTCTATCATGGGATTCGGTGATTTTTCAAGATACATTATTGGAACAGACCATCGTTCTGATTGGTCAAACATTAGAATTGGAGAAACAACAATTGATAGAAAACAAGTTTATGAAGATTTTAAAACTAGGCTAACCTCACAACAACTTGAGTTTTTAAAAGGTTTGGAAACTGACTTTTCAGAAATTGAGTTTGATGGTTTTTCCTCAGAAGAATTAGATGAAATAAGTGATCGAGGATTGACGAAAATAGTAGATAAACTTCATACAAGTGGGGAAGAACAAAGAAATGAATTTAAGGGATTATTATCCCAAGAATTAAATGATGATTATGAAAAAAATATTGAACCATATCTGGATGATTATAACAACATTATAGATGATGTAGAAACCTTTGATTTGCATATCGCACAAAGAATTATTCTTTCTAAAGTTATTGATTTAGGCTGGATTCCTGAATTACATTTAAATTTTGATAAAAATATTGGTACAGGAAGAGGAAGAAGTTCATACCCACATGAAAGAATTGGTAAAAAATACCAATGGATAGCATACTGTGATTATTTGGCTAGGTTGGCAGACAATTTTATCAAGGTAGAAAGGTGGAGAGACAATAAGGAAAAACCTTACGAAGGTCCTTGGGATCCTTACGTTAGAGACATTGATCCAACAATGTTGATAAGTAAAACTGGAAAGTATGATGAGGATCTACCGCAAGAATTTTGGTGGGGTAACAAAAAAATATTTAACTGGGACTGTACAAACGAAAGTTGGGTGAATGATTCAAGTGTATTGCCTAATCTGGAAGAGATCATTCAGGTTAAAGACGATAAGGATGAAGAATGGCTTGTTTTGGAAGGTTATCCATCTTGGTCTGAACCCAAAAAAATCGGCGAAGAAAAATGGGACCAACCACATAAAGAGCTTTGGTGTCATATTAGAAGTTATCTTATCAAAGATGATGAATTCAATTCATTTAAAGATTGGGCCATTGAACAGGATTTTATGGGACGTTGGATGCCTGAAAGTGGAGACCGATACGAAATGTTTAGCAGAGAATATTATTGGTCCCCAGCTCAAGACTATTTTATGACAGAATATTTTGGAGGCATTGAGTGGGAAGAGGTACATGACAAAAAATCAGGTGAATATATAGCTAAGGTCAATGTAACTACACTTGGTTTTTTATGGGAAAAAGAGTTTGATAATTCGAAAGAAGAAACTATTCGTTTTTTAAAACCAAGTACCATTATTTATTCAGGCATGGAATTAAAATATAGCCCTAGAGAAGGAGAATTTATTGACAAATCTAAAGAAGTACAATGCTTTGCTGCAAACGTATATCATGATTCGAAATCATATTTGCTTGTTAAAAAAACTTCCTTTTTAAAGTTCCTAAAAAACAACAATTTGAAAATTGTTTGGACCGTATTGGGAGAAAAGCAAATAATTGGAGGAAGGTCTTTTGGGGATGATTATGTTGGGCGATTAGAAATAAGTGGAGCATACTATTTTGATAACGAAGAATTGAAAGGAGCTATAAATACAAAAAATACCTAATGCAAGCATTCATGCTATTGGCAGGTCGTTAAAAGCAACAGCTAAAGCCAAAACTTGCCTAAGAGCATGGCTGCCCTAACGTTATCAGAAAAGAAAATGAAAAAGCACGGGCATACAACAATTATATAAAACATTTGGCAGATAGTTCTAATTTTAAGAGAATTACATTTAATAAACATTGCAAAATTTTGATAGGAAATCGCTTTGAAATGCCAAGCGTTTCATATACTTGGCCGTTATCAGTAATATTATAGCAACATTGAATATATTTATCAAACAATTGACAAACTTAGGTTTAGCTAATAAAAACAAAAATGATGAAAAAAATATTTTTTATCCTGATAATCATTTCATTATCGCATCTGGGCTGGACACAGGAAACTAATCACAATCAATTCTCCAGTGCACCAAATACCGCTCGTTATGAAATCGTACAATCTGAATTAGGAGCGAGGATTACACTTAAAATAGACAAGTATCTTGGGATGGTTTATTTGTTAGTAGAGAGAGATACCAAGCTATTTTGGCAAGTAATGCATGTACAAAACCAGGATGCAGCTTCTCCGGACAAAGTTAGTTATCAAATCTTCACATCAGGAATAGGACAAAAATTCACATTTTTATTAAATGTGAATACTGGTGCAACCTGGCAGTTAACCGAGGACCCAACTAATGGTGTATTATTTTGGTGTGTCTTGGAATGAACGTCTCTTGAAAGGGGAGTTCAATAGGTCTGCAAGTTTGTTATTCTGTATTAGCCTCGTACCCTCTTCTAGCAGACGTCCAGAGGTAATCGCAGCAACAAGAATCAGACTATGGGCAATAGTCAATCCTCCCAATTGATTTTCAGCTACCCGTATGAGATTTCAGGCATCATATCACAACAGTGGACATATCTATTTAACTTCGGACAGATCGTTGCTTATTTCTGAACAGTATCAGTGACGATTGAGGCTATTGGTGCAATTAGATACGAACCAATACGGATCTATTCCTTTTGTTCTCCGGATTGCTGGCGATTCTGAAACCAGGGTATTTCAGGAATTGGTTTTTCTTTATGATAACGACGTTGCTGTAAAGGTTGTATACTAACTTCTTTAAGCAGTTTTTCCCCGGTAGGATCCAGCATCGATGGATCATTATTACACATCCAATTGACCTTTTCCGAAACAGGGTAGGCATTCATTTTTTCATATGGGTAAGCATTAAGAACCCGTAAGGCTTTGGACAAATGATTCGAAGCTTTGATCCAGTCAATTTCCTCCGATCTTGAAAGAATGACCGGCATCCTTTTAACGCCGATGCTCTGCAACAAAGGGTTTGCGGTTGTCGTAATAATTGTGAATGAGAAAACGGTTTCCTTCGTATCCGGGTTTTTCCATTCATCGTAAAGCCCTGCAAAGGCGAAAGGCCGTTTCTTGTTTTGCAGGTATACCAGGTAGGGTTTACTTTGATCTGACCATTCGTAGTAAGCATCTGCAATCACCAGACACCTTTGAAACTGAATTGGTTTTCGAAAGGCTGGTTTCAAAAATATGGCGTTGGAACCATTATAGCCTGGATCGTTACTGCTGTTCTTATCCCCTTCAGCCCTGGCATTGATGAGGTTCATTGGTTGGTGCGCAAAAAATGGGGTCATCCCGAATTTAAAAACCTGTATCAGGTGCGGATCCACGCAGGTGATCACATAGGACTCATCACCTTCCGATGCCGCATACAATTTGGGAATCTCCGGTGTATTTGGACCGAGCTTTGCATTAAACCTGGGCTCTATCCGTTTAAGATCACTGGCCAATACGAATTTCCTGCATATGATTATATTTTAATCAAATATTTGATTGTAATATAATCACGTTTTAAGAACTTTGTTCCAGGGAATGTGTTAAATCAATAGCAAACTCAGTTCTGGGTAAATTTGATTCTTTAGTCTTTGCAATTGAGTAGAAGAAACGGGATCAATTCCCTTTTCGTCCTTCCATAATGGAAGTTTCATGGTTAAAGGTAATAGAAACTTTCATTTCAATTCTACAACGAACTCAGCTCAGGGTTATAAACTTTCTCCACACATAGGTGAATGTTGGTGCCGTACCTTTACTACGTACTATACTACGTTTGCTTATGCGGGTGATTGTTTTGTTGGCATATTCATTAATTAATAAGTGAGTTTTGTATTTAACTTTCGGTCGTTATTTAACGATTTGTCTTAATTGCGTATTTCGTTAATTATTCGTTCAATATCTTTTCTATATTTAATTGTCCGATAGTGTGATGTTTATTGACTTTTCATTGATAGTCATTCAAATAACGGCGTTGATATTTCGGTTTGAGTACATTGGTTTACGGTTTCAATAAACACGAAAGTCGGTGCTATTAATTCAGTCTGAATTTTTGACTATTGGGACAAGAAAATAAAGGGACTGAAAGAACAAATAGAAACGTAAACTTTTTCAAATGAAGTTAGATTTGGCTTTAAAATTTTATTAGGCCAAATGAATGTGGAAAATAAATCAAATGTCGATAATCCTTACTGAATTACATGTTTGATTACTCGTTACTTCAGTTTATATCCGTTTGTAATTGTATAAAATTAAATGTGATTGGCTTAGTTTTACCAGTGCAATTCATTCTTGGTCACTTCAGCAAGATTAAAGGAAAAAGGATTCATATCGACCGTTATACAGCCAACTTTTTGAGAAATGCCTTTTGTAGAATGAAAGTTAGAGACACGATTCTGATTATCACATTTATAACAAATTCAGATTCTTTCCTTGTACCAAAGATCACCCTGACCATAAAGCCTAAATTCAACCAAATTAAGAGTTAATGGATATATTTAGGATATTGTAGTTCAGTCAATTAAAGAGGTCATTAGCCAGTTTATTAGCCAGTGACCTCTTTTTTTATGCTTTTTTGTGGACAAAATGGTTATTTTTGATTGTTTTTTGCGCCAAAACCTACTTTGTATAGCCAAAAGTAAATACAGTTATACTTTTAACAATATTTTATATTGGGGTATGAATTTGATCTCTGTCTGATCATTTATAGCCTGGTAGATCAAATGTACCCGAATTGTGTTTTCATATTCTTTTTAGTCGTGAAATTCGTTCAATACTGTGCCTGTCACACGAATTGCACATTTGAACTTAATCCTGAAACTCTCATTCTATCAGGCCGGATGAATGGTACCAAATCAAACAGAACAGGATAGGACAAAAGGTTTTGAATATCTCTTTTTGCATTATGTCGTGGGTTGTTATATTCATTCCTGATCGAATGGGCAATTTCCCGGACTTGTACTTCAAAAGGTTCGTTTCTCCATTTTGGGGAAAGTCTTTCAAATCGTAATTTATTGAAAGTTATCTGATCGGTTTCCATTAGTGATTGAATCCCGGAAACACAAAGAAAAACTGATCCTGATTTCTGCATCGAAATATCAATTCCGGTAATTTTGCAGAACCTCCTATCAGTGGTGTTTATATTGGTTGGTGAATTAGTACACGATAGTAGAGGGTAACATTTCACCAAAGGGTCAAAATTGATGTCTTTTATGGTCGGATCTTCCGGCGTGGAATAGTGGTAACTTTTCACCATTCCGGATAATTCATCCTCTATATTCGCCTCCTCTGAATAGTGGTAATTTTTCACCAAAACTGTGACCTCTTGATCAATCAAATTGGAAATAGAATTAAACTTTGTTCCGTGTTTCTTAATCAAGTCTTGAAACTTTTTTCTATCACGATCGGCATGTGCTGATTTGTTGTTTTGCCAGTAAATTGGATTATGTCCCTTCTCAATTATTCGCTTCTCTTTTTCGGGTACCTGGTCCAGGTTAATCGAAGGGTCGTAATAAATTACATCATTAAATTTCTCTATTAAAACTTTTCCTAAATAATCCCATGTTTCCAACGCTCCCAATCTTGACCATTTTAGACCTTCAGGAAAGAGGTTCTGCATACGCACATAATGCAACTCGATGCGGAGAATGTATGATCCTGTAGGTTGCTGTATACCTTTGTTGTAAACCTTAATCCGATAATGGGTATACCGAATTTCTGCGAATACTTCATTGGTTTGTTTCGTTTTATTGAATTGGGTTTTTTGATGGGATATAAGATTTTTAATAAAATCGGTAGGATCGAAAGGAACTATTAAATTAATTCCCCATTCAAGTACATTTACATCATCATTGGGGTTTATAAGTTCCCTTAATTCGTTAGCAACTTGCCGGAATCTTTCAATTGTGAATCTGTCATTATTCAGTTTACCACCATTGGCATATTGATGAACTGATCCTCCTACTTTTGCGAACCTGTCATTTGGGGTTAATGTGAAGATCATATTTTTCAGATTTGCTGACTTTTTTTTGTCTGTTGGCACTTCGCCTGTCTCCTGATTTACCAGTATGTGAAAATCTAAAAGATTCTGAATTTCGGCACCTATCAGCAAATTATTTATTTTGAAATAGCAAATCATTGAGGATAGTAGTTTATCTTTGTTGGACTTATCAGGCCGGTTGCCGGTTCTGTTGGTGACAATTTAACTCCGGGGTGGTTCCCGGGGTTTTTTGTTGCCGGAAATCTCAATAGCAGGTTTTGAAAGTTCTTTCGTGGGTACGTCCTGAATAAATAAATGATCAATTCGCCCGAATTCATTTTAACTATCATTAGAGCGCGTTTCCCATCTCGTAAATAGTCGCCATAATACCAATCCAATGCGAATAGTCGAAGGCCTGTAAATAGCGGCTTAAATCCATGGTCCCAGGATTCAATTACATACTTTGCACCTGTTTAATCAGGAATGAAGAACGGGGTTCCGAAAGTCTTACAAATGTGAATCCTTTAAAATGTGATCCGGTGTGACCAAATATATCTGATCGGTTGGCACTTTCTTTGAATGTCAATTCCATACTTTTAGGAATGGCGATCATCCTTAGTACCTCCTATATTTGAGCGTAGGAATGTCTTTTACTGATTCCCTGACTTGGGCCTCATCATATAGAACACGGGAACCAATGCGCGAACCTTTTATAATTCCGGTGCGTGTGTACTGGTTCAATGTTGGAAGGGAAATTTTCAGAAGGGTTGCCACCTCATTCCGGGATAAAAACCGTTGAGTGGTTTCTTTAGCGTTAAGGAATGCAAGTTCCTCCCGGATGATCGATCGTAGAGCTTCGGAAAGTTCCTCTGCACTTACATTTTGAATTAAAGTTGAATTTGTTGTCATACTAAAAAAGGAATTGATTTAATTTTTATCAAATCAACTCCTTTTTGATATGGTCATAGATCCGAAACTTCCGATCGGAACTAAACGGTAATCAGTTTTTTTGTTTTGGGATTAAATGAGAGAATATTTTATCAAACTCAACTATTCTATCGCTTTTGGGTGGCTTTCTCATCAACTCCTCGCAAATGTAATCATCAGGGAATCCGAATTCTCTATAAAATATTTTAACAGTTGGCGTTACCTTTAGTGTGAACAACAAACGTTTTAGCGCATAGTAAACACAAACCAATTCACTTTTATTTTCAGATAATCCAAGCCATATTCCATTTTCCGTATATCCCTTTGTTTCCAATATCGCCTTAACTTTTTGCGCATTTTCTTTGTCTCTGAATAACCCTTCAAATGTGGTTGCTTTTTGCTGTTTAAAAATTGATTTATGGAACCCAGTTTCTTTGAAAAAAAATAAATATACAATGTGGTCAAAGTGAGCCATTAGGTCAATGATAATAACAAACTGCTTCAGCTTACCAGTATCAAATAATTTAGGATTGGAAATAGTATCAATATCCGTAGTTAAGTATTCATCCATTAAATCGCAATACCAAAGAACACAATAGAACTGACTTTGAAATCTAAGCTCATTATCAAGAAATTCACCCTCATTATCTGCAAATTCCTCACGATCTTTAGCAACAGCAACCTTCATCCGAGTAATTTGATTTTTTAGGTCAGTTGCTATTCTCGAAAAATCCATATTGTCTATTTTTAAATCAGTCAATGATTTGGTGGCATTGTATAATTCATCCCTCCAAAAACTATCATAATTTTTAAAACAGTCCTTATGGAGCGCTTCTCTAAAACTATATTTGAAATAAAGATCTCCAATCGGTTTTTGACAAAGTTCCAATGCTAAATTAACGATGAAATCAAACCTGTCTCTTTTATCTTTTGGTAATGCATCATGCCAATTACAATACTCTGCTATAATGTCTTTCATATTATTTTACTTTGCGATAGATAAGTTATTGCCAATAAAGAACGGATGATTTGATAGAGTGACGGCAGTTTGTTGTTTTGATACCTTGATATATTTCAGGAACTCCCTTTCTGTTTGATGGCCCGATATCTTCATAATATCAATGGCGGGAATACCTGCCAAATACATATTAGTACAGCCGGAACGTCGTGCCGTGTGCGTTTTAATCAGCTCATTTTTAGGAATTGACGTTTTTAACTTCAAACCTCCTTTGTTTTCTTCATGGTTTATTTTCTCCGTGATACCTGCAAGTTCGACAATCTGTTTTATATACGCATTTACCTTTTGTTCATGGGTTCGTGGTAATGTGTAATCGTATTTCCGTAATATGAAATCAAGTTCCGGCCTGATCGGGATGATGCATTGTTCATTCGTCTTTTGCTGGATTATATCAAGAACCTTTCGGCCCGAAAAATCTTTAATGTGACTTTTGGAAAACCTGCTGTAATCGGAAAACCTTTGAGCAGTATAACATCCACACAAAAACACATCCCGGGCAATCTCATAATTCTTTCGTGCTGATAAATCAAGTTCAAAGATTTTCTTTAATTCTGCCTCATTCAGATAGGCATTTTCAACCTTTTCAGCCATCGCCTTAAAACTCTTTCTTTGAAATTCGGTATTACTATGAAGTCCTTCATCTTCGGACTGTCTCATGATAACCTTAAGGTGTTTAATGTGCCTCCCAATCGTATTGGGACTGTAATTTTTCGTATTAAAGAACCTCACGAAATCATTATAAAAATCAATCGTTATATCTTTGAAGTTGTAAATCTTAACTGGCCTCAGGGTTTTACCGTTTTTTATCAGTTCTTCCTTCGTTTTATCGGAATAAATACCACAAAATTCAAGAAACTGAACCTCAAACCCTGTATAGTTTTTAATCGTAGATGCGCGGTACCTGTTACCATCTAAGAGCCTTGTTCCGTTCGTAGCCTCCACAATAAACCGTCTAATGTATTGAATGAGTGTTTCGGATCCCGGTTCCTTCCTATCATAGAACTTATTTACGACTTTTATTAACCAGTCTTTGGTAATTGCCTCCCCGTTCAGGTTTAACAATTCTTTCAAAACAAAATCTTTTAGGTTCTTGAATTTATCTTCAATATCAACTTTATCTTTTTCCGTGAATTTTTCATTGTGCAAAATCCTTTGCCTGAATGTTTGGGTTTTGTTGTTCCAGTATTCGGGGAATACCTTTTCCGGGGATGGGAAAGTAATATCTGAATCCCGGTCTCTGAATCGTAAATACATTGTTGCAAGTTGTCCTTTCTCGGTCGACTTAACGATTAACTTAATGGTTGCCATAATGGGTGGTTTGTTGGTGACGATTCAAAGTTAATCTTTTCCCCGCAATTCCCCACATTTTCCCCGTAAATATTTTATCTCATTTAATCTAAACAGTGAGTTCTTTGTGTATAATATTGAATTAATGTATTTTAGTATCTGTTAATAGATAAACTAAATTCAGGGAAATATGACTTTTGGGGTTCGCCATCGACCTCATTAAAAGACCTTTCTGAATCAGAAAGGTTTTTTTGCAAAAAAGGGGCTGGTGTCTCCACACCAGCCCCAAAACTCATCAAAAAACTAAAACTTAAAATCAAAACAAACAACACTCCTGTTGTTTTTTCATCTTTAGATTCATACGAGGGTCTTTTTTATTTGTTACAAAAAAGTAATAAATATTTTCACTTTTTTTATTTTTATTTTATATAGGTCTAATATTATGCGGTTTAACTAATCGATTTAATTTCACCAAAACCCCAAATTATATCACTTAATTTACAACGAACGCTTCTACTTCTTTGAAAACTCTATTATAGTGTCAAATGA
>Ga0209125_1002357_pt1 | contig 14720 bp, 10 predicted proteins | sample BarGraIncub1131A_FD_184503 | JGI IMG/M metagenome (GOLD analysis project Ga0209125, IMG submission 184503) | Arctic peat soil microbial communities from Barrow, Alaska - Barrow Graham LP Incubations 11-31A (SPAdes) (version 2) | ecosystem: Environmental > Terrestrial > Soil > Wetlands > Peat... | reverse complement strand
AGATTGCCCATTGTCTGGATAAAACAATTTCTAAAATCGAAGCTGCTGTTCTTAATGCACTTGAAATGACACCTCCTGAACTTGCAGCCGACATTTATCGTACTGGTATTTATTTAGCTGGCGGGGGTGCCTTATTGCGTGGTTTGGACAAGCGTTTACATAATAAGACCAAGCTCCCGGTTCATGTTGCTGATGACCCCCTTCGTGCTGTTGCCCGTGGTACAGGAATTGCATTGAAAAACTTTGATAGATTTACTTTCCTTATTAAATAACATCTGCATTGGAAAACAGACTGGATTATTCAAACATATCCGGTCTGCTTTCTGAAGTGCCTGCAAAGACATCAATATGCGAAACCTTTTTAATTTTTTTTGGCGACACTCCATCATTCTCCTTTTTATTTTACTCGAAACTTTTTCGATTATCCTTGTTATTAACAATAACGAGTACCAAAAATCTGTAACGTTTGCCTGGACGAATGAGCAAACGGGTAAAATTCACAGTAGCTATAATAGCCTTTGGGAATATTTTAACCTGAAAAAAATTAATAAAGAACTGGCTGCAGAAAACGCACGTTACCGCTCTCTGTCTCCTTCGGCGTTTTTAAAAACGGATACGGTGGTGCTCTTCAAAAAAGACACGCTTTATCGCCAGCAATATCAAATACTTTCAGCACATGTTATCAGTAACACTACTAATATTTCGGCCAATTATCTACAGTTGGATAAGGGAAAACTGCAAGGGGTAGATAAAGACATGGCGGTGATCAGCCCTTCTGGTGTTGTTGGTATTGTGGTGAATGCCTCTCAAAACTTTTCCTGGGTTATGTCTCTTATAAACAAAGAGACGCGTATCAGTGCACGCGTAAAAAAGAATGGACAGATCGGCACCATTGCGTGGGAAGGTGGTAGTTATCTTAATGCAGCGCTGAAAGACATTCCAACCCATGTTAGAATAGCCCGAGGTGATACTATTGTTACTAGCGGATATTCACACATTTTCCCTCAAGGTGAAATAATAGGTATTATTAAAGACGTTGAAATAAAGCCAGGTGAACATTTCTATAATATCAGTGTCAGGCTCGGGGTTGATTTCAATAGTCTTGCCCTTGTATATGTAATTAAGAATCTGCTTCGTGAAGAACAAATAAAATTAGAGGAGGCCGCTAAAAATGAATAATCTTTATATTAGGATATCCCTCCGGTTTTTGATTCTTATCTTGGTTCAGGTCTTGCTCCTGAATAATATTCATTTTTTAGGAAATCTAAATCCTTATGCATACATCATTTTCATCTTGCTCCTTCCTTTTGAAACCCCACGCGCGGTTCTACTTATTTTAGCTTTTGCGTTAGGGTTGAGCGTTGATGTTTTTTCCAATTCTCTTGGTATGCATGCTGCAGCATGTGTGTTTGCTGCTTTTTTTCGTCCGGGTGTAATGAGACTTATTACCTCCCGTAAGGAATACGAACCCGGGGTTGAACCTTCTATCACAGATCTCGGTTTCCAGTGGTTTTTCATGTATACGCTAATCCTTACCGGGTTACATCATTTTATGCTCTTCCTTTTGGAAGTTTTTAGATTCAGTGATTTTTTCAGTACCCTGTGGCATAGTCTTCAAAACACGATATTTACTGTTTTTGTCATTATTCTCAGCCAATACATTTTTTATCACAAGAAATAACCTCTTGTGGAAAGATGTTGTTGTATATTCATAAAAAAATCGAGGCTTTCCATTTGATTGAACAAATTCAATTATCTTCAAATCAAATTAAGCATATGAGAGCAGTATTGATCTTTCTATTGACAGTCCTTATTACAGGATTATCACATATTCAGATTCAAGGTCAAAACATTCCCGTTGGGCAATGGAGGGATCATCTGCCATTCAGTAATTTAATTTCAATAGCAAGAAGTACTGATCGGGTTTGGGCAGCTTCTCCATATGGCATTTTCTGGCTCGACACAGAAGATAACAGCATCAGCAAACTCACTAAGGTAAATGGACTCACCGATATTGGAATCCGCCGCATAGCATGGAACGAACAAAACGGTTTACTATTAATTGCTTATAGTAATGCCAATCTTGATATTATTAAAGGAACATCAATTATCAATTTGCCCGATATAAAGAATAAACAAATCTCTGGGGACAAATCCATCTATAATATTTATTTTCACGATCGTTATGCCTATCTCTCTTGTGGATTTGGAATTGTAGTAGTCGATATTGTAAAAGAAGAGATTGCGGATACCTGGTATATTGGCAACCAGGGAGCGGCTCTTCGTGTTTTCGACATCACTTTTGATAAAAGCGGACAAACCGTTTATGCGGCTACAGAAAAAGGTCTTCGAAAAGCTCTTTTATCATCCAATCTTGCATTATTTTCTTCATGGACGCAAGCAGGAACATTTTCAAACGACAATTCTTCCTTCAATCTTGTAGAAGCATTTGATGATAAAATTGTTGCCAACCTTAAAGGATTGGAAAATAATCAGGATTCTCTTTATGTACTCGAAAATGGGAAGTGGAATATTTTGATGAAAGACATTAACTTTTCCCGCATCAGTCTGAATGCTTATGGAAACAAACTCATCGTAAATATGGGTTCTTTTATCGATGTGTTGAATTCTGACAAATCATTAAATTCGAGTATAATCAATTATAACCCGGGGGATATGAAATCGACTGATATCTTCATTGATCCCGATGGCACTAAATGGATTACAGACGTTGTGTCTGGCCTGATTAAAATAAACCCGGATGGATCAACAAACAGAATTGAACCCAACGGACCTTTTGTTGCAACTACCTTTGCACTAATGCCATCGGGCTCTGACATGTGGGGTGTTGCAGGTGGCCGATCAGATGCTTACGGAAATAACTGGACCGTTGCGACTGCTTTCCTGTTGTCAGACGGGATATGGAAATCCTTATTAATTGGAGACGCCCGTGATTATGTTGCACTTGCTGTTGATCCATCCAATCCCAAACATGTCTTTGTTGGTTCATGGGGTTGGGGAGTATCAGAATACCTCAACGGTGTTCTTAAGAACCAATACAATGCATCCAATTCGTCTCTCAGACCTGCTACAGCTTGGGATATCTGGGTAGGTACGGGAGGATTGGCTTTTGACAGTAAAGGAAATCTGTGGGTCTCCAATTCGATCACCCCTAATATTCTCTCTGTTAAAAAGACTGATAATAGCTGGCGTTCTTTCAATTTATCACCTTTTAATACAATCGATGTCGGGCAATTAATCATAGATCAGTCTGATCAGAAATGGATGGTGCTGCGCAATAATGGATTACTCGTTTTTAATGATAACAATACTCCTGATAATCCAGCTGACGATAAAGTGAAAAATCTTACATCTGCACCTGGCAATGGAAACCTGCCAGGTGGCAAAATTACATGTCTTACTATCGATAAAGATGGTGTGATTTGGGTTGGGTCGGACAAAGGAGTAGGTGTAATTTATAATCCAGGAAATGTCTTTAGTGGATCTGACTTTGACGCACAAACAGTCAGAGTCGAGAATGAGGGCAAATTGATCCCGTTATTAGAAAACGAAAGAATTAATGCAATTAGTGTAGATGGAGCCAACCGAAAATGGTTTGGTACTGCAAGTTCAGGAGTCTTTTTAATTTCAGCTGATGGTAGTAAACAAATCGAACACTTTTCTGCAGAAAACAGTCCACTGCTTTCTAACGCTATCACATGTATCGGTATAAACACAGATGGGGAAGTTTTTTTTGGAACCGACAAGGGTCTTGTCTCTTATCGTGGGACTGCTGCTGAACCTGTTGTAAGTAGTAAAGGAGCATATGCATTCCCTAATCCCGTAAGACCAAATTATAACGGCACCATAGCAATAAAGGGTTTAACCATGAATGCTGATGTCCGCATTACAGATGTGACTGGACGTATAGTCTTACAAACAAAAGCTGAGGGTGGACAAGCAGTTTGGAACGGAAATGATAAAAATGGTAAAAGAGTTGCATCAGGCATCTACCTGGTTTTCATAAGCAATGAAGATGGAAGTAATACTGCCGTAACTAAAATTCTTATCATACGATAACACTGATCCATGTTAAATAAAACCAACGGTATTGTTCTGCACACCATTAAATATGGCGAAACCAGTGTTATTGCCAGAGTTTATACTGAACTTTTCGGTCTACAGTCTTATCTGGTCAAGGGGGCCAGAAACCGAAAGGGTGGAAATAAGATGAGTCAGCTTTCGCCCCTGACAATGCTGGAAATGGATGTTTACAGAAAAGAAACTGCACAACTTCACCATATCCGTGAGATGCACGTAGCCTTTCCCTTTACATCACTCCCTTTCGATGTAATAAAAAGCACCATCGCGTTATTCATCAATGAAATAATTTTCCGTTCTGTCAGAGAGGAAGAAGCCAATCCCCCACTCTACTCTTTTCTTGAAAGTAGTATACGTTGGTTTGATCTCGTACCGAATCACTTTTCTGATTTTCATCTCTGGTTCATGTTACATTTTTGCAGCTATTTAGGGTTTACACCCCATAATAACTATAGCAGCAGTAGAGGTATTTTCAATCTCCGCGAGGGTATTTTTCAATCTCACCTGCCCGAACATGCTGACTATCTTACAGAACCACTCAGCAGTATACTATTCCAACTTTCAGCATCAACACTTACTGATCTTTCTTCGCTTCAGCTTTCATCTCAAATCAGGCATGCATTACTTCCGCGACTTGTGGAATTTTATCGTTTCCATATACAAGGCATGAAAGACATTCAATCACTTGAGGTTCTCAGAGAAGTATTTAATTAGAAAACGCACGGACTGCCTCAGAAATGTAATCAGCGAGCAATAGTTACTAAGCGCAAAACGTGTATCTTTGCAAAAAAATTGAATCAATTATGAGTTTGGAACTGAGCGAACAGGAAGTCATTCGGCGCAATTCGATGAACGAGTTGTTAAGCATGGGAATTAACCCTTACCCTGCCGAGGCATTTGATGTAAATGTTACTGTTAACGAGATTCTTTGCAACTATCCGACTGACAATACCCTGTTTCAGGAGGTCAGCATTGCCGGACGAATCATGACCCGCCGTATCATGGGTGCAGTTTCATTTGTTGAATTACAGGATTCTACCGGACGAATCCAGATCTATATAAAACGTGATGACATTTGTGCCACTGAGGATAAGTCGTTATACAATATCGTTTTCAAAAGATTGTTTGATATTGGTGATATCATTGGTATAACTGGATATGTGTTTATTACCCAGATGGGCGAAATTACAATCCATGTTAAAGAGATCAAGTTGTTGAGCAAGGCGCTAAAACCTTTACCTGTTGTTAAAGAAAAAGATGGCGAATTGTTTGATGCTTTCTCGGATGCCGAACAACGTTACCGTATGCGCTATGTAGACCTTATTGTAAACAACCAGATTAAGGATGTATTTATAAAACGCACCCGTATGGTTAATACCATGCGTAATTATTTAAATGACAAGGGTTATCTTGAAGTTGAAACCCCAATCCTTCAACCACTCTATGGAGGCGCTGCAGCACGTCCTTTTACAACACATCACAATTCATTGGATATGACACTCTATATGCGCATTGCCAATGAATTATATCTGAAAAGACTCATCGTTGGCGGCTTCGATGGGGTATATGAATTCTCGAAAGACTTCCGTAATGAGGGAATGGATCGTTTTCATAACCCTGAGTTTACACAAATGGAACTTTATGTAGCCTATAAGGACTACAATTGGATGATGGACACGGTTGAAGAGATGGTTGAACGTATTGCTATTGATCTTCACGGAACCACTCAGGTTCAGGTTGGTGCAAACATGATTGACTTTAAACGTCCATGGAAACGGTTTACAATGTATGAAGGCATCCAACACTTTACAGGGATCGACATCTCTGAAATGGATGAAGCACAGATTCGAAGCGTTGCAGAGAAAGTAGGTGCTGAAATTAACGAGACCATGGGAAAAGGCAAACTAATCGATGAGATTTTCGGTACAGTAGCTGAACCATTCATTGTTCAGCCAACTTTTATTACTGACTATCCTATCGAGATGTCGCCACTTGCAAAGAAACACAGGAGCAAACCGGGACTGGTTGAAAGATTCGAAGCTGTCTGTAACGGTAAAGAACTCTGTAACTCATTCTCCGAACTCAATGACCCCATAGATCAGCGTCAACGTTTTGAATCTCAACTTGATTTAGGAAAGCGTGGAGATGATGAATCAATGGTATTGGATGAAGATTTTCTAAGAGCATTGGAATATGGTATGCCGCCAACAGCCGGTTTAGGTATCGGAATAGATCGTCTGGCAATGATCATGACCAACCAGACTTCTATTCAGGATGTACTCTTCTTTCCTCAGATGCGTCAAGAGAAGAAGGCTGCAGAAATGACAGATGCAGATCTCAAGGCTCAGGGAATACCTGATGGATGGATACCTGCCATACGAAAAACCAGTTTCAAAACACTGGAAGCCCTAAAAGAAGCGAATCCCAACAAGTTTTATAATGATTTGGGTGGTCTACGAAAAAAACTAAAACTCGACTTACCAATGCCTACCCTTGATGACGTGAAAGACTGGTTGGCATAATAAAACTGATAGGATATAGAAAAAGGTCTTGCAAGATTACCTGCAAGGCCTTTTTATTTATATAGTGAACCAATTAAGCTTCGTTGAGAAAGATATAACGAACAATTACAAGGACGAAGAGAATATACATTAACCAATGCACTTCTTTGAAACGACCTGATAATACTTTAAGAATAACATAGAAAAGTATTCCGGCAGCAATACCATTTGCAATGCTATATGTAAATGGCATGAGTGCAAAACATATGAAAGCAGGAAAAGCCTCTGTGAAATCATCAAAGTCAATTTCACGAATAGACGATACCATCAATACCCCCACAATTATCAGCGCAGGTGCCGTTGCAGCATTTGGTATCAACGATGCAAGCGGAGCAAGCACCAATGCCAGGAGAAACAATAAACCTGTCGTGACAGCTGTTAGACCTGTGCGGCCACCTTCACTTATACCGGCTGAGCTTTCTACATAAGCAGTGACTGTACTGGTTCCCATTAGAGCACCAAACGATACACCAAATGCATCAACCAGCATGGCCTTTCCTATCTTGGGAGAATTTCCATCTTTATCAAGCAACCCGGCTTTATTTGCCGTACCAACGAGTGTTCCGAATGTATCGAAGAGTTCAACAAATGTAAATGTAAAGACTACGGTCCAAAGGCCCATGTTGATTGCACCCTTAATATCAAGTTCACCTACTGCGAGATGATTAAAATCGGGTAATGAAAACAATCTAAAGTGCTCGGGAATAATTGTAACGCCCATTGGGATTCCTACCAATGTTGTAGCAACAATACCAATTAACAAGGCGCCTTTAATTTTATTGGCCATCAAAACTGCCGTAATAGACAGTCCAATCAGACATAAAAGCATACTGGGATTACTCAGACTGCCCAACATGATATTCCATTCGAAGAACTTTAGCGTTGCAATTCCATTACCGGCTTTGAGAGCATCCATGGTTGGAGGAATCAGGTTTGTACCGGCAACCATTATCTCTGATAACTTTAGACCGATTACGGTAATAAATAGTCCTATCCCAACTGTAATGGCCCGTTTAAGCGAGTTAGGAACAGCAATAACAAGTAGTTGCCTGACTTTTGTAACAGTTAACAGGATGAAAATAATTCCCGAGATAAATACCGCGCCAAGTGCTACTCTCCAGGGCATTCCAACACCCTGAAGTGCAATCGTGGCAAAAAAGGCATTCAATCCCATTCCAGGAGCCAGTGCTATGGGAAAGTTTGCATAAAGTCCCATTGCAATTGTCACTACCCCTGCAGCAATTGCTGTGGCAAAGAACACCGCGTTCTTATCCATCCCTGTTGCCGAGAGGATGTTTGGGTTCAGAAACAGAATATAAGCCATCGTCATGAAAGTAGTCACCCCGGCTAATATCTCGGTTCGAACTGTTGTCTTATTCTTTTTGAGTTTAAATAGTTTTTCAAACATCGTTTTTAGATTTACAGATTAAAAGGTATATTTAATCGCTGCCGTGGGAAAAATTTCCAGCTTGTTAGAATTAAAAACAAAGTTGTTGCTAATCTCAATTTCACTTCCTGCTGAGAATTTTGAGCAGAAGTTATACCAAAACTGAGGCTCTGTAAGTAAAATCCATTTCTTACCACTACCTGTTTTATCTTCTGACCACAAATCAGCAAAACCCGACATGGTAAACTTCCCGTTACACATGGTACTATTCCATGTTCCGGTAACTTGCATGTTTGCCTTTTGTTTTGATATTGCTTTGTAAGCTACATATACACTCATGAATGCATTGTTGATCTTAAAAGGATAAGAAACACCAAAAAGCCAGGCATTATCAAAGGAAGTAAACTGATTCATTCCTCCATTGTATTCGATATGTGCTAACAAAGGACAATTGCCTATTTTTATATCACGTGCTATTTCCCAATATGCCAACGAAACGCCACCACGGGGGCTATTATAATCCATGTCGATAAAGAAAAATGTTGAGCCGAATTTATCAGGTCTGAACATTTCAACTGTACTCGTCACATAACCTCGACCGGATGCATTCTTGTCACGGGCATCTTTAATAAAGTCGTAGTGTAGTTGAATATTTTGAGAAAAGCCAATCTGCACTACAATAAGCGCAGCAATAAAGAATAAGAATTTTTTCATAATAATAATTTGATTTATTTAGGCGCAAAAATACAATAAATATGAGAGTATTTAAACGGACTCCAATATTCAAAAAATAGATAGTTTTAATCAGAAATATAATATGCACTTTTGAATGTATATTAAAAATAGAGTCGTTTGGCAGGATGACCATTAATACAGATACAGATAACACGTATATTTTTTTCTCCCGTGCCAAACAACACGACATTCAATATGTTAATTAAAGTATAATATTCAAACCTTTACTCCATATATGTTAAATTTTCATCGTTTTCGTTAACAAAGTCGCTAATAATTGTATTTATTTGTAATATTGTAACAATTTTAAACATTATGACTCTTTCTTTACATATATTTGGGTTCAACCCTATAAAGAGCTTTACATCATTCGCTTGTACCCCTGAGGGGGACTAGCATATATATTTTTCTTTCCGTCTATTTTTCATTTTTTCCCTTATTTTAATCAATTTAAACATATATTTTATGAAGGTAATGAAGTTTGGTGGTACCTCTGTTGCCTCAGCCGAAAGTATTTTAAAGGTACTAGACATCGTGGCCGCATGCAAGGAAAAGAAAGTAATTGTAGTTGCTGCTATGGGCACAACCACGGATGAACTGGCTGAACTCAGCATTAAAGCGTCAACCGGAGATGAAAGTTACAAAGAAGGTTTATGTGTGATTGAAAAACTTCATCTTAAAGTCATAGAGCAGCTAATCGCCCCGAGAGAACGCGGTAGTGTGATAGCCAAAATAAAATTTCTTTTCAATGAATTGACATCTGCTCTAAATGGGGTTTATATTCTTCGCGAGTTGACCCCCAGAACATCAGATTATCTGTTGAGTTTTGGCGAGCGTTTATCGGCAATGATTTTATGTAGCGCTCTTCCAGATTCTGTATATATTGATGCACGGGAACTGATCAGGACAGATAATAAATATGGAAAAGCATCTGTTGACTTTGAAACTACCAACCGGTTGATTTCAGAGAAACTTTCATTTGTAAATAATATTCCGGTGGTCACCGGATTCATTGCAAGCACTGCTCAAAACGAAACAACAACATTGGGGCGTAGGGGTTCAGATTATTCCGGAGCCATTATCGCAGCTGCATTAGATGCCAGTACACTCGAAATATGGACAGACATTGATGGCATACTCACTGCAGATCCTTTAAAAGTCGAGAAGGCCTATTGCCTTGAAAGCCTTAGCTATTCAGAAGCCATGGAGCTTTCTTATTTTGGGACCAAAATCATCTATCCACCCGCCTTTGTTCCTGTTTATAGAAAAAATATTCCAATACAAATCCGGAATACATTTAATCTTCAAAATAAGGGTACATTAATTACCACGAATGCCAAAAATGATTCGTCCAAATCGATCAAAGGGATATCATCGATCGAGAACATTAACCTTGTAACCATCCAGGGTTCAGGAATGGTTGGCGTAACCGGAATCTCGAACAGACTATTCGGGGCATTGGCCAAGAGCAAAGTAAACGTGGTACTCATTTCGCAAGCTTCATCCGAATACTCCATCACATTTGCTATCATAGAACGGGATAGCGAACGGGCTCAAAAAGCCATAGAGAAAGAGTTTATTATTGAAATAAGTTCGGGAAATATCCACCAGGTTACCATAGAAAAAAATCTGTCTATTGTAGCTATTGTGGGGGAGAACATGAAAAAGAGTCCGGGGATTGCCGGCAAACTCTTTAACACGTTGGGCCGCAACGGAATTAATGTAAGAGCCATAGCTCAAGGCGCATCAGAGCTGAATATTTCATGCGTAATTGAAATCAAAGATCTTAAAAAAGCACTGAATACCATTCATGAATCATTCTTTTTATCCGAATATCAACAGGTCAATGTATATATTGTCGGTACAGGTGCTGTAGGAAGTAAGTTGATTGAACAGATCCGGGCACAACAAAGTAAATTATTGGTTCAACACAGACTAAAACTCAATGTCTGTGGTATTATGAATTCACGCTTAATGTTGATTAACCCCAATGGCCTGGAATTGAATGATTATAATATTCAGCTTAAAAATTCGGATACAAAAGCTGACCTGAACATATTTATCGAGCGAATTGCTTCGTTTAATCTGCTGAACAGTGTTTTTGTAGACTGTACAGCCAGCCTTGAGGTGACAACAAATTATATCAGCATCTTTAATTCTATCACTTCGGTGGTCGCAGCCAATAAGAGTGCCTGTTCATCAGAGTATTCTAATTACATGAAGATCAAACAGACGGCCCGAAATAAAGGAGTAAAGTTTCTTTATGAAACAAATGTAGGTGCCGGATTGCCGGTATTAAATACACTTTCAGACTTGATTAATAGTGGTGACCAAATCGTTAAGCTGGAAGGTGTTCTTTCGGGAACACTGAATTTCATATTGAACACGATTAATCCTGAAACTCCGCTTAGCCTGGCCATTAAGTGGGCTATAGAGAAAGGTTATGCAGAACCTGATCCCCGCATTGATTTGAGTGGTACGGATGTGGCAAGGAAATTAATGATTCTCGCCAGGGAAATAGGAATACCATTAGAACGACAAGACGTGTGTATTGAAAAACTGGTACCGGATATTTATTTTGAGTGTGCCTCTCCAGCTGATTTCATGAAAGAAGTTGTCAATTACGACGCAGAGTTTGAACAGAAGAGAAAGGAAGCATGTGGTACGGATAAAAAGTGGCGTTACGCGGCGTCACTCTTCGAGGGGAAAGCCTCTGTAAGTCTTGTTGCAGTTGATCAGAAACATCCTTTTTATGATCTGGAGGGCAGCAATAACATCTTTTTGATCACGACAGAGCGATATTACAATGCACCAATGATGATCAAAGGTTATGGTGCCGGTGCAGATGTTACTGCTGCAGGTGTTTTTGCAGATATTATCAGAGTTGTAAATGTATAATCTATCTATGATGAAAGAATCTGTTAAAGTATTTTCTCCGGCCACCGTTGCCAATGTAGGTAGTGGCTTTGACATACTTGGTTTTGCCCTTAGCAATCGCGGTGATATCATTGAAGCATTACCAAACAACGAAAAGAGTCTTAGAATTATAAACAAATCGGGTACTGATTTGCCACTGAACCCGGCAAAGAATGTAGCCAGCGTGGCCGTTGCGGCACTATTAGGAGAGCTAGCTTCCGAACAGGGTTTTGATTTGGTGTTTCATCAAAAAATAAGTCCTGGAAGCGGTATCGGGTCAAGTGCAGCCAGTTCTGCAGGTGCCGTATTTGCTGTTAACGAATTACTAGGCAGACCATTTACATTAAAACAACTGGTTGCTTTTGCCATGCAGGGAGAGAAAATTGCTAGTGGTGTGGCACATGCAGATAATGTAGCTCCAGCCTTGCTTGGTGGATTCACACTGATTAGAAGCTATCAGCCGCTCGATATTATTCAACTTCCTAGTCCTGAAAATCTCCTCTGTACGATTTCACATCCTGATATCATTGTCAGGACCGAAGATAGCCGGAAAATCTTACTTAAAGAGATCTTATTAAAAGATGCCGTCATCCAATGGGGTAACGTTGCCGGATTGGTTAGCGGGCTTTACACAAATGATTACGAGCTAATAGGCCGGTCTTTACAGGACGTGATCATTGAACCGGTAAGGGCATTGCTCATACCAGGTTTTGATACAATCAAAATGGCTGTTGTAAAAGCAGGGGCTTTGGGTTGTAGTATCTCTGGTTCTGGCCCATCCATTTTTGCACTCAGTAATTCTGATGAAGTTGCAATTAGAGTTGAACAAGTCATGCAGCAAATCTTTAAGTCGATGGATATCGAAGTGGATACATTTACTTCGCACATTAACAAACAAGGCCAGAAAATATTGTAAAAAAATTGAAAGTTTATTCCTATTAATCATTCATTACAGAAGATATGATGTATTATAGTACCAATAACAGGCGTAACAAAGTATCACTCAAAGAAGCCATCATAAAAGGCATCGCAGATGATAATGGTTTGTTTATGCCTGAACAGATTAATGTGTTTCCAAAGTCATTTTTTGATCAAATAGAAAACCTCTCTTTACAGGAGATCGCTTTTGAAGTTGCCAAACAATTCTTTGGCCAGGATGTAGAACATGACGCGCTGAAAGAAATTGTTTACGATTCATTGAACTTCCCAATTCCATTGGTTCAAATAAAACCTGACTTATATGCTTTAGAGCTTTTTCATGGACCAACACTTGCATTTAAAGATGTTGGCGGAAGGTTTATGGCAAGGATGCTCAATTACTTTACCAAAAACCAACAAGAAGAGATCATAGTGCTTGCCGCAACTTCAGGAGATACAGGGAGTGCCGTTGCAAATGGATTTCTTGGAGTAAAAGGCATTAAAGTGGGGATATTATATCCCAAAAATAAAGTAAGCAATATTCAGGAGAAACAGTTTACGACACTGGGCCAGAATATTACTGCTTACGAAGTCGATGGAACCTTTGATGATTGCCAGGCTATGGTTAAACAGGCATTCCGGGATGTTTCACTCAGACAAACGCTCAATCTTACTTCTGCCAATTCAATAAACCTTGCACGCCTTCTTCCACAGTCTTTTTATTATTTTCATGGATATGCCCAATTGCCCGACAAGCAAAAGGAAACGATTGTTTGCGTTCCAAGTGGTAACTATGGTAATATTACGGCTGCTATTATTGCAAAGAGAATGGGTCTGCCCATCCAGCATTTGATTGCAGCAACAAATGTAAATGATGTTGTACCGGAGTTTCTGAGAACTTCTGTTTATACACCGCGCACATCCGTGCAGACAATTGCAAATGCAATGGATGTTGGCGATCCAAGCAACTTTGCCCGTATACTCGATTTGTATGATAATTCTTACGAAGCCATCAAAGCTGATATTAGCGGATACGCTTGTTCTGACTCTACCATCAGGAAAACTATTTCAGATGTATACAAAAACAGTAATTATCTGCTGGATCCACATGGAGCTATTGGCTATAACGCTTTAACCGATGCACTCAACAATTCAAATAAGCAGGGCTTCTTTATCGGTACTGCCCATCCTGCAAAATTCAATGAAGTTGTGGAAGATATTATTCATGATCATGTAGTTATTCCGGAAAAACTTGAAAGCTTTCTTCACGGCACTAAACAAAGCATTGAAATTTCAAAAGATTACGCCGAATTTAGAGAAAGTTTGATAAAACTTGGGAGTTAAAAGGAAGCGTTAAATTCAGCATACCAATAAAAAATGCCGTCTCGTGTTTATATCTCCATTCTTAGGAAATTAAAGTATTAGACGGCATTTCTTAACTTAAAATAATGTTTACTGACTATCTGAAAAACTTTGTAGTAATTATTTCATATGCTAAGCTGGCTGCAACATGTTCAGAGGCACTGGACCCAAGAATGGGAGACAAACCACTGATATCACATCCAACCAGCGTTGACTTATCTGAAATCTGTTTAATAATATCCATAAACTGATACCATTCCAATCCACCAGGTTGTGGTGCATCTACTGCAGGCATGATGGAAGGATCAAAGGCATGCAGATCGATTGAAAAGTAGACATTTGATGTTAATTTATTCAGCATTTCATGCGTCCAGGCCTTGTTTTGATGGATTCTGCTGGCATAAAATATTCTATCCTGTCTACTTTCCTGGCTTTCATCAGGATTTAAACTGCGAATACCAATCTGGATAAATGATCCCATCTCTTTCACTCTGGTCATCAGACAACCATGATCTGTTATCTCGCGTGTATGAGCCGGACGCATATCTGGGTATGCATCAAAATGGACTACAGTAAGATCTTTAAACCGGTTAAAATGGGCTCTGATAGCACCTAAACTAACTAAGTGGTCTCCCCCAAGAGTGATACAGAATTTTTTCTTCTTCAGAAACTGAAGCACAGTCTTATGAACCGATTCTACTGCTTTAACACCATCATTTTCAATAATAGACTCTGTCGTG
>Ga0209125_1002355_pt1 | contig 14723 bp, 14 predicted proteins | sample BarGraIncub1131A_FD_184503 | JGI IMG/M metagenome (GOLD analysis project Ga0209125, IMG submission 184503) | Arctic peat soil microbial communities from Barrow, Alaska - Barrow Graham LP Incubations 11-31A (SPAdes) (version 2) | ecosystem: Environmental > Terrestrial > Soil > Wetlands > Peat... | reverse complement strand
AGCCGTATAGTTGGTGCCAAAGTTCATGGACCGGAAGGTTATTTGATCGGTACCGTCAAGGATTTGTTGCTCAGTTCGGAGCTGTCCACGAATCAGGAGACCATGGAGAAACCTGTGGTTCAAGGTATTTCCATCCAAATCGACAAGGATATCAAACATTTTTCCTTCGATCACTTTGATGTCTCCAAAAGGAATAAGAAGCTCTTTGTAATCTGCCACAAGCTGGAAGAGCTGACTGAAAGCAAAAAAGATGAGAGCATTCCGCTGGCTGCTTTGGTAATGGATAAGCAGATCGTCGATCTTAATGGTCGCAAAGTAGTTCGCGTCAATGACGTCAGGCTGGCCACTATCAACAATATCACCTATGCCATCGCTGTGGATGTCGGCATCGAAGGACTCCTGAGAAGAATCGGCATCGGACAACCCGTTAAACTTTTGTTCTCCCTGATAAAAGCTGAAGTCCCCTCCAAATTCATTTCGTGGGACGATATGGAGGCTATTGATTACTCTAATCTTAGCATCAAACTTACTTCGACTTTCTCCAAACTCAATACCCTCCACCCTTCCGATCTTGCAGACATCATCGAAGACCTGGATAACCGCTCGCGTCAGTCGGTCTTTCAATCCCTGGATGAGGAGATGGCGGCCGACGTTCTGGAAGAGATGGAACCAAAAGCTCGGCTCAAGATTATCGAGGGAATGTCGGTCGAAAAAATGGCCGACGTCCTGGAGAAAATGCCTGCCAATGAGGCTGCCGATATTCTCGATGAACTGGAAGCAGACAAGGCTGAGATGTTGCTGAATGAGATGGAAGCCGTATCATCCTCAGAAGTTCGCGAACTGCTGGAATATGAAAATTACGAGGTAGGCAGTATCATGACAACTGAGATCCTTGCTTACGATGAGGAAACTACCGTGGAGGCTGTCTTTAGAGATTTGCGACTCAGTCAGCCTGAAACTGAATCGATGTTCGGATTCTTTGTCATCAATAAGAACAATGAACTGATCGGTACGCTCACCTTCAGGGACCTGGCGGTTGCTGAACCTACCGTGAAGTTATCTGACATCATGAATGACGACCCGATCTTTTTATATGACGAACAGAAAATTGACGATGTGGCTGAACTGGTCTCCAAATACAATCTGCTGGCAATACCCGTGATCAATGATAGTAAACAGCTCGAAGGGATGGTTGTCATTCATGATGTTATCGAGGATTTGGTAAATAAAAGAAGGACCAATAAAAAATAGAAGGTACAGGCATGTTTAAAGACAAACTGAAAAGAAGATCCCTGCTCAAAAGAATTGGAATCTTCCTTGCTGTTTTAGGTCCCGGAATCATCACCGGAAGTGTGGATAATGACGCAGGAGGTATTACAACCTACTCTGTTGCAGGCGCTTTGTACGGATACAACCTGATCTGGACTCTGATTCCATCCTTTCTGGTGCTGGTCGTGATTCAGGAAATGAATGCCCGTATGGGGATTGTCACAGGAAAAGGTCTTGCCGATTTGATCCGGGAAAATGCGGGTGTCAAAATTACCTTTTTTATTTTCCTTGCCCTGATTTTTGCCGATATCGGCAACACAACCACAGAATTTGCAGGTGTTGCGGGAAGTATGGAGTTATTCCATGTGAGTAAATACATTTCTGTACCGGTCGTTGGTGTAATGGTCTGGCTGCTCGTCGTCAAAGGAACCTATAAGATTGCTGAACGGATCTTCCTGCTGTTCAGCGTTTCGTTGCTTACTTATGTGGTCTCAGCGATCTTGGGAAAACCGCAATGGTCGGAAATCGGACACAGCATTATCCATCCCGATTTTCCTGTTAACGGTGAAAGCCTGGCAATGATCATCGGCGTCATTGGTACCACTATCGCTCCCTGGATGCTGTTTTACATGCAATCGTCTGTGATTGAGAAAGGTCTAAAGATGAAAAACTACAGATATACCCTTATCGATATCCTGGTAGGATGTATCGTGACGGTTGTAGTAGCATTCTTCATCATCGTGGCCTGTGCCTCGACCCTTCATGTAAACGGTATCAAAATTGAGGAAGCAAAAGATGCTGCCATGGCATTGCAACCGCTGGCTGGTCAGTTTGCTGCTCATGTCTTCGCATTTGGTTTGTTCGTTGCCTCGATCTTCTCAGCAACAATTTTGCCTCTTGCGACCTCCTTTTATGTCTGCGAAGCCTTCGGATTTGAAGCAGGGATCGACAAAAAATGGGAGGAAGCACCTGAATTTTTTACGCTTTACACCTCAATCCTTGTCATTTCTACCGGGATAATCCTACTTCCAAACGCCCCGTTGATATCAATTTCGTTATGGTCGCAGGTTATCAATGGACTGCTTCTGCCCGTTTTTCTGGTTTGTATGATCTTGCTGGTTAACAACAAGAAAATTATGGGCGAGTATGTGAATAAACCGCTCAACAACATCATTGGTTGGAGCACGGTGATCGTACTGGTCCTTCTTTCTGCCATGCTTCTGATATCCCAGATTTTGAAACTGTTCTAGAATATATAGTTCCACAGTAGACCTCCGTTTTTCATTGATTGAAAGCGGCATTCGGATGAAAATTATTCTCTTTATGCTGAATCGGTTTTTTTTTGCCTCAAAGTGCATTTAGTTTTGTACAAACACTAAAAGTTACAAAAATGAAAACGATCGCATTAAGATTAGCTGGCATCTCGCTTTTGATTATGATGATAGCAGGTTGCTCAAAGACAGACCCGGGTGTTGGCTCAGCAACATTGAAAAATGCAATGATCAGCAGCACACAGAATTTGAACAATGCCATGACGGAGATTACCTCCAATCAGGCATTTCAGTTGTTATCCATCAGCAGCTCAGGAATGACCTATAAATCCGGTACAGTTTACCTTGCAAATATTCCATTGGATCTGATTAAGGGCGTCTATGATTACAAGGCGTTAAAGACCGATGAAAGCAAAACTTATCCGTTGATAAAGTTCTTCACTAAAAGCACAGACGTCAGCAGGATGGTAATCAATATGCCTTTAGCCAAGCTGAAAAAACCTTATAACATGAAAATTTTCCTCAAGGCAGATTCAGCGTTAACGAACAATTTCTCCATATCTGTCACTGATTATCACAACAATTACAACAGTTACCACGATTTTGACTATATTAATGTCGCTGATATAAGCATCGACAAAGCCAATGCAGGCAGTCTGAACATCAAATCTGTCGTCAGTCCAACTACCGGTACCCAATATGCTTCCCAGTTCGCATTCAGCAACGGATACACAGCCAAATATGCCTATGCTTCAGGAGATACAACCGTTTCGAGCTTTACCATATTGAAAGACAATACCATTTTGTATCAGGAAAAACTGCTGACTCTCAGAAAAGATACAGGAAGATTTGGTCATGAACGCCAGTATATTCTGACTATTGGTGATATCAGGATTGTCAGAAGTAGCGGCCAGGGCCCTCAGGTTTATGTAAAGAATGTTCTTCAGCCAAAAGCAATTATTACTGTTGAGGATAAAGATGAAAATGAGCAGTCAGAACACTCTGTTTGCGACAAGAGAGATATTAAGATCACCTTTGAAGATGGTACAGTTTCTACGGTATCAACTTTAATAGGCAATTCGATTAGCGACATCTCAACCCTGTTTAAATCGCTTCATGAGGTTTATTTTGCAGCCTATGTGGTCGACTGGATTGGGTACGATATTTTTTACAAACGATAAAAGCACCAAGTATTTACACACTGATGTTGGTTTTTTTCCAGGTTACTTTTGTGGGATTTGAGCTCCCGCGATGATCGCCAGATCAAAGCGGGAGTTTTTTTGCATTCATTTTCAGAAAATCGCGTTAAACAAATAACCAACAATCATAATTCCCGAGGCAACAATCCCTGCAAAAGTCAGGATTAAAGGCATTTTCAATACCTTCTTCAGAATGATCATTTCTGGTAAAGATAGACCGATGACTGCCATCATAAACGCCAGCGAAGTACCGAGTGATGCTCCTTTTTCAATCAGAACTGAAACAATAGGGATAATCCCTGCAGCATTGGAATAGAGCGGAACTCCTATAAGAACAGATAGCGGGACACTGTACCACACCGACTTACCCATAAGTGCGGCCATATAATCTTCCGGAACATAGCCATGTGCGCCAGCGCCAACAGCAATACCAATGGCAACATATATCCACACTTTTCCAACAATTTCCTTCACTGCTTCATATCCGAATTTCAGGCGGTCGGCAAAACGCTGTTTTTCAACATCCTCTTCAGAATCTCCGACTTTGGTCTGGTACACCCAATCCTGAACCCAATGTTCCAGCTTCAACTTCCCAATAACCCAACCAGCCGTGATGGCAATTACAAGGCCCGTAGCAACATAAATAGCCGCAACTTTCCATCCAAACATTCCAAATAACAGGATTACTGCAACTTCATTGATCATAGGCGCTGCTATCAAAAAAGAGAATGTAACTCCCAAAGGAACACCGGATTCTACAAAACCTAAAAACAAAGGGATAGCAGAACAGGAACAGAAAGGAGTTACAACACCCAATAAAGAGGCCATAATATTACCCGTAAATACGGATTTTCCTTCAAGTGCTTTCCGGGTACGGTCTGCAGAAAAATAGGACCGGATGATACCCACAAAAAAAATGATCAGGGTTAAAAGCAAAAGAACTTTAGGCAACTCATAGATAAAGAACCGGATGGATTCGGTCAGTTGGGTTCCTTTGTTCATACCTAATACGCTATCAACCAGCCAATCTGTCATAGGCTGTAGGTTGTGGTAAATCAGGTACCAAATTGGCAGCACTAAAACTGGTAGCCAAAGTTTTCGATTATTTTTCATAACAACCTGAATAGTATATAATAAACTCCTACGCCAATAAATAGAATAGCCACCAGTCGCCGGAACCAGATTTCAAAACTCTTCATTCTGTTGTAAACTCCTCCGATAGAACCAACGGAATAAGCAATTAGCCACGAAAAGATGATTACTGGAATGCCTGTTGCCAAGGCAAAAACCAAGGGTAAATAGAGACCTGAAACACTTGAAACAGTCATGGGAACAAGCATCCCAAAATAAAGGACACCGCTATAGGGGCAGAAAGCCAGGGCAAAAACCACACCCAGTAGCATGGAGTCCAAGTATCCCCATTTCGTTTTATTTTCCATTTTTGATGTTAGCCCACTTAGGCCGGGGAACTTTATTTTAATGACATCGAGCATAAACAATCCGATCAAAATCAACAACGGACCCAACACCTTCTCACCATACCTTTGAAAGAAGCCTGAAAATTTAAATTGATCTGCACCAAAATAGATTATAAGTGGAATTGTTGTGTATGATATAGCACGACCCAGCGTATAGAGTAATCCATTTGCAAAAACACGATTGCGATTCTCGATATCCTTACTAATAAAGCCAACAGCGGTGATATTAGTTGCCAGCGGACAGGGACTGATAGCAGTCATTAACCCTAAAACCATTGCCGAAAGCCATGGCATCGTACTGTTTTCTAAAAGATTGGCTAAAAAATCCATTCGTGCAAAGACTTAAAGGCCATCTACCTTCTGTTTGATAATGGATTTTAGTTTGGCCGGATTTGTTCTTGCATACATAAATCCTTCATTGGTAAGATTGATTTGCTTGTCACCTTTTACAAACAGCAGCGTCTGACCTGAAACCTTAAGCCTGACAGCAATCGTTTTGCTGGAGGCATCATCCAGATTGATAGCCTTAAATGTTGCCCTGCCCGGATAAAGACTTTCGATATCGGCCTTTGCTTCAGCCTCAACTGCTTTGCAGGTCACACATCGGGCGTTGAAATGGAAATAATAGGCTTCAATTTTACTTGCTGTTTTAAAAGATGTTTCCTTTTGTGTGTTCTGGGCAACACCTAGGAAGCTTCCTATTACCATGAAGGCCAAACTTAAGATAAATGTTTTCATAACATCTGATTTACTTTGTTAACACTTGTTTGATCTCTTCTGCAGAGGGAACACGGCCTTTAATCGCAACTTTCCCATTGACGACCAGGGCAGGGGTTGTCATGACACCATATTTCATGATCTCAACGATATCTTCAACCTTGGTTACAATGGCATCTATCCCATTTTGTGCTACGACGTCGCGTGTCAGTTTCTCCAGCGTCTTGCACTTTGAGCAGCCAGGACCTAAAATTTTGATTTCCATAATATCTTCATTTTTCAGTTTGACAATTATTTGGGTTTACAGGACCATTCAGGAATTTATTGAATAGTTCCTGGGCCTTCGCCCAATTTTCTTTGTTTAAACAATATTTAATCCGGGGTGCTTCAATTTCGCCCTGTATTAAACCGGCATCTTTCAATTCCTTCAGGTGTTGCGAAAGTGTTGACTTGACGATGGGAAGAACTTCAGTCAGATCGCCACTGTAACAGCAGGATTGTTTGGATAAAAGTTCGAGCACGTACATCCTGATCGGATGCCCCATTGCCTTGGCAAATCGGGCAGCCTGTTTATGGTCTTTCGAAATAATTTCTTTTAACATCATTCGTAGTTCGTGAAATTACGAACAAAGTAAACTGATTTTTATGAACTGTGCAAATAAATTTTTTATCTTTAGAAACTCTGAAAAACCCGAAACCACATGATCACAGGCGAACTTAAATCACAGATAGACAAGATATGGACCGATTTCTGGACGGGTGGCATCGCGAACCCGCTCACAGTTATCGAGCAGTTTACTTACTTGCTTTTTATCCGCAGGCTCGACGAAATTCAGCTTACGAAAGAGAAACAGGCCAACCTGGTCGGCGTTCCTGTTAAAGATCCTGTTTATACGGAAGAGGAAAAGCACCTGCGATGGAGTAGTTTTCGGAACAGCGATCCCGAGACCATGTACCACCTCTTTCAAAAAGAGAATGGAGTGTTCGATTTCATGAAGAATGTGGGAGCCCGCGGCTCGATCTTTGCCGGTTTCATGAAGGGCGCTACCTTTATGATCCCCACACCCAGGCTTTTAGACATGGTGGTACAGCAGATCGACAAGATCAGGATGGAGGACCGCGACACCAAGGGCGACCTCTACGAATACCTGCTCTCCAAAACTGCCACCGCCGGCACCAACGGACAATTCCGCACGCCCCGTCATATTATCAAAATGATGGTGGAGATGGTGAAACCTCAAAAAGATGATACCATTTGTGACCCGGCCTGCGGCACAGCCGGCTTTTTGGTCGCGGCTGGCGAATATTTCCACCAATACCATGCGGATTGGTTCATGGAATCTTCCTTCCGGGAACACTACAACACTAAAATGTTTACAGGCGCCGAATTCGATGCCACCATGATGCGGATTGCCGCCATGAACCTGCAGTTGCATGGAATTGAGCATCCGATTCTGATAAGCAAGGACGCGCTCAGTGAATCGAACAGCGGGATGAGCGACCAGTATTCGCTGATATTGGCCAATCCGCCTTTCAAGGGAAGTCTCGATTATGATGCCGTGGAAAGCAGTATCCTCAAAAGGGTGAAGACAAAAAAGACAGAATTGCTTTTCCTCGGCCTGATGCTGCGGGCGCTCAGGACCGGAGGCCGTTGCGCGGTGATCGTTCCTGACGGTGTGATGTTTGGTTCCTCCAATGCCCACCAGCAGATCCGGCAGGAATTGGTAGAGAATCAGCGTTTGCAGGCGGTCATTTCGATGCCCAGCGGCGTGTTCAAACCTTATGCAGGAGTGAGCACGGCGATTTTATTCTTCACCAAAACCAACTCTGGCGGGACGGACCAGGTCTGGTTTTACGACATGCAGGCGGATGGTTTTTCGCTCGACGACAAGCGCAATCCGATCGCCTCCAATGATATTCCCGACATCATCAACCGCTTTGATAATCTGGAGGCTGAGCAAAGCCGAAGCCGTGTTGATAAAAGTTTCCTCGTCCCCTTCTCCGAAATCAAATCCAACAACTGGGATCTCAGCATCAACCGCTACAAGGAAATTGAACATGAGGAAGTTGCCTACGACGCTCCAACTGCTATTATTGAGGATATCAAGCATCTCGATGCCGAACGGTCCGAAGCCCTGAAAAAATTGGAGGAACTGCTGAGATGAAAGTCAATATTTCGAGTGTAATTGAAAAACCAATTACTGGTGAATGGGGAGAGGATGGCGGAAATATTAAAATTCTGCGTACAACTAATTTCACCAATGAAGGTCGTATTAAATTTGATGAAGTTGTCACACGGAATATCGAAGCAGGAAAGGTTGCTTTGAAGAAACTTAAACGTGGTGATATTATCATCGAAAAATCTGGTGGAAGTCCAAATCAACCGGTTGGCAGAGTTGTTTTCTTTGATGAAAACGAGACATATTTATGCAATAACTTCACCTCAATATTGAGACCTGTCACTAATAAAATCCACCCTAAATACTTGCATTACATCTTGTTTTGTAATCATAAATTTGGCGTCACAAATAGCTTTCAAAACAAGACAACAGGTATTATCAATTTAAAGCTGCAACGATATATTGACGAAATCCAAATCCCCCTCCCCCCTCTCTCCATCCAAAAGAAGATTGCCGACATTTTGGATGCCGCCGATTTGTACCGGCAAAAAACCAAAACCCTAATTGAAAAATACAACCAACTTGCCCAGTCACTCTTTCTGGAAATGTTTGGGGGCCTAAAAGGTGAAAAATGCACTTTAGATTTATGTTGCGAATTAAATCCCAAAAAATCAGAAATATCTCATTTAGAAAGAACTACAATCGTCTCATTTGTTCCAATGGCAAGTGTTTCTGAAAAAGGAGAATTACAATTGGAAGACAACCGAGAACTTTGTGATGTATGGAATGGATTTACATTTTTCAAGGAAAATGATGTTGTGTTTGCAAAGATCACCCCATGCATGGAAAACGGAAAGGGAGCGATCATGAAAAATCTAAAGAATGGAATTGGTTTTGGAACGACTGAATTTCATGTACTGAGACCAATCGAGAAAGTTTCAAGTCCAACTTGGCTTTATTATTTAACAACAAATGAAAAGTTCAGAAAAGAAGCAGAGAAAAATATGACTGGTAGCGCGGGTCAAAAAAGAGTCCCAATCGACTTCTTTAGAAAATATCAAGTAATATGTCCTCCAATCTCCCTCCAAACCCAATTCGCCGACCGCATCCAACTCATCGAAGCACAGAAGCAGCAAGCCCAATCCACTCTGCAAAAAGCGGAAACATTGTTTAACAGCCTCCTGCAAAGGGCATTCAACGGTGAATTGGTAAATTAGGATATTGCGGTTTTATCAGCAAAAACTATTCAAGTTTATGGGAAAGATTAAAATCCTCGAAGAGAAAAAATTTGTTATTGAGTATAATAGTGTATTTTTGTTTTGATGGAAAAGAAAGGATACATAGAAATTAGAATTGTCGGCAAGAGAGGAAATTTGGATCTTAGCCCGGAAAATTTCGACATTAATGAAATCAGTAATGTCCAGGAACAAGTTGAGAATCCGCTTTCCCCAAATGACAAAAACATTGTGGATTATCACGCGGATTATGACGAAATCTATTTAAAGAAACTTCGGCAAAAAGCTTCCTGGTTAAAGAATATTGAACCAGCTTCCTGGTTAAACGAAATTCGAGGCCACGATGCGTAAAGCCGTATTATTAGATACCAGTTTTTTCCTATCCCTGAAGCACACAGAATTCTTTGGATTATTGGATCTGTAGAATTCACTATTTTAAAATGAGATCGTTTTACTCCATATTATCCTTAAATATTAAACCAGAGATCAACGAACGGTTGTCTGTTGGGATGATTATGATTTTTGGGGAGAAGGTTTTCTTTCATTATTCAAAGCAAAAGCTTTCAATAATCCAGCGATTAGTAAGTAAAAACGTTTATAAGGCAACTTTAGATTACCTTAAAATGCTTGAGCAGTCAGTCAGCAATAGCGAAAACCTGAATGTTCCAAATGGAAATTTAAGGTTGAAACCGACTAATAAATACGACAGAATTTTCAGTGAACAATATATAGAATATTTAAGCAGGTACAATAGTAATCTAGTATCGTTCAGTAACACTAATTTCATTGAGGCTGAGGCTTCTCAGCAAGTTTTTGAGACCATTTTCAGAAAGCTAATTGATGATTCTCCCATTGAAGTTACCAACAATCAGAAGCAAAAAAACTTGCTGATTATGCGAGGGAAAATGGCGTAACCCCTCTGTTTAACCAATAAACAATTTTACCTCTCTTTTAATGGAAAAGAGAGGTAATAATGCGTAAAGCCGTATTATTTGATACGAAGGAATTCAGCAATAGAATTGCAGGGTAATCTACTGCCTTTGAGTTTTACATTGTAAATAAAAAAATCGCAAGCAGCTTCGTCCATTAATCCGGTACGAAAAGTTTCGGCAAGGAAATCCATGGTAGTAAGGTAGATAATATTGTGTTCCTGACAATATTGGGCAATATCTTTCAGATTACTGCTTCCGACAACATCATTATGGTAACGACAATAGGCCATACAGGCGCTTTCACCCTTTCCAAATTTCTGGGTGACAAGTCTTTTGTACTCACGAGCAACCACAATATCTGATTTAATATCCAGCTCTTCGACTAGTTTAAAATTAAAAAGGTTGCCAATTTCAATTTTTTGATTTTCTGATAATGCCTCTTTGTAAACGACGTCAGGAACATAAATCTTGTTGGGGAAAATTTGAGGTAATTGGCTTAACGCGCCACCTTTGCAAAAGTGAATAATCACATCAGCGTCAAGAATGATCTTTTTTTTAGGATCAATCTTTTTCATCAGACAAAATTTCACTCAAATCTATTCCTATTGCCAACATCAGCTCCTGGTAATGGCCTTCTGAAATCTGATCGTTTTCGAACAATTTATTGGCTAATGAACCATAAGTACCCAATATTGTCCTTTCGGCAGTAGATTCGTACAATTCAGTTGAATATCCATGTTGGTGGGCTCCTGTTTTAATATGTGATGAATACCTTTCAACAAACGATTTGCTCACCAACTCCATTTTCGATAATTGGTTCAGCAAGGCTGCTCTTGAAGAACCATAAGTTTGCTCGATTTTAAGAATAGTCGCCAAAAGTATCTTATTGCTGCCCAGTTCTTCTTCGGGTATAAGACGCAAGATCCCATCTTCCGGCAAAAGCAAATTTGAGGCAAAAATATCGGCCATCCGTTCGTTCGCATTTTTTTTAGGGAATTGGCCGGTTTGACACTTGTGCGGTGTAAATTCCTTATCGTAATAAAGGTGGTACAATTCGTGCCCAATGGTGAAATTTTGTCGCCCCAGGGAGTGATCGGAATTGACCAACATAAACCTACTTTCACCACTTTTAATTGAAAGGCCTGAGAAACTGTCACTCAATGGTTTGAATACGGTCAAAAGATCCAACCTGCGCAATAAGCTGTTGAAATTAATCGGCTCGGTGCTGTTATAACCAACAACACTTCTAAAATCTGTCACGTAAGATTTAAGCCTGTATTCCATCAGCTTCGATCCTTTTCATTTTTAGATAATTCTTCACTATCCTTTTAAAATAGGCAATTTGAGCACGATCAGCAGCGGTTAATTCATTTGCACGGAATGCAAGAGCGAGGTCTGTTTGCTTTTCTGAAATTGTCTCTCCAAAAAAAATCTCTTGATCAATATCCAAATATTCCGATATTTTCTCTAAATGTAACAAAGACACTTCTCTTCTTCCATTTTCATAATAAGATAGAATTTCTCTTTTAATTCCGCAATAATCAGCAACTTCTTCCTGGCTGATACCCATTTTTTCCCTGAATAATTTAATATTCCCTCCAACTTCGTTTGTCATAAATTCGTTTTTCTTGTTACAAATTAATGCATTTTATTAATCAATTACAAATATTTCGTAACAATATTTACCTAATTTTTTAAGCTCAATCCAATTTTAAATCAATTCACTCTCAAGCAATAATAAATTCTTAATGATCACTTCTCTAAATTTATGGCAAACTAATTAAATTACAAAGAAATAGATCCATAAATATTGCATTTGACCAAATTCATAATTACCTTCATCCTCCCTAATCCGTTGACCTTACAGACGAACTGATGTGTAACTTTGGCTTTCTTCAAAACGAATTTCCTGAGATCTTCTCCGAGGCTGCGGAGGCGGAAAAGCACACCTTTAACACCCCAAGATATGGTGCGCTAAGTTGTCGCAGCGCCCTCGAAAAGGCTGTTAACTGGCTGTATGAGAACGATTCAGACCTTGTCCGACCCTACGACACCAAACTCTCAACGCTGATCCACGAACCTTGTTTCCGAAATATTCTTGAACCCCGTATGTTTCAGGAGATCAATGTGATTCGTATGAATGGCAACCAATCGGCCCACGGAAAAAATGTCAGCAGACAAGAGTCACTTGTCTCTCTAAAATGTCTCTTTCGGTTCCTTTCGTTCCTAAGCATCAGTTACAGCGAAGAAAATCCGTTAATACCGGCCTTTGATGAAAAATTCATTCCGGATGGAGACGAGAAAGAAAAGAGTATCAGGGAGTTAAATGATAAAATCAATGAGCTGACCGCTCAAACTGAAACCCTCAACCAGGACCGCTTAAGGACAGAAGAGCTGGCAAGAAACAACGAATTGTTGAGCCTTCAGCTGGAACGCCAAAAAGAGGAGTTCACAGCTCGGAAAAAAGAAAGACAACATATTCCGGGTGGAAACCTTGCCATTCCTGAATTGATACCCGAATCAGTTACCAGAAAGATATACATCGACAGTCTGCTGGCTGAGGCTGGCTGGGAGACACTCAGGTTAGGCCGTGAACTGGAATATGAAGTGACTGGGATGCCGTTATCCACCAATCCTACCGGAATTGGGTACGTCGACTATGTGCTTTGGGGCGACAATGGGTTGCCTCTTGCTGTTATTGAGGCCAAAAAAACGAGTGTCGATGCGCGCAAAGGCAGGCACCAGGCGGAATTGTATGCCAATTGCCTCGAAAAGAGGACGGGACAACGTCCGGTTATTTTCTATACCAACGGTTTCGAAAGCCATATCTGGGACGACACATTTTACACATATCGTGAAATAAGCGGTTTTTATACCAAAGATGAACTTCAACTGCTTGTGGATCGTCGAAAATCGAGGCAAGATCCGCGAAATTTCAAGGTAGATACCAATATTGTAGAAAGGCCCTATCAACTCGAAGCCATAAAGAGGGTGGCTGAGGAATTGGTTAAGCTACACGATCATAAGCTGACAGGCAAAAGCCGGAAAGCCCTCCTGGTTATGGCTACCGGAAGCGGAAAAACAAGGGTTTCAGCAGCCATTGTTGATATGCTCTTCAAATGCAATTGGGTAAAAAGGGTGCTATTTTTGGCCGACCGGAATGCCTTGGTTACGCAGGCTAAAAATGCTTTTAAAGAGTATTTACCCAATCTGTCGGCCATCGACCTAACCAAAGAGAAAGAGGACAATGGAACCAGGCTGGTCTTTTCGACCTACCCCACGATCATGAACAAAATTGACAGCCTGAAAGATGATACCGGAAGATTTTACGGTCCCGGACATTTTGATCTGATTATCATCGACGAAGCACACCGATCTGTCTATCAGAAATATAAATCAATATTCGAATACTTCGATTCTTTGCTGGTTGGACTCACAGCCACGCCAAAAACTGAAGTCGACCACAATACTTATAGTTTGTTTGAAATTGAGGACAACAATCCGACCTTCGCCTATGAGTTATCCCAGGCTGTTCGGGATGGTTATCTGGTTCCTCCAAAAGCCTTGTCGGTACCAATTAAATTTCCCAGGGAAGGGGTTCGTTACGACGAATTGACTGCCGCGGAAAAAGCTGAATATGAAGAGAAATTTGGCGATCCTACTAAAGGGGAAGCAGTAGACGAGATTGACAGCAATGCCCTGAATTCCTGGCTTTTCAATGCAGACACGGTAGATAAGGTATTGGATTACCTAATGACCAAAGGTCTGAAGACCGAGGGAGGAGACAAGCTGGGTAAGAGCATCATCTTCGCCCGAAACCACAACCATGCTCTTTTTATCGAAGCACGGTTTAACAAAAACTATCCTGAATATTCCGGGAAATTCCTTCGGGTCATTGATAACTACGAAACCAAAGCACAGGATTTACTTGAGCGCTTCTGTTTGCCTCATGAAGAAGCGGATCCTCAGATTGCCGTTTCAATTGATATGATGGATACGGGCATTGATGCTCCGCGAGTCGTGAATCTGGTGTTTTTTAAACCGGTGAAGTCTGTCACCAAATTCTGGCAAATGATTGGACGGGGAACACGATTGTGTCCAAATTTATTCGCTCCCGGCAAGCACAAGGAATATTTCCTGATTTTTGATTTTTGCGAAAACTTTGAATATTTCAATGAATTCCCGGAAGGCATTGTTCCAACCGTCCCAAGATCAATATCTCAGCAGCTGTTTGAAACAAAACTTGAAATAGCTTTCGAATTGCGTTCAAATCCTGAATCGACAGAAGAGGATCAGAAGTTGGCGACTTTGTACATCGACGAATTACATCGACTTATTGCTACGCTTGACCAGCAAAGATTTGTGGTAAGAAAAGAATTGCGGCTGGTAAATGCATTTACTAGCCGTGAGCGATGGGAAAACCTGAATGTAGGGGACCAGGCGGATATTTGCCAACATCTTTCCAATTTACCAGCCATCGCTGACAACGAAGATGAACTTGC
>Ga0209125_1002353_pt1 | contig 14725 bp, 12 predicted proteins | sample BarGraIncub1131A_FD_184503 | JGI IMG/M metagenome (GOLD analysis project Ga0209125, IMG submission 184503) | Arctic peat soil microbial communities from Barrow, Alaska - Barrow Graham LP Incubations 11-31A (SPAdes) (version 2) | ecosystem: Environmental > Terrestrial > Soil > Wetlands > Peat... | reverse complement strand
AGGCATTCAACCCGGGCGGCAGCGTCAAGGACCGGATCGGCTTTGCCATGATCAAGGACGCCGAAGAAAAAGGGTTCATCACCGAGGGTACCGTAATCATCGAGCCTACCAGTGGCAATACCGGCATAGCCCTCGCCTTTGTCGCCGCCGCCAAGGGGTACCGGCTTATCCTCACCATGCCGGACACCATGAGCGTCGAGCGGCGTAACCTTCTCAAGGCGTACGGTGCAGAGCTTGTCCTGACGCCGGGAGCCAAGGGGATGAAGGGCGCCATAGATAGGGCGGAGGAGCTGGCTGCGCAAACGCCCAACTCCTTCGTGCCGCAGCAGTTCAACAACCCGGCCAACCCCTCCATCCACCGCGCCACCACGGCCGAGGAGATCTGGGCTGACACCGACGGCAAGGTGGACATCTTCGTGGCGGGTGTCGGCACAGGAGGTACCTTGACCGGGGTGGGCGAGGTGCTCAAGGCGCGCAATCCCGACGTCAAGGTGGTCGCCGTGGAGCCGTTCGATTCACCGGTCCTTTCCGGCGGCCAGCCCGGCCCCCACAAGATCCAGGGGATCGGCGCCGGATTTTTACCCGGCGTGCTCAATCAGGGGGTCTACGACGAGATCTTCAAGGTGAAAAACGACGAGGCCTTCGAGGTCTCGCGGCAGCTCGCGCGCGAGGAGGGGCTCCTGGTCGGCATTTCCGGGGGCGCTGCCGCCTTCGCCGGTCGCCAGATCGCCCGTCGCCCCGAGAACAAGGGGAAGCTGATCGTGGTAATCCTCCCCGATACCGGCGAGCGATACCTGTCCACGGCGCTGTTTCAGGAGGCATGAGGCAACGGGAATTTTGAGCGAAGCGGTGGCGTGTGAGGTATTCACAAATTTGGGGCGCTGCTGTGGCCGTTTTAGAGGGCATTTGATGGCGATCATTCAGCCGGACCCATGGAACCGCGACCTGGAAAAGGTGCTGCGGGAACTACTTAAATCGTTCCGATTCGGTGCTGTCACCCTGGTAGTCCAGGATGGACGTGTCATCCAAGTGGATAAAACCGAAAAGATTCGCTTCAACCGTCCTGGTGATATGGGCGGTAGCGGAATTTAAAATAAAATCGCTGAACTTCGCATAACGTGTGCTGACCAGAGAACTGGAGGCCGGGAATATATTTCCTGGCCTTTTTTATATTTATGGTCGGCGTCTGATCTCCTTTGGCAAATAACGCGGGAAGGGGCAATTAACAGAGCATTGTCGCGGTGAGCAGTCAACTGCAACTAAGTTTCTTGAATTTACAACTTTCTTGCTGACTGGAAAACGAGAAGCAAAGGAATCGGGAGGGAATTTATGAGATTGTTACTGGTACAACTGCTTTTGCTGATGTCACTGTTTTCGGCGAACTCCTACACTTTTGCCGCGGATGCGGAGACGGAGGGGACTGCACCCGAATCAGCTGAGGATCAGGTCCAGGATTCAGACGATCAGAAGCTCTTCGGCACGGTGGCGGGAGGGGAGGATAATAGTGCCGCCGTTACCCAGGAGGACCTTGACGGCCTGAAAAGCGAACTCAATGTCCTGAGGGAGCAATGGCAGAGAAAACTCGACAAGGGGACGGTTCAGTCGACCAGAAACCTGGGCTTATCGGGGAACTTTCAGGTGAGATACGGGGCGAGCGGCGGCGGGACCAGCGGTACTCCGGTAACCGACGGCTTCGGCGTCAGCCAGGTCCAGTTGGGTTTCAAGGGGAACCTGTACCGGGATTACGACCAGGGGAAAAATATTGACTATTCCTTCAGCCTCACCACCGACAAGAACAGCTTTACCATTCTGCCAAACGACGTCTGGCTGAGCTACAACATTCTCCCCTCCCTGGACCCGGAAAAACCGTACCTGAAGATCACAGCCGGCCAGCAGAAGAAACCGTTTGGTCTTGAGGCGACAACCAGCGACGACAAGAAACCGACCGTGGTCGGGGCACAGTTCGCCTCATTCATGAAGCTGAACGAACGTGACATCGGCATCCTGGTCAACGGCGACCTGTTCCCGTCCAACGACTATGGTTTCAAATACCGGGTGCCGCTGATCGAGTACAACTTCATGGTGCTGAACGGCAACGGGCCGATCGGGACCGGAAACCTAGCCAATGCCGACAACAAAGAGGACCTCCTGGCGAGGATCGTGCTGAACGTTCCGACCGAATACAGCAATCCACTGCGCGGCCTGTCCCTGGGCGCCTCATATTACTACGGACAGAAAATAGTCACCGACAAATCAGGCGCCAAGATCGACAGCCATGCCGAGAGGCAGCGTTACGGCGCCGACATCGCCTATGTGAATACCCCGATCGGCTTCACCTATGAATACGCCAGAGCCGACGACCCGGGTGCCATAACCGTCAACAAGAAGTCCGTTGTGAACCATGTTGAGAGCGATTCCCACACTTTTACCCTTTTCTACAACTTTGGCGAACAGTTCATAAAAGGATACGTTCAGCAGGACCGTTACGACGACTGGTGGCCCGTTAGTTACCAGCCTTTCTTCCGCTTTGACAAGTTGACCCCAGACACCTCGGCAAGAACCACCCATACCGATGTCTATACCCTCGGTTTCAACTTGTTCTTTGCCGAAACGACCAAACTGCAGCTCAACTACAACAGAACTATTGCTGTTGCAAGTAGCAGTTATGCCTATTATGACGACGCCTTTATCGCCCAGTTCCAGTTCGGCTTCTAGTGGCGCAAGGCTAACTAGCGACCTGGAAAAGTAGGCTGGCTTGCCTAGCAGCTGCACATAAACGGAGGAGAAATTGATGAAAACAGTATTCAGAGCCTTACTCACCATCGGCGTATTGACAACCTTACTTTCAGGCCTCGGCCTGGCCGAAAGCAAGCCCAAAGTCATCCGTATCGGCTGCACCGGCAGCAACCGGCCGATACCGGGTAACACCTTCGGGATCCTTAACCAGCTGGGGATGCTGGAGGCCGAGTTTAAAAAAGACAACATCAAGATCGAATGGAACGTATTCAAGGGAGCCGGGCCGGCGTCTAACGAGGCCCTGGCTAACGGAGCCGTGGATTTCGTCACCTTCGGCGACCTTCCTTCCATCATTGGCAGGGCGCAAGGAAAGATCAAGTTCCTTGCCGTCCACGAAACGCGCAGGGCCGCCTACACCATCGTGCAGCCGGACTCTAAAGCCAAAACCATAGCCGACCTGAAAGGAAAAAAGTGGGGCGTCAGCTATGGGACAGCCGGTCATCTTTATTGGAGCAAGTTGGTTGACCGGGCTGGGCTGAAGGAAAAGGATTTCAAGGCGGTCAATTTCTCCGGTGGCGACGGCAAGGCTGCCTTCCTGGCCAAGGAGATCGATGCCCTGAATGTCGGAACCGATGTCTACGACTATATCTCCCTCGGACAGGCCAAGGTAATTTACGGCACCGACCAGGCCCCGGATCTCAAGGGGACCGCAGGACTGGTGGTAACGGAACAGTTTGCCAAGAAATACCCCGAGATCACCTATCGCTTCGTGAAGACCTATGTCAGGGCCGCCAAGCTCGGTTCGGATCCGAAAAACCGCGCCAAGACCCTTACCCTCTGGAGCAATACCGGGACTTCCCTCTCCTCGCTCAAGAAGGAATACAACAAGGTTCCCCTCGCCCTGATCCTCGACCCGGTGCCAGATGAATACGTGATCAGCCACTTGAGAGACGGAATCAAGTTTTCCAAGGAAAAAAGGATCATCCGTAAGGATTTCGACCTGAACCAGTGGATCGATACGAGCTATCTGAACCGGGCGCTGAAAGAGTTGAAACTGGAAAAATACTGGCCGGCGTCCGACGTGAACGGTACACCGACGGCGCGCAGATAGCATATTTAACCGCTTAGACCTGTCAGGTTCTCTAAACCTGGCAGGTTTAACTCAAGAGACGGTAACTATGAAAAAACTGATGCTAGACAAGGCGTCCAATTTGCTGCTGGGCCTGATTATTCCTATTCTGATCGTTGCGTGCATGGAAATGGTGTCGCGGCTGGAGTTGACCACAAGTCAGCTTTTCGTACCGCCCAAACTCATTCTTGAAACCCTTATCTTTCTTCTCAAGGATGGAGAATTGCTGAGGAATCTGGGCATAAGCTTTCTGCGGGTCACCTCGGGTTTTCTGGTAGGCGTTACGGGCGGACTGGTGTTCGGCGCGGCCATGGGGATGTCCCGGAAGTTCGAGGAGTATGTGGGACCGCTTTTCCATGCCCTGCGACAGATACCGGTTCTGGCCTGGATACCGCTTCTGATCCTCTGGATCGGCATCGGCGAGGATTTCAAGGTTTGGTTTATCGCAGTCACGGTGTTTTATCCCATGGCGCTCAATGCCTGTGCAGGGGTCAAGGGGGTCTCAAAGTCCTATCTGGAAGTGGGGCGGGTTTTTGATCTGGGTCTGTTGAAACGGGTTAGCGTAATCATCCTTCCGGCGGCGCTCCCTTCGCTCTTCACCGGTCTGCGGCTCAGCCTCAGCATCGCCTGGATGGCGGTTGTGGGGGCCGAACTGGTGGCCGCAAGCGAAGGGGTCGGCTACATGATGTACCGGTCCAGGATGCAGCTTCAGGTCGATACGGTTCTGGTCTGCATCATGGCCGTTGGCCTGACCGGATACACCATGAGCCTGGCGCTGGGAAAAATAGAACTGTTCACCCTGCGCTGGCGCAGGACTGACAGTTAATTACAACGTTTCGAGGTACTGCACATGAAAGCGGAGCACGTCATGCACAAGGCGCGAGGCCTGGTAGTCCCCATTCTGCTGCTGGCATTATGGTGGGTCATAGCCTGGAACCGATGGGTATCGCCCCTTTTCCTCCCCTCTCCGGAAAAAGTGGTGGCAACCTTTTTATCACTTCTGGGCGAGGGGAAAATCGTTGCCAATTTGGGAGAAAGTCTCTCCAAGGTGGTGAAGGGATTTCTGATCGGAATCACGGCCGGATTTGTTCTCGGACTGCTGATGGGGCTCTCGAGAACCGCGGAGAAGCTGCTGGGACCACTCTTCAACGCGGTCAGGCAGGTGCCTATTCTCGCCTGGATTCCCGTATTGATACTCGTCTTCGGCCTGACTGAACTGGCCAAGCTGATTTTCATCGCCCTGGGCGCCTTGTATCCCATGACCCTCAATACTTTTGACGGCTGCAGGCAGCTGAAGAGGGAGTATCTGGAACTGGCGCGGGTCTTTGAATACAGTCGGCTCAGGCTGCTCTGGCGCTTTACTCTCCCCTCGGCTCTGCCGTCCATCCTGGCCGGTCTCCGCGTCAGCCTGAGCGAGGCATGGCTCCTGGTGATCGGCGCCGAGATATTTTTCAAGACCAGAGGAGGGCTTGGCGACATGATGTGGGAGGCCAAGGGGAAGGTCCGGATGGATGTGGTTTTCATAACCATCATCATCATCGGACTGATCGGTTTCCTGCTGAATCAGACCATGACCCTGCTGGAAAAACGTCTGCTGCGCTGGCGCGGAACAAATTGACAGAAGAAGGGAATCAGCCATGAAGCCTCAAGTAACCTTGCAGATACAAAATTTGAATAAACAGTTCCGGGTAAACGGCGCTGTGACGCCGGTGCTGGAAAACATCAATCTCACCGTCAAGAGGGGCGAATTCATATCCGTGATCGGACCCAGCGGTTGCGGCAAGACCACGCTGCTGAGGCTGATCATCGGCATAGAAAATTCGTACCAGGGTGACATCCTTTTGGATGGCAAACGGATCACTGGTCCGGGCCTTGAGCGCGGGGTGGTTTTTCAGGAGCACCGGTTGCTGCCGTGGCTCACCGTGGAACGGAATGTGGGGCTGGGATTGGAGGGGAAAAGGAGCGGCAACGGCAACAGGGAGCAGATCGTCCGCGAACACCTGGAGCTGGTGGGGCTGACCGGCTATGAGAAGGCCTATCCCGGCCAGCTGTCGGGAGGCATGGCTCAGCGCGCGGCCATCGCCAGGGCGCTGGTAAATCGCCCAGAAATCCTTCTCCTGGATGAACCGCTAGGCGCCCTGGACGCCCTGACCCGCATGTACATGCAGAAGGAACTGGAGAAGATCTGGCGGCGGGAAGCGGGCGTCACCATGATCATGATCACCCATGACGTCGAGGAGGCCGTGTATCTGAGCGACAAGGTCGTGATCATGTCGAGCCGTCCCGGCACGATAAAGAAGATCATTCCGGTGGATCTGGCGCGTCCTCGCGACCGTGCCGCTGGCGATTTCATGAAACTTAAGGAAGACATTTTGGAAGAGTTCAACCTCCATGCGGAAAAGGTGTTCAGTTACGCGATCTGATTGGTCTAGTACGGTTTCTGTTGTCAAAGGCGCGCTACACGCGGGCGATAGGCTCGACATCCATTGAAAAACGAGGGGCTCTTGCCAAGCCATCAAGTTAGGTTGACCAGATAACTGGAGACCGGCGGGATCATGCGCCGGTCTTTTGGTTTTCTAGGTAAAAAAAGGAATAGGACTCCATGCGTAAAACTACAGTCTTTCTGGTGGCGCTGGCCATGGCCCTGACAATTGCGGGTTGCACAAAAACCGAGAATACGGCCGAAGCCGGAGCCGCTGCCCCTCTGTTCAAGGTGCGTTATGCGAGCCTCGGCGTCGGCGATGGATCGATCCCCCTGCTGCTGGGGATCAAAAAGGGATTTTTCCGGGAAAACGGCATCGATGTGGAAATAACCAGATTCAGGGGGGGGCCGGAGGCGATCGTTGGGGCGGCGTCCGGCGCGGCAGATCTGGGGAGCGTCGGAACCCCCATCCTGATTGGAGCCGCCAAGGGGGTGCCCATCCGTATCATCGGCTCGCCTGTGGGGAACGGGAACACCTTTATCCTGGTGGCTCGCTCCCAGTTCCCGACCATCGAGGCTCTCAAGGGGAAGAAGATCGGGGGAGGCAATCCTGGCGGAGGGTCGCGGCAGGCGTTCGTCGCCATGACCCGGGAAAAAGGGCTGGGATTGCAGGATTTCAAGGTGCTCGATACTGGCAGTTCGGCCAACGCCTTTGCCGCGCTCCAGGCGGGTCAGCTGGACGCCACCATCACCTCCGAAATGTACGGCGCCAAGGCGGAGATCGAAGGCTTCGGCAAGATCATCGCCCGGGCGGCCGACGCCAAGCAGTTCAAGCGATATCAGCACACCTTCTTCTTCGCCTCGCAGAAATTCATCGACAAAAATCCCGAAAGGGTCAGAGGTTTTCTGAAGGCCTACAAAAAGTCGGTCGAATACGTCAAGGCCAACCCGGAGGAATCCATCCAGTTCGGCGTGAAGGATCTGGAACTGGAGGAAAAGCCGCTCAGGCGTGCCTTTGTCAGGACTCTTGCCAGGCTTGACCCAAATCTGGCGGTGGACCTGGTCGGCACCGACAACGCGATCAAGGCACTCAAGGAACTGGGGGATCTGGACAGTTCCATCCAGATCACGGCGGAGCAACTGGTTGATTCGAGATTTATACCAAAATAGCACGGAGGCGGACCCATGAGCTTAACAGAGCAGTACAGCTATCCCGAGGAGATCAGGGACGAATTCATCAGCACCGAGGACATCGTCTTCCGGGACGGCACACACAAGAGCGCCGAGGAGATCTGGTATTTCATGACCGAGGAGGCGCCGGCCAAATATCCCTACGCCTTCACCAAGAGCAACCATTACCATCGCCGCCTGTCGCAGGACGTGACCCTCCCCAGCACCATAAAGCACAACTATCTGATCCTCACAATGAATGAGAGGATCTCCCGGGCCAGGGCCAACGGTACCCCGGTGGTCTTCGTTCAGGGCGGACAGAGCGTCGACCCCTACTACGCCGCCGGGGCCATAGCCCTGCGTCCGGCCAGCACCGGGTTGTGGGCGGCGGGCCAGCACGAGGGGCTGAATCTCAACCAGGAGGAGCTTCGGCGCATGAACCAGCGTGAGAAGGCCCACCGCGCCACCAGTTTCGAGATCTGTCAGACCGCCGGCTACGAGAACATCCAGGAAGGGAACCTGCCGGTGGACATGATCGCCCCCTTCACCTGCCTGCGCTGCTCGGATATCTCCTACGGGGTGGAGTCCCACCGGCACGGCAAGCGCAAGCTCAACCTTTTCCTGGGGGATTACCCCCTGAGCCATCAGAAGGATAAACCGTGGGCCGTGGAATACTTCGCCCAGAACCTGCGGCGTCTGACCAGGGAGATCAACGGATTCACCGGCCGCCAGACCAGCGAGGCCGACCTCTGGGCCGAGATCAAGCTGCACAACGCCGGACGGCGCCTGGCGGTGGATACCGCCGAGGCCTGGTGGGCGGCCGATTCGCCTCCCACAAACGGCATCGATCGCAGGGCAATTTTCCAGATGGGGAGCATGGAGATGCATGGCGACCCGAGCGCCAGCGTGACGGTGCTCAAGGAGGCCAACCGCTACATCAAGGAGCGGATCAAGAAGGGGGTCAAGGGGGAGGGGGTGCCGGACAACGCGGCCCGGATCTTCGTCTGCGGCTCCTGTGTGCGGCCCAACGAGTATCGGACCGAGGAGGCCGGCGGGATCATCGTGGGAAACGACAACCACTGGAGCGACATCAGCACCATCGTGGACGAAGAGGGGAGCGACCCCTACCTAAACCTTTCCAGGGCGATCCTCTCCTATCCCTATGAACAGGACATCAAGGGTCGCGCCGCCTGGACCGTGGAACAGCTCAGAAAATCCCGCGCCCATGGCGTCCTGTTCCTTTACAACTGGGGGTGCAACACTCAGTCGGCCATAGCGCGGATGCTGTGCGACGAGGTCAAGAAGCTGACCGGCCTGCCGAGCCTGATCATCGAGCACGACCAGGGAGGGGTTCAGAGCGAGCAGCTGCAGAACCGGGTGAACGCCTTCGTCGAAATGGTGCGGCCGTAGGGGCGCAGCCTGCCGCGCTCCATCCAACAGAGCTAAATCGGGCGGAGCCAAGCTACGCCCTTGCGAAAACCTACAAGGAGCAAAATCATGTCTCAACTAAATGAAGGTAAATTGTACTTTGCCGGAGTGGATATCGGCTCCAACGCCGCCAAATCGGTCATCCTCGCTGATGATCGGATTATCGGCCAGGCCATTGTTCCCACCAAGGCTGATGTTGAAAAGAGCGGGGTGACGGCCCTCACCGCAGCCCTGGAGTCGGCGGGGATTTCCCGGGACGACCTGAGCTATACGGTGGCCACCGGTTACGGCCGGATCTCGGCATCCTACGCCGACGAGGTGATAACCGAGATCACCTGCCATGCCAAGGGGGCGCATTACTTCTTCCCCAACGCCAGGGCGATCATCGACATCGGCGGGCAGGACAGCAAGGCGATCAAGCTGGACAGTAACGGCAACGTGGTCGATTTTGTCATGAACGACAAGTGCGCCGCTGGCACCGGCAAATTCCTGGAGGTTATCGCCAGGGCGCTGGAGGTGTCAATTGACGATCTCAGCCGGAAGACCCTGGCGGGAGATTACGCCTGCCCGATCAACAGCACCTGCGCCGTCTTTGCCGAGTCTGAGGTCATCTCGCTTTTGGCCAGCGGGGAAAAGGAGGAGAATATCGCCAAGGGGCTGCACTACGCCGTGGCTAAGCGGGTCGCCTCCCTGTTCTCCCGTATCGGCAGCAACGGGGGGGATCGGGTCTTTACCGGTGGCGTGGCCAAGAATGTCGGCCTCCGAAGCGCCCTGGAGGAGGTCCTCGGCTCGACTCTGCTGGTCTCTCCCGTGGACCCCCAGTTGAACGGGGCGGTCGGGGCGGCCATCCTCGCCAGGTCCAACAAACTGGAAGAACTGGAGGAAGTCGATGATTGAGACCCTGGGAGCATATGACGAGGCGCTCGACAGGCGTCCCGACGAGATTGTCGAGGCGCGCCGCAACGGGAACAAGGTGGTGGGAATTTTCTGCTGCTACACGCCGGTGGAGATCGTTCACGCCTTGGGGCTGATCCCGGTCCGGCTCGGCTGGGGTGGGGATGACTCCCTGGCCGAGGACGGCATCGAGTATATCACCAACATCCAGTGCCCCTATGTCAGGCAGACCATCGGGGTCTTCAAGGAGGGGAAGAACCCTTACGCCGTGAACACCGACCTGGTGGCCATCTCCGCGGTCTGCCTCCAGGAATACCGCATGGTGGAGGTGCTGAAATACTATTTCGGCAAGGAGACCCTTACCCTTTCGGTGCCCAAGAACTTCTATCTCCCCGAAGGACAGGAATTCTTCCTCAAGGAACTGGAATCGTTCACCGGCAAGCTGGAAATAATCGCCGGCAGGAAGCTGGACCAGGGGCAACTGCGCAAATCGGTGGCGCTGTATGCCGAGATCCGCAAAAAAACCGCCGAGCTTTACGAGTTTTTGCTGCTGGACAACAGCCCCATCAGGTGGGGGCAGATCCTCAAGGTGATCCACGCCGGGTTCTATCTGGCCCCGGAAACGCACCTCTCCCTGTTGAAAAAACTGAACCAGGAGCTGAAAGCCAAGCCGGTTTCCGACAAGGTCAAGTCGATAGTAAAGGTCCGCCTGCTGCTGGCCGGCTCCATCATCGCCCCGGGCAATACCAAGATCATCGACGTGCTGGAGGGGTTGGGGGTCACGGTGGTGGCGGACGACATCTGCACCGGGCAGCGGACCTTTGCCGGGCTGGTCGTCAAGGAGCCGACCCTAGCCGGGCTCGCCAAGGCGTATCTCGACCGGACCCCCTGCGCGGCGCAGCTCTATCCCACCCAGGAGACCGACAAGAGGCTCATCAACCTGTTTGATCTGATCGACAGGCACCGGGCCGACGCGGTGCTGTACCATACCATACGCTTCTGCGACCCCTATACCTTCCGGGTCGAGGAAAACAAGGCGCTCCTGGACGCCAGGGAGATTCCGTTCCTGCAACTGCACACCGATTACGGGGTCAACGATATCGGCCAGCTGCAGACTCGCATCCAGGCACTGGTGGAAATAATCAAGAGGAAAAAGAAGGAGGCGGCCCATGTCGGATCACAAGCAGCAGTATAAGGATAAAGTCCTCACCAAGGCATATCTGGACTATGTCAACGGCAACAGGGAGTATCTGGAAAAGGCGAAGCGGATCTTCCTGCAGGAGAAGGGGCTCACCTTTCGCGACGGTAGCCATCATTCTGCCGCACGTATCTGGGAGTGGATCTTCGAAAAGGAAGCGCCGGAAAAATACCCCAACATCTTCATCGGTTTTGACGGTTATGACCTGGAATCCCCCAGCATCATCAAGTTCATCTACCTCTATTACAGCTTTTATGACCGTCTGCTCGAAGCCAGCGATCGGGGTGTGCTGATCGTGAACCGGAAAGAAACCATACCCGACATGTTCTTCGCCCTGGGGAGCATCCCGATCCGGGGCGGCGCCGGGGCCGCCCTCAGGCACACCAAGCTGTCCGTGGTGCCGGAAAATTACGAGGCCTGCGGCGCCGGGTCGTCCTGGGCCTGGAAGGACAACCGGATCCCCTACGGCGCGCAGGTCGTGCCGACCGGCGTGCACTGCTACGATACCCCCAATAACGCCCTGGCGGCGCACCGCACCGGCAAGGTGGACATCCCCATTTTTTACCTGGATAACCCCATCGGCTCCGGCGACACGGAGTGGGCCGTGGATTACCGGGTTAAAACCCTGCGCCGAGCCGCCGACGAGATTTCCAAGCTGACCGGGGTAGCCGTTGACGACGAGAACCTGCGGCGCGAGATCAGGATCGGCAACAAGGTGCGTCGTGCCATCTGGAGGATCTTTGAGATCCAGGGGGAAAGCCCGAACCCCCCGTTCACGGCTTTCGAGTTCGAAACCATCCTGCACTCCGGGCATAACTGGGCCGGCGAGCCCGAGGCGTTCCTGGAGGTCATCGAGGGGATCGCCGCCGAGGCGAAGGATCGGCAAAATCACCAGATGCACGGCACTGCGATCCACAAGAACCCGGTCAGGATCTTTGTCGGCGGGGCCTGCACCCATTTTCGGCCGCTGATCGGGCATACCTCGGGCGCCGTTCCGGTCGGGGTGGAATGGTTCCTGGTCCCGTCCCACGGCTCGTTGAATGAGGAAGGCGATCCCTTCAGGGCGCTGGTGGAGGGATCACCCTTGAAATCCCTTACCGCACCGGTGGAGGAGCACGCCGACTGGATCGTGGAGCAAATCAGGCAATCGAAGGCGGACGGCTTCATCTACGGCTACAAATGGGGGTGCAACTTCGCGTCCTCGGCGGCTCACGTCATCACTGACGTGGTGAAGAAAAAAACCGGCCTGCCCACCATGATCATGGAAACGGATTTCATCGGGAAGCTGGCCAATGAATCGGGAGGCGGGTTGACCCGGGTCGAGGCCTTTACCGAGATCCTGAAGCAGCAGAAACGAACTGCTTCCCGGAAAAGCAGCGTCAGCTGCCAAAACAGCCTGACTACGCCTGGGGGCGTCAATGCGCCCTGAGCCCGCCGCCATGATACTAGAAAAAAGTATTGACATCGCAGCGGCGACCGTGTACTAATCTATTAACAAAGTAGTTTAAGTAGGTTGGTTGACCAGAAAAACTGGAGACCGGTTGCCACGCGGCGCCGGTCTTTTTTGTTTTTTGCTCAATTCTGGAACTTCCTTGCGGCGGCGCATCCATCCCGAGCTCTCAAAGAGCAGGCAAGCAGAACATCACACCAACTCAATAGTTACCAGACCCGTTGACTAGACATCTAGAGACCGGTAGCCACAAGGCGCCGGTCTCTTTTTGTATCCAATGCGGGTCCCAGCGAGGGAAATAGATGAGCAAGCTGAACCTGCAAAAGAAAAGTGTTGCCCCGAATGTCACGGGTTTTCCTGCCCAGGGTGGTGCCGGTTCCAATCCGGGAAATGTGGTGCAGCTGCCAAGCCACGGATCTCCATCGGTGGAGCCCTTGTCGAAACGGGAGACCAAGCTGTCCGTGAAGGAGATCGTGATCGGCTACCACAACAAGGAGAGCGGCCAGATGCTGCTGACCGTGGACAGGGTATCCCTGGACGTCAAGGAAGGGGAAATAGTATCGATCGTGGGATTGAGCGGATGCGGCAAATCCACCTTCCTCTACGCCATAGCGGGCCTGGTGCCGGCCCAGGGCGGGGAAATCCTGGTGGGCGGGAAAAAGGTCACCGGTCCGGGGTCGGACCGCGCCATGGTGTTCCAGAAGGCTTCCCTGCTGCCGTGGCGCCGGATTCTCAGCAATATCACCTACGGTCTGGAGCTTAACGGTGTTGCCGCCGAGGCGGCGGAGAAAAAGGCGCACCACTACATCGACCTGATCAGGCTGAACGGTTTCGAGGATCACTACCCCAATCAGCTTTCCGGAGGGATGCAGCAGCGGGTCAACCTGGCCCGGGCCCTGGCCTGCGACCCGGAAGTGCTCCTCATGGACGAGCCCTTTGCCGCCCTCGACGCCATCACCCGGGAACTGATGCAGCGGGAGCTGCTCACCCTGTGCGAAAAAATGGGCAAGACCGTCCTGATGGTGACCCACCAGATCGACGAGGCGGTGCTGCTCTCCGACCGGGTCATCGTGTTTTCCGCCCGCCCGGCCCAGATCATCGCTGACATCAAAATCACCATCCCCCGTCCCCGAGGCGGGGTAACCAAGGATTCGGCGGAATTCAGGGAACTGGAGACCAGGATCTGGTCTCTTATTGAGGCAAACGCCAACATCGGAGGCGGCATATGAGCGGACACGCGGAAACCCTCAATAAATCGCTCAAACGAGAAAAACAGCTGCACCTCTTTCTGGGCGCTGGGGTCATTCTCCTCTTCCTGCTGGTCTGGGAGGCCATCGGAGGGTTCGAGTTGGTAAATCCCCTCTTCACCAGCTCCCCTTCCCGGGTGGTCAAGGCCGCCATCCTGCTGGTCAAGGATGGGACCCTGTTGACCCATCTGACGGTCAGCGCCAAGGAGTTCATCCTGGGGTACGCCGCCGCCCTCGTCATCGGGGTGCCGATAGGCATAGCGCTGGGGTGGTTCAAGGGTTTCAGCGCCGCCTTCGGGCCGATGATATCGGCCTTTTACGCCACGCCGAGGGTCGCGCTGATGCCGCTTTTCATCATCTGGTTCGGGCTCGGGATAACTTCTAAGATCATCGTCGTTCTCCTGAGCGCGATCTTCCCGCTGATCGTCAACCTGCAGACCGGCATGACCACCATCGACCGCGACCTGATCATGGTCGCCAGGTCCTACGGGGCCTCCCGCTGGCAGATCTTCAGAAGCATCGCGCTGCCTGCCTCGGTGCCGTTCATGGTCACCGGCCTTCGGCTGGCGGCGGGAAGGGCGCTCTTGGGTGTCATTGTGGCCGAGGTCTTCGGCGGCTCCCAGGGGATCGGCTATCTGATCCAGTATGCCGGGGCAACATTTCAGACCGATAAGGTGTTCGTCGGGGTGGCGGTCGTCGCCACCACGGGGATCATCCTTGATCGCGGCCTGCACCGTGCCGGGCGCTATTTCGACCGGTGGCGCGGCGATACGGCGGTAGGGTAACGGGAGGCTTCGATATGATAAAAAAATACCTGGTTTGGTCCCTGTTACTCCTGGTCGCGCAGGCCGTGGCTCTGGTTGGCTGCGACAGGAAGGAAAAGGCGCCCCGGGGCGCGCCGGTCAAGGTTCGCTTCGGCGAGATAGGTGTCAGCGAACGAGCCATACCGGTCTATCTAGGCGTCAAAAAAGGTTTTTTCCTCAAGCGTGGTGTCGACCTGGAAATCCGCAGGTTTAACGGCGGCTCCGAACTGATGACCGCTGCGGCGGCC
>Ga0209125_1002352_pt1 | contig 14731 bp, 11 predicted proteins | sample BarGraIncub1131A_FD_184503 | JGI IMG/M metagenome (GOLD analysis project Ga0209125, IMG submission 184503) | Arctic peat soil microbial communities from Barrow, Alaska - Barrow Graham LP Incubations 11-31A (SPAdes) (version 2) | ecosystem: Environmental > Terrestrial > Soil > Wetlands > Peat... | reverse complement strand
AGATCAAAGCCTTAGCCAAGGATTTCCCTATTCAACCGGGCACATCAATTAAACTTACAGGTGAACAGGAAAAACAGGCAGAGACTACAGCTTTTCTTATGCGGGCAATGATTATCGCGTTGGGATTAATATTCTTCATCCTGATTACCCAGTTCGGCTCAGTCAGTAAGTCTATCATCATTTTGAGTGAGGTAATCTTCAGCATTATTGGCGTGTTATTGGGGATGATATTCTTCCATATGGATATGGTTATCATGATGACCGGATTAGGAGTCGTTGCACTCGGTGGAATCGTGGTAAGGAATGGTATATTAATTGTCGAGTTCTGCGACGAAATGAAGAAACGTGGAATGAAGACACGGAACGCAATCGTTCAGGCTGGAAAAACAAGGATTACACCTGTGGTTTTAACTGCTTCAGCCACCATTCTTGGATTAGTACCTCTGGCTGTAGGAATGAACATCAACTTCCAAACGCTGTTCTCATCATTCAATCCTCACATCTATTTTGGTGGCGATAATGTTGCGTTCTGGGGACCGCTCTCCTGGACGATCATCTTCGGTTTGAGCTTTGCTACTTTCCTTACCCTGCTATTCGTACCGGCTTTGTATTATATGGATTATATTATTCGGATCAAAAACCGCAGGAGAAAGAATCTGAAAAAAATATTGGCAGCCAAAAACTAGATAATTGTACCAGGAAAATCGCATTCAATGAAGATTCTGCTAACAGGTGCAACCGGATACATCGGCAAAAGGGTAATCCCGGTCCTACTGGAGCTGGGACATGAGGTTATTTGCTGTGTTCGTGACAAAAACAGATTTCCTGGCGGCGGAATTTACAAACATCCAAACATCACGCTCTTTGAAGTGGATTTTCTCCATGAGTTCACTTCTTCTGAACCCATTAAAGATATTGATGCTGCCTATTTTCTTCTTAATTCGATGGGAAGAAAGGCAGATGACGCCGGACTGCAGGAAGAGATTTCAGCCCTTAATTTTGTCCGGCTAATTAAGCAAACGTCTGTCAGACAAATCATTTACCTGGGAAACATAACCAGCGAGCGTTCAAGAAAACCCGGACTAACAAACAATTTCGAAAATATTTTAAAGTCCAGCGGAATACCTATTACTTCGCTAAAGACGGAAATCATTGTCGGTTCCGGCAGCGCATCTTTCGAGATTATCAGGGATTTAGTTGAGCTGCTGCCTGTTATGGTTGCCCCAAAATGGATCCGTACAAAGACCCGGCCAATTGCCATCCGAAACGTGCTTGAATATCTGACAGGAGTATTGTTAAAAGAAGAAACTTTCAATAAAACTTATGAAATCGGCGGTCCGGACATCTTAAGCTACAAGGAAATGCTTCTTCAGTTTGCAGAAGTCAGGGGAATGAAAAGGTACATACTGACTGTTCCCTTCATGGCTCCCAGGTTCTCTTCTTACTGGCTTTTTTTAATCACCTCTACTTCCTACAAGCTGGCTCAGAATCTAGTGAATAGTATGATGAAAGAGATCATTCCCCAACAAAATGATCTGGACCAACTTTTGAATATTCACCTTCTCACCTACCGGGAAGCCGTAAAGCTTGCTTTTCAGCGAATTAAACAGAACAATGTTGTATCGAGCTGGAAGGATTCCCTGGTTTCAAGCTATGAAGACAATTCATTACTTCAGCATCTGAAAGTACCCTCTGCAGGATGTTACAAAGACCGCAGACGAATGGAAATTACTACCAGTGTGGATCAGGTACTTCATAATATGTGGTCGATCGGCGGGGAAAGAGGATGGTATTATGGAAACTGGCTTTGGGATATCAGAGGTCATCTGGATAAATTGTGGGGAGGCGTTGGATTGAGAAGGGGCAGGACCAATACGGATACGATTCATACTGGTGATACGCTGGATTTTTGGCGTGTTTTGGTGGCAGACAAACAAAACAGGCGACTTCTCTTGTACGCGGAGATGAAAGTACCCGGAGAAGCCTGGCTGGAGTTCAAAATCATACAGAAAAGCAAGAAACCTTATCTTCAGCAAACTGCCACCTTCCGTCCGGTTGGAGTAGCCGGAAGGCTGTACTGGTATGCCGAACTTCCGTTTCATCTTTTCATCTTTAACGGAATGGCCAAAAATCTGATCCGGTACAATCAATTGCAGTCGCAGGATCCCATTTAGACACTATCCGGCAATTATTCACGAATCATTCGAAGGATCATATCCTGTTTAAATTCAGTTTTATACAATAAAAAAAGAGGCTTGCGGCCTCCTTTTTTATTGTATACCTGATGGTAAATTATTTTTTGATTGTTTTTGCAGCGGCTTTTGCAGCGGCTTCTGCTTTTGGACAAGGGGCGTTACCATTTTTCCCAGCTGCAGCACAGCAGGCAGCTTTGCCATCTTTGGCACAAGTCATGGTACATTCCTTCTTAACTTCTTTCTTTGCAGGGTCTTTTGCGAATGCAGGCGCAATCATGGCTACACCAAATACAAAAGTCAAAACAAGGGCTAACTTTTTCATAATGAATCAATTTTATTATAAGTGAATCAATTTTATTATTTATTTGGTTCAAAATTAACGAAAAATATAATTCATTCGACAAATGGTACAGGAAGAAATATTCAACAAAATCTGGGGAAACAGTGATTATTTCTCCGGCAGAAGTCTGGATGTCTATATTTCAAAGCTCAGAAAGTACATTCAGGACGATCCGGCCATTGTCATCGAAAATATTTCAAAAGTCGGATTCCTATTTAAGAAAAGCTAACAATTCAACAGAATATTTACCTGTTTATAGACGTTTTCAGCAGTGAATCCGAGCTGTTCGTCAAGCACTTGATATGGAGCAGAGAAACCAAAGGAGTTCAATCCCCACACTGCCCCTGCATCGCCGACCAAACCACGCAGGGTGGATGGCAATCCAGCAGTCAGGCCAAATTTTGGCACGCCTGGAGTCAATACTTTTTGCTGGTAGGCTTTGTCCTGTTCCCTGAAAAGACCTTCTGAGGGTGCAGAAACCACCCTTACCTTTTTACCATCACGTCCTCTCAGCAAACCGGCACCCTCAATGAGTGTAGCAACTTCTGAGCCGGAAGCTACCAGTATTACATTAGGATTTTCGCAATCTTCAACTATATACGCACCCTTGGACAGCTGTTTTGCCTCTTCCTGTCTGTTGGTAGCAGCCGGAAGATCTTTTATATTCTGGCGTGAAAATATGAGTGCGGTTGGGGTGGTAGTATTTTTCAATGCCAACTGCCATGCAACCGTTGTTTCACTGGCATCAGCCGGTCTTAAAACCAGCACAGAATTATCTCCGTGATGATTCTTGAGCTGCTCCATCAACCTTAGTTGTGCTTCATGCTCAACAGGTTGGTGTGTTGGTCCATCTTCTCCTACCCTGAAAGCGTCGTGGGTCCACACGAACTTAACAGGAAGCTGCATCAGGGCAGACATACGCAAAGCAGGCTTCATATAATCAGAAAAGACGAAGAATGTCCCGCAAACAGGGATAACACCACCATGCAGCGCCATTCCGTTCATCACGCAAGCCATGGTAAGCTCGCTCACTCCGGCCTGAAGGAATGCACCTGAGAAATCGCCTTTGGTAAAGGCATGGCTATTGTTAAGAAAACCATCCGTTTTATCTGAATTGGAAAGGTCGGCAGAAGAGACGATCATGTTTTCGACGCCCTTGGCATAGGCAGCTAAGACAGTAGCTGAAGCATTTCTTGTCGCTGCGCCAGGTTTCTGAACAATCGTGGAGTAGTCAAAATCCGGTGCCTCACCTGAAAGGAACCTCTCCAGTTTTTCTTCCAACTCCGGATGAGCCGCGGCCCATTGATCTTCTTCCAAATTCTTCTCATCTGCCCATTTCGACAAGTATTCTTTTCTATTTTCATAAAGATCAGCCACTTCCGGGAAGATAACAAAAGGATTTTCAGGATCACCGCCCAGATTCCGGATCGTTTTCTTAAATGAGGCACCCGCCTGTGACAACGGTTGACCGTGAGTAGAGCATTGACGTTCAAAATTTGAACCATCCTCTTTGACAGCCCCTTTGCCCATGATGGTCTTGCCAATAATCAGCGATGGACGACTTTTCTCCTTCAAGGCAGTCTTTAAAGCTGATCGAATTGCCTCTGCATCATTACCATTGATTTCCAATACATTCCAGTTCCATGCCTTGTATTTGGCAGCAGTATTTTCTGAGGTAACTGATTTTGTCTCAGTGGACAGCTGTATATCGTTTGAATCATAGAACATGATCAGATTATTTAACCCAAGATGACCAGCCAGTCGACCGGCCCCCTGTGAAATCTCCTCCTGCACGCCTCCGTCAGATATAAATGTAAAGGTTTTATGAGCCATCCACTCTCCAAAACGAGCCACCATAAAGCGTTCTGTGATGGCAGCTCCAATCGCCATGGCATGACCTTGTCCGAGTGGTCCGGAGGTGTTCTCGACCCCACGTTCAACATCCACTTCCGGATGACCAGGTGTAACTGATCCCCACTGGCGGAAATTTTTTAGATCATCCATTGAAAAATGTCCACCGAGAGACAGAACTGAATAAAGCATTGGAGACATGTGACCTGGATCCAGGAAGAACCGATCCCTGAAAGGCCAACTCATATCAACTGGGTCATAGTTCAAAAACTCAGCATAGAGAATGTTGATGAAATCAGCTCCACCCATGGCACCTCCCGGATGTCCTGAGTTTGATTTCTCAACCATCGCTGCAGACAAAATTCGGATGTTATCAGCTGCCTTGTTGGTAATAGTATTGTTCATTATAAGAATTTAGCAGGGTAAAAGATTTTATTTTTAAGACAATATTCGAACCATCATTACACCTTCAATAGCTGAAATTTTCTCTCCCAAGCCACCGGGGATATCGCAGCAGTCGGTATCGATGATGTTGTAAGCCACTTCATTTTTATTGCGATTCAACATATTGGAAATATTGATATTGTATTGAGCAAGAATGGCTGTGATCTGGCTTACCATATTAGGAATGTTACGGTTAGCAATGATAATCCTCTGGCAACTCGTCCTGTCCATCACCGTTTTTGGAAAATTAACAGAATTACGGATATTCCCGTTCTCCAGGAAATCAACTAATTGGTTGGCGGCCATGATTGCACAGTTAACTTCAGACTCGTTGGTAGATGCACCCAAATGTGGAATTGGGATAATTCCAGGTACTCCCAACATGGATGCATCGGGGAAATCAGTCACATAGCAGGCAATTTTTTTGCGCTCAATGCCTGCAATAAGATCATTGTTCGCAACAAGTTCTCCTCTCGCGAAGTTCAATATTTTGACGCCATCCTTCATCATGGAAATCTTATCTGAATTAATCAGGCCACGGGTTTCACCCATGAGTGGCACATGCAAAGTGATAAAATCCGCTTGTGCAAGACAGCCTTCGATGCTCTCCGATCTGACAATACTATGATCCAGTTTCCAGGCATTCTCTACTGTGATAAAAGGATCAAAACCTATCACTTTCATTCCCAAAGACATAGCTACATTAGCAACCAAAACTCCAATGTCTCCCAGTCCAATTATTGCAAGGGTTTTACCCTTTAGCTCGATTCCGCCAAAAGCAGCTTTTCCTTTTTCTATCAAAGCGGGTACTTTGTCACCTTCGGGTTTCAGCGTCTGGGCCCATGCTATTCCACCTGTTATATCCCTGGAAGCCAATAACATTCCAGCAATTACCAATTCTTTAACACCATTCGCATTGGCTCCGGGAGTATTAAAAACTACAATACCCTTTTCAGTACAACGATCAATTGGTATGTTATTTACACCGGCTCCTGCTCTTGCAACAGCTTTAAGGGAAGCGGGAAGGTCCATTTCGTGCATCGAGAAACTACGAAGGAGAATGGCATCAGGAGAAGCGATTTCACCGGAAATTTCGTATTTGGATGCAGGAAAAATCTGCAGACCTTCATGGTCAATCTTATTAAGCGTTTGAATCTTCAGCATCTTGAAAAATTTTAGTAAAGGTGATTATTGCCAACAAAGATCATAAAAATTGGCGCATAATAAACCATTCCTGGCACTATTTTAACGATAAATTCAAATAGGTTCAAAAAACAGAAGCCGCCCCTGTGCTCAGAGACGGCTTCCAAAATTATTTCGAAAATCGATTATTCAATAACCAAAGTTTCTGTTCTACGGTTAAGAGCGTGTTCAGCTTCAGTACACTTCACACCGTCTTTACATTTGTTGACCAGTTGTGTTTCACCGAATGCCTGAGCATTAACTCTTGATGCACTGATTCCTTTTGAAGTCAGGTAGTCAAGAACGGATTTTCCACGCTTTTCTGAAAGTTTCATGTTGTAACTTGCTGGTCCCCTGCTATCTGTGTGAGACTTCATTTCAAGGTTAACAGATGGATTGTCTTTCATTTCTTTTGTCAAACGATCCAATTCAGCGATGGAGGTTGGATTCAAATTCCATTTGTCGAATGCAAAATACACTTTGAAAATTTGTCCAACGCAGGATGGGGTTACATGTTTCGGAGGAGAAGGAGGAACCGGTTTTGGCTCTGGTTTTGGTTCCGGTTTTGGCTGCGGCTTTGGAGCTTCAACAACAGGAGCAGGTTTTACTGGTTTCTTGCCTAACATGAAGGAAAGTCCGGCATGTGTATACAAATATTGCTCACGGATCTGACCGATCAGAAAACCAGATCTCGGAACTGGAACTGGTCCACCCTGATTGACTCCATCCAGGCGGCTGGAATTGACCAAACTCAACTGGGTGCCGATGTCAAGTTTAACATTATCAGACAAGCGGAATGCAATACCTGTTCCAACAGGTATTGTCCAGAATCTCCAGGGATCCATTACTGTTGCATCGGTAAATTCTATGTTATTGACATTTGTAATACCGGCACCAATTTTGGTATACCAATAAAATTTCCGGTCGAATTTATTTGAAGAAAACAGGTTATTCATATTCCAGACCGTGTTCAACGCAAATTGTTTAATACCAGTCTTGTAAGCTTTATATGGGCTTACGGGGTAATTATCAAATACGATTCCGGCTTTTGGTGTTCCAGTCAAAGTACCACCCTCAAAAGCTCCTTCCAATGCAAAAACATGGGTAAAATTCTTTTTAACGTTAAGGCCATAACCAAGACCCATATCATTACTGAAGTCATTGAAATGTTTGAGCATTGCATCTTTTGATAAGCTTGTAGAACCCGCAAAATTTGCCACGCCGGCATTTACTCCAATTTCCCAATTTTTATAAGGTAATTTATCGCCTTTTTCCTGAGCAAATAGCAGAGCATAGCCTGCAAAGAGGGATATAAGGACTAAGCTAAGTTTTTTCATAATTGATGTATTAAAATTGATAGATATTATGTTTATTTAGAATATCAGTATTAGACTTCACAAATTAACAGAAGTTTGAAAAGATATACAACTTTTTTTTGGGTTATTTTACAATATTTTAACATAGTACGCCATTTTTATAATTGTTTAGAATCTCCCGGAAAGTTGAATATGAAAACATCAAAAGACCATGAATATATTTTTTGTTTCTGATCTGTCAAAGGGTTCAATCGCATTAAACAAAGAAGAATCAAGACACTGTATTAAAGTGTTAAGACTAAAAAAGGGCGATCCGATTTTGGTCATGAACGGAAAAGGTTCAAGGTTCCATGCCATCATTGAAAACCCTGATTCGAACGCCTGCCAGGTTACAATTCTAGACGAGGAAAGACGGCAGGGTGATCGCTTGTATCATCTTACCATAGCAATAGCACCTACAAAAAACATTGATCGCTTTGAATGGTTTCTTGAAAAATCAACTGAAATCGGGATTGATCGTATCGTTCCAATTATTTGTCAACATTCTGAAAGGAAGGAAATTAAGACAGAACGTCTTGAAAAAATCTTGATTTCAGCCATCAAACAGTCTGGTCAATTATTTTTACCCGAACTGACTCCACCTGTTCCATTAAAGAATTTTATTAGACAATCATTCGAGGGCGACAAATTTATTGCTCATTGTGACGCTGGTGAAAAACGATTGTTCAAAGATTCACTTTCGACCGGTAAGAATGTACTTGTATTGATTGGCCCTGAAGGGGATTTTGATTCGGTGGAGATAAAACTTGCCCTCGAACAGGGTTATGTTCCTGTATCACTGGGTGAATCAAGGTTACGTACCGAAACGGCAGGAATTGTTGCCTGTCATACCGTCTGCCTGGTTAACCAATAAGAAAAATCAGAGTCTGGCCACTTCCAGCTGCAACGTTTTTGTTGTTGCATCACAAACGGAGGTTGGTCCCCAATATTGAATCGGTCCGGGATAAACATAAGAGGTCTTGATCGCCCATTCCTCTCTTTTTGCTGCAAAGGCTTTGAATGGTGCACCATCCATACGCACCAATGCCTTTTGAATGACAGGTTTCATTATGCCACTCCTTCTTTCCATGTTCATCATCATGGTAATCGGGACACCTCCGGCGATCCATTTATCAGAAGGTTCGGTTGTATTTCGTACGGAAGCCATGTATCCTGATTTGCCGTCAGCGATAAGAAATGCAGCAGTCTGGCCGAGTGAGTAACAATAATCTGCATCAAAATTTGAAGGGACCGCACAGCGACCTTCGTATCCAAAGAAGTGGTTTTGTGCAGAAAATTTGACTTTCACAATACCCATTTTCTTTAGGTGTGACAGCTGCTTTTCAACCATTTCTATCAAAAGTTTTTCTGTTTCGATTCTGGAAACCTGCACGTTTCCGTGAGGATCACGGTCGAGTGTCAGCTGTTTAGCAATTCCTTTTGGCAAAGATTTGAAAACTTTTGCGGAAGCTTCAGTAAGGTGTTTAATCACAAAATCCCGTTTATCGTCGTCCGAAGAAATAGCATTAAATTCATCAGCGAATGCTGATCCTTCCGTTAAAAGATCATTTAGTTCAGAAATCAGTATTTTCATTTCAGGAATGAACTCAATCAGACCCTCCGGAATAAGGGCTACCCCGAAATTCTCATTATTTGCAGCACGCTTTGAAATGGTCCTGACCAGATCATCAACGATCTGCTGCAAGGTCTGCTCCTTGAAAGCAACCTCTTCCGAAATCAGGCAAACATTGGGCTGCGTCTGGAGAGCACATTCCAAACCAATGTGAGAAGCTGAGCGGCCCATCAATTTGATGAAGTGCCAGTATTTCTTGGCTGAAGTGGCATCGCGCATGATGTTTCCGATCAATTCGGAATAAACTTTACAGGCGGTGTCAAATCCAAAGGATGTTTCAATCATCTCATTTTTCAGATCGCCGTCAATAGTCTTGGGACAACCGATCACCTGGACACCACTTTTTTTCTGGAGATAGTATTCTGCTAAGACACAGGCATTTGTATTGGAATCGTCTCCTCCAATTATGACAATTGCATTGATTGACAGCTTTTTGCAGATTTCCAAACCCTTATCATATTGCTCAGGTTCTTCCAGTTTGGTACGACCGGAACCGATAATATCGAATCCACCGGTATTTCTGTATTCTTCGACGATATCCTGGGTCAGCTCTATATAATTATGAAGTACCAGACCACTTGGTCCTCCAAGAAAGCCGTATAGTCTATTGGATGGATTAAGTTTCTTGAGTGCATCAAAAGTTCCGGAAATTACATTGTGGCCTCCGGGAGCTTGTCCTCCGGAAAGAATTACACCGACATTCAATACTTTCGAGGTATCGATTCCATCCCCTTCAACCAGGGTAACGATAGGCATTCCATAAGTATTCGGGAATAGTTTCTTTATATCTTCCTGATCACCAATAGATTCAGTATCTTCTCCGAGAACAATTTTCACATTTCCATGCAAAGCATTTGGCATCTTTGGAGCATACTTTGCTCTTTCAATTTGTAAAGCGCTTTTAGTCATAATCAATGAAAGTCAAATTTACCGCAAATTATAGCTAGAAATTTCAAACAGAACTTCAAGTACCCACACAAATTGAAAGATTTGACAATCTTTTAATATTCCGCAATTCGTTCAGAGGATACCTGTTGTCAAAGAATTTCGAAATGTAAAAGAAATAAAATTTACGTAGAAAGTATTTATAAATTTACCGGTTTGGAAAATCCAATCATCAAAATGTTTCTTATGTCTGAAGATCTTAAAAATCAATATATTGAGATAAAAGGGGCAAAGGTTCACAACCTGAAAAATATTGACCTGAAGATTCCCAGGAATAAACTGGTAGTGATTACAGGCCTTTCCGGATCAGGAAAATCATCGTTGGCATTCGACACTTTATACGCTGAAGGGCAGCGCAGATATGTTGAATCTCTCTCCTCTTATGCCCGTCAGTTTTTGGGAAGGATGGACAAGCCGGAGGTGGATTATATCAAGGGAATCCCGCCTGCGATCGCTATTGAACAGAAGGTAAATACCCGTAATCCGAGATCCACGGTAGGGACTTCGACCGAAATTTATGATTACATCAAACTTCTTTATGCCAGGATTGGAAAGACTTTTTCGCCTGTTTCAGGGATCATGGTGCAACGGCATGAGGTAGTAGATGTGGTTAGCTATTTGAGTTCCTTTCCGGCTAGTTCGAGGCTTACAATCGTTGCTCCCATTCAGATTACGAAAGGCAGGTCGTTAGAAAAAGAAGCTGAATTACTTCTGCAACAGGGATTTACAAGGCTGGAGCTGGATGAAGAAATTGTGAAAATAAGCGACCTGTGGCAATACAAAAATATTCCCAAAGAGATTAATGTTCTGATTGATAGGATGCCTGTTTCAGATGATGATGATTTTGAGTCCCGTCTGGCAGATTCAGTTCAGACGGCGTTTTTTGAAGGCAAAGGGGAATGTGTTACCCGTGTAGAACTTGAAAACAGGGTGGAATCGAAAAAATTTTCCAACCGTTTTGAAGCAGACGGAATGACTTTTGAGGAACCAACGATGCATCTGTTCAGCTTCAACAATCCGGTTGGCGCCTGTCCTCTCTGTGAGGGTTATGGAAAGACAATTGGCATTGATGAAGATCTGGTTGTCCCCAATAAATCGCTTTCCGTATTTGGTGATGCGATTGTTTGCTGGAAAGGAGAAAAGATGAGTGAATGGAAGGAACAGCTTATCATACATTCATCAAAATTTGATTTCCCCATACATAAACCTTATTATGAGCTAACTGCAGAACAAAAGCGGTTAATCTGGACAGGAAATACCTATTTTGAAGGATTGAATGATTTCTTCCGGCATCTTGAGGAGCAAACTTATAAGATTCAGTATAGGGTTATGTTGTCAAGATACAGAGGCAAGACTATCTGTCCGGAGTGTGAAGGAACCCGTCTCAAAAAGGAGGCTTCCTACGTGAAAGTTGGAGGAAAATCGGTAACTGAACTGGTAAACCTTCCTGTTACTGAATTACAAGTTTATTTCAAACAGCTGGAACTAACTGACAAAGAGCAGCTAATAGCTGATAGATTACTAATTGAGATCAACAACAGAATTGAATTTTTATACGACGTCGGACTGGGATACCTTACCCTCAACCGACTTTCTTCTACGCTTTCCGGTGGTGAATCACAGCGTATTAACCTGGCTACTTCGCTTGGCAGTAGCTTGGTAGGATCCATGTATATCCTGGATGAACCTTCTATCGGACTGCATCCGAGAGACACCGGAAGACTAATCAAGGTACTCAAAAAACTTCAGCAACTCGGGAACAGTGTAATTGTGGTGGAGCACGATGAGGAGATCATGCGGGCTGCTGACTACCTGATAGATATCGGCCCGCTTGCCGGTCAGCATGGAGGAGAGGTTGTTTTCCAGGGTACGCATGAAGAACTGATAAAGAATCCCGTGAGTCAAACTGCGAAATATCTAACTGGAGCAGAAAAAATTCCGCTACCGGAAAGGCGCCGGAAATGGAACAATTTCATAGAAGTCAAGGGTGCCAGAGAGAATAATCTGAAGGGTTTCGATGTGAAATTTCCACTTAACACATTAACGGTTGTCACCGGCGTAAGCGGATCCGGAAAATCTTCACTGGTAAAACGAATATTATTCCCTGCACTGACAAAACATTATGGTGGTTATGGTGAAAAAACCGGCGACCATACTGGATTATCAGGTGATTTAAGCAGGATCACTGCCATTGAATTTGTCGATCAGAACCCTATCGGGAAATCTTCAAGATCTAATCCGGTAACTTACCTCAAAATCTACGATGAGATCAGAAAATTGTATGCAGACCAACCTGTTTCGAGGATAAACGGTTTTACCCCCTCCCATTTTTCGTTCAACATTGATGGCGGAAGGTGTGAGACCTGTCAGGGTGAAGGCGAGATTAAGGTTGAAATGCAGTTTATGGCGGATATTCTGCTCACCTGCGAGAGTTGTGGCGGGAAGCGGTTTAAGTCAGATGTACTGGATGTTAACTACCGGAACAAAAACATCTATGAAATATTAGAACTGACAGTAGATGAGGCAATTGAATTCTTCAATGAAAAACCTACGGGGAAGAAGATTGCCAAAAAATTGCTGCCTTTACAGGATGTAGGTTTAGGATATGTCCACCTGGGACAATCTTCGAGTACTTTATCAGGTGGTGAGAGTCAGCGTGTTAAGCTGGCATCGTTTCTGGCCAAAGAAAAGGAAGGTGCGACTCTTTTTATTTTTGACGAACCTACAACAGGACTGCACTTTCATGATATCCGGAAGTTACTTGATTCTATGAATTCGCTGATTTCAAGGGGGCATTCTGTACTGGTTATTGAACATAATCCGGAAGTAATAAAAGTGGCAGACTGGGTCATTGATCTGGGGCCCGAAGGAGGAGAAAAGGGTGGCTATAAATTGTATGAGGGGACTCCTGAGGGTCTGGCAGACTGTGCAGATTCTTATACCGGAACCTTCCTCCGAACTCATCATTTTATCAAGTGAATATCTGCTTAGCCCGCGTAGATTCCCTTGTGTAAATAATTGTTGATTTGAAGAGTGAAGATCCAGTAGATCAGCTTATCAGCGATTTTAAAATTGAAACTGACCTGGATATCCTGGAACGACTGGTTGCTGCTTGTTGGCAAAACGGATTGAATTTCAGTATCTTTTACGTGGATTGCTCGATATCATTCCAAGGGCAGAATCAGGAGAGGCTATAAAAAAAAAATTGATTTTCAATTTTGGGGATCTCGTGAAGGGTTTAATGGAAAATTTTGCTTCCGATTCTGACCATGGTGCTTCCGGCTGAAACAGCGATTGGAAAATCATCTGACATGCCCATTGAGATCTCACAAAACTGATCGTAACCCTGAAAAAACTTCGCTTTAATTATATTGAACAAAGATCTGAGATGCTCAAATTCAGATCTAATCAATTTTTCATCATCTGTAAAAGTGGCCATGCCCATCACTCCGGACATTCGGACATTATTCATCCTCGCCATTTCTGCGGAAGTTAAAATCTCTTCTGCCCCACTGAGCGACAGGCCAAACTTGCTCTCTTCTGCTGCGATATGAAATTCAAGCAATACAGGAATAATCCGACTGATTTTTTCGGCTTCCCTATTGATAACCGATAGCAATTTTAGACTATCAACACTATGAATTACAGACACATAAGGCATCAATTGTTTAACCTTATTGGTCTGAAGATGACCTATATAATGCCACTCGACATCTTTCGGTAACTGCTGCCATTTGGAAGTTAGTTCGTGAACCTTGTTTTCACCAAAAAGCCGCTGTCCAGCGTCATAAGCTTCCATGATTTCCTCGATACTCTTCGTTTTAGATACCGCGATCAGTTTTACACCGGCAGGAAGCTGACTATTAATGTATATAAGGTTTTCTGTGATTGTCATCGAAAATAAATAGCGTCCAAATTTAACAAAAAGAGATTCATTTTTCTACTTTTACCGACTATAAAATATGACAATGTTTGGCAATTGACTGTTTAGGTATGAGACAGCTTATATTAAAGATTGGTTTGGGGTTTCTGCTATTGGGAGTGTTCAGCGACCTATTGAGTGCCCAGAATGAATCTTTTACCAAGGAATATTATTTAGGAGCAAAGGGTGGTATAGTCTTCAGCAGGGTGAAATTTAAACCCATCGTTGAGGAAAACATATTCATGGGTAATTCTGCCGGTCTGGTTTTCAGAATGATTTCTGAACCACATGTCGGAATTCAGGTTGAGTTCAACTATTTACAAAAAGGATGGCAAGAAAAACCATTACCAGGAGAGACTCAAAACTATTTTCACAAGCTGAATTATTTCGATATCCCTGTGATGACTCATGCAAATTTGGGAAGTGGGGTTTTCAGGTTTACGCTGAATCTGGGACCCACGGTTGCTTTCTTGTTGTCTGACAGTCAGGGGATGAATCCATCGACTCCCGGAATCACAACACCTCCATTTATACCCTACTGGGGACAACCCATTGATTCGAGCATTGATTTTCTTTTTACAGGGGGCGTCGGGATCGAGTGTCATTTTAAGAGAGCCGGTGCCCTGGCGCTTGACACAAGGGTTTTCTATTCGCTAACCAACCTGTATAATGGCAAAAATTACGGTTACGATCCTTCGCAAACCAACGGAATACAGGTGACGCTGGCGTATCTTTACAGGCTCAACAAAGCACACAAGTGAACCGGTCCCTGAGCGCAGTCGAAGGGCCTTGTGGCAGGGAAGGCCCTTCGACTGCGCTCAGGGACCGGGAAACAGGCTCAGGGACCGGAGAAATCCAAACGGT
>Ga0209125_1002351_pt1 | contig 14733 bp, 15 predicted proteins | sample BarGraIncub1131A_FD_184503 | JGI IMG/M metagenome (GOLD analysis project Ga0209125, IMG submission 184503) | Arctic peat soil microbial communities from Barrow, Alaska - Barrow Graham LP Incubations 11-31A (SPAdes) (version 2) | ecosystem: Environmental > Terrestrial > Soil > Wetlands > Peat... | reverse complement strand
GTCTCCGCGCGCCTTCCGGCTATCTGTCAGTGAACGTTGCCTGCGGATGCGATGGCAGGATTTCAGGCCTTTCTGATGCATAATACGCTGAATTACCTTGTACGAGGCCGGCTCTCCGTCGCGTCTGAGAATGCCGCATATCCGATCCACCCCGTATGTTCCTTTTCCTTCTTCAAAGAGGGCGATCACCCGGTCTTCAAGAGCTTTTTGTGCCTTTTGGCGCTCCTCACGTTCCTGCCGCCAGGTGTAGTATCCAGAGGCGGATAGTCCTAGTTTTTCGACCCACTTCGCCTTGGCGTAATGCGTTTCTTTTTCCATCAAAGAATAGCAGTCCGCTACGGTTACTTTTGATTTTTCGCGAAGAAGGCCGACGTCTTTTTTAGAATGTAGTTCTCCTCTTCAAGCTCCGCAATTCGGCTGAGCAGCCTGCTCATGTCATCCTGTTGCTGCGCCATCTTCGTCTTGTCGCCTTCCGGCGTATATTTTTTCCGCCAGAGATAAATCATATTGGAGGTGATTCCCAGGCTCTTGGCAACTTCCGTCACCGGCCGCTCGCTGCTGTAACTCATGCGAACGGCACGTTTCTTGAATTCTTCATCATATTTTCTGCGATTTGTTGGCATTTTGATAAGCTCCTTTGTTTTGGTTGTATCTTATCAAACTGTCCGACTGTCCGAAATTTTAACACTGACCCCTTAAGGACAATGCCATTGTTTATGACAGCAAACGCTATTAGCTCCAACTGGGCACCTACATCAAGCAGCTCGAGGTCAATATAGAAATATAACGGGAAATATAATTTATTTTTTGCATTTGAATGTAACTTAAATAAAAGTCACCTGGAAGAACTCTTCCAGGTGACACTTTCTTTCATTTTGATCTTTAGAGTGCTGTGGATCAGGAATAAGCTCCACCAGCTGCCAGATCAGATGAAATTGCACTAGTTAATGAACCAACTGCAGAGTTATGCGCAGAAATTTTTCCTGCCGCTGTTCTAGAGGTGTTTAAATACCCGCTTACTGCTATGAACATAACTGCTGCAAGAATTACAATAATGGCAATGACAAGAACCATCTCAATTAGTGTAAACCCTCTTTTGTTTTTCTGAATTTTTTTCATAAAATACCCTCCTTTTGAATACGTTAGATGAATTTGATTAAGTGGTTTTAGTATACCATCTTTATGAATAAATTCAATACAGAATCTGAACATTTATTACATTATTGTAAAAAATAAAAATAAAAATTTAGGGTGTGGGGGTTGGGGAAATCTGCACTATGCCTGTGTCTGTAGCCGTAATTGAAGAGAAAGGACGGAAAAATGTTGCTGCAATCTGTGACGACGGAATCGAATCATAAGTGCGACCAAAAACTCCACCTTTAGCAACCGGTTCACGGTTCCATGTGATATAGGGTTCACTTGCATCAATGACTGACACACGGTTCGGCAAGTTGAACGCAAAGACATCAATGGACACCAGAAAATACTGGAAGCCCTGATTGGTCTCTTGCATGGAAATTGACGAGATGTGGATCGCATTCGGGTTCACAATTTCAATCTCTTTAACTGCTGCAATAAATTGATCATACCCCACTTTATCGGTGCCTCCAGGAGTAACACCGTCTGTGCCGGATGCTATCAGATTTATAGTTATCCACTGAACATTATTTTCACCGTAGGTTCCGTCAGGCTCTTGGATTTGTTCATACATAGGCAAATTATTAGAAATATTAGTTACTTTTGTAAATCCATTGTCTGCAAGAATCTTCACAAGGTGTTCGGTGATTACCTCTGGATCAAGTTCCGGCAAAAGGCGGTTTTCATAATTGGCAACTTGACTGCTCAATGTGGCAAGATCAGTTTTTAAAGAACCAATATTATCAATGATAGTCATATCAGAATCGTACTGACTCTTAACTATGTCATATTTGAGCAGATTGTCATTCAATTCAGTCTGGATCGGCGTGAAAATAAGAAACCAATAACTGAAGATTAATACAAAAAATACCAATGCAAAGATCATGATTGATTCACGTTTTGATAGTTTCATCACTGTTCACCCCCGTTTGAAGAGGAAAGCGTATAGTAAAGAACAATATTAACCATAGATGTGACTGTGCCGTTAATACTGTCGGCCAGTTTGATCGAAGTGAAAACATTTTGATCTGCTACTACGACATCATTAATCATTATTTTACTGAGTATATAGGTCTTGTTGGTGCTGGTAAAGGTATTGATTCCCTCAATTTTATATCTATCTCCAACAGCGTAGGTTTTACTTTCGACTGCTGTCAGAGGTGCTGGTAAAGCGCCGTCAAACATTTTTGAAACTTTCACCGAATAAGTATTTTCGAGTGAGCCTTTGATGGTGAATGTATATGGTTTTATGTCAGCTTTTTCAGCGTCTGTAAGAATTAATGCGGTCAAATCCTGCTGCGTAATGTTTGCGATATCAACAAATGTAAAGAGATTGGGGGCAGAAAGATTGGCAATCAGATCTAGTGGAGAGTAATAACTATTGGCTAAACCAGTGAGCAAAATATTGCCTTTCGTATATGAGAAATCCGTTAGAGTAATGTCCGCAGGGAGATTTGTTTGAATTATATCCATATTCTTGGACTCAACTTTGCTCATATCTGATACACGGTAGAAGAGTGTGGTGATATCATAATATTCTTGATTCATTGTATCTAAAGTACCACCAATGGAAGAATAATCAGAAAGACTCTTCTGATACACTTCCGTTTTCATTTCAGTATTCAGGTTTTCAATATTGCTTCTGATTTTCTGTGATTGCAAAAAGAACAATGCATATAAACCGACACCGATTATGATAAAGCCTAACAGGAAAAGTAAAAACATAGTCGAATAGGATCGTACCTGACCGGAAGAGGAAGAATAAATTGAAAAGAAGTTCATGTCTCTTTTCGCCAATGCTGTTTTGTTGATTTTGGGTGTTATTGATAATTTATTATCCTTTGCCATGAATGTATTCCTCCTCTCAGTTTTCTCTTATCAATGCGCCGCAGGCATTTACATATTCTGCGAGCACAAAGTCTTTTGGTCCAATAATAGAGCTTAATGTAGTCAATACTTCAACCTGCGTCCCTAACTGCCGAGACAACTCTTTATCCATTTTTTTATAAGTTGCACCGCTTCCATATATAAAACAAGTGCTGATGCTGTCTAGATTATACTTGGTAATAGAAAATTGGGCAGTTCTTGAAACAGCTTCGGTAAGACTCTTGAAATAGGTGGTAACAGCAATGTTAAGTGATGGCTCTTCTTTTACAGTCTCGTTCCACACTTCAATGTCGGAAATTTCAAGTGGCTTTGTGGGTTCGCCTTTGACTACCTGTAAACGGCGAGTCAAAATGGAAGCCTTATCAGAGGCGCCGCTCTGCAGTTTTTTCACGCTCTCGGCAGTCTGGCGAATATTATTATGTCCAAATTGAAGCCGGCGCGAAAGCACAGGGAAACCTTTGTTCAGAACGGTGATATTAGTGGTTTTACTGCTCAACTCAATAAGAAGCAAAGTGCTCGCTTCAAGGTTGACATGTCCGTTAACCATACCCGAATGGAATAATTTGCGTATGGCATTGGGATTTACATCCAATGCAACGGGTGTAAGGGAACCTCCCTTCAACAGGTCGCGCACATCATTGGCAATTTCCTTGGGAATTGCCGTTGCACGGATTTTATACTTAGGTTGTTTTGTTTCTTCGTCAATATAAGTATCATAAATGATATATTCCACGATCAAGTCGTGATTCGTATTACTCTGACCGATAACTTCGTATTGAACCATATTATTGAGTTGCTCAAGTTTAACAGCCGGAAGATCCATATCCTTGGAATGAAGGTAACTTCCCTCCACCGAAAAAATGGCTCTCCTTGAACTGATATCGAGCTTCGCCAGTGTGTTCTTAAGTGCCATCACAACACCAAATTGATCAGCTATAACCCCATCAGCTATTGTCTCAGTTTCTAGAGGAATAATACATGCCTTCTCAATTTCGACAATGCCGCTTTTTCGATTATAAGTGCCCAGTACCATCTTCAAATTAGCACTGGCTGCATCAATAGCAATGTCGGAGGAGCTTGTCAGATTAAATAGGCTTCCCATACTTTCTCTCCTTTCAGATAATCACATATAATTTACATAATTGAAGTAGTCATTGACAGAATCGGTGCACCGCATGCTGCGATAATGAAAACTACAATGATAGCCATAAAAACAATCATAATCGGCTCCATCGCGGCCGTCATCTTTGCCGTAGCTGCATCGGCTTCCTCTTCAAAGAAATCGGCTGCTCGATCCAAAATGGTGTCAAGTGTTCCGGATTCTTCACCAATCGCCATCATTGCAGAAATCATTGGGGGCAATTCGCTGATACCGCGGATAGAACGTGAAAGGGATACACCTTTTCGAATTTCGTTACGTGATTCGTAAAGTTTCGTTTCAAGATAACGGTTGCCTAATGTGCGGCTGGTAATTTCCATAGCTTGAAGAACATTAATTCCGCTTTGCAGCAGAGTTGACATGGTTCTTGTAAAGCGTGCAGAAGAAGTCATCTTAACTGATTTTCCAACGACGGGGACTTTGAGCTTGAATTTGTCCCAAGCAAGCCTCCCTTTATCAGAACGTAAATAGGCGCGCCAGAGTAGAACAATCACGGTTATGATAACAAAGTAAATGTACCAGAAACTGACGAGACTATTACTCATATTCAAAACAAAGCGAGTAATTCCCGGAAGAGGCGTGCCAAGGTCTGCAAGAGTTTTGGCAAACTGAGGAACAATAAATATCATAAGACCTAAAGTGATACCAAGTGTAACAATACCCAGAATAACCGGATATACCATGGCAGCACCAACTTTGTTCTTGAGCTTTGCCTCCTTTTCAAAATGAGCCGAAAGTCGGCTCATTACCTCGTCAAGGCGTCCTGATTCCTCGCCGGCTGCTATCATGCTTATCATGATACCCGGCAAGGCCTTTTCCTGCGCCCTGAAAGCTTCTGACAGGGTCTTGCCTGACTGAATGTTGTCATATATATTTCCAATAACTTCTTTGGCTTTCTTGCTCTCCATTTGCTGATAGAGCATATCCAAAGCACGGATGACACTTATACCAGCCCCAAGCAAAGAAGAGAGCTGACGACAAATAATAACCAGATCTTTGGTCTTCAGCATCGGACTTCCGATTTTCATACTAAGAATGCTGGATCCGCTATTAAGCGTAAGCGTAGAAATATATCTGCTATCTTCGCGTAAAGCTTTTGAGGCTTCTCCTACGTTTGCAGCATCTATAATGCCTTTGAAAGTTTTTCCTGCACCGTCTATCGTCTCATATTTGAAATTTGGCATGAAGCAGACCTCCTATTCCTCTAATATCAATAATTAGTATTCAATTGAGTCGAAAAGTCCATTTGAGACAGAACTGGAAGGGGAGCCGCTTGCCATGTACCTGCGGAAATCTTCCGGATTCCTGCACTTGCCCAGAGCCATGTCACGGGTGATCAGATTCTTTTTGACAAGTTCTGCAAGATAGTAGTCGAGGGAACACATACCGGATTTGATACTTGTCGCAATTGTATTATCAATCTGATATGTTTTGCCTTCGCGAATCAGGTTACGGACAGCATCGTTTGCCAGAAGGATCTCAAATGCCGCAACTCTTCCGGAACCGTCCGCCCTCGGAATGAGCGTCTGGGAAATGACGGCAACCAGAACAGATCCGAGCTGAACACGGATCTGATCCTGCTGGTGGGGCGGGAAAACATCAATTATACGGTTCACGGTATCGGCAGCACCGCTGGTATGAAGGGTAGACATAACCAGATGGCCCGTCTCCGAGGCTGTAATAGCGGTGCTGATTGTGTCGAGGTCACGCATTTCTCCGACCATGATGACATCCGGATCTTCTCGAAGGGCAGACCGCAGTGCATTGGAAAAAGTCAGTGTATCCTCATGAACTTCACGCTGATTAATCATAGACTCGCCATGTTTATGAAGGTACTCGATCGGTTCTTCCAAAGTCAGGATATGACAGCGGCGATTCCGGTTGATGTGGCCGACCATTGCGGCCAGTGTCGTCGATTTTCCTGAACCGGTTGGTCCTGTAACCAGAATCAGTCCCCTTGGGCGAAGCGACAGTTCTTTGAACAGTTCAGGAAGCCCAAGCTGCTCACAAGTCGGAATTTGTGTAGTAATTGTTCTTGCGGCAAGAGAATAACTTCCGCGCTGCTTAAATATGTTGCATCTGAAACGGCTGAAGTCCTTAACTACATAAGAAAAATCGACTTCACCACGCTCAGCAAGATATAAAAGCCTCGATTTGTCCAACATGGACTTGCACAAAAACTCCGTATCGCTTTGTGTAAGAATATTGGTATTCATTGGCATCAAATCACCATTTACGCGAATCATAGGCGGACGTCCGACGGTTAAATGTGTGTCAGATGCCTGACGATGTACGGCTTCGGTAAGAATTGAGTCCATCGATAATGTAAACTCTTCCACAATCAAACCTCCTTCATTAATCGATTGAATAAGTAACTTTGTTCATCTCCTTGACTGTAGTAATCCCTTCCAGAACTAATTCGGCAGCAGATAGGGCAAGCATTTGTGTACCTTCCTTAACTGCCAGCTGTCTCATATCTTCTTCGCTGGCTCTTCGCTCTAAAAGAGTCTTCATTCCCTTGGTCAAAACAACAATTTCGTGAATGGCAATTCTGCCCCTGTAGCCTGTACCATTGCACTCTCCGCAGCCTGCGCCGTTATAAAGCTTCTGCCCGGGCTTCAAATGAAGTACGTCCTTCTCTATTTCGTCAGGTTCATATTCCCGTCTGCAGTTTGTACAGATTCGGCGGACAAGACGCTGGGAAATAACTCCAATCAAAGCAGAAGACACCATGAAAGGCTCGAGTCCCATATTTATCAGTCGGTTGATGGAGGAAACAGCGTCGTTAGTATGGATGGTGCTGAAAACAAGATGGCCTGTGATAGCAGCACGCATCGCTATTTCTGCAGTCTCACCATCGCGGATTTCGCCGACTAGAATGATGTCGGGATCCTGTCTCAAAATAGAGCGGAGACCGCTTGCAAAGGTCATTCCGGCCTTGACATTAACCTGCACCTGATTAATTCCTGCGATTTGAATTTCAACAGGATCTTCTACTGTTATAATATTCGTCGTCGGTTCATTTTTTTCGGAAAGAAGAGTATAGAGGGTAGTCGTCTTTCCTGATCCGGTAGGGCCGGAAATCAGAACAATTCCCTGGGGAACCCTTACTATTCGATCAATCATTTCATTGTTATGGGCGTTTATTCCCAGATATGCACGATTCAGATTTGAATCACTCTTGGCCAGAATACGAATAACGGTTTTTTCGCCATGTATGGTGGGAAGAATAGATACACGCATATCAACCGCTTTACCGCTGATAAGGGTCTGAATACGGCCGTCCTGCGGAATTCGCTTTTCGGCGATGTTAAGGCCGGCCAGAATCTTTATACGGGTTATAATCGCATCGCGGGCACCAATGGGATTACTCATGATTTCAGAAAGAACGCCGTCAATACGGATACGGACACGTACCCGGTCAGCCATCGGTTCCACGTGAATATCAGATGCATTTGCACGGACTGCAAAATCAATCATTGAATTAACAAGCTTGACAACAGGCGCCTGGTTGACATCATCCGTTATCTGCTCGCCAAGGTTTCTCATTGCCTCGACGTCAATTTCCAGTTCGAGTTCAGCAGCAGCCTTCTGGGCAACTTCCTTGCCGTAATTGCGCTGGATGGCTTCTTCAATCGCTTTGCGGGGTGCCAGCATAGGGATGACCTCGTTTCCGGTCCTGAAACGAAGGTCATCGGAGACGAGAATGTTTAATGGATCATAGATGGCGACGACCATGCGGTCACCCTCAAATCCAATGGGAACAATAGAATTCTCAATACAATACTGCTCAGGTACAATTTTGGTTGCTTCCGGATCAATGTCAACATTCTGCAGGTCAATAATCGGAATATCGTATTGACTCGATATTGCACGAAGGATATCCAGCTCGGTAAGTAGACCCATATCAACGATGACTTCGCCGAGTTTCTTCTTTGAACCCTGTTGGGCGCTGAGCGCCTCGGCAAGTTCTGCGGCTGTAAGAAAGCCGCTGTCTATAAGAATGTCACCAAGTCGCTTCATCTGTTCCTCCAATGATCGTGTAATATTTCACAAAAAGAACCTTTTTGTTGATCACTTCATATTATACGCGATTGAAAAGGGAAAAGAACAAATTAAAATATTCACAACATAATAAATTCTTAATAATTTGTGAACAAGTAGGTCATATGTGAAAAAACAGTGTGTAAACTCTTGTTACTGAAATCTTACCGTAATCCGGGACACAATATGGTAAACTGATCGCATCTGAAAAAGCGAGGTCAGACATGGACATTTTGCTCATATTCCAAATAATCAGTACTGCGTTTTTTGGTGTGTTTGGTCTGGTAATCGGGAGTTTCCTGAACGTATGCATATATCGGATTCCCGAGGGAAGAACAATCGTGAAGGGACACTCCATGTGCATGAGCTGCGGACATGAGCTTGGTGCCCTGGATTTGGTCCCCCTCTTCAGCTGGGTCTTCCTGAAGGGTAAGTGCCGGTACTGCGGCTCGCCGATCGCATCACGCTATGCAAAAATTGAAGGGTTGACCTGCCTCATTTTCGCTGTCCTCGCATGGCAGCGCAGAGAATTGTTTTATTTTCCGGGTGCACCCTCAAAGGATCTCGCCATGTTCCTGAGTCTTGTCGTTCTTGCTGCACTTTCGGCACTTATCATTGCTGCAATGATGATCCAGAAAGATTACAAAACAGGAATGTACAGGTTTTCGGTCGGTGTCATCGTGCTTTTCCTTATCAGGGTATGCCTTGGATTCTTTGATTTGTCGTCAATGAAGCCGATTCTTGTGTCCGCGTCAAAGGCGCTGTTGATTTCCTTAGGGATTCTTTTGGTGTTAATTGTCTTTTCGCCATTCGAATTACAGGCACCGCGTAAATATTTTTCCGATGTTTTTGATGGAAATTCAATCAGGCGTTACTTTGCCGCCCCCAACCGCACGATCCGAACAAGCGATTTGTTTTTTGCAGCGGTCTGTACGGCGATCGGCTTCCCGGCCGCTATCCCCTGCCTTATTGCTTATGCCATGGTCCGTACTGCGAGGAATCAGCAGGTGCTCCTGCCATATCTGGGAATTATCATTGCCGTTACATCACTGTTTGGAGTGACTATTTTTCCGGGCATAATTTTCTGAGAATTCTATCGCTGACAAAACGCAAAATCACGGGAACAGGAATTTGATTTTCTATGTCGTTTCCCGTACTATAATAGGAAATAGAACAGAACGAGAGTTTTGGGGAGGTATTTATGTCCGGTCATTCTAAATGGAGTACCATCAAGAGAAAAAAAGGTGAAACGGATTCTGCCAGGGGCGCGGTGTTTACCAAGTCCGCCAAGGAAATAATGCTGGCTGTAAAGCAGGGCGGAGTCGACCCTGCGAGTAATTCACGGCTTCGGGATGTTGTTTCCAAAGCAAAAGCGAACAATATGCCCAATGATAATATCAACCGCGCTATCAAAAAAGCGGCCAGTGCAGGCGAGGGTGACGATTACGAAGAAATTATATATGAAGGTTACGGAGCCGGCGGAGTTGCCGTTATGGTTCGTACTCTGACGAATAACCGTAATCGCACTGCCGGGGATGTTCGTCATCTTTTTGATAAACACGGCGGAAATATGGGCGTGTCCGGCAGCGTTTCCTTTCTTTTTCAGGAAAAAGGAATCATAGTCGTCGATGCCGGGGAGTTTGAGAACGAAGAGACGGTAATGATGGACGCACTTGAAGCCGGTGCCGAAGATTTTACTTCCGAAGAAGGATACTATGAAATCGTGACGGTTCCGCATGAGTATTATACTGTTAAGGATGCCCTTGCAGCTAAAGGATATACTTTTGCCGATTCCAACCTGGGTCCTGTTCCGATCACATGGACAGAGGTTGAGGATATTGAGATGACGGAAAACCTGGAGAAAATGCTTGAAAAGATGGAAGAAAATGAAGACATTCAGGAAGTGTACAACAACTGGCATAACTAAATATTTTGTTAGTGACAGCCAAGAGGATACATGACGTGGAACAGCCAAAAACACAGTCAAATAAGGATAAAGCCCAGGAACAGTCAGGCGCGCAGGCACCAGCAGTTCCTGCGCGCCGGGGTGTCGGCAGTCCGGAACTGATGGCAACGCTCAAACGCTTTGAGAGGATCGGAGACGGTCTTACCCACGCACGCGTTGAGCGTCACATTGAAGAGGCCGCCAACAATGAGAAGATCATGCGGGAAATGCTGTCTCAGATAACTGTGGTTTCATTCATCGGCTCGTCCGGTACCGGTAAGAGTACCCGTGCCATTCAGGTCGCCAAAAACAATGCGATTTACTACATAATTGACGACGGTCTTCTGATTAACGGAAGCCGTATTGTAGCCGGAACATCCGCCAAAAAAGCACCCACAAAACTGGAGTCCGTAAGACAGGCTCTTTTTGCCGATCCAAGCCGGTCCGGTGTAATGAGAAGGGCGCTTGCCGAACATTTGCCCACTACGCTAATGATTTTGGGCACATCGGATGCAATGCTTGAGAAAATCTGCGGAAACCTGTGGCTGAACCAGCCCGCAATGCTGATTAAAATAGAAGACATCAGCTCCGAAGAGGAGATGCAGCAGGCCAAACATACTCGGATCACAGAGGGGATGCATACGATTCCCGTGCCGAGCATGGAGATCAAACACGAGTTTTCCGGCAAATTTTCCGATCCGCTCAATCGTCTTCGCCGCCGTCTGGACAAAGAGCGCGGTGTACAGACAATTGCCCCGGATACAGAAAGGACTGTCGTTCGCCCGACTTTTTCAAGTCTCGGGTCCTACTCCATTTCGGATGAGGCTCTTCTGGATCTGGTCCGCATAATTCTGCGCAAAGTCCCCGGCGTATATGACGTCATCAAATTTCAGACTGAAAAACGAGTCTACGGCGTGGCGCTGAGCATCGATCTCGCCCTGATATACGGTTACAATGCCCAGGAGGTTCTGCGGGCCTCGCAGGAGCGGATAGGCAGATATGTCGAAGAATATTCCTCCATTAATATGGTTGCCGTAGATGTTCGCGCCAAACGTCTCGTACATGTATCTTCACAGAATCCCAGCATCGGAGAAGTCTCAGTATGAAGGAAAAAATTTATACAATTCCTGTTAATGACGCATATCGCTCCACCTCTGCCTGTCCCCTCTGCGATCTTGCCGCGCAAGTTGAAAACAGTTCGGTTGATTATTATCTCGGAGCGTCCCTCATGGAGCCCGATGTCCGGAAATCCACCAATACAATTGGATTTTGCGGACATCATCTGACCAGAATGTACAACACCGAGAAAAACCGGCTGGGACTTGGTCTCATGCTTCATACACATTTGCTCGACCTGAGAAAAGATGTCGGAGATGCCCTCTCGCATGCTGCCCCGTCACCCGGGACTTTCCTCAAGGGCCGCGACCGGGATTATAAGAAAAATCTTGAGACTCTTGCAGACCGGATCGAACGCCGTGCTGATTCCTGCATCATCTGCGATAAAATCAGCTGCACAATGGACCGGTATCTCGATGTTCTGCTGTGGATGTTTTTCGAGGACGCAGGATTCAGAAATTTGTTTACATCCAAAACCAACCACTGTCTTCACCACACAGCATTTCTCCTTCGCGGCGCTGCCAGGTATCTGTCACAGACCCAGGCAAATGAATTTGTCCTGGCACTTTCCGGGCAGGAGAACAAAGGACTCGATGAAATGATCGCGGACATTGAATGGTTCACACTCAAATTTGACTATAGAAACAAGGATAAGTCCTGGGGCAATAGCAAAACAGCAATTCCCAGAGCCATTTCACTTCTGTCGGATGAGGGGGGCATAGTTGATGGAAACTAAAAAAGGAAAAGGTACGAACGTTAGTCACAGGCCGGCAAACGGCAGGTCGGCAGAGGCGGGGACACTTACAGAACTTCAGAAAGCTCTTTGCATCGATAAGGAAAGGGAACCCGATCCCGCATTTGCGCTTCTTGCAGCATCCGGGAATCCCGGACGTGTTGTTGTGGCTATATCGGATGATCAGCTCGGCGTGTGTGACGAAAAACACGGCGCTGAGCTCCTTTTGATTTTTCTGCAGGGTCTTTGCGAGCGTGTCACCCTGCCGGATGAAATCGTATTCTATCACCGGGGTGTATTTGTCCTGGACAAAGACCATCCAGCTCTGACCATCCTGTTCAATCTATGTTCACAGGATGTTGTACTCAAAGCGTGCCGTGAGAGCCTTGATTTCTACAAAAAAGAACCGGCTGTATTAAAAATACAACCGGTCCCGATGAGCGAAATCACGCGCGATTTACTCAAGGCCGACAGAGTGATCCACCCCTAAGCCATTAGTAGGAGTAGAAAAGATATTACTTAAGGATCTTAATCTTTCCGATAAGAGGAAGTTCTTTCTGTACTCCGTTAACAGCATTGATGATACCCATGATGGCAAGAACACAGCAAAAGATTCCGCCAATAGGTAAAATAATGAACCAGCCAAGGAAAGGAATCACAGAGCCAAGAATCGTGACTGCTGCAACCAAAATCGTAAGAACAATTCCCTGGTTGACATGAAACCTTACATCTGGCTCGTTAGGGGCAACCAGTAAACCAATCAGCCAAAGTGAAAAATAGCAAAGAACATTGTAGAGTTTGTTATTATTATCCATGAAAAAGCCCTCCTTTTAAGGATTAATGTTGTCACTATTTTATCATATCTAAAAGCTTGTGAATACAAATAAGTAAGCTTTTTTTGTAAAATCACGCAGGCATTTACATTTATTTTTAATCGTGTATTGTATATGGTCTATGGGAAATGCTGACGATGCTTTTTGTATCGCTGCAGGAAGAAGGAATATGTTTTTTAGCAAGCCAAAAAACAAAGGGCAGAAAGCTGCTTCAGGGAATGAATGTCCCGAAATCAAGGAGTTGGATCCGCACGGAGCCAGCGCCCATCAGCGCGAAAAAGTTCTGGCAGAGAAGAAAATACCGTCACTGGTTCTGTCTTTTGCCATTCCTACGATGATTGGTATGATGGTCAATGCGGTTTATAATGTTGTAGACCGATTCTGGATAGGAAAAATGGAAAATGGCGCGGTCGCGATGGCCGGTGTTGGACTTACGATGCCCCTGACAACGATCGCCTTTTCCTTCATGGCCCTTATAGGCATAGGTTCAACGGCACTCATTTCAATCCGCCTCGGTGAGAAAAAGCGGCAGGAAGCCGAACTTGTCCTGGGCAACTGCGCCTCATTTTCTTTTATATTGGGGACAATCATTACAATTCTCGGACTCATGTTCGCGGAACCGCTGCTGCGGCTTTTCGGTGCCAGTGACAAGACACTTCCGTTTGCCCTCGATTATGTCTATGTGCTTCTTGCCGTAAATACTTTTAATACCCTGCAGTTTGCCATGTCGAGCGTTATGCGCGGTGTGGGGCACCCAACTTGGTCTGTCATGACGCAGGTTACAGGTGCAGTTGCCAATATGGTGCTGGATCCGTTTTTCATTTTTAAAGCAGGGAACATTAAGTTCGCTGGCATGCAGCTCTATATGCCGTTTGGATTGAATATGGGCGTCCGGGGAGCGGCCGTAGCGACGGCCATCGCACAGCTGATTTCATTTGGAATTGTTCTTTTCTACTATTCGCGCGGCAAATCACCTGTACGCCTTCATCTTCGAAACCTGCGGCCAAGGGTCTTTGTCCTGGCGAAAATCTCTGCGATTGGAAGTTCTTCCTTTGCGCTGCAGTGTGCGGCCTCCCTCGTTCAGATTATTGCAAATCTCCAGCTTGCCAGACATGGCGGCGATCTGGCAATCTCTGCTATGACGCTCGTCAACTCAGTCGCTATGTTCTGCATTTTGCCGATTATCGGAATCGTCCAGGGCATTCAGCCGATTATCGGTTACAATTACGGGGCCAAAAATTACCTGCGCGTCCGGCAGACATTCTTCTTTGCCGTCATCCTTACTTCCTGCCTTACGATAACGGCAAGCGCCATATTACAGAGCTTTCCGGGTCAGTTAGTCGCCATGTTCAACGATGATCCCGGGCTTGTCGCACTTACATCCAAAGCAATGCGGTTAGTATTGTTTATGCTGCCTTTACTTGGGTTTCAGATTGTGTCTGCCAACCTTTTCCAGTTCATTGGAAAATCATTCGTCTCCCTTGTCATGACACTTCTGCGCCAAATTATACTGCTGATCCCGCTGTACTTCATTCTTCCTCATTTTATGGGGCTTCAGGGAGTCTGGCTCGCCAGTCCGATTTCAGATGCCGCTTCCATTTTGATTACAGTCGCAGTCATTTCACGTGAACTTCACTGGCTGAACCGGAAAATAAAGCAGCAGAAAATTCAATTCGTGAATGAAGGATTGGACTAATAAGGGAATAACATCTATATCGGCCTGTGGAAGTCGGGATTCTTACAAAAAATGGCACAAAAACGGCTTGAAAATGGACAGCACGAAATTTTTGACTCTTGCACATCAGAGGGAATCATGGTAGAATTTCTTGGTGTCTAAATTGATTAACCAGATGGAGGTGAAGGAAATGCCGAATATTAA
>Ga0209125_1002349_pt1 | contig 14736 bp, 17 predicted proteins | sample BarGraIncub1131A_FD_184503 | JGI IMG/M metagenome (GOLD analysis project Ga0209125, IMG submission 184503) | Arctic peat soil microbial communities from Barrow, Alaska - Barrow Graham LP Incubations 11-31A (SPAdes) (version 2) | ecosystem: Environmental > Terrestrial > Soil > Wetlands > Peat... | reverse complement strand
TTCACTGGGCGTTGGAGGGGCGGCAAATCAGTGGCGATTCATCGCCTCAGCGCCAGTCTTGGGCTCTGCTTTCGGGCTTGGACCCGTACAAAAGGTTGAACTTGACAAATTACCCTCAGGTAGGGTGAAAAGTGTTAGGCTAGTCGATGCATCAGGGAAGTCCAAGACCGTTACGGCGCGAGTCTTTGTTAAAACTTTTTATCCGTTTGGGCAGCCCATTCAAAAGTTTGCCTTTTTAGGAAGTTTCTTTGAGGCCGAAAGGATTGCGACAAGCCAAAGTTCATTCAGAAAATCGGGTTTAACAGAATTTCTAGGCACTCCAGAAAAAGAGCAGGGCCCCTTGCTCTCTAAAATCATGAGTTCATCAAAAGGGCAGAGTACTGATTCCCAACCCTTCGGAGTCTTTATTTTTGAAGGACGGGGTTGGGGGCATGGCGTTGGAATGTCCCAATGGGGTGCTTATCATATGTCCCAATTGGGGTATAGCTATCAGGAAATATTATCGTTTTATTATAATAAGACGCTTCTTAGTAAAACATAGAAGATCTTTGGAATCACAAAGGAGAAGAATAGCTTGAACGTTTCGGAGTTTGATTTTTATTTGCCGGAGGCACTGATTGCACAACATCCGGTTGAACCTAGGGATGCTTCGCGGTTAATGGTTGTCAACCGGGACAGCGGAGGGATAGAACATCGGTCGTTTCGCGATCTTGTGTCCCTCTTAAAAACAGGCGATGTGCTTGTGCTTAATAACACTCGCGTTATTCCTGCGCGTTTGATTGGGGAGAAAGAAGGAACTGAGGCGAAGATCGAAGTCCTACTTTTAAAAAGACTCGAACTGAATGTTTGGGAGGCTTTAGTTAAACCGGGAAAGCGTCTGAAGGTGGGGCAGAAGGTTCACTTTGGAAATGGAATACTGATCGGCGAACTTCAGGCTATCTTGGAAAACGGAAACCGGAGGATTCATTTTACCTACTCAGGCGTCTTTGAGACGATATTAGACCAGCTTGGACAGATGCCACTTCCACCGTATATTACGGCCCAACTAGAAGACCAAGAACGCTATCAGACCGTGTATGCTAAGGAAAGAGGATCTGTCGCTGCACCCACGGCAGGACTGCACTTTACGCCTGAACTTCTGGATAAGCTCCGGATAAAGGGCGTGGAAATCGTGGAGATCCTTCTTCATGTGGGCTTAGGAACCTTCCGCCCCGTCAAGGTGGAAAATATTGAGGATCATCCCATGCATTCCGAGTATTACCGAGTGGACGTAGAAGTTGCAGAGCAAATCAATCGAGCGAAACAAGAAGGGCGGCGGGTCATTGGCGTTGGGACAACGGCAGCGCGGACGTTGGAATCCGTAGCAAATGATCAGGGAAGGGTTGTACCCGGTGAAGGGTGGACCAATATTTTTATCTATCCAGGCTATTCTTTTAAGATTATTGATGCTTTATTGACTAATTTTCATTTTCCCAAGTCAACGCTGGTGATGCTTGTCAGTGCTTTGGCGGGACGCGAACTTATTTTAAAAGCATATGAGCTTGCCGTTTTAGAGCAATATCGGTTCTATAGTTTTGGTGATGCCATGCTCATTGTATGAGTGGGAAGGAAGTGAAGGGTTTGACAGCGGTTCATTTGGAAATACTGAAAGAAGATTCTCGGACAAAAGCGCGCTTGGGGAAGCTACATACACCCCATGGTGTCATTGATACGCCGGTATTCATGCCGGTTGGGACGCAAGGGACCGTGAAAACCATGACCCCGGAGGAAATCAAAGAAATCGGGGCAGGGATTATCTTGAGTAATACGTATCATCTGTTCTTACGCCCTGGGCATGAGTTAATTCGAGAAGCGGGTGGACTTCATCGTTTTATGAACTGGGACGGAGCAATTTTAACAGACAGTGGCGGTTTCCAAGTGTTTAGCTTGGGGCATTTGCGTACAATTAAGGAAAGTGGCGTAGAATTTCGCTCTCATATCGACGGCTCACTGCAATTCTTAAGCCCTGAAATTGCGACTCAGGTTCAGATGGCTTTGGGATCCGATATTGTGATGGCCTTTGATGAGTGCGCACCGTATCCTTGCTCGCATGAATACACGAAAGATTCTTTGGAGCGGACGACACGTTGGCTTAAACGATGCAAGGAAACCTTGACCACGACTGACACTCAGGCCTTATTCGGAATTGTACAAGGCGGCATGTATGAAGATCTACGCCGCCAAAGTGCAGCTGAGATCACAGCACTGGATTTGCCGGGGTACGCAATCGGTGGCTTAAGCGTTGGCGAACCGAAGGAAATGATGTATGATGTCTTAGATTATACGGTGCCCTTATTACCCAGAGAGAAACCTCGTTATCTTATGGGAGTTGGTTCGCCGGATGCTCTAATTGAAGGGGTTATGCGGGGAATTGACATGTTTGATTGCGTGCTTCCAACTCGGATTGCACGTAATGGGACAGCGATGACCCGGTACGGCAAAGTAATTGTTCGTAACGCTGGATGCGCACATGATTTCGGCCCGATTGATCCTACCTGCGATTGTTATACGTGTCGCAACTATTCACGGGCGTATATCAGGCATTTGATTAAGGCAGAAGAGGTTTTAGGCATTCGATTGATGACCATTCATAACTTGCGTTATCTCCAAAACTTAATGCGAGAAATTCGAGAGGCAATCAAGGATGACCGCTTAACGGAATACCGAGAAACGTGTTTCGCAGATTACGGATACGAACAGGACTAGAGCTGACGGACGCCCATGGATAGGTTCAACGAATCTTCAAGTGGAGTCAATCCACGGAGTAAGTTTCCTATTATTGATAATAGAGCAGGATTTTAGGCGTGTCATGGGGAATAGTTTAGTAAATAAAGGGGGATAATTCAAATGACGCAACAGACAATATCTTTAATTCTATACTTTGTGGTATTTGGTGGTATTATGTATTTTTTCATGATCCGACCACAACAGAAGCAGGCGAAAAAGCGACAGGCTTTACTCAGCAGTATTCGTGTACGTGATCAAATCATCACAACCGGGGGAGTTTATGGTAAGATCACGAAAGTGAAGGACCATTCCGTTATGTTACTGATCGCGGAAAAAGTAGAGATTGAAGTGGCTAAATCTGGAATTATTAGTGTAGAAAATCGTGAAATTGACCTCGAAAAAGCGAACTAGGTACCTGTCAGTTGATCCTTTCTGACGAGTAGGCTTATAAAGCAATAAAAGAATGTCTTAAAAAGCAAGTGGTACAGACCACTTGCTTTTAAGCTTATTTCACAGAATAAATTGCTGGTGGGGAGTGAACACCTGTGCCCTTAGATCATGATCCAATTCAAGAAGGACAGACCTATGAAGATTATGTGCGAGTTGACTTGGACCGTTGGGTACGAAGACTACTAAAAAAACCGGGATTATTGGAACGAACGTCTAAAGTGTTTCAAACGAAAGTGAATGAAAAACTTATTCCGAAGAAAGTCCAAACAGTCATCACTGCAACGGTTAAAGGGTTGGTTAAATCGGTCGTTTATGGGCTTGATTTTATTCCCAAGAGCGCGCCGCTTGATGATATTACATTGCAAGAGCGTGATCAATTGGCGAATAAACTTCTGTTAAACTATAAGAAGCTTGCAGCTGCTGAAGGAGCCGGGACAGGCATGGGTGGTTTTGCACTCGCTATGGCCGATTTCCCCGCGCTCATTGCCATCAAAATGAGATTTCTCTTTAAGTTAGCCCATGTTTATGGATTTTCAACCCAAGATTATCAAGAACGTTTATTCTTGTTATATGTTTTTCAATTGGCCTTTTCTAGTCAAGAGAAACGTCCTGACTTATTCAAAGTCATCCTGAATTGGGAGAAAAAGCTTGGGAGTTGGCCAGCAGAGGAAGGGTATTTGCAGCAAATCGATTGGGAACAGTTCCAGCAGGAGTACCGGGATGCCATTGATTTCCGAAAAACACTTCAGCTGATACCGGGTTTAGGCACAGTCGTCGGTGCCTGGGCAAATTACGGTCTTATGGATGATTTGGGAATAGTCGGGATGAATTGCTATCGATTACGAATTGTAGGAGGCGCTTATTTTGACAAAGGTCACTCTACAAGAGATTAAAGATGATCCTTATGTACAAGCGCTGATTGATGCCGGAAACCGTCATCTAGCAGCCATTGGTTATACGGAACATGGGCTTCGGCATGCAGGCCTGGTTTCCCACATTGCTACAAATATTCTGATAAAGATGGAACACCCTGAAAGGGAGTGCGAACTGGCGGCCATTGCGGGTTACTTACATGACATTGGGAACGCCGTTAATCGGGTCTCTCATGCCCATTCAGGAGCAATTCTGGCAGCTGGCATTTTGGAACGGCATGGCATGCCACCGGAAGAAATCACGACTTTAATTGGCGCGATTGGGAACCATGATGAGCTGGATGGAAACCCTGTCAATAACATATCGGCGGCGTTGATCCTGGCCGATAAATCAGACGTCCATCTTTCTCGTGTTCGTAATTCTGATTTAGCAACGTTTGATATTCATGACCGGGTTAATTTTGCGGTCAAACGCTCCTTTCTGCGCGTCTACCCTAAAGAGCGAATTGCCTTAGAACTGACGATTGATACTGAAGTTTGTCCAGTTATGGAATATTTCGAAATATTTCTTGCGCGGATGCTCTTATCCCGTAAGGCTGCAGAATTTTTGCAGACGAAATTTGAATTAAAGATTAATGACGTAAAATTGCTCTGATTTGGAGGTTTTCTGATTGACATTGCAATCTTGAAAGTTTTATAATGATGGTTGGTATAGACAAGCCAATGATATAAAAGAGAGGCTATATTGTAAGAGGGAGGAAAGCAGATGAGACGGGAAAACATCATCAAACTGGTAGCGCTTGTGCTATTAGTTGCAGCAGCTGTTGCACTATCAATTAAACCCCTTGTGGATCCCGTAAAGGGTATCCTGTTGGGACTGGACCTACGTGGTGGGGTGCACTTAGTATTACAAGCAGATCAGGATAAAAAGGGCACGCCCATTACGAAAGATGATATCGACAAAGCAAAAGCAATCATCTCGAATCGGGTCAATGATCTTGGGGTATCTGAACCAATCGTTCAAGCAGACTATGATAAAAAACGAATTGTCATTGATTTAGCTGGAGTGACTGACCCAGATAAAGCCGTGGAAATCCTGAAGACAACGGCTAAGTTAACCTTTAGGGATCCCCAAGGAAATGTTGTGATTCAAGGGGATGATCTCAAAGACGCCAAGGGAGGACAAGGCCAGGGGTCAGGGTTTGTTGTTAATTTAACCTTTTCATCTGACGGGGCCAAAAAGTTTGCTGATTTAACGACCAAGTTAGTCGGTCAAAAACTTGGTGTTTATCTCGATGATAAACTCTTGACGAATCCAACCGTTAATACACCGATCCTCAATGGTCAAGCGGAAATTACCGGATATGATACCTTACAAGCTGCCGCAGATCATGCCGTCCTGATGCGCTCTGGTTCATTGCCCGTGAGCATGAGTATTGCAGAGAAACGCCAGGTGGGAGCATCTTTGGGTATTGACTCGTTACATAGAAGCATTCAGGCTGGACTCTACGGTCTAATCTTTATTTTTCTATTCATGTTAGTTTTCTACCACTTACCTGGGGTTGTGGCGGATTTTTCCTTAATCGTATACGCACTCATCGTACTGTGGGTTTTTTGGATGTTTCGGGTCGTTCTGACACTTCCTGGTATCGCAGGTTTTATTCTTACGATCGGAATGGCTGTCGACTTTAATATCATTATCTACGAACGCGTGAAAGAAGAAATCCGCGCTGGGAAATCGATCCGAGCAGGCGTGGAATCTGGGTTTAGTCGGGCTTTTGTTACGGTTATTGATGCCCATGTGACGACGTTTATTGCTGCAATGACACTTTACGCTTTTGGAACCGGTTCCATTCGAGGATTTGCGTTGACCTTAGGAATTGGGATTATAGCGAGCTTGTTTACAGCAATCACGTTTACCCGTCTTGTATTACGCTTAATTGTGGGAATCAGTCCGAAAATGAAGACAACATGGTTTGGCGTTAGGAGGGAGGTATAATGCAAACAGGGCATGCAGCGACTTATGAAGAAGTCCAAAAGATACATCCACTCTATTTTAACATTGTAAAGAAACGATATTGGTGGTTTGCAATTTCGTTACTGATCATCATTCCAGGGGTTATTTCCCTCTTCATGCAAGGTTTGAATTTGGGGATCGACTTCAAAGGCGGAACAATGCTTGATGTGACCTTTAGTAAGGCAGTGACACAGGCTTCTATTACGGATACGATGAAATCGGTGGGGCTTGAAGGTCCGGTTCAATTGTCCAATGGAAACACAAGTGCTTTGATTCGAACCGAAGCTCTGGAAGAAACTAAACGCAATGAATTACTAGCTGCCTTGGAAACCAAGGTGGGAACGTATGATAAAACGACGCTCAAAGAGGATAAGGTGGGTCCGGCCATGGGGCAAGAGCTGACCCGAAATGCTTTTTATGCCCTAATCATTGCTATGGGTTTGATGATTGGCTATATCACGATTCGTTTTGAGTTTGTCTTTGCGATCTCTGCGATTATTGCGCTATTGCACGATGTTTTAGTGGTCGTCGGGATATTCTCGCTGTTTAGATGGGAAGTCGATTCGACGTTTGTGGCGGCCATCTTGACAATCTTCGGTTACTCCATCAATGATACCGTGGTGATCTTTGACCGAATACGTGAGAACCAAAACAAGATGAAACGTGGAGAAACTTATGAGGACATGGTAGATAAATCCGTTTGGCAGACTATGCGCCGATCGATTAACACGGTCATGACGGTGTTAATCGCCTTATTATCGGTCTTTATCTTAGGTGGGCAATCGACAAGAATCTTCTCTTTAGCGATGCTAATTGGGGTATTCAGTGGAGCCTATTCCTCGATCTTTAATGCCAGCCAAATCCTCGTAGAAATTAAGACGCATTTTAAGAAGAAACCCCGTAAAGGCGGCAAGGCCGTACGTGCTTAATCTCTAATAATAGCTTCTATTCTTTTGTGAGAAGATCTTGGGTATGATGATGCCCAAGATCTTTTCGGTTTCTTTTTGTTTCATGGGGGATAGGTGTTATGATAAAGAGAGATGAACACCGTTCTTGAGTGAAGGAGTCAACGATGCATAACAAGATCATGGGAGTGCTCCTCTTCGGTTTACTTTTATTCGGAATCAGTGGATGCACTAAACCGCCCTCAAAGCCCATTGCCCCAACGCCATTAGCAACGATTAAACCATTAAACCAAGCGGCTCAAGCAATTCAAGATGAAGCAACCAACAATTTGTCTAGGCCATCAAGTGGGCAAGTAGCCCAAGCTGTACCCATCTTATATTATCATTCTGTGATGCAGCAAAGCGGAAATGAATTAAGAATGCCGCCTGATCAGTTTGAAGCGCAAATGACTTATTTACAGGATAAAGGGTATCATAGCATCTCCTTGGAGCAGTTATACCAAGCAAGATATAAGGGAGGCCCCCTTCCTGAAAAACCGATTGTAATTTCGTTCGATGATGGGTACGTCGATAATTATACGACTGCTTTACCCATTCTAACGAAGCATGGGTTTACAGCCACGATCTTTATGGTCACTAGCTATATTAATGGACCAGGTTTTGTGTCATGGCCTCAGCTCAAAGACCTTGTTGCTAAGGGATGGGAAATCGAGGGGCACACCACCAATCATCCTTATTTAACCAAAATAGACCCTTCAACTGTGTTAAACGAACTTATCCCTTCTAAGGAACTCTTAGCAAAAGAGTTAGGACAACCGGTTAACTTTTTCGCTTACCCTTATGGAGACCTAAATGCCAACGTCGCCCAGGCAGTGAAAGAATCGGGGTATTTGATGGCCGTTACCACAGAACGGGGATGGGCAGATGGCAAGGCCGACGCATGGCACGTGCATCGTATTTATTGCTTCGCGTCAATGGGAATGAACGAATTTACGCGACGCATACAAACTCCAAACTATTAGTTTTGCAATATGAAAGACGCTCTTCCACGAGATTGGAGGGCGTCTTTCATATTGTAGAAAAAATATAAGGTAAATATTAACATTTATTATTCTCTAACATATCTTACTGTGAGCCCAATAAATACCAAGTTATGGAATCAGGAGGTTGTTTAGGATGGCATTTGGAGTAGGTGTTGTTGACGGAATTGATGGCGTCGGCGGCGTAGAATGCGTATGCAAACGAAACGTTTTACCTGGAATTGCAATCGTCGTTGTGATCATTCTTCTGTTAATTGCAATGGGCATCGTATTTTAAAGTATGGTTCATTCAAATCTTTTGATTAGATTATAAGGAGGAGAAACTATGTACGGATACGGAGTAGGAGCGGCCGCCAGTTATGGCGCAGCTTGTTGCAGACCAGTTGCCCCAGTCGTTGCACATGCTGGTGTGGGCGTTGGCGTTATTGCTATCGCAATTCTGATCTTAATAGCTTTAGGCTTAATATTTTAAGTTGAACAATAAAGAATAAAGGAGGTCAAAATTATGTTTGGAGCAGCTGGGTGTGGATCTGGAGTCGGCGCAGGGATTGCCATTGTTGTTGTAATTATCTTGTTATTGATTGCAATGGGCATCGTATTTTAAAAAATTCGTAATTTTAAAATAAAGTTGAAGGAGGAAATATTATGTACGGATATGGAGTAGGAGCGGCCGCCGGTTATGGCGCAGCTTGTTGCAGACCAGTCTGCGCACCAGTTGCACCAGTCGTCGCACCTGTTGGCGTAGGCGTTGGCATTATCGCTATCGCAATTCTGATCTTAATTGCCTTAGGCGTTATATTTTAAATTAAGTAATAAGTAAAATAAAGGGAGGCTATGACTATGTTTGGAGCAGCTGGAGTCGGGTGTGGATGTGGCGCTGGAGCAGGAATCGCAATTGTCGTCGTGATTATTTTGTTGCTCATTGCCATGGGTATCGTATTCTAAGAAACCTCTTCTAGACGTTTAGAACGACACTTTTAGAGGATCCCTGTTATAGGGATCCTCTTTACACGTCTATGTTGATGCTTTTTTCTTTCCAAAGATACTTATGGCGACCGTATTGCTATTAACTAAACTCCTGATCAGAAGATAGCCATCTGAATCATTTCTGAATTTGAAATCTAAAAGGGGATAAGCCACTGTCGCATCCTGACCAGGGGGGACATATGTGACGGGTAGACTATGGTGAGAACGTTCAGTAATACTCTGGGAGGAGCCCAATCGAACGGCATTGTAAAGGGTGCTGGAAACCTGACAGATACCTCCGCCCAGACCGGGTACAAATTTATCACCTTCAATAACAATAGCCGTCTGATACCCAGTCTCCACAGTTCTTGGCCCAACGGTTTGATTAAAGGAGAACTCTTCTCCAGGTTTTAACAACTTGCCATCAATGGCTTTCGCTGCGAGCATAATGTTGTGAGTCCGTTCTTTCTGGTTCGGGTTAAACTGGGTAGTATAGTTACTTAAGAGGCCTGTCATTTTCACGGCTTCAAGGTCTGTTTTCGTAATAATCGGTGCGACAGTTTTCAAGGGAACTGGGATCATCATCTCGGCTTGATTAGATCCAAGTTTTTTCACAATCTCAATCAGGGAAGCAATGTCGACTTGTTTGCCGGGCTTTTCAGAGATAATTTGCATGGCGTTATCGGGTGTAATTGAAAAGCGTGCCTCCTCTGCAGGAAGGTTTAAGCTTGAGAGTTGTTTCGACAGAGTCTCCTTCAGTACGATATCATCCCATTGATAGTCAGGTTTAAAGGTTATGCCCCAGCTTGCTTTGTACTTATTGATCGCTTGGTTAAGGAACGTACCTTCTCGTCCAATCAGATAGGCTTGTTGCAGTGGCTCATCATACGCGCAGCTGAAACCAAGTTCTTTCATGGTGAGCGAGAGTTTTTTACCTTCGGAGATGAAAAGAACCGGGCGATTGACAATTTTTTCATTCATTTGTGCTAGTTTCAAACGGGCTTCTTCAAGACGAAGCTGTCCTAAGGGAATTTCTAAGACAACGCCATTGGCGATTTCCCCTCTGTCCCATAGGTAGAGCACAAATGAAAGGGTAAGTGCCGCGTATAATGTCATGACAATCGATAAGATTAGTATTAAGAGCTTCTGCCGTTTCGTTCGCTTTAGGGTGCTTGAAATATCCTCAGGGCGAGCATCCTCTTCCACGTTGTAATCTCCCTTCTCGCTAGTAACGTTTATCTATATGCGAGAAGGACGGAAATCTTCATAAAGATTAAGTTGAATATTATTGGGCTATACTAGCAGAAACGTTGCTTGGCTGGGGAGGGCAGTTGCTTGGAATTCATGGTATTAGTATTACTTGAGGGAGCACTACTGCTTTCCGCTGGAATGATCCTTTTTGGAGGAGCGTGGGGAACCGTTGCTGCGACGGTTGCGTTAAGTGGGATTAACTTCCTTACGCATGATGTAGCGCAGTTTTGGCGTTGGGAGACCCCTCTTCTAATAGGTGGAACTGTCGCCATCGTACTACTTCTGGCTGTTGGGCGAATCGCGAATAAAAGTCAGGTTGTCACAGGTTTGGTCGGAGGACTGATCAGTCTAGTGCTCTTTGGTGCGTTCATGACCCCTATTGCGGCCATAATGCTTTGGGGTTTGGTGGTCGGCATGGGCATTATTCCGATAGGGAAGAGAAGTCAGATAATTTGGAGCGTTGCTCCGACGATTCTTCGTTTGGTTCTTGGCCTTGGATGGATTATCTATGGAAATATCTTAACCCTCTAAATGAGGCTGTAGAAAAACCTTGCTTTAAGGTGCAATATTTGGTATCTTAGACATAAACTATAGTCGTCAGGCAATTAGCTGGGCTTCAAAGTATTGAGGCAGCGGAGTAATCCGTGGGACTTCCTTTTAGAAGGGGTCCTATTTTTGTATGCAGTTTGTATGCAGTTATAGATTATAGGGAAGATGAGGAGAGTTAAATCGTGGAGGAAAAGACGCAGGTGGCTTCATTATCTGTCGCTTCAAATACCTTTTTGACGCTTGGCAAAGTGACAATTGGGTTAATGAGTGGGTCAGTTAGTATCTTGTCAGAGGGTATTCATTCTGGAATCGATCTGCTGGCGGCCTTCATTGCACTTTTCGCGGTGAGGGAATCGGGAAAACCGGCCGATTCGCGTCATGCTTATGGACATGGGAAAATAGAAAATGTATCTGGAACCATTGAGGCCGCTTTGATTTTCGTTGCAGCGCTTATGATTATTTCTGAAGCAATTCAAAAGGTCCAGCAAATTATAGGGGGCGAAGGTGGCCATGTAGGTGACTTGGGCTTGGGCTTAGGTCTGATTATCATGGGCGTTTCTGCGACAATGAACTTGATTGTATCAACCAAATTAATGAGGGTTGCGAAACGAACTGATTCGGTGGCTCTTGAAGCAGATGCTTTGCATTTGAGGACAGATGTTTATACGTCTGCTGGCGTTTTTATAGGCCTTCTCTTAATCAAAATTACGGGTTGGGCCATCTTAGATCCGATCATTGCGCTTGGAGTCGCATTAATGATCATCAATGCATCGTTTCAATTGACGAAGAAGGCCTTCGCGCCACTCGTTGATGTTAGCTTACCGGATGAGGAACGTGAGATTATTGCCAAAGTTCTTCTACTGCATGCGAGTGAGTTCGTAGAATTTCATAAACTTCGAACTCGCAAAGCTGGAGCGGAACGGCATGTGGATTTACATCTTGTGGTGGCTAAATACACTTCAATCGTTGACGTTCATGAGCTATGTGACTTAATTGAAGAAGAAATTAATTTGAAACTCAATGGGACACATGTTCTAATTCACGCTGAGCCTTGCAGTACGAGGGAAGCGCAATGTCCGATTGAAGAAGGGTTAGCTCCCGCCTGTGAGAGTTGTAAGGGAAAGACCGAAGATGAGAACCGACAAAAGCTACAAATTAGAAGTCACAAATCAGAGGATAGATGACAGGTCATGCTGAGTTTGCACTCTGATAATAATAGTCTGGGGGAGTAAATCGTGAAACGAATTTGGTCAATGCAACAATTATATGGACAAACATCAGCAACACTCCACGATTCCCTTAGAATTTCTCCGGTCGTCGCTGATATTTTAGCGCAGAGGGGTTTTTCTCAGCCTGAAGAGGTGATTGAATTTTTGCATCCGACACTCTTGAATTTGCCATCACCGTTTTGTTTTCACGATATGTTGCGAGCGGTGGATCGGTTGTCATTGGCCTTAAAGAAGCAAGAAAAAGTGCTCGTTTATGGAGATTACGACGTGGACGGAGTGACAAGCACTTCTTTGTTATACAAAGTTCTGAGTGATCTGGGTGTTAAAGCTGTGGCTTATATTCCCAACCGCCAGGACGAGGGGTATGGATTAAATTCCGTTGCCATTGAACGTGCAGCTAAGGCAGGCGTGAGAGTCCTTATAACGGTTGACTGTGGGATCACTGCGGTGGATGAAGTGGAACTTGCCCGAACCTTGAATATTGATGTCATTATCACGGATCATCATGAACCCACTGAAATCTTACCGGATGCATACGCACTAATAAATCCCAAAGTGAAGGATTCGGGTTACCCGTTTCGCGATTTAGCTGGGGTTGGCGTGGCATTCAAATTAGCACAAGCCTTATTACAAACTTTAGGAAATAGTGACGTGGGCATCCACTCTGAACTCGAAATTTTAGATTTGGTGGCTTTAGGGACGATTGCAGATCTAGTCCCTCTGGTTGGAGAAAATCGTATTATTGTCCATCATGGACTTATACAGATGGAAAAGACGCTTCACACTGGATTAGAGGCTCTGCTAGAGGAGTGCGGGCTAAGGGGTAAACCTCTTAAAGCAGGCCAGATCGGCTTTATGGTAGCGCCGCGTATCAATGCGGCCGGGCGAATGGACAGTGCGCGGGCAGGCCTGGAACTTCTCCTGACGGTGGACTTGGAGCGAGCGAGTGAGCTTGCTCGTCTCTTAACTCGAGAAAATCAGGCGCGGCAGGAAACAGAAAAAGAAATTCTGGCAGAAGCAATTTCCATGGTGGAACTTAAACCCATACCTAGCGTCATTGTGCTCTCATCTGACCATTGGCATCACGGAGTCATTGGGATCGTTGCTTCTCGTTTGGTGGAACGTTATTATCGTCCCGTTTTTATCATTGCCGAAGAAGGGGAAGAAGCCAAGGGGTCGGCCCGTGGGATTTCTGGTTATCCTGTGTTGGAGCAGATGACAACCCAAGCGCAACTATTAACAAAGTTCGGTGGGCATCGGGCAGCTGCAGGATTCTCCATACTCACAAAAGATATTGAACAATTTAGAGTAGGCTTGAATAAACAAGCAGCCTTAGCTTTTGCGGACACTCTATTTCAAGAGGAACTGAAAGTTGATCGTCAAGTCTCTCTTGAAGCAGTGACAGGTGACTTATTGCGTGAACTCGAACAGATGGCTCCCTTTGGTTTTGGAAACCCTGGGCCGGTTCTTGCCTGCCAACGGGTTCCTGTATATTCCGTGAATGCGATCGGCAAAGAGCGTAGTCATCTGAAATTTCGTTTTGGATCTCAAGGAGAACAAGAAGGAATTGCTTTTCGCTTAGGAGAGCGTATTCATGAGCTGAACAAAGAAAGAACCTTGGATGTGGCGTTTTCCTTAGATTGGAATACCTTTCGTGGGCGAGAAACGGTGCAATTAATGATCAAAGACATCCAAGCAAATGCGGATTGGCGGAAGCGTCCGGTAGTTATAATAGAGGCAGACAAGGGCAACATCGAAGGAGAAATTGCGGCGGCAATGGATCAACCTGAGCTGATATGGCTGGACTGGCGGCAATTAACCCGTGAACAGTGGCCGCTACCAAGTAATAAGGGGCAAATCTGGATTTGGGACACAATCGGAGACGAGCCAACGCTTCGCCAATGGAGTAAGGCGGATGAACAGGAACATACACTAGAAGAAAATACTCAAGGTAAGCTCTCAAAGCCAAATCAGGAGGAGGGCTTAGGGTTAATTCTGGGACTTCCACTAACAGAAGAGGATTTTAGGGTAGGGATAGAGAAACTACGACAATTAGGCGTTTATCGCATTGCGCTTGCAGGGTTTGAAAGTGTCCATGAGGAAAGGATTCGTCTACGCTGTGGCTCGTTAGCGCGCGAAGAACTCATCCAGATATACCGAGAGCTGTTGGCTAAAGCGAAAATAGTGAACCCCTTTCACGTTGGGCATGATTCTAAAATTTCAAGGTCTGAACGTATCGCTCTTAAAATATTTGAAGATTTGGGGCTTATTCGTTGCCTCGGGGGAACGGATGAGATTGCTTTAGAATGGATTCCAGCCCATAGTAAGTTAGATCTCGACTCTTCTTTACGCTATCGAAATTCAAAAGAGCGAGTGGACAGGGCATCAAAGTTTCAAGAGGAATTATTAAAGGCTACGCTGGATCAGTTCAACTTAACTTCAAGCTTTGCAGTATAGTTAAACTGGTCCAGGGGCGGTTAGCCATGGGTTGAAAATGGTTAAAATAGAAACGTTAGGAAGAAGGCGGAGAGTCATGGACTTCAAAGATCATATTCGTGTGATTGATGATTTTCCCAAGGAAGGGATTTCGTACAAGGATATAACAACTTTGCTCAAAAATGGCGAAGCTTACCGGGCTGCGATTGATGCTCTTGTTGAAAAAATTAAACCATGGCAACCAGAGGTAATCGT
>Ga0209125_1002348_pt1 | contig 14742 bp, 10 predicted proteins | sample BarGraIncub1131A_FD_184503 | JGI IMG/M metagenome (GOLD analysis project Ga0209125, IMG submission 184503) | Arctic peat soil microbial communities from Barrow, Alaska - Barrow Graham LP Incubations 11-31A (SPAdes) (version 2) | ecosystem: Environmental > Terrestrial > Soil > Wetlands > Peat... | reverse complement strand
TCAGTTGCAAAATCTCGCAAATATGTTTGCAAACATCTCGTAATTAATACACATATTTACAAATTCAATTATATACTTTTGCAAACATAAAATAACACTCTTTTGTCATGTTTGTTTATGTATACTTTTGCAATCAACACGGTGTTTATTTATTAACGAAATTTATTTACTGCCAAATGAGCCACAAGCTCTCTTTCGGTATAATTGTTTTTGCGAGAAACGAAACACTGAAAGGAAGAACTTATGGCTCAAGTACATCTTACACTGGAAGACGATATTCTGAAAGACCTCATGTTGGGAAACCGGGAGGACGCGGTGTCTAAGTTGCTGGAAAAAGTATTCGATGCAATTCTGAAAGCACAGGCCAGCGAGCAGCTTAACGCGGAGCCGTATGAGCGCAGCGACGATCGAAGCAGTTATCGTAATGGTTATCGGACGCGATCGATGACTACTCGAGTTGGGACTTTAGTTCTGCACGTGCCAAAATTCCGGGATGGCACATTTTCAACCGAACTTTTCAGCAGCTATCAGCGCAGCGAAAAGGCTCTTCTTTTGAGCCTTATGGAAATGGTTATTCAAGGCGTATCTACACGTAAAATCAGTGATATCACAGAGACACTGTGCGGCACCAGCTTCTCCAAATCAACTGTCTCCGCACTTTGCCAGGAACTGGATCCTATTGTGGAAGGGTTTCGAAACCGGCCGCTGGATCGACAGTATCCCTTTCTGGTAGTGGATGCGATCTACATGAAAGCCCGGGAAGATGGCCGTATAAAATCCAAGGGTTTCCTGATTGCTGTCGGAATCAATGAGGAAGGTAACCGCGAGATTCTGGGATTTACAGTCGCCGACGGAGAAAGTGAAGAAGCCTGGAGTGACTTCTTCAGCAACCTGAAAGCGCGCGGTTTGAGGAATGTCGACCTGATTACCAGTGACAATCACGGCGGCCTGAAAAAGGCCATCCAGAAGCAATTCCACGGAACAAGCTGGCAACGGTGTCAAACACATTTCTCAAAAAACCTGCTGGACAAAACGCCCCCGAAGATAAAGGCAGAAGTTAAAGCCAGTCTGACAGATTTATATAACGCTCCCAGCTTCAAGGATGCGCAGGACAGAAAAGAACAGATGCTGGACAATTACCGGGAACAGGCGCCGAAAGCGATGACTCTGCTGGATGAAAGCTTCGATGAAGTCACCGCGGTATTTAACCTCCCTGCGGCATACCGGAAGCGACTGAGAACATCCAATGGTATCGAACGGCTTAACGAAGAGCTACGACGCCGAGAGCGGGTTATCCGGATCTTCCCCAATGAAGCGAGCATGATTCGACTGATGGGCGCTGTGCTGATGGAGCATCACGAGAAATGGTCGTCCGTAAAAAAATACTTCACGATGGATTGCTATTTTGCAGAACGTGAAGAAGCTCGAAAGACAGCTCTGACAGAACGATCCAAACAGGTCCATACCATCTACTAACTTATGAAAATACCGAAAGAGAATTTACACCAACTTTTTGGACTTGACTGCCAAGACCTGTTGATTATTATTGATAATACAATCGATAATTCACTTCTAGGTGATTTAGATTATACTGTTTATCCAGTTGTGCAGTGCAGTCAATATTGTGAAAACTCGCCAATCCCATTTGTTTCTGTGGATAATAAAACGGCTATGAAAAAATCGGTTCATTATCTTGTTAAATTTGGCGGGTTTTCGAACCTGCTTTTTTGTTTTTTTACAAATAAATAGAGGCCGCCGCATCCTGAACATTTCTGTTCATTTTGCAACAGCCCCCTTTTTTGATCTGCCTAATGAACCAAAGTTTGATACAAATGAACGATTGCTTTTAAAAGTTTCATTTTATAAGAAAGGCATCTTCCGTAATGGTCGAATGCCTATGGAGAGAAGCATTGTATTCATTTGAAAATCTGCTCAGTAAGAGCCTATTTCACCTTAGTGTCTGTGGCGATTGTACACTGATGTTAAGTTAAATGGTACCATCCCAAGTGCTTACCGTTGTAGATTTGCTCTCTTCCTCGTCGAACCAGTGGGTGGTTACCACTTGGCTGTCCGTGTAGAAACGGTAGCCGTCTTTGCCTAGGCAATGCAGGTCGCCGAAGAAGGAGTTCTTATGCCCGGAAAAGGTGAAATATCCCACCGGAACAGGAATGCCCACGTTTACGCCGACCATGCCGCCATCGGTATGACGAACGAACTCTCTGGCATAATGACCGTTTTGCGTAAAGATAACGGATCCGTTCGCAAATGGATTTTCATTCATAACGGCAAGGCCTTCTTCAAACGTTTTTACCCTCTTGACGCAGAGCACAGGTCCAAAGATCTCTCTCTCTCCGACAGTCATACCGGGTTTCACGTGGTCAAAAATGGTTGGTCCAAGGTAAAAACCTTCCTCAAAGCCTTCGACTTTGGTGTTTCTGCCGTCAAGCACAAGAGTGGCGCCCTCGTCGATTCCTTTCTGAATCCAATTGGATACAGACTGCCGGTGCGCTTCGTTGATCACCGGACCTAACTTCGTGGTTTTGTCATAGGCAGGTCCGACTTTCATCTTTTTGGCCTGTTTTACAAGTTCAGCTATCAATTGATCGGCGATTCCTTCCTGTACGACAATAACAGGAAGGGCCATGCACCGTTCACCGGCACATCCAAAAGAGGAGTTGATAATTCCGGCCGCGGTTCTTTCAATCGGTGAGTCGTCCAAAACCAAAGCATGGTTTTTTGCTTCACAAAGCGCCTGCACACGCTTGCCGTGTGCCGCCGCAGTGGAATAGATGTGCTGACCAACTTCTGTGGAGCCTACAAAAGTAATGGCCTTCACATCGGGGTGAGTCAGAAGGATTTCGGCCTCATGACGGGAGCAGGTAACCACGTTAATGACACCATCCGGCAGACCGGCTTCCTTATATAATTCGACAAAACGTAGTACTGATTGCGGCGTAAAGGTCGCTGCTTTCAGCACGATTGTATTGCCGCAGGCAATGCAGATCGGCGTCATCCAGCCCATTGGAATCATGGACGGAAAGTTGAACGGAATAATACCTGCGCATACGCCCAGAGGGATGCGATACAGCACGGTATCATAACCCTTGGAAGCATCCATCAGACTTTCCCCCATCATAAGCGACGGGGCGGAGATCGCCTGCTCGGTTCCTTCTTTTGCTTTCAGCACATCACCCTGTGCTTCTGACCAGTTCTTTCCGTTTTCCTGTGCAACCAGATAGGTCAGTTCATCGAGGTGTTCCTCAATCAGCTGCCTCATTTTGTAAAGAATCTGTACGCGCTTTACGACCGGAGTGGATGACCATCCCGGATAAGCCGCTTTGGCGCTTGCAATCGCTTGTTCTACCTCATCCGGCATGCAACAAGGCACTTTGGCGATCACCTTCCCGGTGCTGGGGTCGTAGGCGTCGGTGTATTTTGTTGTTTTGGATTCCACAAATTCTCCGCCGATATAGAGTTTTAGTTTTTTGAGTTCACTCATAAATTTATCTTCCTTTCCAATAATGGTTGGTTGTTGCATTAATACTGAACCACTACCGGCTAAATGACGGTAGGTTCACAAGCGACTAACGCTGCCTTAAGATTACTGATTTCAAAATTATTACTTTTCATTCTTTCTTCCAAACCTTGGTTTTATATGTACACTGCGATAATTTCGTCCGTCATATTTCTGGTACACATAATCTGTATCAACTTTCTCGTTCTTTGGATTATCTTCCATCTAAACACAGGCTAGCGATATTTTGTAATCCTTATCAGATGATATTTTATATCATCTGTGTTATGTGCAGATTTTCAGTAGTTCTCCATTTGTGTCACCTCTTCATTAGTCTTTCACAAGTGTTTCGATATCTCGAACGATTTTCCTTCTTTCACAAAATCCTCCCATTTCTGGTTGTTCTATTTCCGAAGTTTAGATAACAGAATCCCTTCGCTCCATTCCCATTACAGGAACTTCCTCACTACTACGGATTCTTCCGCATCTGCAAACAGCCTCACTATTATCACCCTTGTCATTCCTTTGCTTGGGTTTTCGCTTATCATCCGTTTGCAGACTTCTCCTGTTCCTTGCCAGAGCCTATACCACGTTCCTGTAGCCTCTACGCCGGCAACCATCTGACCCGTAATCAGGTTCCTGTCAGACTTATCCCAGTTACGTCAAAACTAACTGGTTTTGATTGCACCTAAGTATTAACGACGCTTCTTCGGACTCTTCACTTTCGTTCAGCTCCATGGTACCTACCTGACTGATTTAATTCAGCCTTTTCCCTTTGCGCTCAGCACCACAACTTTTGATTGCAGCACCCAAAGGTGGTTTGAAATCTGCACCCGAATACCGATTCCGAGAGACCTACTCTCATCTCTTGCAAAGCATGAAGTGCTTTCTTGTTTCATCACTCCCCTTTCGTTGATCTCACTTCTTCAGGACACACTTTGACGCTTACTTTCCAATGCAGTCAAAATGCTTTTTCTGTAGTGTTAATTTTGCTAGCGTCAAGATGGTTTCCACTAAATTTTCGTGGCACCAGATATCAAAAGATCCTATGTATTTCCCTGTTGTTATCATTGTAGAGATTTTACGTAAAACCCACACCACACCGAGTATGTGATCACAGTGCGAGTGTGTCACTAACATCTGGCGAACTCGCTTCCAGTTCATACCAATCTTTTCTGCCTGCGAAAGTATTCCGTTACCGCCTCCCGCGTCAACCAATATATATTCTTCACCTGTATAAATGGCAAAGCATGTATTGCAGCATTTAGTCGCCATGGCGTATCCGGTTCCCAGTACGATTAATTTTTCCATGCACGGTCCCTCTCTTCTTTTTTGTCAAATATATTTAAATGCTATCTCTTCTTGAGATTTCAGCTTTCCGCCTATAAATTATACAATTGTCTTCACTGTTACATAAATCCCAAACATTTCTAAGATCGGTTCTTAAATCGGAAACAACCTGGCTGCAGCATAAATCACGGCAACCAGTGTTACACCGCAAATAAGCGTTGAAACAAGAACCACCTGAGACGCAAAATCGGGATGGTTGTCACATTCTGCAGCGATCAGAGATGTGTTTACTGCCGTTGGAACAGCAGTCGATATGATCAGTGCCTGAGCCATCACTCCATCAACCGAAAACAACTTGACCAGTACAAAGGCAATGACGGGTCCGATAATCAGTCGGAAAAATACGGCAAGGTAGACTTTTTTACTAGTAAAATCAAATTTAGTTTGCGAAAGCTGTACGCCCAATGTGATCAAAGCAATTGGAGTCAGTCCATTCTTGGCGTATGTTAATGCCGGCCAAATCCATAACTGGGTCATGTCATAGGGAACCGCCTTCAGGACGAAGGCCAATGTGACACAATAAATAGTTGGCATTTTCAGCACATTGATGATGGCTTTTTTCCAATGCAGATTTGAACTTGCAGCATTATAGAAGCCCAGAGTATTTACTGTAACATTTTGAACTACCAGCACCATGATCTGGGTTGTTAGTGCGATGTTTAAATAGGGGTTGTCACCCGAAAGAGCATACATTCCGGAAGAGAAAACCAAGGTAATCAAGGGCACACCAAAATTACCTGAATTGTAAAACATGATTGAATTCTGAAAAGCATTTCGCATTCCTTGGTCATAATGCCGTACTTTAGACAAGAAAAGGCTTATCAAGGCATTAATCACCAAAATCAGTATTGCAATGCCCATCGCTTTCACTGCATCAATCACGATTTTAGTCTCATAGAGATTCACAAAGGTAAACGACGGTATAAGGAGATAGAAAATGATTCTGGTCAACGTGTTCATATCCAACTTAAATTTCTTGCTCAAAAGGATACCAAACCCGATCAGAGCAAAAAGCGGAAGGATGTTGTGACTGAGGATATAAAAGATCAGTGACATGATGTCTCCTCTATTTAAGCTTATAAATAGAAAGGACGGAAAACTTTATGCAATGCTCTCCGTCCTTAATCCCCCAAACCGGACTCCTGCATTTTTTAATGAAACGCTACTTATCTTCGCGCATGTACCATACTGCTGGTCCATTTGGTCAATTCAGCAGCAGCGAACGGGACCAGCGCCAGTGGAAGGATGATAATCCAATCCACACCGGTCAGCGATACCGTATCAAAAATCGGCTGCAGAAACGGCACATAAATTACTAAGACTGTCAGTATAGAACAAAGCAAGAATGCTTTACTTACCGTCTTATTACTGAACAGACCTATCTTCATGACAGGAACACGCTCTGAACGCGCGCTAAAGGAACGAATCAACTCACACATGATTAAGGTAATAAATGCAAATGTCCGGGCACCTGATGACGGAAGTTCTTTTCCATCCACAAGCAAGTTCGGGTATCTTGCAATACCAATTTGAAAAGCTGCAAACACAGAACAAAAGATCGCGATGCTTTGAACTACAATTGTGGTAATCATTACTCGGTTGAGAATCGGCTCTGTATGACTGCGCGGTTTTAGTTTCATTATATCCGGCTCACCTTTCTCTCGAGCGAGCGCCAGTGCCGGAAAACTATCTGTTACCAGGTTGAGCCAGAGCAGTTGGATAGGAACCAGCGGAACAAACGCGGGTCCCATAACCAGGGTGGTAATAAAGATGACCAGGATCTCACCGACATTACAGGACAGGAGAAATGAAACGAATTTTCTGATATTACTGTAAATGACGCGGCCTTCTTCGACGGCATCAACAATCGTTGCAAAATTGTCATCCGTCAGAATCATATCCGCTGTACCCTTGGCAACGTCTGTGCCGGTTATCCCCATGGCTACACCGATGTCCGCCCGCTTAAGTGCCATAGCGTCGTTGACACCGTCACCAGTCATAGAAGCCACATGACCGTTATCCCGCAATGCAGTTAAAATTTTCACTTTGTGCTCCGGTGATACTCGAGCATATACGGAAGTGATTTCGACTTGCTTTTTCATTTCCTCGTCTGTAAGTTTATCTATTTCAACACCAGTAAGTACTCCGTCACCAGGTTTCATCAGTCCGAGGTCCTTCGCAATGGCAACCGCAGTATCCTTGTAGTCGCCTGTGATCATAACGGCACGGATGCCGGCATTTGTACAGATAGTAATTGCATCGCGAGCCTCCGGCCGGGCAGGATCGATCATACCCATCAGTCCGATAAAAGTCAGATCACTCTCGACCACCAGTGGGTTAATACCGCTGTGAGGTACCTCCGTCAGTGACTTTGAAGCAAACGCCAGGACGCGCAGGGCTGTTGAAGCAAATGCGCTGTTTGTATGAAGGATCTTGTTCTTGATCTCTTCTGACATCGTAACTTCGCCTTGGCTCGTTAAAACCCGGGCGCAGCGGTCAAGGATGATGTCTGGAGCACCTTTGGTCATCGCCAGCACATCCACACCTTCAAAGCCGGTATGGAAAGTTGTCATCATCTTACGGTCTGAGTCAAATGGCAGGTCACCTGCACGAGGGTACCGTTTGCTCAATTCATCTATAGTCAAACTCCTCTTGCCAGCCGCCACAATCAATGCGCCTTCGGTTGGGTCACCAAGGATTCCTGGATTCCCATCTTCTTTCATGATCAATTCAGCATCATTACATAGCAGGCCGACAGTCAGTAGCTTGACCAATTTCAGGTCTTGCTGAGCGGATGCAATATTCACCTTATCTCCCAGAGTAGTGATTGCGCCATTTAGCGAATAACCTGAACCGCTGATTTCATATATTGTATCGTCACAATAGGCACGTGTAACGGTCATCTCATTCTGAGTTAATGTGCCGGTTTTATCTGAGCAAATCACATCGACGCAGCCGAGTGTCTCTACTGCCAACAGGCGCTTTACAATTGCGTTCTTGTCCGCCATGCGTTTCATTCCGATCGCAAGAACGATGGTGATTACTGCCGGCAGACCTTCCGGTATTGCCGCTACGGCTAAGCTGACTGCTGTCATAAACATTTCCAGCAGGTCTCCGCCCATGATTATTCCTTCGATAAAGACAATTGCACAGACCGCCAGACAGATGATGCCAAGAAACTTGCCAAGTTGGTTCAAATTCCGTTGAAGCGGTGTATCTTCGTCCGTTATGTCCTGCAGGCGATCGGCGATTGATCCGATTTCTGTATCACTGGCTGTGGCGACGACCAAACCTCGACCTCGACCATATGTGATTGCAGTACTCATGAATGCTAAATTAATCTGATCTCCGATAGATACGTTTTCTGGAATGACAGTCAAAGCATTCTTCTCAACTGGAACGGATTCACCTGTTAGTGAAGCCTCTTCTGCCTTTAGCGAAAAACTTTCGATGAGCCGGACATCAGCTGGTACTATGTCACCCGCTGTAAGAATAACGATGTCACCCGGAACAAGATCTGAAGCTTCAATGTTAACCTGCTGACCGTCGCGGACAACCCGTGCCCGCTGTGAAGACATCTTTTGAAGTGCTTCAATCGCCTTCTCAGCTTTACCCTCCTGAACGACGCCTAATATGGCATTGATCACAACGATAGCTAGAATGACCGCTGTATCGATGTATTCGCCGAGGATACCGGAAACTACACTTGCCACAATCAGAATCAGGACCATCAAATCTTTCAATTGGTTAAGGATTTTCTGAAGCATTGTCTCCCTTTTTTTCTCGCGCAGGATATTCCTTCCGTAGCGCTCCAGACGCGCGGAAACTTCAGATGAGTTCAAGCCATTTTTCATATCCGTTTTCTGGCTTTCGATTAGTGACTCGATTGATTGGTGATAAGCCTCAGTTGACATGTTTTTCCCTCCTTAACAAATAATATTTTGACTTATAAGTACACCAAGCATAACTGTAGTTGAACCACCGCTAGGATACCCATTTTTCTATTCGGGCAAATTCAATTTGAGAGACAGAACCCGCAATAGATTATCAGCAGTCAACCTCATATCTTCTTTGGAACGCAGTTTTGCCTGTAAGAAAGGTACCGCCAGGCGGTTAATGCTGAAAATACCTGAAACACCTTCCGAATATGCTTCCTCGATCTGATCCCCGATGTCGCCAACAATTGCAAAAAGCGGAACTTTATTTTTCTTTGCTCTTCTTGCAATACCGATAACTACTTTGCCGTGTAATGACTGCTGATCCAACTTACCTTCACCTGTCAGAATGAAAGCCGTATCTTCCAACAGTTGATCAAATCCGGCAACATCCAGTAAAGCATTGATGCCCATGACGGTTTCAGCATTGAAAAACGCAATGAGTCCTGCACCCATACCGCCGGCTGCACCTGCACCAGGAATGTCAATGACATCTTTGCCGATACATTTCCGGATTACGTGTGCCAGGTTCTCAAGTCCCTTATCCAGTACCTCAATCATTTCAGGTGCTGCACCTTTCTGGGGTCCAAAAACGTGGGCTGCACCTTGCTCACCACACAGCGGATTGTCAATATCACACATGGCAATGAATCGGGTATTTCGTACTTCCTGTCTGATTTGGGAAAGATCTATGCTGTAGATCCGGTTCAGCGAATCACCCACCGGGACAAAGGATTTTCCGCTTTGATCAAGGAAACGGACGCCAAGCGCCGACGCGGCACCTGTTGCACCGTCAGTTGTAGCACTCCCCCCCAATCCGATATAAATCGTATCCGCACCGCTGCTGATGGCATCATTAATTAATTCTCCGACGCCGTACGTTGTTGCGTGCATGACATCCAACTGTCCGTTCATCAGCGGCAGTCCTGCTGCTGCCGCCATTTCTACAACTGCCGTTGTTTTGTTCAACATCCCATATTTCGCTTCAACCCGCTGGAATTTTGGGCCGCTCACAGTGCAGGTTTTCTTCCAGCCGCCGGCAGCGGCCAGGAAAGAATCAACGGTACCTTCGCCGCCATCAGCAATGGGCAGATTAATTATCTCTGCATCCGGAAAATATTGGCCGACAACGCCATCCAATATTTCACAAATTTCAAGCGATGACATTGTACCTTTAAAGGAATCGGGAGCAATAATTATTTTTTTCATTTCCTGAATCCTTCCAAATTAAACTGCATCTTTTATATTTCATCACTATGTTTTTTAAGAATATCAAGGATTTTAGCTTTCTTCGGCTGCAGGATTATACCCGTGCCCAGGCAAGATTCAGAACCCTTTTTGCGTTGGCGACAACAACATCCGGATCCTCGTCACCCCAGGGTTTGACTTCAAAGCTCAGAAATCTTCTATTGTTTTCATTCAAATATCCTATCTTAAACAAGGTTTTCAGGTAAGCAACCAGCTCATCGACGTCATTTTCACTGTTCGGGAAACCAAAGCGGGGATGCATATCGCCATAGGCTGCAAAGGAGGGATCCTTAATCACAGTATTTCCCATATGTGCATGAATAATGTATTGCTGAATCGGCAGCAGATTTTCTTCGTTTGTCTCATGGATCATCGGAATATGAGAAAGATCAACCATCAGGCCAAAATTATCGTATTTTGCTGTCATCTCTTCAGCAAAACGCTTGGCCAAGGCTACAGGTCCGATAAGTGATTTTTTGTCAATATCATAATCGAAAACTTCCAACGCGATCTTCATATTACCTTTGCTCCCGGCCCGCTCACAGAGTGCAGAAGTCGACTTGACCAATTGTTGATAAGATTCCTCTTTTGTTTCTTCGCTGTATTTCCCGGAAAGGAAGGCCAAGCCGGAGCAGCCCATCTCATAAGCTTCATTAATACTGTCAAGCAGTAAATCAAGTGCCGCAAGGCGCTTGGCTTCATCGAGGTCATTGATATTGCTGCCTGTCGTCAGAAGTCTCGGCTGGCTGCCGTATGCAACATCAAGATGAGCTGTATCCAACATTTTTTTGACTTTTTGTCTTTCTTCAGGGTTTTTTATTTGTGTAATTTCAATTGCATCAAAATAATCATCAATAGAAATTTTACGAATGGTGTCATAGATAGGGCCTTCACCTTTCATCGTTGAGGGATAGGCCATGAAATGGATTAGTCCGACTTTACAGTACTTATGAATTGATTCAATCATTTTGCATTTCCTTTCTTATGTTGCCTGTCTATTTTTAATGCGTAAAATACAGATTGTTACTTATTAACAATATTTACCGGATTGCCAACCTGATATTGGTGCAAGTTTTCGACAGCAATATCCATCAGTCTCTGCCTGGACTCTTTCGGGGCCCAGGCAATGTGGGGAGTCAGGATACAGTTAGGTGCTCCCAGCAGTACATTGGCATCTTTGATCGGCTCTGTGCTTACAACATCAGCAGCGTAGTATCCGACCTTTCCGTTTTTGAGGGCTAAGAACATATCCTCTTCATTCGTCAGAGGCCCACGTGATGTGTTGATGATAAAGACACCATCTTTCATCTTGGCAATATTTTCCTTGTTGATGATTCCCTGCGTCGATGGAAACAATGGTACATGCAGCGAAATGACATCGGATTTCGCAAAAAGCTCGTCGAGTGTGACATACTCAGCGATTTCACGGCCTGCATCATTCGGATATTCATCAAAGGCGATTACATTCATACCATAAGCATTAGCTATTTTTGCAGTGTTCTGACCAATACGTCCAAAGCCATATATGCCCATCGTTTTACCGGCAAGTTCAATCAAAGGAAAATCCCAGAAGCACCAGTCAATATTCGAGGACCAGCGACCTTCATGTACTGCATCCGAGTGGTGTCCAACATGATGGCAAATTTCCAGCAGCAGCGCGAAAACAAACTGCGCTACAGCGGTCGTACCATAAGTAGGAATGTTAGCGACCTTGATACCTTTTTCCTTGGCATAGTTTACGTCGACAATATTGTAACCGGTAGCCAGGACACATATGAACTTCAGATTCGTACAAGCCGCAATGGTATCTTTACTGATCGGAGTTTTATTTGTGTACACATATTGTGCATCTCCGATGCGCTCTATAATTTTATCTGCAGGTGTCCGGTCATAGACCTTCAGGTCACCCAATTTTTCCAGTTCTTTCCAGGACAAATCTCCTGGATTTTCTGTGTATCCGTCTAAAACAACAATTCTTCCCATATTTCCATCCTCCTGCTTATACACACCGGTTTGCTGTTTAGCGCTCCAGTTCGATGTCTGATATCTTTTCGTAGTATTTGACGAGACTGCAATGATCCTCTTTTTCATATCCATAAGCTTTCAGAACCTGCATCATCTCCATGGCCTGCGATGTCAGCGGTAAAGCAGCACTTATCGCATGACCAGCGTTCAATGCGTTGTTCAGATCCTTGATGTGCAATTCAACACGGAAACCCGGAGCAAACTTGTGGTCCATCATCAGGGGCGCTTTGGCGTTCAGTACCGTCGATCCGGCAAGTCCGCCGCGAATGGCCTGATAAACAAGATCCGGACTGGCACCGGCTTTCTGTGCGAAAGTCAGCGCTTCGGCGACTGCAGCGATGTTCAGCGCGACAATGATTTGGTTAGCTAACTTGGCAACGTTGCCGGCACCAAGTTCGCCGACATAAACAACTGATCCGGCCATGCACATAAGCATGTCGTAGAAACGGTCAAATATTGCCTTGTTACCGCCGACCATGACCGACAATGTCCCGTCGATTGCCTTCGGCTCACCTCCACTGACTGGTGCGTCCATTAAGTCGATGCCCTTTTCTTTTAATTCAGCGCCGATGGCTTTGCTTTCGACCGGGTCGATCGAACTCATATCGATGACAACTGTACCGGTTTTGGCGGTATCTGAGATACCGTTTTCACCAAGAGTTACCTCGCGAACGTTCGGTGAGTTCGGAAGCATTGTAATGATGACATCACATTCCTTGCCTACTGAAGCACTATTCTTTGCAGCTTTCGCGCCTAGAAAAACAAGTTCGTCAACAGAACTTTGACTGCGGTTATAAACAATTAATTCATGTCCGGCCTTGATAAGATTTATGCACATCGGCTTGCCCATAATCCCGAGTCCAATAAAGCCAATTTTCATAGTTGTGTCACCTTTACTTCCTTGATCTCCTTGGGTTCTTAGGGTGGTTTATCTGCCACTCCGGAGTCTTGCCGTTCATGACATCTACGATACCCATTGCGGCATGCAGACCCATGCGGTCCATAGCTTCTTGAGTGAGTGCAGCATTGTGGGGGGTTGGGATGACATTTTTCATAGCCAGCAATTTGTTGTCTTTGGCCGGTGGTTCCTGTTCAAATACGTCAAGGCCAGCACCCTTTATTTCGCCCTGTTCCAATGCTGCTATCAGATCCTCTTCATTAACAACTTCACCACGGGAAGCATTGATCAGGAAGGCACTCTTCTTCATCATCTTAAACTGTGTCATCCCAACGCTTCGTTTCGTCTCAGGTGTAGCAGGGGTGTGCAGGCTGACAAAATCGGCCTGCTTGAATACTTCTTCATTAGAGTCCACAAGCGTGACGCCTTCAGGAACATTTTCAGGCTTAAGATAGGGATCATATCCGATAACTTTCATGCCAAATCCAAGGCTTGCTTTTTTGGCGACCATTTGGCCGATGCGTCCTACTCCGATCAAACCCAGCACTTTGCCTTCCAGATCCATCCCCTTGATTTTGTTGCGGATCTCGAAGTTGCCCGCCCGGAATTCACTGTCTATGATCATTGCGTTACGCGCACAGCACATAATCAGGTACATCGTATGCTCTGCAACGGAGTTTGCATTAGACAGCGGCGCATAAGATACAGCTATACCATTTTCATCGCAGTAATTGATATCAATATTATCAACACCTACACCGTGGCGGCTGATCACCTTCAGCTTCCGGGCAGCAGCAAGGACTTCCTTGGGATATTGGGCTGTGCGAGCCAGAATCGCGTCACAGTCTACTACTTCCCGTGCAATGGTCTCCGCGTCAGATCCACTTCCGATGATGACTTCGCAACCGTTCTCCTTAAGACAATTCTTACCTGCATCCGTGATGTCTTGCGGGATTAAAACTTTATATGCCATTATCCTATCTCCTCTTCTTCTCATGAGTCCTATCAATTCCTGATTCCGACTCATGGTATATGAAAAATCATTATTATTTCTTATAAACTATACAAAATTGTGCCTTGTTTTATTCATTTCCAACTCAGGTGTTCTTGCAGGCCAAGGCCTCCTTTGCTGCTGCGACAATATGATCGCTGGTCAGTCCGAATACATGCATCAGCTGATCCGGGTCGCCAGATTCGCCAAAACGGTCTTCAATACCGACCATTTTCACAGGAATAGGGCAATTCTGGGCTAGGACTTCGAGAACTGCGCTGCCCATGCCGCCCATCAGTTGGTGCTCCTCCGCCGTAACCATGCATCCGGTTTTATATGCGGCCTCAATAAGGGTGTCCTTATCGATCGGTTTGATCGTGTGGTTGTTGATGACCATCGCACTGATGCCTTCAGCCGCAAGCTTTTCAGCCGCAACCAAGGCTTCGTACACCATCGCACCACATGCTACCAGCGCCACATCGGAGCCGTCGCGGCAGCAGTATGCTTTGCCGAGCTCGAACGATGTCGAATCATCCGTGATAACCGGAACCTTTTCACGCCCGAAGCGAATATAGGCAGGTCCGTAAATGCTTGCTATTGCCAGTGTAGCCTTGCGGGCCTCCACGGCATCTGCCGGGACGACAACCTTCATGTTAGGCAGACAGCGCATGATCGCAATTTCTTCAAGTGCCTGGTGGGTCGCACCATCTGCACCGACGGAAATGCCTCCGTGAGCACCGCCCAATTTGACGTTCAGATTGCTGTAGCAGACAGTTGAAGA